>JACCDN010377616.1_pt1 | contig 25917 bp, 25 predicted proteins | sample 7441691 | NCBI WGS metagenome assembly JACCDN01 (sample SAMN15323439, study PRJNA562643) | freshwater metagenome | isolation source: river surface water | place: USA:Blue River Watershed | collected 2017-08-16 | reverse complement strand
AGGCTTACCGCTTTACTTGATAAAGGATGGCTTAAGGAAAAATATACTGGCCATCTTTTTTTTATTGATTTATGGAAGTTACGTGGTCTGGCCATTAATTTTGATTCATGAATTTTCTTTGAATCATATGCTAGATATTCAAGTGGATGATTACATCGTAAGGGCATTTTTATTAGACAGCTTATTCTTAATTTGTTTTGCATTTGGCTACTTTTTATTTTTAAGAAAAAATAAAAATATGCAATCTGATACAAAAGAAATTTCACCTTACGTCGTGATTTTTCTATATTGGATTTTTTTCTCTTTAGTTTTTCTAAACAATTTCTTTGCTGACATAGACTTATTAGGAAAATGGTTGGGAAATAGCAATCAAATGACTTATGGTATCAAAGGCCTGAGTTATTGGTTACAAAATCTGCTCGATTCTCTGATTGTGGTCACCTTACTAGCTTATGCAATTAACATCAATCGAGCTCATCTTTTCATGATGTTGATGGGGTGTGTCTTTTTCATTATTCCTTTTGGATTTAGGTATCGCTTAATCTTTTTACTATTGGGATTTCTTATCTTATTTCTATGTAAGAGTCAATTTCAATGGAAAAAAATTATTCCGATGGGTTTTCTTTTGATGACAATCACAATGGGCGCACTCTTCTTGGGGGCTAATCGAACAGTTATTGTTGGTCAAGAAAAAAAAGACCTTACATTCCAGTTAATCAATGTGAAAAAGTTAGTGATGCAAACTCGCGGTAGCTATGTCGATTTGGCTATCTATCAAGGTATTGATTCTGGAGTAATTAAGCATGACCATGGTAAGTCATTCACACATGATTTATTTGTGCGGATTATGCCAGCAAGTTTTTTTTCTAAAGGGATTAAACCTTACCCTCCGCAATTAATGCGAGATGTTGATCAACTCATCAATATGAATTATTTTGATGACTGTAAGGGATGTCGAACAGGTGAGGCACAGACAATAATGGGTGGTCTGTATTATTCATTTGGTTCATTAGGAATTTGTATTGTTGCTATTCTCTTGGGCTTCCTTTTGAGATTTTATGCTGATGACAAAACTAATAAAATTAAATTTATGTTTGGCCTAGCTTTATTATTTGCATTGTTTACGTATATCACCAGGGGTTATTTCCCTCAATTTGTCGATAATTTATTTTATTTAGTTTTGCCAATTTTAGTTATAAGTTTAGTAGCTTGGTTTAATAGCAGTCTAATTTATTCAAAGAGGTTGTGAGTTCTGATGGCTAAAAAAATTCTAATTAATGCCACGAACTTAAACGAGGGGGGTGGTTTACAAGTAGCCACAAGTTTTTTAAAAGATTTGAATCAGCTTGACCTGTCAAGTCAGTTAGATATTAGTGTATATGTTTCAAGTGCGGTTGATAAGAATTTAGAAGCAGAATTTTTTGATAAGTCATACTTTTTTGAATATAAAGTAAAGCATCGAAAAGAGATTTCTTTACTTAATTCCAGTAAGCTAAACCAGTTTGATCTTGTATTTACGATTTTTGGCCCATTTTTCTTGCCCTTTTATAGAAAAAAACATATTTGTGGTTTTGCTCAACCTTGGGTCATTTATTCCGCGAAGGATGTTTTAAGAAAGTTTAATTTTCTGAAGCGCTGTTTTTTAACATTCAAGTATTTTTTGGCGGCTTGTATTTTTAAGCAGGCTGATATGTTGCTTGTAGAGTCTAATCATATTAAAGAATTATTGATTAAAAAAGGTTTTGCCAATGAAATAGAAGTCGTTGAGAATGCAGTTTCTAGTGTTTTTTATAATCAAGATGAGTGGCAAGAAATTAATTCAGATGTCTTTGATTCTAAAAAAATCAACATAGGAGTATTATCTGGTGGCTATCCACATAAAAATCTAGACTTTATTGTTAAATTAGCCATCAATTTAGAAAATGATTATCCAAATACTTTTAATTTTATTTTTACAATTAAATCTGATCAATTTATAGAGTTAATGCAAGGCCTTCAAATTAGTTCCTTACAAAACCTGGGTCCAATTAAAATTTACCAATGCCCAGATTTTTATTGTCAAATTGATGCAATAATTTTACCTTCTCTATTGGAGTGCTTTTCAATAACTCCATATGAAGCAATGTTGATGAAAAAAGTAGTATTTTTATCTGATAGAGATTTTTTCAAAAAGAACTGCTTTTCTTATGCTAAATATTTTGATCCTTTAACTGTTAGTTCCGCTATTGATTTAATTGAAAACTGGTTTTTTAATGCTGATAGCATTGACAGAGATAAGCAGTTAGATCTTGCATACAGGTATGCTAAGAAGCAAATAAATTCTGTCGAGAAGTCACGGCGATATATTCAAATAATTAGGAATTCTTGATATGAATATTTTAATAACCGGGTCGAGGGGCTTTATTGCACAAAAACTAATTAAGTATTTAATTGAATTAAATGACATCAATATTTTTACGCATGATCGACATTCTAACGATGATTTAAATCAAAAACTTTCTAATGCTGATTATATTTTTCATCTGGCTGGTGTAAATAGGGCTCAAGATGAAGAAGATTTTTATCATGGTAACGTTGATTTAACTTTTAGGATAGTTAGTTTTCTCAAAAAAGAAAAGATTACAGTTCCAATTTACTATTCATCCTCCATACATGCTAATAAAAAAACAGCATATGGTGAAAGTAAATTATTAGCGGAAAATTTACTTTTAAATCTGGAAGAGACAAATCAAAACAAAGTTATCATAGATAGATTATGTAATATATATGGGCCAGGTGCGAGACCTAACTACAACTCAGTTGTAGCAACTTTTTGCTATAACATTTCCCATGACTTGCCTTTGAATATTTTTGACAAGGATAGATTGTTAGAGTTAATGTATGTCGGTGATTTAACTGAGTTTATGTATGCAAGTCTATTGGGGTTTCAAGGTTGCTCCAAGAAACTAAATAGTATTATTTCGGTTTCGAGTCTAGTTGAGTTGTTGTTTTCATTTAAAAATATGGAGGGGTTAAATATGGATTTTAAGTCTGATTTTTTTAATAAACTTTATTTAACCTATTCCTCATATAGTAAAGAAAGTTAGAATTAGTTTAACTTATGAATCCTTCACCAGAATTTAAGTATGCTAACTATTGATTTAATAATTAAATTAGCTCAAAGTTTCAGCAGAAAAGAAAAGTTTAGATTTTATCTTCTAATTATATCTTCTTTAGTTTCATCGTTCCTCGAGCTATTTATTATTTTTTTGGTCATTACCGCTTTAAGGTTAACAATTAACGGCGAGGATTTTTATTTCTATGAGATAGACTTTCGTGTGCCTCTAAATATTTATTTATTTTTGACTATTATATTTGTGGTTTTTTCTTCTTGGTATCGGTATAAAAATTTATACTGGGTTACGAAGTTTAGTTATGATTTTTCAATAAAGTTATCTAGTAAACTTTTTTTCAGTCTTTTAAGTAAACCTTTTTTATTTTATAAAAGCTCAAAATCTGCTGATTTAGTTGATCTATTGGTCATTAAAAATAATGCTATTGGCCCATCAGTAGTCCTTCCAGCTATTAAATGGTTCGCTGGGACTATTACACTATTAACTGTGGGGTTCACTAGTCTAATTTTTTTAGGCTACACTTCGCTGGTTGCTTTATCTATAGTGATGATTTTATTTTGGATGTTTAGTTTAAGAACAAAAAATATTAAAAATGCTAACTCATATTTAATTTCAAAGCTTAATCCTTTAATTCTAAACATAATTAATCAGGCAATTTTAGGGTTTAGGGATGTCAAATTGAATAAGATGGAAGGCGTACTGTTAAGTAGGTTTTTAAAACTCTTAAAAGAAAGATCTCAAGTCCAAATTAGTAATGAGATGATTTCTCTTGGTCCAAAAATAGTTATTGAGGGAGTTGTATTCTCAATACTATTAATCTTTATTTTTTATTTAATTCAAAACGCTGCAAATAAAACAGATTCATTTTTATTGATTGGATTGATTGCGCTTGGTGTTCAGAAATTTATACCTGTGGCTCAACAAATTTACGTTTCTACTACCACATTAAGGTTGAATAATAGTATCTTTAATGAAATTATGGATTTTAGTAATTTTATTACAGTCCCCATCAAAGATACTACTTGTATTGACGTGTTCAAAGATTCTATAAGATTTGATAATGTTTCCTATCAATACCCTGATGGAAGGGAGGTAATAAAAAACTTATCCCTTCAATTAAATTCTGGAGATTTGGTTGCTATTTGTGGAAAATCGGGGGTGGGTAAAAGTACATTCTTAGATTTATTTATTGGTTTCTTGCCCCCGAGTTCTGGCAAAGTGATCTCTGATGGCAAGTTGGTACATAAAGACTTTGGAGTAGCTAATGTTGCTTATGTTCCGCAGAGAAATTATATTTTTAACGGTAATTTTATAGATAATATTGCTCTAGCAAGTCATTCTGATGATGTAAATTGGGATCGATTTATTCAGGCATTAAAAATTTCCCAGTTATTTGACTATGTTGAAAGCCTGCCAAAAAAAGAGCTTACGGATTTAGGGGAGGATGGTGGGTTTTTGTCTGGCGGTTTGCGTCAGCGAGTTGGTATTGCTAGAGCAATTTATATGAATAGACCAATTATTTTGCTTGATGAGGCTACATCTGGTTTAGACTGGGATACAGAAAATTTACTATTTAATAATTTGTTTGATTACTGTCGAAAATCACAAAAGCTTTGCATTGTTGTAACTCATAAAATTGAGATTCTCCGTAAATTTAAATTGAGTTATGTGCTTAAAAATAAAACTTTACATATTTGGTGTGATAAATGAATATTCCATATGGACAGCATTACTTAGACTCTGATGACATTAATGAAGTTGTAAGAGTTTTAAAAAGCGGGGTGCTTACGCAGGGTGATGAAATTTCCCTTTTTGAGCAAGAGTTTGCTTCATATGTTGGTTCTAAATACGCTGTGGCAATGTCAAGTGGTACAGCGGGGTTGTGCTTAGCAATGCGAGCGCTAGGATTAACTAGCGGTGATGCTATGTTAACAACACCAATTTCCTTTGTGGCATCATCTAATTCTGCTAAATACGTAGGTGCTGATGTTGTATTTTGTGATATTGATCCACAAACAGTTAATATTTCATTACCAGATATTGAGAAAGCTCTAGAAAAAAACCTAAAAAATATTAAAGTTGTTTTACCTGTTCATTTTGCTGGCCTTCCTGTCGACATGGCAAGGCTTTCAAAAATTGTCTCGCGATATGACGATGTTAAGATTGTAGAAGATGCTTGTCACGCTTTGGGAGCGAATTATCCCACTGGTGAGCGAGTTGGGTCATGTAAGTATTCTGCAATGACGGTGTTTTCCCTTCACCCTGTGAAAGCAATTGCTGCTGGTGAGGGGGGTATTGTCACTACAAATAGCGAAATTTTGTATAGAAAATTAATTAGATTGAGAAGTCATGGAATTAATAAATTAAACGACTCATTTATTAATCAGTCTCAAGCATACACTGATGACTTGCCCAATCCATGGTACTACGAAATGCAAGACCTGGGATTCAATTATAGATTAACTGATTTCCAAGCAGCTCTAGCTCGATCACAGTTAAAAAAAATAGACAATTTTTTAGATCGGCGCAGATTAATTGCTAAAAAATATGATGAGATCTTTTCTGAAAATTTATTTATTAAGCCAATTCAAAATAGTAAAAATGCAAGCGCCAATCATTTGTATCTAGTGGACATTAATTTTTCAAACATTAAAGGTGGGCGGGCTTGTTTAATGCGAAAGCTCATGTCCAAAGGTATTTATACACAGGTACACTATTTGCCAATATACAGGCACCCGTACTATAGTTCCGCAAGCAAATATGATGTTTCAAACTATGTTTCTTCTGAATCATATTATCAAAGCTCTCTTAGTTTGCCGATATACTACTCTTTAAGTATTGAGGATCAAAATTACGTAATAAAAACTCTTAATGAGAGTATTGGAGAGTGTTTGTGAATGTTGCGATAATTCCTGCTAGAGGTGGTAGCAAAAGAATTAAAAGAAAAAACATAAAAACTTTTGTGGATGAGCCGATAATTGCAAAATCAATTAGCGCTGCTAAAAAAGCAAATATTTTTGATTCTGTAATTGTCTCTACCGATGATGATGAGATTAAAGATGTCGCATTAAGTTTTGGTGCAGAAGTTCCTTTTTTGAGACCAAAAGAGTTGTCTGATGATTACACCCCTACTATTCCAGTAATTAAACATGCGATCGATCAAATTAATGCTGCTCAGGACAAAAAAGTTACATCTGTTTGTTGTATATATCCAACCGCACCATTTTTGCTCGCGCAAGATCTTGTGAGCGCTTACGCCATGTTGGCTAGTGACGCCACTATTGATTATGTGTTCCCAGTAGTTGAGTATGATTATCCAATTCAGCGAGCTTTACGAATTAATATAAATAATTCTATCAGCATGTTTTACCCAGAAAATTATGATAAGAGATCGCAAGATTTGGAAAAGAGTTACCATGATGCTGGTCAGTTTTATTGGGGCAAGGTGGAAAGTTGGCTTAATGAAATCCCCATTTTTAATGGTAATTCCGCTTCAGTAGTAATGCCAAGGCTAAGAGTGATGGATATAGATACTTATGAAGATTGGGTTTTGGCGGAATTTATGTATAAATGTAATTCAATATAATTTACATTTTACAACTCTTGAGCTATTAAATCCCAACTGACTGGGGTTCCCTTGGTTATATTCTTGATTACTTTTTTCCCTATTACTGCGTTATAAAACTCTGGTGATAGGCCATATCCAGGACGAATTCGCTTAATATGATTAGAGGTAATTACTTCGCCGCTAGATATATCTTGAGTGAAGTATAAGGATCTCCTGAAAATCTTATTGCGCATTTCCGATTTAGATCTTTCGAAATTTCCTGACCCCAGTGATTCCCATGCTAGATTTACATCTTTGATTAGCAATTTCATTTCTTCTGGATCAATCGAAAAAGCACTATCTGGGCTAGGCTCAAGTTTATCAATTGTGAAATGTTTTTCTATTACTGATGCCCCCATAGAAGTGGCAACTATGGCTGCAATATTTCCTGAAGTGTGATCAGACAATCCAACTTCAACTTGGTATGTATCTCTAAGTACTTTAATTTTTTTTAAATTTGCCTCTTCAATAGGGGCGGGGTAGCTACTAATGCAGTGGAATAGCAGTATGTCATCGGCACCGGCTAATTTGGCTGCCTCAACTGCTCCTGAAATTTCTTCTTTTGACGCCATGCCGGTTGACATCAATAGGGGTTTTTTTGTGGCTGCTACAAGTTTTATCAAACTGATGTCAGTTAATTCAAACGAGGCAATTTTATATGCTGGGGTGTTTAGCTTTTCTAGTAAATCAACAGCACTTTCGTCGAAAGGGGTTGAGAATAAAGTGATGCCTAATTCTTTAGCGTAGTTAAAGAGTTCTTCATGCCATTCGTAAGGTGTGTGGGCCTGATTATATAAATCCCATAATTTATAATTTTTCCACAAACCCGTCTTTATTATGAAATCACTCTTCTCGCAATTTATTGTCATTGTATTTGCGGTATAAGTCTGCAATTTTACAGCATCTGCCCCAGAAAGTTTGGCTTCTTTTATGCTTTGAAGTGCTCGCTTAATAGAGCCATTGTGATTACCAGACAGTTCGGCGATTATGTAAGGCCTATTGCTTGGGCTTATGTGCCGATCAATTATTTTCATATTTGGCTTTCTTGGGTAGAAACATGGTAGGTGTAAAAATTTTCTCTAACGGATTAGTATGTATATAGAAATGAAAAATTTGAAAAAGTCGAATTAGTCAGTCGGTAGTTACTTTATATTTTTCTTTGAAAAGAATAAAACAATTTCACACAAATTTTTAATCGTGACAGACTAATTATTTTCTGATACTAATTGGAGGCATAGTTATTTAAGCTTAATTATGTCTTAAGTTGATCTGACAAGTTGAATTATGCCTGATGTGGATAAATAAATTGTATTGAAGTGTTGCATATGATGTAGGTCGTGTGAATAACTAAGCGCAAAGAGGTGAGGTATTTGATCAGGCTGTAGCTTTGTAAAAGCTGATATAAGCTTAGGCTAAACAGTTATTTAATAATTAACTTTAATCATAATTTTTATGCTAAAAAGTTAGCCTAAGTTAGAATTTCACGAAAAAGGCTGCTAATGAATGAACGTAAACTGCAAGATTTAAGAAATCAGATGTCCATAGTAAGGGCATCAGATGCTGACTCCATGGATATTTGGAATTGGAGAAATGATTTCCGGGCGCGGCAGATGAGCGCCACAACTAACTTAATCAGGTTTGAGGAGCATGATGTTTGGTTTAATAACCGTCTTAAAGATATAAATTGTTATTTATATCTTGGAAAAATAGGTATAGATAAAGTGGGATTTTGTCGTCTTGATATTGATCCCATAAAAAACACAGCTGAAGTTTCAATAAATTTAAACCCAAATTTTAGAAATAAAAAAATATCTTCATTTTTTTTACAAAAAGTGCTGCGTATATTTTCCCATGAACGATCTATTAACCTAACTGCAAGAATTAAAAAAGAAAATATAGCAAGTATTAAGTGTTTTACAAATAGTAATTTCATATTTGATTCTGAGGATCATGAATATATCTATTTAAAGTTGGAAAAGTTTTGTTCAGATACTGTTCAAGACAAGCTAAAGCTGATTGATGAAATTGAGAATATTAGAAAAGCTAATAATGTAAATTGGATGGATTTGTTGAGGCTTGCATTTACTCACGCTCCAGAGGAGACAAAGCTTCTAATTAGAAAAATAAATTCGGATGACAATAAAATATCGGCGTTATTTTCTAAGCTTGGAGAGTAATCAGGAAATATTTAAAACAAATAAATCATGAACTTACAGGTTTTATAATTTGAAGCCACTCCGTTAGATCCTATAGATAATTTTGGTAGTGTTCAATCAATTTTATTTTCTTCTTTTAGTAGAAAAATTATGAGTAAATACAAGGTGGCAATCGTTGGGTTGGGTATGGTTGGATTAATGTATGATCATATTGCTGCGCCAAATGAAACAATTTATTCTCATTCAAAAGCATTCTCAATGAGGCCAGATGTTTTTGAGCTTTATGGTATTGATCCTAGTATCAATTCATTGGATATTTTCAATAAAAATAAGTATGGGGAAGCTTTTACTTCTTTAAGCGAAATAAGTGAATTGGGAATAGATATATTTGTTGTGGCAGCCCCTACTTCGATTCATTATGAAATTACAAAAGAAATATTGGAATTTCACCCGAAAATTTTATTAATGGAAAAACCAATAAGTTATGAAATAAAAAGTTCTCATGATCTAGTCGTAGATTGTGAGCGACTCAATGTTTCTTTATTTGTAAATTATTTTAGAAGATCTTTGCCTAAAATAAATCAGTTAAGAGACTTTATTAATCGTACCTCTCCAAAGAAATGTACTTGTACAGTATTCTACAGTGGTGGAGTTTTTAATATTGCATCACATTTTATTGATCTATTAATTTATTTATTTGGTGATTTAGAGTTGAATAATTATCAAATTAATGGACCTATTAATTCAGACTTTTCTGCTGAATTTTTTTTAAAAAATAAATTTATAGAGGCAAGTTTTATTCCATTAGATGTCGGTTATAAATGTTTTGAGTTTTTAATGTTTTTTGATGATTTTAAGGTTACTTTTGATACGTTTGGAAACATGAGTTACTTTAAGAAAGGTGGGCATAGCATTTTAAATTTTGGAGATTATTTGGCGCTTGATCAAGTGATTAATTATGATGTTTCCACTCCTCAAAAGTATGTGGTTGATGAAATTTGTCACTATTTAAGTTCTGGCTCGGGAAACCTTTGTTCGGGGCGTGAAGCTTTAAAAACAGAGGCACTTATCAACCAAATTTTGGTCGGAGTTTAAGTATGCTTGCTATTAATGGAGGCTCGAAGTTCATATCTGGCTCATTTAAACCTTCTAATCCTATAGGGTCTGAAGAAATTAATGCGGTTGTAGAAGTTATGGAAACTGGAATTTTGTCAAAATTCTTGGGTTCTTGGAGTGATGATTTTTATGGTGGGAGTAAGGTTTTACAGTTTGAGGAAGCATTCGCGAAATACTTTAATGTCGAGCATGCAATTGCGGTTAACTCTTGGACCTCTGGTCTTATTGCAGCTGTTGGTTCTTTGGATATTGGTCCTGGTGACGAAATAATTGTTTCGCCTTGGACAATGAGTGCTACAGCAATGGCAATATTGCACTGGAATGCAATTCCTATATTTGTTGATATTGATCCGCAAACTTATAACATTGATCCAAGTAAGATTGAGGATAAAATCACAAATCACACAAAAGCGATTATAGCTCCAGATATATTTGGACTCTCTGCCGATATTGATGGAATTATGAAGATCGCAACAAAGTATGGATTAAAAGTCATATCAGACGCAGCTCAAGCGCCTGGGGCTTTATATAAAGGTAAGCATGCTGGAACATGCGCTGATATTGGGGGTTTCAGTTTAAATTATCATAAGCATATTCATACTGGCGAGGGTGGTGTTTTAGTTACTAATGATGCCACTATGGCGGAACGTATGCGCTTAATTCGAAATCATGCTGAGTCAGTTATTGGTAATAGATCTTTTTGTGGGTTACACAATATGATTGGCTACAATTTTCGAATGGGCGAAATTGAAGCGGCAATAGGTATTGAGCAATTAAAAAAATTAGATTTAATTATTAAGAAAAAACAAATGTTAGCTGCTAGATTAGCTAACGGATTACAAGAATTAGTGGGTTTAGTGTTACCTTATATTCCCGATAATTCAACCCATGTTTTTTACGTCTTCCCCATGCAGTTAGGTGTTACAGGAGGACCATCAAAAAAAGTACTTTGTGAAGCCTTGTTGGGTGAGGGAGTTCCTATTTCATCGGCCTATCAAAATATTCATCTCTTGCCGATTTTCCAAAGTAAAACGGCCTATGGCAGAAAAAATTTTCCCTGGGACTTGAGGTCTGAAGCTCTAAAAATTAGTTACAGTAAGGGGATTTGCCCTGTGGCTGAAGATTTACAAGATTCTAGGTATATGGGTATAGGGCTGTGTAATTATGATTTTGAAGAGGTGGATATTGATAATATCGTTGGCGCCTTTCAGAAGGTATGGAGACACTTTTTTTAATGATTATTGTTGGTCAAAAAACTATCTTAACTACGTTCAAGGATTCTGATATTAGTGATTTATATATTGCTTGGCTTAACAATAAAAATACCATGATGTTCAGTAATCAGAGGTTTTTAGAGCATAACAAAACCTCATGCAAAAAATATCTTGAATCTTTCTTTGAGACATCAAATACATTTCTAAAAATTTCTGATGCCACTACTGGATTAATGATAGGAACATTCACAATATATCGAAATTTATTTCATGGTACTGCGGATATTGGCATATTAATTGGGGATTCTTTTTTTACTCATCGAGGCTTTGGTTCTGATGCGTGGTTAGCAGTAGTGAATCATTTGTTATTTAATGAACGTATTAGAAAGGTAACCGCAGGCACTAACTCATTAAATGCATCTATGATTAATTTAATGAGTAAATCAGAGATGCAGCTTGAGGCCATTAGACCTAATCAAGAAATGATTAATGGCGTTTTAACTGACTTACTTTTTTATGCTAGATATAGTTAAAAACTTAGTGCGTGGGAAAAAAATTGTGCTGGTTGCTTTTGATGCCGGGGGAGCGAACCAAATTTTTTCCTTATTTAAAAGAATTGATACCTATGCAAGTATAAGAGTTTTATGTGATGGTCCAGCAAAGAAAATATATGAAGAGATATACAAATCAAATTATGGTGAGGTGGTTAATTTAGCTGATTCATTAACTCAGACAGATATGGTTTTTACTGGGACCGGTTTAGGAAGTAATTTAGAGTATGACGCAATATCAAACGCAAAAAAAAATGGAAAATTTGTAGTTGCACTGTTGGATCATTGGGTTAATTACCGAGAGAGGTTTACCAGATTTGGAGTCGAAGTTCTACCAGATGAAGTATGGGTTGTTGATAACTATGCAAGGGGTATAGCTGAGGAAATTTTTCGGGAGATTAGAATTAGACTTGTTCCTGACTCATATGCGGAGAATATTATGGAGCAAGTTAAATCTGCAAAGACCAACATTAAAAATCAGGCATTATTTTTATTGGAACCTCTGCATTATAACGGTGCAGTTACAAGTTTTCTTAATCCATTAGAAGCTGCTTATTTTGAAAATTTTTTAAAAAGGTGGCAATTCTTGGCTGAAAAACAGGGGATGACTCTTAAATTACGCTTGCATCCAACGGAATCAATGCAAAAGTACATGAAATATGCTTCAGAATCAGGGGTAGTTTTATCAGATTCTAATGAGTTAAGTAATGATATGGCAGAGTCAAATTTGGTTTTTGGTTATCACTCATATGCCTTAACAATTGCTGCTAGGCTAGGAAAGAGAGTTTTTTGTGCATTACCAGTTGGTGTCAAATGTAAATTACCCCATCGCACTATACCAAGATTTTTTTTATGAAATATTGCAAAAACTGTATTCAGCCTGATACGCGCCCAAATTCTAAATTTACAAATGATGGATTATGCCCTGCATGCCATTATTTTTTTCAGCTTGAAACTGTTGATTGGGATGAGCGATATAGAACTTTAAAACAATTGATTGCGAAATATAGGCCCATAAATACTGATCGTAAATATGATTGCATTATTGGTGTAAGTGGCGGTAAAGATAGTACACGTCAGGCATTATGGGTCAGAGATAAGTTGCAAATGAAACCACTTTTGGTGTGTTTAGCATACCCACCTCAACAGGTTACGGATCGAGGTTGTGAAAATATCTCTAACCTTATGGAGCACGGTTTTGATATTGTCATATCTGGTCCTTCACCGATTGTTTGGAGGGATTTAATGCATGTGTCATTTGATAAGTTTTGTAATTGGGCCCGTTCCACAGAGTTAGCTCTTTTTAGTTGCGTCCCACAAATAGCTATCAAATATGAAATTCCATTAATTTTTTGGGGTGAGAACCCTGGGTTGCAGTTAGGTGATCTTAAGACTTTAGGTAAGACTGGTTACGATGGAAATAATTTGAAGCATATGAATACTCTCTCTGGGGCAGGCCACGATTGGTTACTGGAGCAGGGCCAGTCTTTGGAAAAAATAATTCCTTATATTTACCCCACTGAAAATGAATTTGAGATAAATAAAATACAAATAATTTATTTAGGGTGGTTTATGGGTGACTGGGGATTAGTTAAGAATGGAATGTACTCAGCAGTTAATGGGCTAAAAATTAGAACTGATGATGTTTCAAATACTGCAGATTTGCACGGAGTAACTTCCTTAGATGAGGATTGGGTAATTATTAATCAATTGATCAAGTACTATAAATTTGGGTTTGGTCGAGTTACAGATTATTGTAATGAGGAAATTAGGCTGGGGAGAATGACTCGTAATGAAGCAATAAGCTTAGCTAATAAATATGACAACGCGTGTTCAAAAGAATATTTGAATAGTTTTTGTAATTACCTCAATATATCTACAGAATATTTTTGGGAAAAAGTAAGATTGAATTTGAATAAAAATTTATTCTACATATCAGATAGCGGTGAATTTGTTAAGAAATTTGAGGTTGGCTATGGGATTAGATAAGGTAAATATCGGCATTGTTGATTATGGGATCGGTAACCTTGAATCTGTATATAATTTCCTAAAAAAAATTAACACAAAACCGATGATAAGCCGAGAGCCTGATATTTTGATGAGGGCTGATATGCTTATCTTGCCTGGGGTTGGAACCTTTCAAGCGGCAATGAAGAATATAACAAACTATGGCTTGAAAGATTATATTAAATCAATAAAAGATAAAAAAATTTTAGGTATATGTTTAGGCGCTCAAATTTTTTTTGAAAAATCATTTGAGGGTGGCGAGTTCAATGGGCTAAATCTTATTCCTGGGAAAGTAGTGCCGATGACCAATGGTGCAAATACAGGTTGGGATGAGATAAGAGGAGTATCTTTAAAAAATATTTTTGAGAAAAAAACCTCCCATTTTTATTTTAACCATTCATTTAAAATAGACTGTGATGATAAATATGTCGCGGCCTATACTTTAAATTCAAAAGAAAAAATACCTTCAATAATAACTAAAGATAATTTATTTGGTTTTCAATTTCACCCTGAAAAGAGTCAACTGGACGGTGAGTTGCTGATTAAGGGTATTATAAAGATATAATGGCTAAAAAAAGAATAATAGGTTCCATCCTTGTTAAAAATAATTTGGCTATTCAGTCATACGGTTATCATAAATATAGACCATTAGGTGACCCAGTAGATGTGGCGGAGAATTTAGCTAGATGGCAAGTCGATGAAATAATTGTTAATTTCATAGATCTAACTAAAAAAAATTACGAGCCAAATTATGACCTTATAAAAAAAATATCTAGAGCCGTAATCGGTACTCCTCTAACATATGGTGGCGCTATCAGAAGTGCTGGCATAGCTAAAGAAGTAATTAAGTCCGGCGCTGATAGAGTATTAATCGATAATTTATTTTATGAAAATCCTGATGAAATAAATAAAATATCAAAGGTTATAGGTAGGCAAGCAACAATATTGTCATTACCTTTTATCACTGAAAAAATAAAAGACGATACATTCATATATCATTTTAATTACATGAGTGGGAAAAAAACAGAAATATCAAATTTCATCAAAAAAAATATTTTTGATGATTTCTCCGAAATATTGCTAATTGACAAATTATCAGATGGTGGGCTGTCATTATTTAATAAAGATATACTCAAATATTTTATTAATTTTTATTCGCACAGATTAATATGTATGGGCGGCATTGATTCTGTAGAAAAAATAAATCATGTAATATCTGAAAATAATTGCGATGGTATTTCCATTGGAAACTCATTGAGTTTTTCAGAAAATAGAATCCACAAGATTAAGTCTGAGATATACAATTTAGTTAACGTGAGATATTGATGTGAAAAATGAAAAATAAAATTCAATTTTGTAAGCAATGTCTATATTCAACTGCTCATCCATTGGGACTTGAGATTAATGAGGATGGACTCTGTACTGGATGTCAAACCCATCAAGAAAAAAATTCTCTGGACTGGAGTGAGAGGTGGGAAAAATTAAAATCTCTGGTCTGTAGTTATAAATCAAAAACAGGGAAAACTTATGATTGTATAATTCCAGTTAGCGGCGGTGACGAGTCCTATTTCGTTGTGCATGTTATTAAAAATCTATTAAAATTAAATCCACTTTTAGTGGTCAACAATAAATATTTTAATTCAAAAGTCGGAATAGATAATATTGCTAATCTAAGAACTAAATTTGATTGTGATATTGTTTTCCAAAATATAGATATTAGATCAGTAAAAAAAATAACCAAATTTACGTTAATGGAGTTTGGTAGTATATATTGGCCTATCATAGCCGGCCAAACAGTATTCCCTGTACATATTGCACTAAAATATAAAATACCTCTCATTATATGGGGAGCTCATCAGGGCATTGAGCAGGTTGGCATGTTTTCTCATCTTGATGAAGTTGAAATGAGCAGGTGGTATAGAAAAAATCATGATTTAATGGGTTACGAGGCTGAAGATCTAATTACTGTCTTTAATGATATTAATGAGTGTGATATTTTTAATTACATTTATCCTGATGATAAAGATCTTATTGGGGTGGGAATAAGGGGAATTTATCTATCTAATTATGTAAGATGGGATCCTAAGGCGCAGTATGAGTTAATGATAAAAAATTATGGATATAAGGCTGCATCAATAGAAAGGTCTTTTAATACTTATGATCATGTTGATTGCTTAAATTATATGAATTTGCATGACTATCTAAAAATGTATAAGCATGGCTACTCAAAGGTAACCGATCATGCAGTAAGAGAAATTAGACACCGTAGAATATCCAGAGATCAGGCCATTTCTTTAGTAAGAAAGTATGAGAAAATAACGCCAAGGTATCTTCAAGAGTTTTGTGAATGGCTGGGAATAGAGCGTAATTCGTTAAATTTTATTCTAAATCAACATAAAAATAAAAATTATTGGCCAGAATATCATTCCTCAATAAATGCCGATCTTGATTCAGATCGTCTATTAAGCTCTTTTTTTGCAACAAAGCCAAAATTTGAATTTGACTCGTATATTAATGGTGAAAAATTTAATCAAAAAAAATATATTTATTTTGGAAAGGGAATGGGCTAATTAGTGGATTATGTAATCAGAATAATTAATTTATCATATGATTATTTGATCGGACTCTCAGAGATTAAAAAAGGTGATTGGTGCAGTTATAAAAGTTCAAACTACAGATTAAATAATCAAATTCTTTTTAAGTCGATAAGGGAAGTAAAGCTAAATTCTACAATTATTGGGGATGATTATGTTAATCAGTTTATTATAGACTGTTTAGGTTTAATAACAGATCAGATAATTGTAAGTAGGCGATCAATTAATTTAAAGTATGGTAGAAATTATTTCTTTTTTGCAATATTCCTGCGCCTCTTAAGTTATTTATCTTTTAGATATTTTAAGTCATTAATCAAATCAATATATGTATATAATCAAAAATTCTCAAAAAAAGTTATAGTGTCATACAGATTTCCATACCATGCCTTTTCATTTTCTGACAATAATAATTGTGGACCAAAATTTTCATATGGAGAGTATTTAAAAAGTAAATATAACTTCGTTGAATATCAGCATATTGGTATGGGAACCTATTTTAGGCAAACTTTTTCTGGAACATATTTTGATAATTTTCTTAAATATCATAAATTAAGTAATAATTTCAATTATATCAATCCAATATTATTTTTTTTGAATAATATCTATTATTTTTTTAAAACCGGATCATTTTCAACATTTTTATTTAAAATAATAGAAATTATTTACCATAATGAATCAAAATCTCTATCTGCTTTAATGGATAAAAATGATATTGAGAGAATCTATAAAATGGCCACAGTCAACATAGGCTTGCTACCTTATATGGATAAATATCATCATAAGATTTTTAATTATGTCTACAGTCAAAATTTTTGCGAATTTCCGACAAGATTTTTAAATTCCAATAATCCTTCATGCCAGGATTATGATATTGGTGATTTTTCAATTGATGCTTTTTTGGCCTTTGGGCCAGCCGTTGGATATACTAATATATGGAACTATGTTTCTGATTACAAAAAAAAATATGGCATATACTCTTCCAAGTCTAGTCATATAGAATTACAAACTCATTGTCAAATCGGATTTGAAAATGATTCCATTAAAAATAATATAGATTATCCCTACATATTATATTTTGATATTAATCCATATTTTACTGATGATTGGAAATATCATTTATTAGGAAATATTTTTCTAACTTATGATCTTGTGAAGGATAATATAATCGATATCTGTACTGTGGCTAGGCTAAAAGGTTATAAAGTTTTATTAAAGCCTAAATATGATTTGGTTAAATATTCCAAAGAATACTTGAATCTCTTAGATCAATTTAAGGATGTTTTAATTTTTTTAAACCCTTATTCAAGATCTGAAAATTATTTGAAAAATTCAAAGATTATTTTAAATCACCCATATACTACGACTAAAATCCTTGGGGAGTATTATAATAAAAATTCATTTTTTTATCTATCAACCAGCAATGCAGATTTAATTGATAAGAAATATTTGGATAATAATTTTATAGTCGGTGTGAAAGATTTAATATCTTATTTGTGACTTTAAAAAATAATATTATGATTACTATAATTATTCCTACTAAGAACCGTGCTCATCTGCTTATTCAAAATTTACGGTATTTAACTTCTATAGGCATGAAAGTTTTGGTTATTGACGGCTCAATAGAAGTTAATAGTGATGCGTTAAATCTTCCAATTAATTATGTGCATGCCCCTGGTGTATGCCTCAGCGGGAGAGCTAAGTTAGCCTTCAAGCACTTGGATACAAAATATTTTACTTTTTGTGCTGATGATGATCTTCTTTGTCCAAGCGGCTTGGATAAAATGCTCAAAGAGCTTGATTCTAGTGTTAATCTAGTCGCTGTCCAGGGGAGGCATTTGCAGTTTTCCTCTGATAATTACTCTCCTGGAAAAATATTGCCACACACCTATGAATCTTTTAACAATCTTACTGTTCATCATGCTGATCCTTGTGTGCGATTATTCAAGTCTAATAGTTTTCCCGTAAATTTTTATTGTTATGCCGTTTGCCGGAGAGAGGTTTTAGAGAATTTCTCATGCATAGCTGATGCAGTGATAGGCTCTGATCATAGTCCTGTTGCTTTTGAGCCTTTAATGGGTTTTGCGGTTGCTCTTACTGGTAGCTTTAAAAGCCTGAATGCACCTCATCTAGTTCGAAGAGTCAGTACACCATGGCAAAATCCTTCGTTTGATTTTTTATTGTCGGATAAGGGATTTTTGGATGTTCGTGCAAAGTTAATAGATTTGATAATTGCAGTTTTACAGTCTAAGTCTAAATCAACTGATTCAAAAATCCCTGATAGAGATTTTATTGGGGGGGCTTTGGACCAATATGTTGAATCTATGAAGATGAGAGCCTATTTGATTCCAATCTCTCGTGGAAGTTCTACTTACATGAGAAGTGCCAGGGAAGTATTTAGTTTTTTATTTTCGCGGCTTGTATTGAAATTACATTTGCTCTTTAGTTGGCATAGTGTACCTAAAAAATTTTTTGAATCAGATGCGCCCATATATGCTGACTTTTTGTCAGATTCAAAATATATCTATCAATTTGTAAATTCTAATAAATAATGGAGTTATTAGAGATGAAATCTCTTGCTATCGATGACGTGGTGAACTTTATGTCAGACAATTCTTTTTCAAAAAAAATATTAATAGGTTACAGCTCTCCTTTGCAGGATTTTGAACTCCAAGAAATCGGCACCAAAACAGGATCTGAAATTTTTGAGTATGGTGGTGAGTTAAGCGTGCGATTTGATTCATTTACTAAAGAAAATGAGTTTCATTTTGACGGTATTAGTTCTCCGAATCATTCACGAGTGCCTAGCTTTTTATTATTCGAATTTATTCAATGTTCTTTGGATAAAAATAGTAACCCTATATTTAAGCTTTTAGATTGCGAGCTAGTTTTATCTGATTTAGATAATCATTTAAAGTCATTCCTAGCAACCAGGAAAATTATAATTAAGGGACATGGAAATCCTGCAATGCCAGAATTCCCCGCTGATTTTTCTTTTTATCCTATTCAAGAAGTTTGTGGTAGAAAAGTGTTGCGTATGCATTTACCTTCCGCCAATCCTGGGCTAGTTGAAATCAGGGAAGATAGTGTTTATTCTCTTAATGAAAATATTGAAATTGGCATTGAGGGTTTATCGGGTTGTGACGCTTACGAGTTATTTCAAGAGTTAAATAAAACTATTGAGCGCTCCGCTGCTCTGATAAAATTTAGACCAGAGCCTGGTCTTTTGGCGGTCGTTAACAACAATTTTTGCTTTCATGGGCGCGAGGCTCCAAAGTCAGTTTCCTCGCGGATTTTGCGAAGAACACAATATTTTAAAAGGTTGAGATGAGGGCGTTTGTATCTGGTTGCGCAGGATTTCTTGGAAGTCATATTTGTGATGAACTTTTATCAAGAGGGATTGAAGTTAAGGGTGTTGATTCATTGATTGGGGGGTACGCTGACAATGTCCCATCGGGGGTTGATTGGGTGGTGGCAGATTGTCTAGATTATGAGGGTTTGTGCAACTTGATGAAAGGTTGTGATCTTGTTGTTCATGCTGCATGCACGGCGTATGAAGGATTAAGTGTTTTTAGCCCTGCTCTAATAACTAAAAATACGTATCAAATTTCCGTTAACTTGATGAGCGCAGCTATTAGGAACCAAGTAAAACGCTTTGTCCATTGCTCAAGTATGGCTAGATATGGTTCATTGGGGCTTGAAAAGTATACTGAAGATATGGTTTGTAAGCCGCAGGACCCTTATGGCATTGCGAAATATGCGGCAGAGCTCACATTAACTAATTTGGCGGAGGTACATGGAATTGAATTGGTAATTGGTGTTCCTCATAATATTATTGGACCCAGACAAAAATACGATGATCCATTTAGAAATGTGGCATCAATAATGGCAAATTTAATGCTACAAGGAAGACAGCCAGTGATTTATGGTGATGGTCTGCAAACTCGTTGCTTCTCAGATATTGAGGATACTATAAGTCCCCTAGCGTCACTCTGTTTTGATGACAATGCACCTGGCCAAATATTCAACATTGGTCCAGATGAACAACCAATTTCTATAATTCAGTTAGCGGAAATAATTTCCTCAAAATTAAATTTTTCACTTGATCCTATATTCATGGAGGGGAGGCCTCAAGAGGTGAAGCATGCAATTTGTTCATCTGATAAGATTCGAGAATATTTTGATTATAAGACAAAATGTACCATCGATTATACGATTGAAAAATTAATTAATTATATTCAGGTCAGGGGAATTAGAAAATTCGATTACCACATACCAATTGAAATCATTAATGAAAAAACTCCAAAAACATGGACAAATAAATTATTTTAGAAAGTCTATTAATGAGCCCAGCTAATTATTTACATTGAGAAAATTATGTCTAGTGTCGGTGATAATATTAAAACAGTTGTTGGTGGGTGGACTTTTGGTGGGGAAGTCCCTATTAATTTTGATTCACATGTTAGTAAATCAGTGCCGCTCTATCTAGAGGGGCATGATTTAATTTGTGATTTATCAGATTATTTCATAAACAATAACTCAGTTATTTATGATATAGGTTGTTCTACTGGGGTATTATTAAACAAGCTTATTGAACATCATTCTAATAAGAAAAACGTCCAATACATAGGAGTTGACATTGAGGAGGGTATGATTAATTATGCTCAAAATAAATCTTCAAAAAATATTCAATTTATTAATGATGATTTCCTAAATATTAATACTGAAAAATCTGATTTAATAATTTCATATTACACGATTCAATTTGTTAAGCCATCAGTTAGACAGACTTTGATGGATAAGATTTACAATTCTTTAAATTGGGGCGGTGCGTTTATTATGTTTGAGAAGGTTAGAGCTGCCGATGCGCGGTTTCAGGATATAATGGTTGGTGTCTATAATGATTATAAATTTAGAGCCGGCTACTCATCGGATGATATTCTAAATAAATCACGAAGCTTGAAGGGGGTGTTGGAGCCTTTTTCAACTCAAGGGAATATCGATATGCTTAAACGTGCAGGGTTTACTGATATAAATACTATTCAAAAATACATATGTTTTGAGGGGTTCTTAGCTATTAAGTAAATTTACTTAATAGCTAAAAAGTGATTTAAATGAAAATAAGTGAATATGTTGAGAAATTTAAAGAGAACGCATCTAATTTTTATAGTGATCTCGACTTAAAGCATGTCGATACTAAACATAGTAAAATCATTACTAGTGCATATGATCAGATTCAAAATCTTAGTTTAAATAATTTTAGAAACTGGGCTGGGCAAGACGATTTAGATTGCCCTAAACAGATATCTTTGGGCCGAGGTATTGTCAGAGGATTTCTTCGTCCGATTTTCTACAAATCATTTAAAAGTAGAACTGAATCATTTCTTTTGCAAGCATTAAACGATGATATAAATATAATACGCTCAGTTAACGGATTATCGTTGATGATTGATAATCCAGTCCACGTAACTCCTGGTGTAAAAGATTTTTATTCTATTTTAGGTACAACAATTAATTTTAGATGGTTACGCTATATATATCTATCTAAACGAATTCTAGATACGAAAATACTAAAAAATGGCGGCGTATGGGTTGATATTGGTTCATATTATGGCGGTCTTCAGGGGTTAGTAAAAAAATATAACCCGAAAGCAAAAATCGTGATGGTTGATTTTCACCACCAATTGTGTAGAAGTTATATTTACCTATCTAAAATGTATCCCGATGCAACACATATACTACCAAATCAGGCTCAGGAAATTACATCATTTGATTTGCTACCTGAGGGTTCAATTACTTATATGCCTGCTAGTAATTTTCATCAAATCTCTTCATTTAATGCTGATCTAGTCTCTAATTTTTTTAGTTTTGGTGAGATGACTGCTAAAGTATTTAATGATTACTTTAATAGTGACCTAATAGCTAAATCAAGGCATTTATTTCTAGTTAATCGCTTTGTAAGTGGCCCATTTTTTGAGCGAACTTATGAAACAGATCTTAACATTTTTGCATATATTAAAAAAGAACGTAGCACTGATTATTTTGATGTCTTTCCCATGCATCATTATATGTTAATCAAGCGTGAATTATACAAGGCCCTTGGGTTTAGAAATACAAGCTCATCATATTTTGAATATTTGAGTTCAATCAAGTAGTTAAAAAAATATAATTGACGTTTATTTTTATACTTCAGTCCTTGAACTATTGGTTACAATTTTTTATTTAAAAGCATATTATGAAAAAAACTATTGAGGTAGGTTACGGCACAGTTCGAAAGGTTAGAATAGGCAGTAATTTACCGTTGGTATTCATCGGTGGCCCCTGCGCCATTGAAAGTCGTGATCATGCATTTATGATGGCTGCGAGTATTGGTGAGATATGCAACCGACTAAATATCCCCTGGATTTACAAATCTTGTTACGACAAAGACTGTCGTTCTGCCCCAAATAGTTTTCATGGTGTCGGTGTGGATGAGGGGCTACGTATCTTGGCTGATATCAGAAATGAATTTGGCGTACCTGTTGTCTCAGACTTTTCAGATCCTGCCTGGGGGAAGGCCACTGGTGATGTTTGTGACATGGTGCAAGTTCCCGCATATCTGTGTCGGCAAACATCAATTTTAAGGGCGGCTGCTAAAACAAACCGCCCAATTCATTTAAAGAAGGGGCAGTTTATGAGCCCTTGGAATATGAAAAATTCCGTGAGAAAAATCGAGGCTGCGGGAAATAATCAAATTCTTTTGGCTGATCGGGGCACATTTTTTGGATATAACATGCTTGTAAATGACTTTACTTGTTTCCCAATTATGGCCAAGACTGGTTATCCTGTTTGTTTTGATGCAACTCACTCTATTCAGTTGCCGACCTCAATGGGTAATATTTCTGGTGGGCAAAGGGAATTCATTCCTTATCTAGTTCGTGCGGCAGCTGCTTGTGGCATTAATGCGCTTTTTATGGAAACACATAATGATCCTGATAATGCCATGTCTGATGCTAATACGGTTCTTGATCTGAAGTATCTCGAGAATATATTGGCTCAAGCAAAAGCAGCCCATGAGTTTCGTATTGAAATGTTAGCTAAGTATGGAGATGACAATGTCCATCCGCAAAAATAATTTCTTGGTTAGAGATGTAATGATTCATGTTAAGGATGCTCCCTTAGTGGAGGAAAAAGAAATTTTAAAAGTTGCTCTTGAGAGGATGAGTCAGACTCATTTGGGCATTATTTGTATTACTGATACAGCTAATGTACTGCTTGGGGTGCTAACAGATGGAGATATACGAAGAAAGTTACTCAAAATCCAAAAACCTTTTTCAGCTTTACTTGGAGATGATGTTTTAGATCATTCAATTCGCGATCCCATTACTATAGAACCTGATGCTACTCTATCTGAGGCTGTGAAGCTCATGGGGTTAAAAAAGATTTGGGATATTCCAGTAGTTGGTAATAATGGAGTTTTGGTTGGACTATTGCATCTACATCCAGCCGTTGAAGCTTTAATCGTATCGGAGTAATTATGTACTCTGGTAATGATTCGATTAATTATTTATCCAAGGAAATTGCGCGGGGGGAGGATAAATCTGCCAGCTCGCATTGGCGAAAATATCATGAATCATTTAGATTTATTGAAAGTCATTTTGAAGGTTTAGTGGGATTCGGCGGGAACTGTAGGCCTCGTTTTTTTATATTTCGATTGCTAGAGCGTCTTATGCAATTAAGATTTCGAAAGATGGGTGGTATTAATTTTCATCCAATTGATCAATTAGCTCAGCGTATGGCATTAAAGCAAAGCCGGACATATGACCTTGATTTGTTAAGACAGAGTTTGACTGTTTCATTTTTACAAACTAAGGTGCCGGATGCTATGACTCCAAAATCCACAGCGTGCGTTATTGGGGATGGTTTTTCTTCAATGACTTCTTTGATGCTTCTGAGTAAATGTGCTGGGAGAGTAATATTGATTAACCTTAACAAAACTTTATTGGTAGATCTTTGGTATCTTAAGCTTTGGATGGGTGAGGATGTTTTTGCAAAGTCTGTGGATTTGGTTGTAAATAAAGTTGAGCTAGATAAAGTTTTATCGAAACAAGTTAGTCTCACCGGTAATGTAATTGCCATACAAGCAGTAAATCAAGATTTACTTAAATATTGCTCAGTTGATCTTGTTATAAATATTGCATCCATGCAAGAGATGGATCCGCCCATAATTTATAAGTATTTCGAAAGTATGCGTGCAGTTAAATCAAAAAGAACATTATTTTATTGCTGTAACAGAGTGGAGAAAGAATTGCCGGATGGAACTGTTACAAAATTTGAAGAGTATCCGTGGTGTCCTGCTGATGAAATTATTGTAGATGAATTATGCCCCTGGCATCAGGAGTTTTATAGTTTTAGACCACCATTCTTTAGGAAATATGATGGCCCAATTCAGCATAGATTGGTTACGCTAGCCTCCAAGAAAATGTCCAATGAATCAAATATTTAAAAATCGTAAAACTCTTAAGGGCAGGTTAAGAGATCGTGAAAAATTATTTGCTGGATGGATTAGTTATTCACATCCTTCAATAACAGAAACCTTTGCAAGAGCTGGGTTTGATTTTATGTTTATTGACATGGAGCACTCTACTATTTCGATTGAGCAGGCGCAGAGAATCATCGCAGCCAGTCAGTTTGAGGAAGTGCCTTGTATTCCGCGCCCAGTGTCCCACTCTAATGATTATTTGAAGCCATTATTAGAGTCTGGGGCTGATGGATTATTAATACAGATGGTCGAGACTTCTGCTCAGGTTCAAACTTTAATAAATAATATCAAATACCCCCCTATAGGTAAAAGAACTTATGGTGTGAATAGGGCTCAGGCGTATGGCTTTGATTTTGATGAGTACATTCATAATTGGAATGAAACATCTTCTTTTCTTATACAAGTTGAATCAATAACTGGGGTTCAGAATATAGAAGAGCTGTTGAGTTTTGAGGAGGTTGATGGAGTGATGATTGGTCCATTAGATATATCTGGATCCCTTGGGGTGCCTGGCCAAACAAATCATCCTTTGGTAATTGAAGCCTCTAAAAAAGTTATTGCTGCATGTGAACGCTTTGGAAAAAGTTGTGGGACTCAGGTTGCTGATGCAAATCCCCAAAGTGTTGAGGCACTTTTTAAGCTTGGATATAACTTTGCAATTCTAGGGTCTGATTTATTTGTTTTATGGAAATGGGCTGAACAAATAGAAGTGATGATGAATGCTATGAGAGAAGATTGTTAATGAGTTCCCATTTAGAAAAATTATTTAATTTAGAGGGTAAGGTTGCTGCAATAACTGGATCTGGAGGACATCTATGCAGTGAAATGGCTTGTGGACTAGCTCGTGTCGGATGTTCAGTTGCAATTCTTGATCTTCGAATTGAAAAGGCTCAATTAATTGAGGAGAAGTTGCGAAAAGAAGGTTTCAGTAACGTTATGTCTTTTGCAATCGATGTATCGAAAAAAGAAGATCACCAAGTTGCATTATCTGAAATTATTAAGAAATTTGGTCGAGTAGATATACTTATTAATGGGGCTGGT
>JACCDN010894499.1_pt1 | contig 25930 bp, 23 predicted proteins | sample 7441691 | NCBI WGS metagenome assembly JACCDN01 (sample SAMN15323439, study PRJNA562643) | freshwater metagenome | isolation source: river surface water | place: USA:Blue River Watershed | collected 2017-08-16 | reverse complement strand
CGCAGTAAAGTGGATCGCGTGAACTTGCACTTTCATAAGCTTAAAATTTAATGGTGAAACACGCTTTGGGAATCTTAGCAAAGCTGACAGAAAAAAGAACGTTTTAGATTCGATATAAACGTATCTTATTTTTTAGGTGATGTCAAGTGTTTAACAGAATTTATTTACAGTGGACAGTAGACAGTAATCAGTAGTCAGTAGTCAGTCCGAAGGAAATGAGTCCGAAGGTTGACCATAAATAGAGTAGAGATTAGAGAGCATAGAGTAGAGATAAAGTTCGTCTCACCGATGAAAAAATAGGCCGAAGGCCGCTACACTATACCATCGCCACCGGCGATACCAACATTATTCTTTGTGCTTTATGATCTATGCTTTAACCCATCCATCTCTACTCTATACTCTCCTATCTCTAATCTAAAACCCACTATACCATCGCCACCGGCGATACCAACATTATTCTTTGTGCTTTATGCTCTATGCTTTAACCCATCCATCTCTACTCTCTACTCTCCTATCTCTAATCTAAAACCCGCTATACCATCGCCACCGGCGATTCAATCTCTATTCTTTATTCTTTGTGCTTTATGCTTTAAACTAACATCTCTACTCTCCTTTATACTTCAACCTAATCAATCGTATAGAAACCCCATTCCTCCGCATAAAATCATGCCAGAAATGCTGAATAGCCGATAAATGGTCATTCGGAGATTTCACCTCAACGAAAGCATACTCATCGCCCTTTTGAATAAATAAATCGGGAAAACCTTTCACATGCGTACCTAAATGAGTCCACATATAGTGTGCAATAGCCGCCAGGCCATCCGTAGGCATGGCATTCAAGAAACGTTCCATCAAATCAAAATCGAGGGAATACCAATCCACCAATGGATTCATCGCACCTTGATTCTCAGCGGCCCGCGCGCGCAAGAGGGCTAGAAGCTCAACGCGGTCAGACAGTAAATGTAGAGGCAGTTCACCCGCAAAAGATTCCTTCCCATAATGGCTAGGCGCCCATTGAAAGGGGTGATGAAAGCCTTCTTTGCGCTCTGCAAAGATCAAATCCCAGGCGAATAAACCTAGGAAATTGTGCCAAATCTGGTTCTCCGTAAAGGCCGCATAATAGCCCTGAGCTTCGAAATAGGCCGCTACGCCAGCTTCTACTTGACCGATGTATTCGGGTGAAATCTCAATCAATTCAGCCTGCTTTAAGGAAGAGGTGACTTGTTTGATGGATTTCTTAGAGGCCTGTTTGGCCAAAAAATCTTCGAAAAAATGAATCTCCGAAGGAGAATCACATAGCTCTAATCCGACGCGAGCCCAGTTGATGGCTTCCTCCATCTCCCCCATTTTCTGCAAAACCCGAACTCTTCGTTCCATTGAAGCTCCGGTTAAAGAAACCTCATATACCTCCAAAGCCTCACCATAGGCCTTTTCGCGCTCTAATAAACGCCCTAAGGCATAACAGGCTTTTTCAAATGCTCGAATCGATGGTTCTAACAAAGATTCAGCCAATGGCAACATATGCACACGCCAAGAAGCTAACATCTCGTCCACACTAACAGCGGATGTAAAAAACCACTCTCGCCAGAGCGAAATGGCCCATTTCTGTTCAGCTTCCTCCCGAGTTTGGAAATAGGGCTTTAAGTCCTCCTCTTGCACTTCTACAAAGGCCCTGTGGCCTAAATCCTTTACTACAAAATCCGTTAAATCGCGAGAACGGGTGCCGAAAAACAAGAACTGAAGGAAGGCAAAAACCTCCATCCGAATAGGAGCCACGATTCCTGTAGAAAATGCCGCAATTAAATCAGGAGAAGAAACCAGAGCAGCAGCTTCTTCTTTCGTGGCGGAGGAAGGGACTTTGATGCCTTGTTTTTTGGCCAAAATCACACATTCCTGCTTCGTAAAAATCGATTCCACTCCTTCCGTCACATCCATCAAGAAACCCGACGAGTGTAAAATCCGTAATGGATTATCTAGATCCCCTATTTCAGGGTAGTTTAATTTCTCGATTCGAAAATACGCCGAGCGACGGGAGGCTAAACGCAAATAAAGGCATTGCGCGGCAAAAGGAAGTTCAGAAAAATCTTTTAAAAATACTATTTCTCTTTCCTGCAAAAGTGGTAAATAATGCCGATCAATATAGCGTAGAATATAGCTGAAATGATCCCAATAATAGGTTTCAGACAATTCTATCTCATTTTTTCGATCATTCCGCATTATTGTTTATCTTTGTCTACCTTTTTAGGGGAATATCCTTTTATTCATAAATCAAAACAAAAATATGCAAACTGTTGCTAATTTCAATTTTGCCAGTAAAAAAGCGTTAGTACGTGTTGATTTCAACGTTCCGTTAAACGATCGTTTCGAAATTACAGATGATACCCGAATTAAGGCTACGATTCCAACGATTCAAAAGATTTTAAAAGATGGCGGATCGGTCGTTTTAATGTCTCACCTAGGTCGTCCTAAGGATGGTCCTACTGAAAAATATTCATTAAAACACTTAGTGACTCCTTTGTCATTGGTTTTTGGAGTTAAAGTGAAGTTTGCTTCAGATTGCATCTCAGATGAGGCGGTTGAATTAGCGAACGGTTTACAAGCTGGCGAAATCTTACTTCTGGAGAACCTTCGTTTTTACAAGGAAGAAGAAAAAGGAGATGTTGATTTCGCTCAGAAATTAGCTCGTTTAGGTAATGTGTGGGTGAATGATGCATTTGGTACTGCACACCGAGCACACGCTTCTACGGCGGTTATCGGCCAGTTCTTCACTGACAAAGTGAGCGGCTATGTGATGCAAGCAGAATTAGATAACGCACAAAAGATTCTAGAATATTCAGAGCGCCCATTCACGGCGATCATGGGTGGTTCTAAAATATCAGATAAAATCTTGATTATCGAACGTCTTTTGGACAAAGTAGATAATTTAATCATCGGTGGTGGAATGACCTATACTTTCTCTCTTGCAGAGGGTGGAAAGATTGGTAAATCAATCTCTGAACCAGATAAAGTAGATTTAGCCAAGCAATTAATCGAGAAGGCGAAGGCTAAAGGTGTGAACTTAATTATGCCTTTAGATAACGTTTGCGCCGATGATTTCAACAACAACGCAAACCGCCAAACAGTCGAACGCGGATGTATTCCTGATGGTTGGGAAGGTTTAGATATCGGACCTAAGTCTGTGGCTTTATTCCAAGAGACGATTGCAAAATCAAAAACTATCCTTTGGAATGGTCCTATGGGCGTTTTTGAATTCTCTAACTTTGCTATCGGTACTAATGCAATTGCAGACGCAGTAGTCAAAGCAACGGAAGAAAATGGTGCCTTCTCTTTAATTGGAGGTGGTGATTCTGCTTCTGCTGTTAACAATGCCGGTTATGGCGATCGCGTTAGCTACGTTTCGACGGGCGGTGGCGCTTTACTTGAATATATGGAAGGCAAAACTTTACCAGGAGTTGCTGCATTAGAGGCTTAATTAGCCTATTTCACATAAATTAACAAAAGGCGAGGGATGTTTTCCTCGCCTTTTTGTATTTTAGATCTATGATTCAGCATAAAGCCCCTGCCCATCTTCGCGCCACTTATTTAAGTCTAGATAGCCGCACCATTTATGAGCCTGCAAAAACCGCGTTTTTTGCAGTCCATGGATTGAACCACGATGGGCACCAGTATATTGAATCTTTGTATGCCAAAGGCGTTCGCGAATTCATCGTCGAAGAATCAGCCTGGCACGGCGCATTAGCCGAAAAAGCGGTTTCTTGGGAGCAAACAAACATCTATGTTGTGGAGAATAGTATCGTCACTCTCCAAGAAATCGCCAAGCGTCACCGGGAACAATTTCAGTATCCGATCGTAGCCATCACGGGATCTAATGGGAAGACAATTTGCAAAGAATGGCTCGCTATTTTGTGTAATAGCTCATTTACCATTGCAAAAAGTCCTAAAAGTTATAATTCACAAATTGGCGTTCCTCTTTCCCTTTGGGCTATGCAAGAAAGGCATACCTTGGGCATTTTTGAGGCAGGTATATCCCAAAAGGGTGAAATGACGCGACTTGAAAAGATGATAAAGCCTGATTATGGCATATTTACACATTTTGGCGAGGCTCACGGGGCTAATTTTAACTCCGATGAGGAAAAGCTCAGAGAGAAGCTAAATCTATTTAAAAATGCGAAAAAACTCGTATACCGAATCAAAGACCTCCAAAATGATGTAATTAAAAATATCATGCAGGAAATCAATCCTTCCTGCGAATTAATTGGATGGAATACGATAAGCCCTGATAAAGGTTTGTTCACTTTTTGGCAAACAAAAGGTAACTCTTCACAAATAAAAATAATTAAGTCGGCACAAAGCGAAGCATTTATCGACAGTCACATCGAAATGACGGACGAAGCATCACTCGAAAATGCCACTAATTGCCTCATCATGGCCTCTATTTTGGGGATCAATCGAGAGGTGCTCGGGATTAAATCGAGAGCGCTCAAGCCCATCTCTATGCGCTTAGAAATGAAGGAGGGCTTACGCGGAAATATGCTAATTGATGACTCCTACAATAATGATGTGGATGGACTTCGCTTAGCACTTCCCCTCCTAAAGAAAAACGAACAGAAGAAAAGCGTTCTTATCCTCAGTGATTTTATCGAAACAGGCATACCTGAAAAGGATTTATATGCTGAAGTGGCTTCTTTAGTTCGCCACCAAAAAATCAATCGTGTCATCGGAGTAGGAGAACATATCATCCGAAATAAGGCCCAATTTGACTCAATTGACGTATTTCACACAACAGAGGATTTGATTTCTTCCGGGCTATTGAATTCGATCAATAATAGCCAATTCTTATTAAAAGGCGCTCGAAAATTCAATTTCGAAAAACTAGTTCATGCACTAGAAAATAAGACGCATAGAACGCAACTTGAAGTTAATTTAGACGCCATTCAGCACAATTTAACCTACTATAAGAAGAGTATTGGTCCAAATACCAAATTGATGGTAATGGTCAAAGCTTTTGCCTATGGCACAGGCGCTATCGAAATAGCTACCTTATTACAAAACAGCGGTGTCGACTACCTAACCGTGGCCTATACAGATGAAGGTGTTTATTTGCGTAAGCATGGAATCTATGTACCAATTATGGTGATGAATCCGACAGTGGAGGAATTCGATAAGCTAACTGAAAATGGATTAGAACCTGAAATATATAGTTATGATCTATTGAAAGCGATTGATGAATACAGTACTCAACAGAACAAAAACATCAAAATCCATATCAAATTAGATACGGGCATGAAACGTTTAGGTTTTGAGCCGTCTGAAATCACGAAATTAAGCGAAAATTTAGCCCAAATGCCACAACTTTGGGTTGCAAGTATACTAAGTCATTTAGCCGCAGCAGATAGCCCTCAACATGTGGAATTTACAGAACATCAAATTGCCCTTTTTAAGCAGGCATCCTCTGAAATTGAAGCAAGCTTAGGGTATCAAACGATAAAACACCTTGCCAACTCAGCAGCCATCCAAAGTTATCCTTCAGCACGCCTAGATATGGTCAGATTAGGCATCAGTTTATATGGAATTACAGGAAATCCGAGCATAAAAAACCAACTTGAAAACGTTTTAACCCTAAAAACCTCCATTTCCCAGATCAAAAACATAGCTCCAGAGGAGACAATCGGCTATGGAAGACGCGGAAAATTGAACGGAAAAGGACGTATTGCAACCCTAGCCATCGGGTATGCAGATGGCTATTCCAGAGCCCTCGGAATGGGCAAAGGACACTTCGAAATTAAGGGACATTTATGCCCAACAGTAGGCTCTATTTGCATGGACATGTGCATGGTAGATATCAGCCAATTTCCTGACATTTCTGTCAGCGACACCGCCATAGCCTTTGGCGGAAAAATACAATTATACGATTTAGCTAAACAAGCCGAAACCATCCCATACGAATTGATGACTAACATCAGTGAAAGGGTGAAGAGGGTTTATGTTACGCAGTAGAAGCAAGTCGCTGCCATGCAGCTTAGTCGTCACTTCGTGACTTAGTCGACTACGTCTTAGTCACTAGTCGCTAGTCCGGAGGAAAACCTCCTTTGTGCTTTATGCTTTATTCTTTGTGCTTTACTCTCTACTCTATACTCTAATATCTCATATCTAATATTTAGCAATACAGCTATATACAAAATGTATACTTAACATTATTGCTAAATATTATTTAACCATATAGCTAATTAATTAGTGCAACCGCTAATAAGCTTATCAATAACTTGATTTGGAGATTTCCTATCAATATATTAACTTAGCTAAATATCAAATAATAGCATGGCTGTAGAGAACATAGCAAAAGCTTTAGGGGATGAATCTAGACGGAAAATCATCGAACTATTAAAGGACGGAGAGCTTCCTGCCACGGCTATATTTGATCAATTTGATTACGCCGCTCCTACTATATCCAGGCATTTATCTGTTTTGAAAGATGCAGGATTAGTGAGTACGCGTAGAAACGGAGTCTTCATTTATTATTCATTAGAGAAGGATGCACTTCGTCAATTAGACGAATGGCTCTCCCCTTTCCTACCAAAAGTGAAGGCAGCTCCGAAAGAAAAATCCATTCCGACTCCGAAAATACCGAAGGAAAATCCTTTTGATAAATTCCAGTCTGAATTTTAAATTAGTAGAATAATACAATTATTTATGAAGCGATTTGTGTTCATTATTCGAGGTCCTGTTAGTGGAATTTCCAGCGAATCTAGCCTCGCATCAGAGGCTGAATTAGACCAAATTCGGACCTGGTTGAAAGGTCTAAAATCGACCTACGCAGATATGCTTTTTCAGAAATTTTCAGGTAAAAAAAAGGCCCTAAATCAAAGTGGAATTTTAGACCACTTATTGATTTCACAAATCGACGGAGGAGAGATTTCTCAGATCGTAACACTAATTTTACCCGGACCAGAGGTAGCCGAAGAAATTGCTGCCAGCTTTCCCTTCCCGAATGAGTTTTATAGCTTAGAGTTGAGAGAAATGGCTTAAATACCTAGTAAACCCACAAAAAAAGGCCCATACATTGCGTATGGGCCTTTTTTATTTATTCGCGACGAGAATCGCGTATTTTTCTTCTACTTATAGATTGATCTCGCCTACCATATTCTCAGGCTTTACCCAGGCATCAAACTCTTCGGCCGTTAAATATCCTAGAGAAATCGCCGTTTCCTTAAGTGTAGAGCCATTTTTATGTGCAGTCTGAGCAATCTCTGCCGCTTTGTAGTATCCGATCTTCGTATTTAAGGCTGTAACTAACATTAATGAGTTATTTACGTGCTTCTTGATGTTCTCATGCAATGGTTCGATACCTACTGCACATTTGTCATTAAATGCCACACACACATCCCCGATTAAACGAGCAGAATGTAAGAAGTTATAAATCATCACCGGCTTGAAAACATTTAGCTCAAAATGGCCGTTTGAACCACCGATTCCGATGGCTACGTCGTTACCCATTACTTGAGCAGCTACCATCGTCATCGCCTCACATTGTGTCGGATTTACCTTACCCGGCATGATAGAAGAGCCTGGCTCATTATCCGGAATAAAGATCTCTCCAATCCCTGAACGAGGGCCAGAAGAAAGCATACGAACATCGTTTCCAATCTTCATTAAGCTCACTGCAACTGTTTTTAAGGCTCCGTGTGCCTCTACAATCGCATCGTGGGCAGCCAATGCCTCGAACTTGTTTTCGGCTGTTACAAAAGGCAATCCTGTTAAGGCTGCAATGTGCTTTGCTACGTTCTCTGAATAGCCTTTAGGTGTGTTAATTCCCGTTCCTACAGCCGTTCCTCCTAATGCTAACTCAGATAAGTGCGCTAAGGAATTATTGATAGCACGTAAACCGTGATCTAATTGCGAAACATAACCGGAGAATTCTTGACCTAAAGTCAATGGAGTCGCATCCATAAAGTGTGTTCGACCTATTTTAACCACGTTTTTAAAGGCTTTTGCTTTGGCAGCCAATGTGTCACGCAATTTTGTAATTCCAGGAATAGTTACCTCTACTAACGTTTGATATGCCGCAATGTGCATCGCAGTAGGGAACGTATCATTGGAGGATTGAGACTTATTTACATCATCGTTTGGATGTACAAATTTTTGCTCATCTAGTAAATTACCGCCTTGCAAAACGTGTGCACGGTAGGCAATTACTTCGTTGCAATTCATATTAGATTGCGTACCTGAACCAGTTTGCCAAACCACTAAAGGGAATTGATCTGCCCATTGGCCTTCCAAAATCTCATCACATACTTTAGCGATTAAATTCTTCTTAGCTTCCTCTAATACCCCAGCCTCAAAATTCGTGATTGCCGCTGCCTTTTTTAGGTAAGCGAAGGCCCGAATGATCTCCTTAGGCATCTTATTAATATCCTGAGCAATCGGGAAATTCTCAATGGAACGTTGCGTCTGAGCTCCCCAATAAACGTGAGCAGGCACCTGCACCTTACCCATAGTATCTTTTTCAATTCTATACTCCATACGATGTTTTGTATTAAATTTGTCTTAGTCCACAAAAATACCACCAAAATCAATAAGATGCTCACTATTTACGGAATTCCTGCTTGCAATACGATGAAAAAAACGTTTGATTATTTAAACGAAAAAGGGATTCCTTTTGTATTCCATAATTACAAAAAAAGTGGCATCGAGGCGGTGCAACTACGCTATTTCATCGAGCAATTAGGCGAAGAAACGGTGTTGAACAAGCAGGGAAGTACCTACCGTCAGTTAAGCGATACTGAAAAAGCAAATCTAGATGTATTCACCTATCTACAAGAAAAAACATCTGCCATCAAGAGACCTATTTTCGTCTTGAACAACAGATGTTTCGCTGGATTCAAACCAGATGAATTAGGAAAGTGGCTAGCGAGTTAACCTTTATAAAAAAGCCATTTTGCCATCTCTTTGACCGTAATTTTCTTGCCATACATCAAGATTCCCACGCGGTATATTCGGGAAGATAGCCAACTACAACCTAGGAATCCTAACACTAATAAAACCATGGAAGTCGCTAATTCCCACATCGGAACACCATAAGGCAAGCGAACCATCATGTTAATGGGAGATGTAAAGGGGATCATGGAGGCCCAAAAGGCAATCGTGCTATCAGGCTCCTGCATGGTAAACTGCGCCATTACAAAAGCTAAAATAATCGGCAGCATGACTATAAACGTAAATTGCTGCGCTTCAGCCGTATTCTCCACCGCGCTACCAATGGCCGCAAAAAGAGAGCTGTACAATAAATACCCAAACAGGAAATAGAACAGAAATCCACCCACGACTAAGGGAATATTCGTGCTTTCAATCACTTTAGTTACTTCCGACATAGGAGACGCATTTTCTACTTGTTTAGCTACTTCTGGATCTGCTTTTTTCATTTGCTCCATTTTCTGCTTCACTGGACTTGCTGAATAGAAAGTCGACGCCACCTGTGACAAACCGATCGTCAACACAATCCACAATAAAAACTGGGTTAACCCCACCATTCCTACTCCTAAAATCTTACCTAGCATTAACTGATAAGGCTTTATGGACGATATAATCACCTCAATAATTCGACTGCTTTTCTCCTCAATCACCCCATTCATCACTTGGGATCCATACAATAACAAGGTGACATAAAGTAGCATTCCCATCACGCCAGCTAGTATCATAGCCCCACCAGAAGAGGAACTCGTTTCATTACCTGAGTCAGAAACCGTGATCGTCTCACTACCCACATCTACTTGTGTTTTATCATAAATGTCTGACGCTATTCCTGCTTCTTTCATGAGTGTAGCTCTTACCTTTTTCTCAATCACCCGTTCAATTGTTGACTTTAATGGCAAACTCAAATTCTTCTCTGAATAGATTTTGAGCTCTTTCGATTGCGTTAAAATATCCTTGGGAAGATGGACAAATGCAACATATCCCTCCTTTGTAAATGTCTTTTTCAATTCCTCTGCAGGCTTTTTCACTAAAGTAAACTCCACTTCTTTATCCTTCAGATCCTCTATTTGAAACAAACCGCTTTCATCTAAAATCTCTACCCGCTTTACTTCCTTATCTTGCATAGCTAACCAGATAGGTACGGCATAAATAGCCGTAATTAAAATAGGCCCTAACAAAGAGGCTATCCAGAAGGATTTTTTTTGAATACGGGTCAAATATTCCCGTTGAATCACTAATAATATCTTGTTCATGGCTTATTTCGTTTCGGCTACTACTTGAATAAATATGTCATTAAAGGATGGAATCACCTCTTTAAACTCAAATAAATCAACTTGCTTGAGTAGGGCTGCAATGGCCTGATTCGTTTGTTCAGGCTGAGTCAATTTGATAGTTGCTCTGTTCTTTTGAGGGTCGACACTAATGATTTCAAATGCCTTGGAATCAGCTAATTGACCAGAATAGGAGATCTCGTACTCAAATTTTTTGAACCGATTCCTCACCTCATCTTTTTCGCCCGTTAACACTACTTGAGAACGATTAATCAGCGCAATGCTATCACATAATTCTTCAACGGATTCCATGCGGTGAGTAGAAAATAAGATTGTTGTTCCCCTTTCTTTGAGGCCTAAAATCTCATCTTTCAGCATATTCGCATTGATGGGGTCAAAACCTGAAAAAGGCTCATCTAGAATTAATAATTTAGGCTCATGTACGACTGTAGCGATAAACTGAGTCTTTTGCTGCATTCCTTTGGAGAGATCATCTACCTGCTTATTCCACCAATCTTTTATATCCAGACGTATAAACCAATCCTTCAGTCTATTTTGCGCCTCAGTCCTAGAAAGGCCCTTTAATTGCGCTAAATACATCAACTGCTCGCCTACCTTCATCTTCTTGTATAAACCGCGCTCCTCAGGCAAATAACCTATTTGCTCGACGTGCTTTGGCTGTAAAAGTTCTCCATCGAATAAAACCTGCCCCTCATCAGGAGCTGTAATCTGGTTTATAATTCGAATGAGTGAAGTTTTTCCAGCACCATTTGGACCCAAAAGCCCAAAAATCTGCCCTCTCGAAATCTCCAAACTAACGCCGGCTAATGCTGTGTGATCTGCATAACGCTTTACCACGTTTTGAATAGATAGTATCATAGATTGAATTTAACAAGACGAATTTAAACAAAAAAATGCGTTCAAATCCTGGTTAAAGGATGAACGCAAAATAGAAAGGATGAGCGAAATTAGGCGATGATTTTGGACACAAAATCCCAAATAACCACCCCCATACTTACAGACACATTCAAAGAATGCTTTGTCCCAAATTGAGGTATTTCTAAACTAAAATCTGCCTCTTGAATCCAAGCATCATTCACCCCAAAAACTTCATTTCCAAACACAAAAGCATATTTTTGTCCTTTAATGGGTACGAATTTTTCTAATGACACGGAGCCTTGCACTTGTTCTACACATACAATTTGGAATCCCTCCGCTCGTAACGCCTGACGACTAGCAGCTCCCTCTTCAAAATAACGCCAGTCTACTGATTCATCTGCCCCCAAAGCGGTCTTAGAAATCTCTCTGTGAGGCGGTTGCGCAGTAATTCCACACAAATGAATGGCAGCACACTTAAAGGCATCCCCTGTTCGAAAGGCGGAGCCAATGTTATTCATACTCCTAATGTCATCTAAAACGATCACATAAGGGAATTTTTCCGTGGTTTTATAAGTTGAAACGTCGAGCCTATTCAGCTCATCCATGGATAACTTCTTCGACATATTTAGGCTATCCAAGAGAAAGGATACGCTAATTCAGGCACCTTAACTCGATCTGCTAATTTTTCTAAACGGGCTGGCAAATTTGCCACATAATCACGTGCCTTTTCTGCTGTTTCATTCAATCCTGACATATTTTCGATATCCCAATCAGCGATTAAACCTTTCATGATAGTCACATAATCAGTGGTTGTATAGACACCTAAACGTTGTGCCGCATCAGAGAAATGCTCGAATAGAGAGCTTTTTGCACCATTTATTTCGCGTAAAAAATGTGCTGGCATCACAATTTTCTTTTTCATCATATCAGCGAAAGCAAGCATCATTTCATTCGGATCTAAAGTAAAAATTTCAGAAACAAAAGAACGATAGGCCTTGTGGTGACGTAATTCATCCGCCGCAATTTGCGCACACATGCGAGATAAAAGTGAATTACCGTGTTGCTTAGCTAAAGAAGCTGTGCGGCGATGAGAAATATTGGTTGCTAATTCTTGAAACGAAGTATAAACAAAATTACGGTACGGATCAGCTGAGGTGCCGATATCGAAGCCATCTGCAATTAAGTATTGAGTAGAAACGGCTACGGCCTTCATATCTACCTTTCCTGATAAATACAAATAGGTGCCTAGTAAATTACCGTGGCGGTTTTCTTCAGCTGTCCAAGTACGAATCCAGCGCGACCAACCATCATTTTGGTCTACTTGATTCACTGTATCCATACCTAATAACCAGGATTCATAAGTAGGTAAAGCCTCTTCAGTAATGGTATCACCTACTAAAACGGCCCAATAATCATAAGGCAGTTCATTCGCTGCCTCTTGCAAGGCTTTCACATCTGCAAAGAATGAATCCTTTGTAGAATCAGGGAGCATGTCAGCTGGCTGCCAATTGGTCTCGATCGGGACTAAATAATCCTTCACATAAGAATCCATGTTTTTGGCCAATTCTGACATGACCTCTAAGCGTGTGTGAAATTGCGACATTCGTTTTTGGTTAAAATAAAAGTTCAGGAAGATACAAATAATTCGCTATTTAACCTCCCAAATGCGCAATTCCTTTATCCTGAGTTCCCCACCAAAGGAAACTAATCGTACTGACTCTTTTTTAGTCGGAAAGCGCAAGGAACTGATAGCTACCGTGCCATCTTGAGCCAATAATTCTAAAGTAGAATGGTCTACCACCAATTGAAAGACTTTGTCTTCTCCTTTCATCAAGGGAGCAGATTGAATCATATCAAAACCTGGAGCAGGCACAACACCACTTATACGGCGATCAATAAACCACTCTTGACTTTTCTCTTCGAATCCAATACGCGTTAATTCCGGATTTTCTTTGGCCTCATTCCCTAATTCAATACCCCATTGTTTAGCATTGCCTGCATCCACTCTTAATTCGATAACATAGGTCTTATCCTGAAGAAACTTCAACCCAGATAAAGTTTTGCTTCCCTTCAGAACTATATTTTTAGCCTCAAAGCTTGGTTTCGCATTGGTTAAATCAGGCTTTAATACCTGTTTTAATTTCAAACCCTGAGCAGTACGCTTCAATGAGAGAGTTCTAGCAAGTGACATTTGACCTTTCCAGGGGAAAGTGGGCTGCTCTTTTCCATAAGACCAACTTAACATCCATCCTAACCAAAATACCTCTTTATTTACTGTGTTGTAAAAAGGAATCGCGGCATAGAAATCTCGGCCATAATCCACATAATTTACCTGCTCTTTAGGCGCATCATTCGTAAAGGTTTTGCCGTCAAAATTTCCGACAAAGTACTGCATTCCCACTGTTTTCTTATAAGGTCCCTGGCTCGATAGGGCTAATACCCATTTTGTTTCCTTCGAATTCTCTACGGGCAATTCCAATAATGAAGGACATTCCCAAATCATATCGATATCACCGTGCTGAACAAATTCGCTCAATAGAGACCAATGAATCAAGTCCTTTGACCCATAAAACTGAGCCGTATATTCCCAAGGTTTCACCACCGTCATCACATATTGCTTTGATGGTGCATGCCAAATAATGTTAGGGTCTCTAAAATCCTTCAAATTGATGCTTAAAACCGGATTCTTATCGTATTTCGTCCAAGTCAATCCTTCGTCATTGGAGTAAGCTAGATGCTGCTCTTGTAAGGTATTGGGATAATCAGCCGTATAAATGGCAATCAATAATGGCTTGGTAGGATCTCCTAAACCAGATACATGGTCTTTATCATAAACAACGCAGCCTGAAAAGATGAATTCCTTTCCATGGGGAATTGCCAAGGGCAATTCTTCCCAATGCAATAAATCTTTGCTTTTTGCATGTCCCCAACTCATGTTCCCCCATTCATTTCCTTGTGGGTTATGTTGATAGAACAGATGGTAATTCCCGTTGATGTAGATTAATCCATTTGGATCATTTGTCCAGTTAACCTTGGGTGTAAAATGAATGGCAGGACGCCATTGCTCTGTAGATTTTGGCGTACTCTGCTGAGAAAAGGTATTAAACGCGAGCAGCGTTAAAATGAATAAAATCGATTTTATTTTCATCAAGTTGGAGGTAATATGCATTTTTAAAATGAGGATTAAACCAATCGCCAAGGTTGTAATAAGTGGCTCCTGAGGCAAGAGGAAATGCAATCGGATGGTGTCGATGGCCAAAGACAAAGGCTTGAACGGTTGGCTTCAATTGAGCCACATCACGCACATAGGATAAGATATAATCCGTATCTGGATTAAATGCTTGCTCGCCTTTCGTCATCGTACTTTCTTTACTAGTAGATGACCATAAATGGGCCAAACTAATCCCAACATTCGGATGCAAGAACCCAAAAAGCCATTGTGCTAAACGGTTCGTAAACACCTTTTTCAATAGCTTATAGCCTGTATCTCCCGGTCCTAAGCCATCACCATGACCGAGATGTAACTGAAATTGCTTATTTGATGCCTTGATGATTAAATCAGCAGGTTCTCTGTAAATTTTTGCGCCTAATTCCTTCTCGAGATAATCCCACATCCACAAATCATGGTTACCCACAAAAATATGAATCGTAATTCCTTGATCAGCCAAGGCAGATAACTTCCCTAAAAAGCGAACAAAACCTCGCGGAACTGCCGTCTTATATTCGAACCAAAAATCAAATAAATCACCTAACAGAAATAACTCCTGAGCATCTGACTGAACCTGCTCTAACCAAGAAACTAAAGCCTTTTCGCGCTCTCTTGAAGTCTTTTCATCGGGAAAACCCAGATGGAAATCTGAAGCGAAATATACTTTCTTACCAGAAGTCAGATTAATGTGAATCATATCAAAAAAATGGGGCGACTTTGAGGCGCCCCAATTAATTAACTATCAGTACCTGTTGATTTAGGCTTTCTTGCTCTTGGCTTGGCTGCCACCTCTTTCGAAGTAGCTGTCTTTTTAGCGGCTGGCTTTTTTGCTGGAGTCTTTTTAACCACCTCAGCCTTTTTAGGTGCATTCTTCTTCTCCTCCGCTAAATCACGCTCATCCTTCGCGTCCTTGCGTTTTTTCTCCGTTTCTCCCTTGATAAACTCTTGGTAAGAAGTCAATTGCTCGAATGGACGTGGACCTACTAAGGCCTCTAAATCACTCTGGAACAATACCTCTTTTTGCAATAATTGCTCCGCCAAAATCGTCAATTTATCTTGCTTCGATTTCAACAATTTTTTCGTGCGCTCGTATGCTTCCTTAATAATTTTTCGAACCTCCTCATCAATTTCACGTGCCGTCGTTTCCGAATAGGGCTTGTTAAATTGATACTCCGATCCTTTGGAATCATAATACGAGATATTGCCTAATTTTTCGTTCATACCATAAATGGTTACCATCGAGTAGGCTAATTTCGTAATGCGCTCTAGGTCATTTTGAGCGCCAGTGGAGATCTTTCCGAAGACAATTTCCTCCGCCGCACGGCCACCTAATGTCACACACATCTCATCCATCAATTGCTCTGTGCGGTACAAGAATTGCTCTTTAGGTAAGTATTGTGCATATCCTAACGCTGCCACTCCACGAGGAACAATCGATACTTTCACTAATGGATTTGCATGCTCTAGGAACCAACCTGCAATAGCATGTCCCGCTTCGTGGAAGGCTACTATTTTCTTCTCCTCTGGTGAGATTAACTTGTTTTTCTTTTCTAAACCGCCAATTACACGATCCATCGCCTCTTGGAAGTCATTCATATCCACCGCCGTCTTTGAGCGACGAGCTGCGATTAATGCCGCTTCATTACACACATTCGCAATCTCAGCTCCAGCAAAACCCGGAGTCTGCGCTGCCAATTCTTTAGGGTCAGTGTCTTCTGCTAATTTCAAAGGCTTTAAGTGTACTTTGAATATAGCCTCACGACCAATAATATCTGGTTTATCGATAGAGATTTGACGATCAAAACGACCTGGACGCAATAAAGCCGGATCTAATACATCTGGACGGTTTGTAGCCGCCATGATGATGATACCCGAGTCTGTTGCAAATCCATCCATCTCCACTAAAAGAGAATTCAAGGTGTTTTCACGCTCATCGTTACCTCCTGGCATCGAGCCACGACCACGTGAGCGACCAACTGCATCAATCTCATCGATAAAAATGATACAAGGAGCTTTTTCTTTCGCTTGTTTGAACAAATCACGTACACGTGCTGCTCCCACACCTACGAACATTTCTACGAAATCAGAACCTGATAATGAGAAGAACGGTACGCCTGCTTCCCCAGCCACAGCTTTCGCAAGTAATGTTTTACCTGTACCCGGAGGTCCCACTAAAAGTGCACCCTTAGGAATTTTACCACCTAAGTCCGTGAACTTTTTAGGGAATTTTAAGAATTCAACGATTTCCTGAATTTCTTCTTTCGCTTCATCTAGTCCAGCTACATCATTAAACGTAATCTTCACTTTCGATTCACCTTCGATCAAGGTAGCACGGGAGCGACCAATGTTGAAAATTTGGCCACCACCACCAGCTCCTCCACCCATTCTGAAGAATAAAAAATAGAAACTTAAACCCATCAAAATGAAGAATCCCCAAGTACCTAACCAGTCCAAAGGACCCGTTCTCGTCTCTGGAGAGGCCATAATTTGCTCTGCGCGTGGGAAGGCTTTTTGACGATCCTCTAAGAAACGCTCAAAACTTTCTTTCGAATTAATCTCAAATTCAAAGTGAGGAACCTGGCCAGTAGGAACCACTTTCTGCGTTGTATTTTTCTTAAAATACTTAGGAATAAAGGCTGGCTTTAAACTAACTTCAACGATTTTATCATTGACAATTATCACCTTTTCTACCTCTTTTTGAATCAACATCGACTCAAACTGCTTAATCGTTATCGGCTGTAAAGTTGTTTCCTTCGAAAAGAAAAACATGCTGATAACTGCGATCATTAGACCTACCACCATCCAGCTCTGGAATCCTCCAGCTGGTTTTTTAGGCATTCTTGGTTGCAAGCCTGAACGCTTCGCGTTTTTAAAATTATTCCCTTGTTTGGCCATTTTTAATTTTTATTGTTGGGCATTAAACACCTAGATAGGTGCAAAGGTTCTATAAATCTAAAATAATATTAATCAGGGATCACAGTAAATTTAGCATCACCCCACAACTCTTCTAACTTAAAAAACGCACGTTTATCCTTCAAGAATACGTGAACGATGACATCATAATAATCCATCAAAATCCACTCACGATTCGCTTTACCTTCTACCGCATGTACGTGTATTTTACCTGATTCCCACACTTGTTTATCCACTGAATCAGCGATTGCATCAATTTGTGTATCTGAAGTACCCGAACATATCACAAAAAAATCTGTAAATGCATTATCCACTTTTCGCAAATCTAGCACGGTAATTTCTTGTGCTTTTTTATCCTGCATGCCTTTTACCACCCAGCTAACCATTTCCTCTGACGCCTCGACTTGCTTAGCGGTTTTCTTAAGCGTTTTACTCATAAATGTTTTTTCAGTATTAATTTGTGTAACAAGAAACCAATAACGAATAAAAATCTAAATTTGTTCTTGTAACCCTAAAATTACAAATAATAATTGAACAATTACCAAGCCAATACGCGCTTCGTCGGCAAAAAGAGTAAATATCTAGACATTTGTCCATCGACTAATTCTTTGGCATTATCTGATGCTTTAAATACAGATATAGAAGAAGGATTCGCCTGGATCGCTGGCCATCAAACCGCAGGAAGAGGTCAAAGAGGAAATACTTGGAATGCTGAACCTAATCAAAATCTGACGCTCTCCTATTTATTACGTCCTCCACATCATTTATTAGAAAGGCAGTTCTTTCTAAGCAAGGCCATAGCCATTGGAATTTTATCTGGTTTAGAAGCATGGTCTCGAAAAACCCAAGGAGAAAATTTCAATTTTCAGATCAAATGGCCGAATGATATCTACTTAGATGGTGATAAAATGGGTGGCATTTTGATTGAAAATAATATTCAAGCAGGAAAATGGAGTTTCTCCATTATCGGAATAGGACTGAATATCAATCAAATTACATTTGAAAATATCAGAGGCACCTCCCTCCGCTCTTATTTAGATTTACCGCAACCTATTTCACTAACTGAAATCTACCAGTACCTATCTGAAGGCATCGAAGAGGCTTATGTTCAATTCTCAAGTGAAGCATTCAACAGAATTGATGAAATTTACCACGAAAAATTATTCAGACGTTCTCAATGGGCATTATATGAGTCTGCAAATGAGAAATTTGAAGGTAAAATTATAGGAGTAAACGAAAAAGGATTATTAGAAATTGAAAAAGAATTCACGGTAGAATCCTATGATTTAAAGGAAATAAGTTTTATTTTTCCTTCCTAATAAACCTCTAGATACACTACATGATTTCGCATTACCAAAGCAATTTGGAGAATTTTCTTCATTGGGCTCAGTACACTCCTGATCGACTTTATTTAAGGCAACCCATTGGAGATCAATACATTGATTACTCATATGCTTCAGCTTCGGTAGAAGTTAAAAAAATAGCCCAATTCATTGAGGGTAAGTTTAAAAAAGGCTCGAAAAATGTAGGCATTCTTTCCAAGAACTCTGCCCATTGGATGATGGCAGACTTAGCTATTGCCGCCGCAGGGGGTATTTCTGTACCCTTTTATGCTACATTAACAAAAGAACAACTTAACCAAGTTTTGGTACATTCTGAATGCCAAATCCTGATCGTGGGAAAATTGGATCATTGGGAAAAAATAAAGGAGGGAATTCCAAAACACATCGTGTTAATTCATACTCCTGAAAGTTCCGAAAAAACAGGTGAACAGTGGGCTGATATTTTGGAAAACACCACAGAAATCTCCAAGCTGCCTTCACCAAAACCGACGGATATTGCGACTATCGTATACACATCAGGCACTACCGGGATGCCTAAAGGAGTTATGATTACCTATGGTGGAATTGAAGCAGGAATTAATATGGCGCGCGAAATCGCTCTATTAGACCAACCCAATACCCGTTTCATTTCTTACTTACCCCTGTGTCACATTGCTGAACGAAATTTTGTAGAATTTGCAGGAACAGCAGCAGGAGGAACCATCCACTTTGTGGAAAACCTTGACACCTTCTCTAAAAATCTGGCCAGTGCTAGACCGACGCATTTCTTGGCAGTACCTCGCATATGGGCTAAATTCCAAGAAGGGATTTTACAGAAAATTGGAGGTCAAAAGAAGTTGAATCTACTTTTGAGCATCCCGATAGTCAAAACGCTTATTCAGAAAAAGATTCAAAAAGGACTCGGATTAGACCAAACTACCTTAGCAGTTACCGGAGCTGCACCCATCTCCGCAGAGCTTCTGACCTGGTTTCAAAAACTAGGAATTTATATTCAAGAGGCCTACGGGATGACAGAAAATATGGGACTCAATTCTGTCATGCCTCGTGACAGCATAAAACTAGGTACAGTAGGAAGAATTCATCCCGACTGCGAAACACGCATCGATCCAGATACCAATGAGATCCAAATGCGAGCTCCTTATAATTCTACTGGATACTTCAAAGAACCAAAGCTTACACAGGAATTATTTACCGGGGACGGTTGGTTAAGAACGGGAGATCAAGGCAAACTAGATCAAGAAGGCTTTATTTCCATAATCGGTCGCGTTAAAGATAACTTCAAAACTGCCAAAGGGCATTACGTAGCCCCTGCGCCTATTGAAAATAAATTAAATACACACGAATTTATCGAACAGGTTTGTGTGGTGGGAGTTAATTTGCCACAACCGATTGCTTTACTTGTATTAAGTGCGCTGGGTAAGTCAAAAGAGACCGCTGAAATTAAAGAGGCTTTTGAAGCGCTTCGCAATGAAGTAAATCCTGTATTAAAAAATTATGAACATTTACGTAAAATGATCATTGTCAAAGAAGATTGGACTATCGAAAATGAGTGTTTAACGCCCACCATGAAGATAAAAAGGCCATCAATCGAGCAAAAATACCATACTAACTTTGAGCGTTGGTATGCGCACCAAGAGACGATTGTTTATGAACTAATGGATTAAAATTTTTACCTTGCAAGGTGAATTGTCTCCGCCTTTCTTTACTAATTACCTGCTGCTTTTTTCTTCTGCAAAAGGCTGACGCTCAGTACGTAATTATTGATAGCGTCCTGTTCAAAGGCAACGAAAAAACCCGAGAGAACATACTTAGAAGGGAATTGGATATTTTTCCTGGAGACACTTTGCAAGTGTCAGAGCTAGATTCACGGGTGGAATTTAATAGACGTAAGTTAGTTAACACCAATTTATTTATTTGGGTTAAAGGTAATTCTCATACCAATAACGTTTCAAATCACATCACGATCACTTTTGAGTTTTTAGAACAATGGTACCTTTTAGGCTACCCCATTTTCCAATTAGCAGATCGTAATTTAAATGATTGGTGGGCCAGAGGCGGTTCATTAGAGCGAATAATTTATGGAGCTCATTTAATTCATAACAACTTTAGAGGCAGAAATGAAAGACTTAGTTTTAAAGCCGAAACTGGTTTCACTCAAAGAATAGAACTGGGTTATTCAAACCCCTACTTAGATCGTAAAAAAACGTTGGGACTTGGAGCTGCTTTAGCTTATACAACGAATAAAAATTTAGTTTTCAGAACAATTAATGATACATTAAACATTTTGAACAGCGATAAAATTCTTAGAGAAAGATGGAACGGAGCTTTGAGTTTTAGAAAACGACTCCGCTTTTATGATTTTCATTTCGCTGAAATGAAATTTAGCCACACCAGCATTGCAGATACCATTAGAAAATTGAATCCTAACTATTACTACAAAGGATCAAATGAGCAAAATTTCCTCCAATTGACTTACGCATTCTCCTATGATTTTAGAGATTTTGCTCCCTACCCTCTTAGAGGGAGAAAGATTGATTTTGGTTATAATTATTACAGTATTCTTGCTAAAGACGGCTTAAATTATTGGGACTTTAAAGCTTCTGTCGCCTATTTCTTTGAACTTGGGTCAAATTTTTTCATCAGCTCCCAATGGAAAGGCAAAGTAACCCAAGCAAATAAAAATATCCCCTATGCGAACATTCAGGGCCTTGGCTATGGAGGCGATAATGTACGTGGTTATGAATTGAATGTAATCGATGGCACAAACTACTTGCTGTCTAAAAATACCTTCAAATACCAGCTATTTAATCAAATCATTCCGGTAAGATTTATACCCTATAAGCAATTCAATCAAATACCTATTTCTCTGTATCCTTCCTTATTCTTTGACTTTGCTTATGTATACCAAGCGCAACCAGAATTAACCTCTAGTCGGTTTTCGAACCGTTGGATCTATGGAATGGGAGTTGGTTTTGACATAGTTACCTATTATAATTTCGTTTGTAAATTAGGTGTTCCTTTAATTAATAGTGGAAAATCTGGCCTTGTAGTTAGTATAGGGAGGGAGTTTTAAGCAAAAAAAAGCCGGTCAAGGACCGGCTCATTTTAAAAATACCTAACCACTAATAGTCTTAAATATCTGTAAGGGTAAAACCCATTTAGTACATAATTTTCCCAAAAATAACATTTTTTATTATCAATGACGAAATTCATCTATTTTTGACAAATAAAATCATTCAACTTAATTGCAATTGTATGAAAAACCCGTTAAATAAACTAATAGTTCCAATTTTGGCACTATTTATTTTTCTAAATTCCTGCAATCAAGATAAGCAAAATGAAAATAAAGAAACAGCTAAAAATGAAGAATTAGTATCTGCCTGGGAGGATAGTGGAGAATGGGTGCAAAAACTAAGCCTAAGCCCAGATAAGGTAATTAGAAACTTGACTTGGGGCCAAGATATGATGAGCCTTAAAGACACATTAGATTTAGCAGAATCACAACCAGAAAAAGGAAAGTCCTATACCTTGTATTTTGATGATACAGATTTAAACTTCAGTGATATAACCTATGTTCCTAACGAAGAGAACAAAATCGAAGAAATAAACTTTGATATTTTTGTTGATTCAGCTGAGGATGTACAGCCTTTAATTGATCAATGGAAAGGCTATTTAGACGTAAAATTCGGACTATCAGAGGTAAAAGGAAAAAGTATCCTTTGGACTAAAAACAATAATACCCGAGTGCTTTTAGAGAATGTAAGTACTCCCAAAGATCCGGGCATTAAAATCAGCTTTAAAGCCGCTAACTAGATTTTAAATATCCAACCGCGTGTGTCAGCGATTTCGCCTAAACGAATTTGGCTTATTTCATTGAACACTTTAGCAGAGAAATCACTCTCCTTGCGAGCTGGTAAATCGTAATCTTTACCCTCAAAACCGATCGTCTGAATAGGCGCAATAACAGCCGCTGTTCCAGCCCCGAATGCTTCGGTTACCGCTCCTGAACTAATTCCTTCTACTAATTCTTTCACGGATAATAGACGTTCTTGTACTACGACGCCCCAGTCATTGGCAATCTGAATCACCGACTTCCGAGTCACACCATCTAAAATAGTATCACCCGTAGGCGCAGTCACCAAAGCTCCATTTATGATAAATAGCAGGTTCATCGTCCCAGCTTCCTCTACATACTGATGTGTCGCCGCATCCGTCCAAATGATTTGATCATAACCAGCCTTGTTAGCCTGAACAGTGGGGTATAATGAACCTCCATAGTTACCTGCATTTTTAGCAAAACCCACTCCACCCTTTGCAGCACGGATAAATTCTGTTTCCACTCGAACCCGTAAAGGTTTCGTATAATATGAACCCACAGGGCAATTGAAAATAATAAACTTGTAAGTAGTCGAAGGTGATACCCCTACGTACTCATCCGTTGCAAACATAAAGGGTCGTATATACAAAGAGGAGCCTTCTTTTTCAGGTACCCATGCTTTATCTATTTCAAGCAATAGCTTTAAACCACCTAAGAAAATTTCTTCAGGTACTTCTGGCATACACATACGAGTCGCTGATTTGTTAAAGCGCTTCATATTTTCCTCTGGACGGAATACTAATACCTCTCCTTTATTCGAGCGATACGCTTTCATTCCTTCAAAAATTGCCTGTCCATAATGAATAGACATCATCGCAGGTTGATAAGACAGCGGACCATATGGTTGAATTTGGACAGATTTCCAGGCTCCGTCTGCATATTCAGCGACAAGCATATGATCAGCAAAAGTGCGGCCAAAAGCCAAATTGTCAAAATCAACCTCGCTCAAGCGAGATATAGGCGTTTTTTGAATGGTAATTTGCATAGGTTTTTGTTTCTACTTGCCGGAATTCCATGGTATCTCGGAGATATCCAATGAATGATGTAAATAACGGCACATCATAAATAAGTAATCTGATAATCTATTCAAATAGGCGATCGCTGTCGCATAATCTTCTTTTTCTTCTTCCTGTACCCAGCGAATCAGGCTACGTTCCGCTCGGCGACAAACGGTACGTGTAATTTGGGCAGCAGCGATAATCGGATGTCCTCCCGGTAAAATAAAAAAGCGCATAGGTGCTATTTTACCATCTATTTCATCAATCATTTTCTCAATTGCCACGATATCGTGCAATGAAATAAGCTTCATGTTACCTAAATATTCTTTCGAATCGCTGGCAACATGTGCACCCAAAACAAATAAGCTGGATTGAATGGACTGCAAATATTCCGCTAGATGCGGCTCCATTTGACAAACTAATGCACCAATATGGCAATTCAGTTCATCAATATCCCCGATCGCATCCATGCGAACATTTGATTTCGACACTCCTTTACCATCCGCTAAGCGGGTAAATCCACCATCTCCATTCTTCGTATAGATTGCCATTTTCTAGGGGTTATTCACAAAAATAATAGAAATAAAGATTAGGTCGGTATGATTTTCAAAACTAATTTTGTGCACATTTTAATCAACTATGTCGATAGACCATTTTGCATCCCGAGTTTGGCGAATTTTGTCCATGGTATCGTTCGGAGTTTCTTTGTTATTTATTTACAGAGGCCTTCCTGATCCGACTGCTGTGCATTTTGGTGAAACAGGGAGAGGCGATGGATTTTTACCCAAGGAGGAAGTCTTTTACTTAGTAGCAGGTATCATCACTTTACTTAATGTTTTAACCCTTTTGTTAATCAAGGCAATAGATAAAATTCCCTTATCTAAATGGGGAGAAATCCTTCCTGTTTTTGCAGAAAAAGGAAATGATACCATCAAAAACACGTTTATTAATTGGCTACATTTCTTTCCAGCACTTATCAATACGTACTTAATATTAGTAATGAGAGCGCTTTTAATGCTGAATGACGAAAGAACATACCAAACCGATTATAGTTACATTCCTTCTTTGGGTGTCGTATTCCTATTAATTTGGTTGATTTACTTACCCGTTCGATTATTTGCAAGTCCTAAATTCATAGAGGAATTATGAGTAATCAAATGCCGAATATTTTCATTCAGGCCTTTGATTACCCCTTACCTGAATCGAAAATCGCCCAATTTCCTTTAGCTAATCGTCATGATTCTAAATTGTTGGTCTATCAAGATGGCTTGATCAAACATGAAGCTTTTCGACAATTAGCGGATCAGCTCCCGAAAAATGCCTTATTAGTATTCAATAATACCAAAGTAATCCCCGCTCGAATTCCGCTATTTAAAGAGAATGGTGTGGCGATTGAGCTCTTTTTATTACACCCCATATCCGACTCTGCTCCAACAGAACAGTTGATGGAAGTTAAAGGTGAAACTGCTTGGGAATGTTTAGTCGGAAATAAAAAGCGCTGGAAAGAAGGTGATCTATTACAAAAAGGGGATTTGTCTTTCTCTTGGATTGATCGGGAGCAAAATCACATTCGAATAAGTTGGGACACGGATAAGAGTTTTGCCCAGATTTTGGAAGAAATAGGTAAGATACCGCTTCCTCCTTACATGGAGAGAGAGGCTCAAGTATCAGATGCTGAACGTTACCAAACTTTATTCTCCGAAAAGCAAGGTGCCGTGGCCGCTCCTACCGCTAGCTTACATTTCTCCGAGGAAGTTATAGCAGATATCGATCGATTAGAGATTCAAAAAGCTTACCTCACTTTACATGTGGGAGCAGGTACATTTTTACCTGTAAAAGAAGAGGATGTGAGTAAACATCAGATGCACCGGGAACAAATCGTCTTTACTCCCGAGTTAATAAAGACACTTCTACAACACATCGGGCCTTTTATTCCGGTGGGAACAACTTCGCTTCGTGCCTTGGAAAGTTTGTATTGGAGTGGGGTTTGGTTATTAGAAAACAAGCCTTTGGAAAACGGCTTACTTATATTATCAAAAGAATTCGCTTATGAAGCGCGCGACAGGAATTATTCCAATCAAGAATCGTTGAATGCAGTATTGTCCTATTTGAAAGATAACGATAGAAACTATTGGGTCGCTGAAACGGAATTATTAATTATGCCAGGTTATCAGCTTCGCTTCTGTGATGCCATTATTACAAATTTTCACCAACCTAAATCCACCTTACTAGTCTTAATTGCCGCTTTAATTGGGGAGGATTGGAAGAAAGTTTACGAATCCGCATTATCGAACGAGTACCGCTTCCTGAGCTATGGTGATTCGTCTCTATTATTTAAAAAGCGGGATATTTAGTATTTTTGCAAAAAGCAATCAGTTATGACAAATTTCATTGAAGAATTACGTTGGAGAGGGATGTTACACGATATGATTCCTGGTTTAGAGGATCAGTTAGCCAAAGAAATGACGGTG
>JACCDN010683930.1_pt1 | contig 25931 bp, 23 predicted proteins | sample 7441691 | NCBI WGS metagenome assembly JACCDN01 (sample SAMN15323439, study PRJNA562643) | freshwater metagenome | isolation source: river surface water | place: USA:Blue River Watershed | collected 2017-08-16 | reverse complement strand
GCTTTTCAAAAGAAGTCATTAGGTGTGTTGCCATCGATAATTGTTAACCTTTTTTCATTTTTAATAATTGTATTTTTAGTTAATATTAGGGTAGGGGATTCATTTATTTATCCTGAATTGTTTGGAAAGGTCTCACCTGATTTTCAATTAAATTCACTAACTAATTTAGCACTGATCATTGTGATTTTTATTGCTGGATGTTGGTTTGCAGTTAAGGCCAACAATGTTGTTATACCGTATGCAATGTTTTTAGTGGCTAACATTTTAAGTGCATACTTAATGATGCTTTATTACGCAACCAAAATGTATCAGACAAGATTAGTAGAGCTGTGGCCTCGGGCAGATGAATCTATCATTCAGTCTTGGAATATTTTGATAGCAATTTTTTCAATTTATGGAATAAAATTCCTGATAATGTACCTCAGAGATACTCAATTTTTATACGTTGATTTAAGCGTAAGGCGACCGCTAAAGATACTAATTTCGTCGCTACTTGCCATGGCTTTGTTAGCTTTTATTTCCCAGACACTTGGAGATTTGCTGTGGAGCATGTATCCCCGCGAGGGCAATTACACCATGTATTCATATCTTGAAATACCAGACTGGCTAGTTAAGTAAAATTTAGCACAAGTAAATTTATTTAAACTGCAGATTTATCTGCTGGATTGATGAATTTAGATAAAAACTGAGACGCTACTTCTTGTCTGCATTCAGGATAGTAATCTCACGCGCTAACGTTGTTATCTTTTCTTCTAGCTCTCTTCTCCAGGTGTAGTTAGAAATTACTGTTGCGGTAAAAGCGAATGTAACAAGATAAGTTAGCAACGCTGTGCCACTTTCCACTCCTAAGAATTCACTTACTTCAGTCCAATAATTCTGGAAAAGCAGACTAACTAAACCCGCCAATACAAAAAGGAGAAACATAATTCTTCTGATCGCGATGTGACGCGCTGTCGATTTGTTTAGAAGATAAAAACCAACGCTAACCATGAATATTGCAAAAATCCAACGCATAATCATCTGTGCATCATCTCCGTAAGTATGTTTACCGCGTTCAATATAGATTGACCCTTTTTTATGGAATATTCTGTGTAATAAATTTCAGCTGGAGCTTCTACCCATTTTGCATTTGATTTTTGAATAAATGTAAGTATTTCAGAAGCATGAGCCATTCCATTTTGCCTTAAGTTTAAAGACTCAGCAAAATTCCGCTTCATAACTCTAAGGCCATTATGTGTATCTGTAACTTTTAGTCCAGTATCAATTCTTGTAAAATAAATCCCTAATTTCAATACCAATTTTTTCTTCTGGGGAATTTTATCATTTGGCACTTTATTAATAAATCTACTGCCAAGCACGATGTCGTAGTTATTTTGTTGAATTAAATTCAGCATTTCTAGTGCTGAATTTACAGAGTGTTGTCCATCGGCATCAAACGTTATAAAGTATTGACAGTTCTCAAATTTAATAAGTGCTAAGGACAATGCAGTCTGAATTGATGCACCTTGGCCTAAATTTATTGGATGTCTACCACTAACAATGTTCAAATTTGAAATAACTTCAAACGTATTGTCCGTGCTTCCGTCGTCAACAACGACTATATTACTGAAATAATTATTTAGTTCACTCACAGTGTTTTTAATTTGTTCGCTTTCATTGTGAGCCGGGATTAGGACAACGGTATTTTTTAAAATTCCATCATCGATTAAAGTGTTCATTTAATTCCCAGATACTCAGAAAGTTGGTTTATTTCGCCTTCTTCGCCACTGGGCAAAATTTTGTCCAGTATTAATATTTCGTAATCTTGCTCAAAATCGGATGGTGCTTTCATTTGAAATTCTTGAACGCTTACAGCATTTAAGTTTGCTTGGAACCAAAATTCAGTAAATGCATCGCCTTGAAAACCTTGAATACCTGCCGCGAATTTTGTGCATGTAGCAGTCGTAAATGGTTCTATTGCAGTTATATTTCTGCCAAAACACAGGACTCGCTTGCCTTGCGAATTATTAATTGAATCAACAAGTGCAGTCTCCCAAATAAGTGGCTCCCTGCTATTAATTCCATTGATCAATCCGAAAGGAAATCCAAATTGAGTCCAAGCCGGATTTGAAGGACTGGTAGGTGGGCCAATTGAGACTAATAAATATGTGCTAACAAGTAAAAAACTTACACTCGGGAGAAAGCTTCCAGCACTTTTAAAAAACTTTAAGCTTAAATATGTAATGAGTAACGGTAGCCCCGTACACACTAAAAACAATCCAAGTTTTTGACCAGCATAGTCAACAGTATGTGGCGGGCTAGTAATCGAAACTAAGACAATAATCAAGTACCAACTAATCATTGACAAAAATACGACTTTAAGAAAAGTCGAATTGAAAAAATCATCGTTCTTACTAGAAGTAGCTAATTTCCCACTAAGCAAGAATGCACAAAAGATAAAAAATGCTAGCAATTGCTTGTCACTTGGAGCCATAGTTCCGCCAGCAAAATGCACCAAAAACCTTAATTCAGAATAATTTGCGTAAAGAAAATCATTAACTCTTTGAATTCGGGTTGCAATCAAAATTACAATAAATAAAGTTACTAACCCAATTTCTATGTGATTTTTTTTAATTCTTCTTTTTATAAAAGGCCAGACTTGAATACCAAATAAAAGAAAAATAGAAATGAAAACAGCAGGTTGTAATGGATACCAAGCAGAGCCGATTGCAATCAATAGGCTAGAAACCAAGGTTAAAAAAATAAAGTTTTTTTGAGAACTTTTGCTTGTGCCAGACACATACATAAATATCAATGAAAACAAAGCGAAAACTAATATTAATGATTGAATTGGAGGAAAATGCCCATATAAATTAAACGAAGAAATACTTAGGTAAACTGATAAAGTCACAACATTTGACGAAACAAAACTTTGTAAGACGCTTAATTTAGCATTCATAAAAATTCTATAAGAAAACAGGCCGGCAATCATGGAGCCAAAAGCAATCAAAATTAAGTAGCTTCGTTGAAGTACTAATAAATTATTTAAAAATAGATTTTGTTCAGAATCAAAATTGATGAAGTCACGAAAAATAAATAACATTAGGGAAGTTGCGACTCGTGTGTTTGAACCCTCTGGATTTTGATAAACCAATCCACCGTCTTCATTGATACCTTGAGCTAAGTTCGATAGCCAAACAGCATTATCTTCGCCCGTTGAGCTCAGAAACTTCAAGGCTTTTTGGGGGTTTAAACTATCTAGCTGTTGAAAAAATATAAAGCTAACCATTAATAAAAAAATAGTTTGTAAATAATTTGAAATGTTTAGAACCCTATTTTTTGATTCGAATGTCAGACCCAAGTACCTAAATACGATAGCTGTAGAAAAAATTACTAAAATAAAAATGGTGTATAAGAAATAAATATTTTTGTCAATAAAAAAATCATTAAAAAAATTAAATTGAATCAAAGTTACTAAAATCGCAAAAGAACTAAGTAATAGGATGTTTGCAATAAAAAAATCTCTAATTAATATGAGTAAAAAAAGTGCAAAAAGAAAAAAAGGAACAATTAACTTTTCGTTTCCGAGTGCGCTAACCCAAAATAACGTAAAAAAAGTTGCATTAATGGATATGTGTACGTAGGGCATGAACTTAGACATTACCTAGAAAACCTTTTCGGAGCGCAATAGTTTTAATATTACAACAGTATTAAAATTTATCACTAATAAAAACTTTAATTATTAGTTTTACTTTAACTTTTAATGCAAGAAGTCGCGTAATTATGCGGTATGTTATGCGTTTCAATCTTGCTGCTACGGATTTATGATATGCAACACGCTCGGATATGAATTGAGAAGCTTGCAAAAAGGTAAAGTTTTCAGAAACGTATTTTTTGGCAGCCTCACCTAGGGTACGTCTAAGTTCTGCATCTTTACTTAATTCAAGTATTTTCTTTGACGCAAAATTCAGATCAGGTTCAGCCCAAGCAGAATTTGGTTTGTACGGGAATGAACCTTCTCCAATTAAAACCTTTTTATAAGGAACCAATACAGAGTTTTTTGTATTCATAAAGTCAAGATTTCCTGAATAACCAGTCGCGACAACAGGTTTACCTAGTGACATTGCCTCTGCCATCGTGAGTCCGTATCCTTCACTACGATGAAGAGAAATATAAGTCTCACACTCGTTGATCAGAGCACTTAGTTGTTCTCGAGAAAGATAATCTTCGAACAAAATTATGTCTGATCTATTTCTTGTAGCGAAGCGAAGTTTTTCACGATTATCAGAGTCCTTATGTCCATTAGTACTTTTAATTAATAAAAGTGGACCATCTTCATTAGGAAAAGCATTAATGTGTGCCTGAACAATTGCTAGTGGATTCTTTCGGTTAAATATACTCATGTAATCAAAAATAAAAAGATTGTATGCTTTGCCCTCAGGAATCCCGATAGAACTTCGTTCTAACTTTTCAATTTTTTGAGGGGAAATTATTGGAGTAGGAAAAACCTTTACTGGTTTAGTTGTATGCATTTTTATTGCAGATTTTACAAATTCCGAGACTGCCCAAATTTCATCCACATATTCAAATGCTTGATGCATTTCTTGTGGAAAGTCCTCTGTTTCCCACGCCCAAACCCCGATGATTGTGGAATTTTTTAAATTTTCTCTTCCGAAGTCGTTTACCCAAAATTCAAAATGGTCAGCATTGACCACAGCTACAATAAAGGGAAAAATTTCGTCGCTTTTTACCTCCGTTATTTTTTCGTTTTGTCTACTTTGAGATCTATTTGAATTCAGACTGGACACTGGGAATTTAGTTTGTAGTGCTGATTGATAAATTAATCTGGCGCTTTGTCCTAATCCAAGTTCACCTTTTAAATACCCAGCAATGCTGATTCCAAATTCTTTAGAAATAACTTTTGGGTAGTCATCATTTAATAAATTTCCAACTTCGGTTAAGTCAAAATCAATTACTTTTTCAGCCACACCGTGTGTTCTAGCCCAATTTTGAAAATCTTTAGCTTCTTTTCCTGTTGCATCTGGATACCGTCTCTTGAGATCTGGACGGCTTTTCCAAATGCTAAATAGTATTCGAGACAAATTTCCTGATTCAACTGTTCGTTGAGTTGCCCAAGTTTGCCAGTCAACTGGCGGTTGCAACTCCGTTCCTTGATTACGTGCAGCTATGCAATCTTCTCTATAGAGTCTTCTGATACTCGAAGGAATAAATTTCCCTGAATCAAAGTTTTCGTATCCGTAGAGAATTGAAGATTCTGATTTCCAACCTTGGTCTGAAGTCAACTTTCCATAATTGTCACACAATTCAGCCAAAACATCATTTCTAGAAATCACTACTCGTGGATTATCTGAAACATACTTACTCAGAATCCAGGGTTTCTCAGGTCTATAGCCACTGAAATGAAAGAATTTTAGTTCTTGACCATCCACCAAAATTGAACCCTTTGACCTACTTAAATTTCTTTCATGAAGATTCCAGTAGGCAACGTTATAGCCAGCATCTCTTAACACATGAAATGGAAAATAGGTAGGAACTAAATCAATCCACCTTTGATCGGTAAATAACATTTCTTCGGGATCAGATATTGAATCAAACTCCAGCCTTGTTTCCCACCAGTTCAAAAATTCTGCAACTACAGACGATCTTGAAATTCCAATAAATCCAAGATTAAAAACACCCGAACTCATTATGTCTGCCTCAGTTGGGCGCAATCCATCACGTGGGATCGGCTTTAACGTATGAGGTGTCAGCACAATGTTGTGCATTGATAATGCATCATCGAGCTCTGTGAATTTAGAAAAAACCTGAATATCTGGATCGAGGTAAACAACTCGTTCGCTACCATTTTTAAGAAGCATTTTTAAAGCACTTGGCTTTAACGCCGTCGATAACTCTGTTACATTGTAATAAAAAGCCATATTTTCAAATTGGCTAATTGGAATGTCTAAATCATCCGGAGAAAAATAATTAAATCTGGTTAATTTTTCAAACCTGATTTTTTTAGAGTCGACTACTAAAATTGAAAAGCTTGATTCTGGATTAAAATCAAGAAAAGAGTTACCTAATGCATGCGCAAATGGCAAATAATTCGTAGCACAGATTGTAATCGCATCCATTGGTTTTGAGTTTAGCAACATTTCCCTGGACTATGATCAAGAACATGTCCTTGAGTATCCATCGAAACCCGATGCTTGGATTTGTGACGGTAGGAATATTTACTGTTCTTATAAATTTAATCACTTTTCAAGTATTAATTTGGCTGGGCGCGAGCGTTTATATTGCAACATTTTTTGGAAATCTAGTTTCAATTATTGTAAATTACTCTGGGTTATCCGGCGTTTTTCAGTCAAAAAAAAGAATCCAATCAATTCTGAAATATTTAACAACATGGATTGCTTATTATTTCTTAACAATTTTTTTGGTTGTTTTTTTAATTGGAATCTCGTTAACTCCTCTGGAGGCGCGAGTTACAACCTTACTTGTTGTAACACCGTTGAATTATCTAGCGCAAAAATTAATTGTTTTTAGGAATTAATTTCAATAGTTGCGGTTATTCTTATTTTTTTGAATTTTGCTCAATTTTATTTTTAATTAATGCAATTTCTTCGGCCAGAGTTTGAGTTTGATCCTCAACTTTACCCAGAGCCAAACTTAGCTGCATCACAATAAAAAGTGTTATGACGCCAAAAAAAAGTAAAACAAAGTTCGATAAAACTTGAAAACCAAGAATTTGGCTGACTTTGTTTACTTGACTGGGAAATATTGCACCCACGATTATCAAAGCAGCAACAAAAAGCCAGACCACTGCGTATTTTTCACGGATAACTTTTCGCCTTAAAAGCTCAAAAATGATTAAAAGTACAGTTACAATCACTAACCACATCGTACTGTTTATCAAGCTAACTCCAATTATTTTTTCTTTTTGAATAAAGCCAAAAAAATTACGATCAGTGCTCTGATCAAATACCAACTTGATTTAAAGAAATTTTGACTTGGATTCCCAGATTGTCTTTTTTGCATCTGGATAAAAGTCTCTTTAACTTCTATTCCGTTTCTGTGAGCAATAATTATTGATTCAACCGTATCACCCAAGTAATCCCGAGGATATTCTTTAGCAAAAATATCTATAGCTTTTCCAGATGCAATTCGAAAGCCAGAGGTTACATCAGTTAGTTTGGTTTTACAGATAAGAGACAAAATTTTAGCCAATATTTTCATAGCGAAATATCTTGGTAAGGCTACTGGGTAACTCTTAAACCCATCTTCAAATCTACTTCCTATTATGACGGAGTCACCACTTGAAAGATTAATTAAATTTTTGGCTTCACTAGGTATATGTTGTCCATCAGCATCAATTTGTAGAACATGTGAGTAGCCATTTTCTAATGCGTATTTAAATGCTGATCGTAAGGCACCACCCACGCCAACGTTAAAAGGTAAATCAAGGACAGTTGCTCCATGAGAGCGGGCTATTTGGCTTGTCTTGTCAGAGGAACCATCATTTATAACTAGAACGGCAGATTTTGGTAACTCTGAATGAATCTCAGTTATAACCTGCCCGATTGAGTATTCCTCATTTAGGGCTGGAATGGCTACAAGTAATTTCATTTGATTCACTATTCGACTCTTTAAGTCTAATGGTTTTCCAGACTATCGTTTGTGATTACTAGACTAAATTCATGATCCAACTGGAAAAAAATAGGTACAAATGGGTCATTTCGCTATTTACATTTTTATTGTTTTTAGTGTCACCTCAAGGTTTGACATTGTTGGTTCTCTATTTTTCAATTATTTTTTTAACTGAATCATTTGTAGCAAGCAAGTTTCAAATACAGCGATTAGCTGTCGCAGCCTCTTTACCTTTGATTGCGGCTACTTTCTATTTGTTGTTGCGTGGGCTAGTGACAGCAAATCAGATTCATAAAATTGATTTCTATATTTTTCTTTTTTTATATTTAATTTTTTTCTATATCTTGAGTCGAATCGCGAAAAGAAAGGAAAGCACAACATCTAATCCGAGAGTAATTTTTTCAGCTTTTTCAACTTTCTTAATTTTAGTATCAGTCCAAATTTACCTTAAGTCAAAAAGTATTGGTTATTCAGTTGCCTGGGTTTCGGGTGGAGATAATAGAAATCATGTTGTCTTTATTGATCAGTTAGTTCGAGAAGGACATCTAAATCTTTCTACCTTCTTACTGCAACCAATAGCATTTCCATCTTTTCACTCATTAGTTTTTGCTGGGATAGATAAATCAAACTTGACTGGCAACCAGATACTTTCTGCTCAACTCGAGTTTTATTCATGGGCTTGGGTTTTAATTCTCGGAACTTTGGGCGTAGCTTTTGCCGCAACCGCACAGATAATTTGGTCAGTACGTGGGGAAAAAGAAAAAGATTTACCATTTACTTTCATAATTTTTGCAGCACTGATTCCGCTCAGTGCATTAATCTCTGGTCCAGCAACCCTAGATGGGTTTATAACTGCATTAAGCTGCACAATTTTTCTAACACTTATTACGAATTGGCTTATCGAATTTGTACACGAGGAAAAACCAACTTTCGATAAATTACTAATTGGTTTTGTATTATTTTTTGGCTCTGCATTGTCTTGGATGTTTGTAGCACCCCTGACATTTGGTATTTTTTACATCGCCCTTAGGCATTATTTACAAATAAAGAAATCTAATAAACTGCGTGTAGATATCTTTTTGATCTCACTTTTAATGCTTGCCGCTTTATTGGTTCACTTCTCTAACTCAGGGCAGTCACTAATTTATAATGCTAAAGTTGCACTTAGTGTCAGCGGCAGCATAAATGCACAAGACCCCAATTTTTATTACGCTTTGATTGTTTTTACTTTTTTGGCTGCATATTTAAATCGACGTTTAAATAGAAATTTAGCAATTTCTCTTTACTGGATTGGAATTGCTCATTTTCTGGCCATTTTATTTTTTAAATATTTTAGTAATTTGAGCCTATTTACTTGGAATTACTATTCGCTCAAATTGCAATGGATTTCTGTCAGTTCGTTAAGTGGGATTTTGATTGTTGGATTTGTTTACAAAATTTTTAAAAACATCGATTCAAAATTCTTGTTCAATAAGAGGATTGATCACTACGGGATTTTGATTTTGTTGCTTTTAAGCTTCTATTTTGTTTCAGAATCACTTGTCCCAACAAAAAATGTATGGATGAAAGTCATGCGAGGCTGGGAAAATCCTCGTAGTGAAATTATGGATAAAGTTTTAGATTTTGAAATTGACTTTAATAATCCAACTTTATTTTTTCACCATGGATACCATGGTGATTCGATGCTAGGGAATTTTTGGCTGAATGCATACGCAAATCCTATTGATCCCGTTAGGGGTTGGAACTACACAATTGACACTCTCGGAGACGTGGCGCAAGTATGTGATGTCAATGCTTATTATCCAAAAGTAACTCTAATCACGTACGATAATTCTCTGGCTAAGCAACTTAGAGAAGAATGCCCGCAGGAGGAATTTACTATTATTTTGGAGCGATCTCCATTCTAAATTTTGTCATCAAGCATTACTTCATCGCATTCCGCGCTGGTAATAGTTCTTGAAAGTAAATTTTTGTTTGCTAAGTCTTGCTCAGTTTTAGTATTTTTATCTTCATTTAAGTTTAGTTTGCTTGCTGCTAGAAGTGCCTTCATTACGAATTCAACGCCGATTTTTGAAACGTTTCGTCTATCCTCTTCAAAAAAATTGTTTGGGGCTTGAGGTCCAGTAATAATTTCATATGCGGGAAAATAAGTTACATCTTTGAGAGATGTGGAGATAAATTCTGCAGCAACCCTTAGCACCGATTTACTGTATGTTGTTGCAGTTAATACGTGATTATTTGAAGCAGTTGCAACTAAAGGTACCGGGCTTACACTTAGGATGAACCGAATTTTTTTGTTTTTAAGCCTCAAGGTTTCAATAAACCAAGTAACATCTTCCACAATTTCATCAACAGAAAAATTTTTGAATTGGTACTTTGAGGAGTCAAAAGTGCCTGCAATCGTTCCTGGGCAAGCTGGATATGTCGTTCCGTCAGTTTTTAGTATCCAGCCTTCTGTAAGCCCCAATGTGAATACAAAGATATCTGCAGACTCAAAGGCCTTTTTTGTTGCCAACAAGTGCTCTCGGGTCAAGAAATCGAATTCTTCATTACTCCTAGCTGGAAATTTTAACCCTGGTCTTAGTGGATCAATGACGAAGTCTCCCTGTTTCCACCTATCTTCAACAGGTTGAAAAATTCCCAAGGCGCGTTCATACAATTGGCGCAATTGTCGTGCAGTATAAATATTGCCGTAGGCAGCAGAAAAATTTGCGTACCCTAAATTTTGTCCAAGTTCACTAAAAATTGAAGGTAATTTCTCAGTTCGAATGTAGGTCAAACCTGCATTTTCAATGTAGGGAATTAAGTTTGATGCAAAGCAACTTCCAGCCGAAGTAACTACATCGCCTTTTTTGAATAAATTTAATCTGTTCGGAATTAAATCCGAGGGGTTAAATCCGTTACTGATCGACCGGGACCAATAAGCAGTGTCTGGTAAATTTTTATATGGATGATTCACAGCTCTCCAATTCGAAAAATTTAACAATCTCTCTAATCATTAGTTCCCCAAATTTTTCGTTAGCATGCGTTAAATCTTCCGTATAAAAATTTTCGTTCAAAATTAATTTTTCATTGTGGCAGGACTTGGGAACCATCAAGAATTTTGCACCAAATTGAATAGCAGTTTTCTGGGTCAAAATTTGGGTTATTTCCCACATGTATACCCGCAAACTATCAGCGGAAGCATATATTTTTTTGTCTTTAACTCCAGCTTGTCTTGCCAAGTTAACAAAGTATGAATCTGAATTAAGCCGGCGATCGAGAAAAGTTTTCGATTTTGGCGGAGGCGTTCCTAGGAGACAAATATTTTCGGGCTTTGGGAATCTGGACAAAATTAGTTCCAGTTCATAAAACGTTGGGCGAAAGACCTCTTCGATCTGGGATTCCGATATAGCCACACAGGTGGCATTCTGATTGTAATTAATTGTTTTGAAGTCACTGCCGTCGTCCACAAGGAAATGGATGTTATGTTGATTCCCATTCCATGAAATTGCAGTGATTTGCGTTTCTGAAAGTGAAGCAACAAAATTCCAATATTCATCGTCATGGGGGATGTGTTTTGAAAAATCAGAATTTGAAACGATAGCGAAATCATTTTGAAGTTCTTTACAGTTCATCAAAGCAACATACATAGCAAATGTATGTGAATGTCCAGCAATTAAAATTTTTGGAGTTCTACTTCCATAAACTCTCCAGTTTCCGTTCTGAGAATACTGTTGAAGCACGGCACCCCTTGATTCGACTAGAGAACTTTTATAAGTAAGTTACCACTCGGCTCATGCTTAACTTCATAGAATCCGGGCTTACTCAATGAGGAAGGGTCTGCAAATAATTGCCCAAACTCTTTACTGAAGGATTCGGTTACGTTATTAACTAATACAAAGTCGTAATCGTTTAGCATTTCATCCCATACATCAACGGTTATCTTTGTATCCGTCCATATATCTCCTGGTCCATAGTTTGACCCAATACTCCACGGCGCTCTTCCGACACTGGCTGGCAACAATTCATATTGGAAAAAGTAAAATTCAAATCCAAACGTGTGTTGAGCGATAATCCAGACTTTGTGCTCTTGAGTTAAACCCATATTATTTATTAGGTCACTTTGGTAAGCATATTGCCCTCTAACGCCATCTGAGATTGCCGTAGGGTTTGCTATGTATGAAAGTATGTGGCTTGGAGTTGATTGAAACATGAGTAAACCGACCCAAACAAGACCAAGATAAATTTTTCTTTCTTCCATAGGTTGCGAAATTAAATAATTACTAATCAGTATTACTAAGAGAAATGCTAGACCGGCAAGATAAGTAACAACGTATCTTTCATAAGAAGCTAAATTTACAGCTTCATTTTCGGCAAAACTTGTTAAGTATAAAAAGAGTAAAACTAACAAATAAAAAACAAATCCAGCTGTTATTACAACTGAATTTAATGCCCATTTAAATTTGTCAACTTTACGACTTTGAATTATTGAGTAGAAACTTAATATGAAAGCAAAAACGAGAATCCATCTAAGTGGGCTCATCGGCAATGCATTGATCGTTGTAACTGGAGACACAAGACTTTTATTTATGAAATTGTCAATTACAGTACTTGAATAGGTTTTATTTAATGAAGAAAAGTTTCCAGAAAATATTTCTGTGAGTATTTCGGATAGTGGTCTTGTAGGAATAATTTTTTGTTTTCTAAGCACAAATTGCCAACTCAAATACGACATTATTAATGTTGAGAAAACTAAACCAAACGAAATAAAACTTTTGGCCTTTGAAATCAAAATTAAGTTTTTATTTGAAGCAAAGATTGCTTGAATTGTAAACAAGCCGAATGCTACGGCTGCAAAAAAGACTCCAATATCTTTCATCAAAACTATTAACGAAATTACTGCGCAAAAACTAATTAAATTCCAATGATTCTTAAGAGTATTTAACTTTGTGCCCAGATATAAAGCGAACCCAAAATACAAGGCTAAAAGGGCATCCGCATAGATAGTTTGGTATGTGTTAAAGAAAATTGTGGTGGTCAGAATAATTACGACTAGCAGAAATAAATTTTCCCAAATTTTTTTAACAGGGAAAAATTTAATTACACCTATAATTAGTGAGATTGCCAGAACTTGATAAGCCCAGTACACCAACGCTTCATTCCATATCGGTGAAGTTTGAGCAACCCAGTATGGGAAAAGCGAGAGTCCTGGTGGAGCCTCTGGGAAAACCAATTGAGCCGGACTGTAAGGTCCAATTGTGTCGAATAGGTACATCGATTTTACTGCTGGACCCCAATGAGAAAACTCATCCCAGTCCTTAAATCTCATACTTCTAGAATTAAAGAATGTTGCTGTTAACAAAACAACGTAAATCAATATTGCAAGGTTCTTAAAACCTAGAACTCTGTTTTTCGTTAAGAAATCTTTTTTCAAAAATGAATTGGCTACAAAAATGATTATCAGTAGAAACAAGAGTGCATAAACACCGATTTTCAAATTATTCGTGATTGAAAAAATATAAAGCCACAAAATAAGAAAAATAAAGCTGAAAGGAATCGACTCAGATATTTTTTTCTTTGAGTAGTAGCTAAAAACAAACGAAAAAACCAAAGAGTAGATTAAAACGTAAAATAGCGTAAACATAAAATCTCACTATCAAAGATAAAAATTAATCAGCTGCACTCAATTTACAATGGTATTTGATTTGTAAGTGGCCTCGGCATGATTCGAACATGCGACACAAGGTTTAGGAAACCTCTGCTCTATCCCCTGAGCTACGAAGCCATTGTCTCAATTTAGTCTAAAATGTTTAGATTATTCATTCACCATCGTGTTTTATTAATACACCTAAACTATTTAAGATTAAGTTTGGTAGTGAGCCCGTAAGCCAAAAAGGAATTTTGTGAAATCAACAGATGTGTGGGTTGTTAGTTCAGCCAAAAGGACAGTAACACTTGGCCTAACTGAATTATTTAATTCCCGGACTGTTTTATACGCTTTAGTAAAACGCGAAGTAAAGTCACGATATAGAGGAAGTTTATTTGGTTTCGCCTGGGCGCTAGGTAAACCAATTTCGATGCTGATCATTTTTTCACTAGTGATAGGTGAGATATTGGGTGCCAGCAGATCAATTGAGTTTTATGCACTTTATGTATTTGTCGGTTTAATGTTTTGGGGGTTCTTTTCCGAGTCTGTAATTAGCGGCACCAACTCATTGATTCAAAGTGGTGGGCTTATTCAAAAAGTTGCTTTTCCTCGAGAAATAATTCCCATTACAGCGGTGATCATTGCCCTGATAAATACTGTAATACAACTTCCCGTCTTAATGGTTGGGTATCTTGCTTTTAATGCTTGGCCAAAAGTTTCAAACTTACCTTTACTGTTGATTACCGTACCTACTTTAATTTTTTTTACCCTGGGGCTGACAATTTTGTTAAGTGCTTTAAATGTTTATGTACGTGACATTCAACCCTTAACTGAATTGGTAATCTCGTTATTAATTTATGCAAGTCCAATTATTTACAGTTGGACATTCGTAAAAGAAAAAGTTATCACTCAATTCGGTAATGATTTTTTATTCAATATATATATGGCAAACCCACTATCTGCCCTTATAACCAGTTTTCAAGATTCACTTTGGCCTGGGACTAGGGTAGATAATCTGGGGAAACCTGTAGAAAATTTTGTTGCTTTTAATTCTCCACTAGTCTGGGTTATTTTTGTTATCTCTATTTACTTTATGTATTTAAGCTATCGAGTTTTTTTAAAGCTTGAACCAAATTTTGCTAGGGAACTCTAGTGGGTAAAATTCTCATTGTTGATGATGTTTCTTTAAAATTTGGTTTTAAGCGAGCCCGAACAATTCGCGACAGGCTCACAAGGAATAATGACCCCAGCAATAGTTTTTGGGCCGTTAAAAATGTTAGTTTTGATTTAAGTTCAGGTGAAAGCCTTGCGCTACTTGGTCCCAATGGTTCTGGAAAATCTACTCTTTTAAAAATTATTGGTGGAATTCATCGACCTAGTTCAGGCCAAGTAAAAAGAAAAGGAAGACTTGGTGCCCTTCTCGAGTTAGGGGCTGGCTTCCATCCAGAACTAACAGGATTCGAAAATATTTATTTGAATGGTGCAATTTTAGGTTTGTCTAAAAAGGAAATTAATTCAATACTCGATCAGGTCATCGAATTTAGTGGGTTGTCGCGGTTTATTGACTCTCCAGTTAAAACTTACAGCAGCGGTATGTACGTTCGATTAGGGTTCGCGATCGCAGTGCATACAAAGCCAGATTTATTGCTTGTTGATGAAGTTCTCTCTGTTGGCGATGAAGCCTTTCAACTAAGTTGCCTATCAAAAATTAAGGAATTACAGGCGAGCGGTAGTTCAATTGTGTTAGTGACACACCACATGCAGTCTGCACTTGAATTTACTCAAAAAGGAATCGTGTTAAGTCACGGCAAAGTTGTGGCCGAAGGATCTACTGAACATGCGGTAATTTCGTACCATGAACACCAATTTGATAAATTTTCGCCAGACCCTGAGATGTAGTTAGCGTTCAATCAGACTTTCTAAATAAGTTCCGTATCCACTTTTTTTAAGTGGTTCCGCAATCTCTAATAGTTGGTTGTCTGAAATTAATCCTTGTCTCCAGGCAACTTCTTCTATGCAACCAATCTTCCAGCCTTGACGTTTTTCTACAACTTGAACAAATTCACCTGCAGCCATTAACGAATCAACTGTGCCAGTATCTAACCAAGCTGTACCTCGATCTAAGACGGTTACCGAAAGTTTATTTTCCTTCAGATATGCCTCGTTTACTGAACTGATTTCAAGTTCACCGCGCACACTTGGTTTTATTGATTTGGCAATCTCGATGACCTGGTTATCATAAAAATATAAGCCTGGAACAGCAAAACTACTTTTGGGGTTTTTAGGCTTTTCCTCAATTGAAATAACATTATTTTTAGAATCAAATTCCACTACACCATAATCTTCTGGATTTCGCACGTGGTAGGCAAAAATATGGGCACCTTCTATATTTTGTTTCGATTTGAGTGCAGTTCCAAGCCCAGAGCCATAAAAAATATTGTCGCCAAGAACTAGGCAAACATTTTCGTTGCCAATAAATTGTTCACCAATTAAAAAAGCTTGGGCAAGACCATCAGGATTTTCCTGAATGGCATATTCAATTGCTATGCCAATGCGTGAGCCATCTCCAAGTATGCGCTTGAAATTCGGTGTATCTTCGGGAGTTGAAATCACTAGTATTTCAGTCATTCCCGCCATCACAAGCAGACTTAAGGGGTAGTAAATCATCGGTTTGTCATAAACCGGCAGCAATTGTTTGCTCACACCTTGAGTAATTGGATGAAGTCGAGTCCCCGAGCCACCAGCTAAAATGATTCCGCGCATGGTTAAAGAATAGTAGGTAAATTAAGCCCAGATTTAAGGCTTTTTCATAACTGAACCAACGTGGGATAATTTGCTAGGTTCGATCGAATTGTTAGGGATTAAATGCACTTACTTGTGACTGGTGGCGCCGGCTTTATTGGGTCGAATTTTGTCCGAAAAGTATTAACCGAGAGCTACTCAGGGTCCAAAGATGTAAAGGTAACTGTAATAGATGCCTTAACCTATGCGGGAAATATTTCAAATTTGGACAGCGTCAAAGATTCAAAAAATTTTAGTTTCGTTCATGGAAATATTTTAGATGCTGATTTGGTAAATGATGTAACAAAGTCAATCGATGCGATCGTTCATTTTGCTGCCGAATCTCACGTCGATAGATCTATTTCGGGCTCACGGGAATTTATCATGACAAATGTTGTAGGCACCCATACTTTGCTTGAAGCAGCGAGAATAAATCAGGTAAATAAATTTGTGCATATTTCTACTGATGAAGTTTATGGTTCAATTTCTGAAGGATCATGGAATGAAGACTTTCCATTACTACCTAATTCACCTTACTCGGCGTCAAAGGCGAGTAGCGACCTACTTGTCCGCGCTTATGCTAAAACTCACAAACTAAATGTCAATATCACGAGATGCTCAAATAATTACGGGCCTTATCAATTTCCTGAGAAAGTTATCCCGCTTTTTATTTCAAATTTAATTGATGGAAAAAAAGTTCCATTGTACGGAGAAGGTTTAAACATCCGCGACTGGCTGCATGTAGATGATCATTGTCAAGGTATTTTCTTAGTCCTGCAAAATGGTCGACCAGGTGAGATTTACAATATTGGCGGCGGAACCGAATTAACCAACCGGGAATTAACTGAAATTTTATTAGAGGCTAGTAATGAGGACTGGTCCATGGTTGAGCAAGTTGAAGACCGGAAAGGTCACGACCTTCGTTACAGCGTAGACATCTCAAAAATTTCAAAAGAGCTCGGTTATAAACCACAAATAAAATTCGAAGATGGCATCGCCCAAACTATTGAATGGTATCGAAATAATCGGTCGTGGTGGGAACCACTTAAACAAAATCGTTAATCTGGAAATCTTATGCGTTGGCTAGTAGTTGGTGCTAATGGCATGCTCGGCCATGACATGCAAAAAGCTTTAAAAGACAAGGAAGTAATTTACTTAAACAAAAATGAATGCGATATCACAGTTATAAATGTTGTAAAAAAAGTTATTAAAGACTGTGATGTTGTAGTTAACTGTGCAGCCTACACCGCGGTTGATCAAGCCGAAAAGGAAACAGAACTTGCGTTCAAGATAAATGAATTAGGTCCGCGAAATTTAGCACTTACCTGTCGTGAAATCGGAGCAAAATTAGTCCATTTCTCTACAGATTATGTCTTCGATGGAAATGCAAAATCGCCCTATTCAGAAAGTCATAAAACAAATCCAAAAAGTGTCTATGGAAAATCTAAACTCGCCGGTGAACTTGCAGTACAAATGGAATTACCAAATAATCATTACATTATTCGGACAGCATGGCTTTACGGAAAAAATGGAAATCACTTCGGCAAAACTATTTTAAATCTGGCAAAAACTAAAGATTTCTTAAATGTTGTATCTGACCAAATAGGGCAACCAACCTGGACTCATGATTTAGCAGAGCTGGTTGTTAAGATCGTGGATTCAAATATTGAGTCAGGCATCTATCATGGAACTTCATCAGGACAGGTTAGTTGGTTTGAGTTTGCTCAGAAAATTTTTGCTCTCGCAGGTTTGGATGTAAAAAGAATTCAACCAGTTTCAAGTGGCGAATTTATTCGGCCAGCTCCAAGGCCAAGTTATTCAGTTTTAGGCCATCATTCACTAGTCAATCAAGGAATTACCCCAATTAGAAACTGGGAATTAGCACTCAATGATGCTTTTATTTCTGGAGTATTTGATGTTTAAGGAAATATTCGTCAAGACACTCATGTCTTTGCCTATGTTCGATAAATTAGGCATTTTTTTAATTTCAAAATTTGTTTGTAATAAATCGTTTTCTCGGGCAGTTTCAGATGTTAGATCTAAATCAAAACGCACCTTTAACGAAGTCGAGCACTCTAACTCATCGGAGTACAAATGGTTGATTAGGATTTCCGCCCCAAGTGGTATTGATTCAAAATATTGGGGTGATAAGTATTTTGCCGAACAATTGAGCAAATCGTTAGAGAATTTGGGCTTTCAATCCCAAATTATTTTTCGGGATGAAGATGTTGAAAATTTTCTCGATTCAAAATCAATTGCTCTCACGATCAGAGGCTTGTTGCCGCTTCCGCTGGCTCCTGGAGCAATAAACCTAATTTGGGTTATTTCACACCCAAATCAAATTTCAAAACGTGAATTAAAAAATTACGATTTGATATTTGCAGCAAGTAATGATTGGGCTGCGAATAAATCTAAAAAATGGAAATTGTCGATCATTCCACTTTTGCAAGCAACAAGCTCCACCGTTTTTAATCCAAATTCTGTGAGATCAACCATAAGTGAAAAAATTTTGTTCGTGGGAAATACCCGAGGTAAATTAAGGAATTCAGTTAAAACGGCAATTAAGGTTAAAGCAAATTTAAAAATAATAGGCAAAGGTTGGAATAAATTTATTGACTCAGCCTTAGTCGAGAATAGTTACATCCCAAATAATGAGTTGTCAGCTGAATATCGAAAAGCAAAAGCAGTATTGAATGATCATTGGTCGGATATGTCAAACAACGGCTTTATTTCTAACCGACTGTTTGATGCGGTAGCAAGTGGTGCAAGAGTCATTTCTGATCATGTTGATGGAATTTCTGAAATTTTCAAAAATAAAGTACTTGAATATTCATCACCAAAGGAATTAGAGCAAATTCTTGAAAGTGACTTTTTATCAAAGTTTGCCGATCAAGAAATTTTAGACAATTTAGCCAATGAAGTGCTTAAAGAACACAATTTTGACAAGCGAGCCGAGGTTCTTGTTTCAAGTGTTAAGAAACTGATTAAGGAACTGAATTAATTTCTGAAATTGCAAAATAGCTATTTGGATATTTATCCGAGATTACCTTTAGCATCTTTTTTCGTTCGCTTGAACTTGCTAAGCGAACAGCTTCACGCTTTAAGAATGGAAATCCAAGTTCCAACATTCTTTCCCAACCAACCAAACTTGGATTTTTTTCGGGCGCCACAACTAAATTCCAAGGGAATAGCGCTCCTACGAATAATCCAGACAATTGAGCGGTTCTTGTCAGACCTAATTCGTACTTAAGAATTACATCATTTTTTAGGTTTAGATGTACTACTGATTTGAGAAATTTTTGAATGTTTAAATTTGTTATCGCAGATTTTTTAAAATGAACTAGGTAGCTCTGGATGTGGTACTGCAACTGATTACTGTCAGTTAATCCAGTCACATCAAAATTTGATTTCCGCATCTCCTCTAATAATTTTGAAATGTTTGCTAAAGGTCCTATCAAGCTGTCATTTGTTAGAAGCAGTTCATCACACTCCAGAATCTCAGGTAATTCACTTAGTGCGGTTGCCCAAGACCCGAAGTCATATCCAAGGTTAGGTTTTCGAATAATGGTTAGTTTTGATCTTAAATTTTCATCTATGTGGAGTATTTTTTCGGATTCACAAGCTGAAACCAAAATAATCTCAAAAGAATTATTGATTAATTCGGTTAAATAATTATTTAAACTTCGACTTATCTCAGGAGATTCTGAATAATGCGCCACAATTGCGATCGATGATGATTTCAAATTGGCATTCTGGACTTCAAATCTAGTCTTGCCAGCTACTAACTTAATAACTGGTATTCCTTCTGCGGGATCGAATTCAAACGTAAAGTTTTTTTCCGTCTTTTTTTCAAGAATTTTGATTAATTTGGCATAAACACTTCGTAACGGTTTTGAAACTCTCCAAATTGGAGTGTTATAGATTCTGCGCAATCTGGCTTCTGCAGCTTCCGCTCGCATCTTCATCTCACGGAACTCAGGAGAATCAACTGCGGGATTTTCCATCTTTTCGAATTCTGATGAATAGTTATGCACAGATCTAATGGTTCCTTAGGTCGTGAAACTTATAAGTTCCTTTGAGTATATTAATACAGTAGTTGAACAAAAGTTTATTAATAACTAATCAGATAAGTGAAAAAATGTTTTCAGCAACAAAATCGGATGAATTCCATTTTTGTGTTCACTCATTGTTTGGTGCATCTTTAAAAAGTAGATTAGTTCTTAAAATCGGATTCGTTTTCCAATCCAAAAATTCTTTTAGTTTTTACACGAATAGCACATGCGCAAGCAACATTTGCCTATTTGTTTATCAGCCTGTTTTATTAAAACCAGGTTATCTAGAAATATTGTGGCAATCACTATCGGTTTCGCGTGCTGAATTTTTGTACCTAAAATCATTCAAATCAATTACATGGAAAGGCTTAAAAGCTAAAAACCTGCCCGGCTGGTCGCCAGAGCGGCTACTAAGTAATGATTATTTATCTCCCTTGGTTGTATTTAATCGAGCAAATTTTGAAAGTGTCCCTGCAGTTGACTATCAATTCATTTTGCGAAAAATTCTTGACTCAAAGGTTGAGCAAATTGACCTTCCTGGCCTAGTGCGATTATTCAGAAATAAGAGTTTGATCCAGCAGCATAAAACCATAACCCAAAAATATTTAGCTGAAATTAGACCTTTGTCTGTTCTTGAAGAAAGTTCTGATGGCGTACTTCGAATAAGCAATAAACTTTATGCGCCCAACGTGGTTTCTATAGTTATACCTACACGTGGAGCTGTTAAAGAATCAACGCAGGAACCATCAATTTTGGCTTTAATTCGAAGTTTGGCTGAACAAAATCTGGGGAATTCCAGTCTTGAGGTGGTGGTTGTTTACGATGATGATAACGATTCCGAATATTTAACTGACATAAAAAATCTAAGTCAAAATTTGGAACTGAAATTAGTGAAGTTCACACCACCATTTAATTTTTCAAAGAAATGTAATGTTGGAGCGAAAAATTCCAGTGGGCAGGTAATTATTTTTCTAAATGATGATACAACTGTACTTTCCCCTTCAGCTGTTACCGAATTATCGGGCACCGCCATGTTGAATGAAATTGGAGCGGTTGGTGCCAAACTTTATTTTCCAAATAATTCGATCCAGCATGCAGGAATCTTTGTTATGGGTGGAAATGTTGGTCATGCATATTTTAAACAAATTAATCCAAAAGGTCCATACGGCGACTTATCATCCGTGCATGAAGTGACTGGAGTAACTGGAGCATGCCTAGCTCAAAGAAAAGAAGTTTGGGAATCTCTGGGTGGATGGGATCTTGACTTTAGCAACTCGTATAACGATGTCGAATATTGCTTTAGAATTCGAGAAAATGGCTATCGGATTTTGCAGAATAATCTAGTTGAGTTAATTCACTACGAATCTTTAACTAGGGATCCAACTTTTTCCCCAGAAGCGAAAAAGTTACTTGAATCAAAATGGATCTCTTATTTAAATGATGATCTCTATTTTCCAGAGTATGTTTTGACACAAAATAAACGACGTAGATTTAGGACACTGATAAAAAAAATACTTCGGAAATTAGGTTTAATTAAATGAGAATACTTTTTATTCACGAAGTCAATTATGAGAAAAAAGTCATTTTTGAGGTACAGGAGTTTCCTGAATTGTTGGCTCTTCGGGGTCATCAAGTAGATTTTCTTCATTTTCCAGAACAAGTAGGTATCCGAAATAGTCACTTAAAAACGAAATATAAACGAATATCTGGCCGGGTCTATAAAAATGCTGAGATTAATTTAATTACCCCTACAACATTTGGAGGTAGCTTTTTTGACAGGTTGCTATCTACTGTTTTAGTGGTACCTGTTCTTTGGAAACTAATTTCCCGGAATAAATACGACGCAATAGTTTTATATTCTGTTCCGACCAGTGGCTGGCAGGCATCTGTCATCTCAAAAGCCAAGGGAGTTCCTGTAGTTTTTCGAGCTCTTGATGTCTCCCATGAACTTCGAAGCGAGCTCTCAAAACGTCTTGTCCATTGGGCCGAACGGATTGTCTATAAAAATGTCAATGCAATCTCGGCCAATAATTTGGCATTAGCAAAATATTGCACATCTCATAACACCAAACAGGTGCCGGTCCATGTCATCGCACCCCCATTGGATTTAGGACATTTTTTTGCAACTGGCAGTTCAACTTTCCAAAGAAATAAATTTGAATTACTGGTAAGTGACTTCGTAATGGTGTTTATGGGAACACTATATGAGTTTTCTGGGTTAGATATTTTAATCAACCAAATAGCAAAGCATCCAGATAAAGGTTTTAAATTATTAATTGTAGGCGGTGGAAAAGAAGAGGAAAATCTTCAAAAATTGGTAAAGGATTTAAATTTAGTAGACCGAGTTATTTTTAGTGGAGTAATTTCTTATCAAGATTTGCCAGACGTTTTGCGTTTAGCGGACGTCGCAATTAATTCATTCGTTCCTTCATTAGTAACAAATCTGGCTTTCCCGCATAAAGTTTTGCAATATTTAGCATCTGGATTAGTTACTGTCTCAACTAGGCTTGACGGCCTTTACAGTTCATTAGGTGAAAAGGCAGGAGTCATCTGGGTTGATAAAACTGAGCAAGTGATAGATAAAGCCTTAGAAGTCAAGAAATTTTCCCAAGAGGAAATTAATTTAAAAATTAAGCTAGGAAAATCTTTTGTAACTGAAAACCTTGATAAAGATAAAGTTGTCAACAACTTTGAAATAATGCTTGAGAGTTTAGTCTAGAAATGAAAAATAGAATTACAATTTTAGGTGCGACTGGAATGCTTGGCACAGCTTGTGCGAAAGTTTTACCGAATGCAAATAAGCCAACTCAAACAGAATTTGATGCGTTAGTTGATACACCTAATTTTGAAGGCTGGGTAATTAACTGCATTGGTGCGATTCCACAACGAATTAATAACCCAACCATAATGAAAAAATTAAATTCAGAATTTCCGCACAAAATTGAGTCAGCAAAAGTAATTCAGATCGTAACCGACTGTGTTTATTCAGGACAAACTGGTAATTATTCTGAAAGTTCTCCTAAAGACCCAATCGATTTATATGGAAGATCTAAATTAATAGGTGAATCTGCTCGGAGTCTTAAGATACGGTGTTCAATTATTGGACCGGATAAATCAAATGCATCTTTATTTGAGTGGGTTAGACGGCAACCCATCGGAGCAACAATTAATGGTTACGCTGACCATTATTGGAATGGGGTAAGTACAAAAATATTTGCCAAATTGGCTTTAGGAATTATCAAGGAAAATTTTTGGGAAGATACAACTTATCATTTTGTACCAAAAGATTATGTTTCAAAGTATCAACTATTAAAACTAATTGCTCACAAGCTTAATCGACAGGACTTAACAATTAATGAAACTAAAACAAATAATCCAATCAATCGGACATTGATTACGGACTTTCCCAAAATGAACAGATATCTTTGGGAGATTGCGGGGTATGAATCAGTGCCAACGATAGCTCAGATTGTGAATGATATCGATCTTTAAGGTTTCTGTAAGTTAAATACTAAGTGACCCTGGTATAAACTGTTACGAAACAGGACAGCGAGAAGTAATTGTCGAAAAATAGAATTGAAGACTCGATAGTCACAGTTACCGGCGGAACGGGATCGTTTGGATCCACGATGGTAAGACAAGCTTTAAAACTTGGGGCTAGCGAAGTTCGAATTTTTAGTCGAGATGAATCAAAACAAGATCAACTTCGCTATGAGTTGTCAGACAATCGGGCTAAGTTTTTTATTGGAGACATACGAGACCAAGTTAGCGTCGACAATGTTGTAAGAGGATCTAATTTAATTTTTCACGCCGCCGCGTTAAAACAGGTTCCATCATGTGAATTTTTTCCTATGGAAGCTGTTAACACGAATGTAGCCGGAAGCGACAACGTTTTAAGAAGCGCCATACTTAACAAAGTAGATTCAGTTATTTGTCTAAGTACTGATAAAGCTGTCTATCCAATTAATGCCATGGGAATGACAAAGGCACTGATGGAAAAAACTGCTACATCATTTGTGAGGCACGCTAGCTCAGATAAAACCAAAATTATGATTACTCGGTATGGAAACGTGATGTATTCCAGAGGATCTGTAATCCCTTTATTCATTTCGCAAATCATGCAGGGAAAATCTTTAACAGTTACAAACCCTGAAATGACCAGATTTTTGATGACTTTAGATGAATCTGTTGAGCTAGTTAAATATGCATTTGAACATGGCGAATCCGGAGACTTATTTGTAAAAAAAGCACCAGCAACTTCAATAGGAGTACTTGTAGAGGCTTTACTGGATTTGTTTAATGCAAAGAACAAAGAAGTTATAACGATCGGCACCCGTCATGGTGAAAAACTTTATGAGTCATTATTAAGTACAGAAGAATTTGCTTATGCAAAAGATTTAGGTGACTACTTTAAAGTTCCTCTAGATACACGCGGGCTAGATTACACAATATATTTTGACGAGGGGCAAGAACTTTCTCCAGGGATTGAACCTTTTACTTCGCACAACACAGATCAAATGGATGTCCACCAAGTGAAAGAGTTACTTCTTTCGCTTCCAGAAATCAAAACACTTTTAAGTAAATAATTCTGAAATGGAGATGGCAACAGTGGCTAAACCAAAAATTATGACCATTGTCGGCACACGTCCAGAAATCATCAGATTATCGAGAGTTATTGCTTTGCTCGATGAATCTGTTGATCATCTTTTAGTACATACAGGTCAAAACTCAGATAAAAATTTGAATGAAGTTTTCTTTAACGAACTTTCAATAAGAAAGCCTGATTTTTACTTAAACGTAGATACTTCAAGTTTAGGTTCAAGTTTAGGCGATGTAATAAAAAAAATAGAACCAGTATTGCTTGAGACTAAACCAGATGGTGTTTTGATTTTAGGCGACACAAATAGTGCAATTGCAGCATTTATGGCAAAACGCATGAACATAACTGTCTATCACATGGAGGCTGGCAACCGATCATTCGATGAAAATGTACCTGAAGAAACTAATAGAAAACTTGTTGATCATATATCTGATTTCAATCTTGCCTACACGGAACATGCCAGACGAAATCTATTAGCTGAAGGCTTGCATCCACGCCAAACAATGGTTTGCGGCTCACCCATATTGGAAATTTTTAATCATTATCAAGAAAAAATTCTTTCGAGTTCTATTCTTGATCACCTAAATTTAAGGCCACAAGAGTATTTCCTAGTAAGTGCCCATAGACAAGAAAATGTTGATTCAAAGAGTCGCCTAATTGACTTAATCGAAACTCTAAGAGCAATTCGTGATGAGTGGAATTTGCCTGTACTGGTATCGACCCATCCACGAACCAAGAAGCAATTAGAGCTTCACGGTTTAGACAAAAACATTGAGGGAATTATTTTCCATGAGCCGTTTGGTTTCTTTGACTACAATAAACTTCAATTGAATGCCAAATGCGTGTTATCGGATAGCGGAACCATTAGCGAAGAATCGATGATTTTAGGTTTCCCATCGGTAACAATAAGAGACTCGATGGAGCGCCCTGAGGCACTTGAATCAGCCGGCGTAATTATGACTGGATTGAAATGTGATGAAGTAATTAACGGAGTAAGAATTGTTACTTCAGATCATTTTTCAAATAAATCTATCCCAAATGAATACTTAGTTTCTGATTGCTCTAAGAGAGTAATTTGGTTTTTACTTTCAACTTTAAGCAGGCATAAAGAATGGGTGGGTATTCGAAATCCTTTCGATGCTTCATAGCCATGACTCTCAAGCAAAGTAAAAATGTATTAATAATTTGCATGTTAGATAGCATTCATTCTGCTCGCTGGCTTGAAAGCTATAAAGATGAG
>JACCDN010496129.1_pt1 | contig 25933 bp, 27 predicted proteins | sample 7441691 | NCBI WGS metagenome assembly JACCDN01 (sample SAMN15323439, study PRJNA562643) | freshwater metagenome | isolation source: river surface water | place: USA:Blue River Watershed | collected 2017-08-16 | reverse complement strand
TATGTGCAAAATTTACTTAATAGTAGACCTAGAAAATCTCTAAATTATTTAACCCCTGATGAGGTTATAAATAAGTATTTAACTAACTCTTATAAAAAAATGTTGCAACTTACTTGACAATGGGCGAATTAAATTTTTAAGCTTTAATTGCATGAACTAAGGTTTTATGGTAAAATATCGGGTTTTAGCTGGTATATACCGCTAATTTATTTATAACCTTTCTCTTGCTATAGAATTATATTCTATGTAAAATCGCATGGGCGGGAGATTTTATCCATAAGGAGTTTTAGCATGCGTCATTATGAAATTATATTCATGGTTCATCCAGATCAGAGTGAACAAGTAGTTCATATGGTTGATAGATATAAGAAGTTAATCAATGAAAACGGTGGAAAAATTCATCGTTTAGAAGATTGTGGTCGTAAGCATTTAGCTTATCCAATAAATAAATTACAAAAAGCTCATTATGTATTAATGAACATAGAAGCAGATAATAAATTACTTGATGAATTAAATCACGCCTTTAAATTTAACGATGCGGTATTACGTAATTTAATTACTGTAAAAAAAGAAGCAGTAACTGAGCCGTCTTGTTTTATGCGTGAAGAAAAAACAAAGTCGTTAATATAAATTTGTAGTTATTTGATTAATGGAGACAAAAAACACATTAGAGCTCAGTGGGCAAATTGTTAAAGTTTACCCAACTAAAAAAACTCCGTTTGGCCTTTTGATTATGAGTTTTGTTTTAGAGCATAATTCTATTATTGAAGAAGCAGGTCAGAGTCGGCAAGTAAAATGCAGAATTTATTGCATTATGGTAAATGGGAATTTTAAAGAAGCTGAGTTAAATAATAAAAATGTGATAGTAGAAGGTTTTCTAAGTCAAAATGCAAAAATGCAATTAGTATTACATATAAATAAATTAAATATTTTTGGATAAAGGATTTTTAAATGTCACGTCAAACTTTAAGAAAAAAGAAATTTTGTCGTTTTAGTGCTGAAGGTTTTACTGAAATTGACTATAAAGATGCGGAATTATTAAAAAGTTATATTACTGAAACTGGAAAAATAATTCCATCAAGAATTACTGGAACTTCAGCAAAGTTTCAAAGAATGTTGGCTTTAGCAATTAAACGTGCTAGATTTTTAGCTTTAATTCCATATACAGATCAACACTAAATTTTTATAGTAAAAGGACAGTAATATAATGAAAGTTATTCTATTAGAAGAGATCCCTAATGTAGGTAGTCTTGGAGCTGTAGCTACAGTTAAGAATGGTTATGCACGTAATTATTTAATTCCTAAAGGGCTTGCATTACGTGCGACTGAAGCAAACCAAAAGGAGTTTGAGTTAAAAAAAGCTGAATATGAACTTAATCAAGCTAATATAGTAGCCCGTAGTAAAGCTAGACAGGAACAAATCAATGGACAGGTTTATACGATAGCAGCTAAAGCTGGGGTCGATGGTAAATTATTTGGTTCAGTTACTGCATTGGATATAGTTGAAGTTGCAAAAAATGCAGGGGTTGAAATTAAAAGGGCAGAAGTTTTATTACCAAATGGACCATTTAAGACTATTGGTGAATTTGATGTAGCGATTGATTTACATCATGATATTCGTGCGCACATTAAGTTGAACATTACTGCTGAAAATTAAATATTAAGCCCTTCATGCAGGGCTTAATCTATTCTGATTTACTAAAAAATATATACATTGTTATTACTAAAATAATGCTACATAACACTATCATAGCAGTTGGAGCTTCCATCCCTAAAACTTCCCAAGTAGTTTTTGCACATTCAGCATCACCTGCTAAGATGTAGCGAATAAAACTTCCTAAAGGTAGCCTTTTAAATAATATTTCAAGGGGCATTCCACATGAAGATGGCTGCTGATCTAATGGTAAGTGCATTATCCAATAATGATGTGCTGCTACTTTTATACCAAATATGCTAAATCCTGTTATAATTATTGAATAAAATTTTAACATAATTCCTTTAGGATTATGAATTGCTGCTATTAATGACAAAATGCCAATTATAGCAATAATAATTCTTTGGGCTATACATAATGGGCAAGGTTGTTCAAGAAGGTAATACTGAGAGTAAAAGGCATAACACAAAGAGATAATGGAAATTGTGGCAATAAAAATTAATAAAAATCTTTTTGTGATTAATCTCATATTATGATCCTACATAAAAAATATTTTATTGAGAATTATAGCATATTAATATGTAAGAAGATGTTATTTAAGGGAAAAAATGAAAAGTGTTTTTTTTATTTCTGATCGTACGGGGATTACTACTGAGGGCTTAGGGAATGCATTATTAACTCAATTTAATAGCATAGTTTTTAAAAAAGAGTTAATCCCTTTTGTTGATTCTATATCAAAAGCAGATAAAGCGATATTAAAGATTAATAATAGATATTTGCATGATTCAGAAAAGCCGATAGTTTTAACTAGCATTATCAATCCAACTATAAGGAATAAGTTTAAGTTAGACTACATTTTTCATATTGATTTTTTTGAAACTCTTATTCCATCATTAGAATTAGAATTAAAACAAGAAGCTTCTCAAGTAGTGGGGATGTCGCATGGTATTAGTGATGAATTAAAATATTATAAAAGAATTGATGCTATTGATTTTTCATTAGCAAATGATGATGGTATTAGTAGTAAAAATTATGAAGATGCAGATGTTATTTTAATAGGTGTTTCTCGAGTAGGGAAAACCCCAACTTGTCTTTATTTAGCAGTAAATTATGGTTTAAAAGCAGCTAATTACCCATTTGCTGAAACAGATTTAAATAGTGATAGATTACCTAAAATGTTAGTTTCTCATCATAATAAATTATTTGGTTTAACTATTGAAGCAGAACGCCTACATCATATAAGAACACATAGAATGCCCAATAGTAAATATGCTCAATTAAGCACATGTCGTGCTGAAATTGCTGCAGCAGAATTAATAATGCAGCATTATGATATACCATGTTTAAATGTGAGCAAAAAATCTATTGAAGAGATTTCGGCAGCTATTATGCAAAAAATTCATCTACACAGGCAGTTTTAATGGTAAAATAACGGACTCAGTTTATTTATACTGAGTTTTGTTTATATTTAAAAATCCACACACTTTTGGTAAAAGGGTGTAAAAAGCAATATTAAATAATCGCTTTTTATATAAATCCAAGAGTGGAGGCATAACCCTTTTTAAGGAAAATTTTATATGTCTATTTCATTAGATAAATTAATTGAAGCTGGAGCTCATTTTGGGCATCAAGCTAAATACTGGAATCCAAAAATGAAACCTTTTATTTTTGGTGTAAGAAATAAAATCCATATTATTAATTTGGATAAAACAGTAACAATGTTTGATGATGCGTTAAAGTTCATCAAACAGATAGTAAAAAACAAAGGAACGATTTTATTTGTAGGAACAAGGCCACAAGCAAGAGAGATAGTTGCAGAAGAAGCAAAACGTGTAGGTATGCCTTATGTTGATTATCGTTGGTTAGGTGGAATGTTAACTAATTTTGAAACTGTTAAAAAGTCAATAAAAAAACTTGAAACAAAATCCGTATTATTGGAAAAATCTGGTGACAATGGTTTATCTAAAAAAGAAATATTAGATTTAAAACGTGATATTGATAAATTACAATCAAGTATAGGTGGAATTGTGCAAATGAAATCTATTCCATCTGCAATATTTGTTATTGACACTGGTTGTCATGACATTGCTATTAAAGAAGCAAAAAAATTAGGTATTCCTGTAATTGGTGTTGTGGATACTAATAATGACCCTCAAGAAGTTGATTATGTTATACCAGGTAATGATGATTCATCAAAAGCAATTAAGCTATATTTAACAGCTGTTGCAGATTCTATTGCTTTAGCAAAAGAAAGTATTGTTGAAGAGTTAGTAAGCCATGTTAAGATGGAACTTGTAGAAAAAAATGACATGGTAGAGCAAAAGAAAAAAACCATACGTAGAATAAAAAAGAGTGAAACAGTTGGAAGTGAGTCGAAAGATGAATCAATAGAAGCTGATGTAGAGCTTGATGTATCGGAAGATGCTACAGAAGATAAGGAATAATGTTTAACAAGTTAATCAAAAAAACGTTATTAGCAAATTAAAAATTAAATAGAGAGGTTATTTTTATTATGTCAAATATAACAGCACAGATGGTTTCTCAGTTACGTGAGTTAACTGGATTAGGAATGATGGAGTGCAAAAGGGCATTAGTAGAAGCTAATGGGGATTTAAAAAAAGCAGAAGAGATTCTGCGTATAAAAAGTGGAGCAAAGGCTGGTAAAGTTGCTGATAGAACTGCCGCAGAAGGTACAGTTGCAATTTATGTTTTACCAGATAATAAGCATGGTGCATTAGTAGAAGTTAATTGTGAAACTGATTTTGTAGCAAAAGATGAAAATTTTGTAAATTTTGCTAATGAAATAGCTAAAACTATTGCTGAAAATCATATAACAACGTTTGAACAATTAGCAGATGTTAAATTGCACAATGGTAAAACTATTGAAGAAACTAGAAAAGACATTATTGCAAAATTAGGTGAAAATATTACTGTTCGTAGGTTTGAGTATTTTGCAAGTGATGGAAATGTTGCGACTTATCTGCATGGTAAAAAAATTGGTGTTATAGTAGATTTGGTAGGGGATTTTGAATTAGGCAAAGATATAGCTATGCATATTGCTGCATGTAAGCCAATTTGTGTATCTGCACAAAATGTTCCTAATGAAAAAATTGAATCAGAAAGAAGTATTTATTCTCAACAAGCTCTAGCATCAGGAAAACCTGCTGAAATTATAGCAAAAATGGTTGATGGTAGAATTACTAAATTCTTATCTGAAATAACATTATTAGGTCAAACATTTATAAAAAATCCTGATTTAACTGTAGAAAAATTATTATTAAGCAAAAATGCAAAAGTTAATTCTTTTGCAATGTTTGTAGTAGGTGAAGGAATTGAGAAAAAATCAGTTGATTTTGCCTCAGAAGTAGCTGCAGCAGCAAATATAAGTAAATAAAAAATATATATTCTCAATTTTTATAGAAGTCCTCCTTATGGGAGGATTTTTATTTTAATGTAATAAAGCAATTTTATGATAAAATGATATCAGGAAAAATTATGATAAATTAGGAGTGGTTTTGGAAAATACAATGAATTTTACGCAAAATGCTGTTAATAAAGTTAAAGCATTAATTGAAGAAGAAGGTAATCCAGATTTAAAATTAAGAGTTTTTATAACTGGTGGGGGTTGTTCGGGGTTTCAATACGGATTTACTTTTGATGAAATTATAAATGAAGATGATTTAGTTATCGAAAAAGACAATGTTAAACTTTTGGTTGATAGTATGTCTTATCAATATTTAGTGGGTGCTGAAATTGATTATGTAGATTCATTTGAAGGATCGCAATTTACAATTAAGAATCCAAATGCAACAACAACTTGCGGGTGTGGTTCTTCATTTTCTATATAATACATTTACAGGTTTAAAATAAATAGACAAAGTGAAGTATTAATAATGAAAATATCAAATATTGTATTGGTGTGTATTATTAAAAGTACGTTTGCTTTAGGGTTAGCTGATTATGTGCCTGAATTTATTATGCCTAGTCAAGAAGATCCTGATTTACCAGTAAAGCCTTTAGTAGAAATTAAGCGAAATGCTAGCGATACTACTTCGTACTGTAATCGCATGCAAAACAAAGGTGATAATGTATTTTGTGAAAAGAAAGTTAATACTGCTATTGCAAAAGTAATGACCTATAAAGGTAGTGCTATAGCAGATAATTCATCTATTGTTGAAAATTCAGCAACAAGCAATTATGCAAAATCAACTGTTAATCAAAATGCATTACAAGATAAACCAACTAGAGATGTAATTCAGAAATCAGGCAATAATTTTTTAGTTCCTATAAAACCAAGTGATAGCGTTAATTTTAATGTAAACCCAACAAATCTAAATCAACAGCTGGAAGTAAATATTAAATATTAATAAAAGTTAAATACAATTGAAATTACAATGTAAATATGTTTAATTTATTTAAATATAGGGAGACATTCGAATGTTATATTTTTTAATTATTTTATCTTATTTTTTAGGTTCAGTACTATTTGCTATTATTTCTAGTAAATTTATGAAAATTGACGATCCAAGAACATATGGTTCCCATAATGCTGGTGCTACCAATGTTATGCGTAGTGGTAATAAGAAAGCTGCAATTTTTACTTTTTTAGGTGATTTTTTAAAAGGTGTCTTAGCAGTAGGTATTGCCCAATTAGTATTAGGAGGAGTTGAGCACGCCAAAACTATAATTGCTTTATGTGGTATAGCAGTTGTTATTGGGCATATTTTTCCTATTTATTTTAAGTTTAAAGGTGGAAAGGGGTTTGCAACATCATTAGGGGTAATGCTAGCTTTCAATCCTTGGTTAGGGTTATTAGTAATATTAACTTGGTTATTGATATTTAAGTTATCAAAAATGTCATCATTATCAGCTATAGTTTCCATGATTTTTGCACCTATATATGCTTTTTTATTAATGGGGAATAATGCTTATTTTGGCGCTACAATTATAATAGCAATTTTTGTATTATATAAACATAAAGCTAATATGAAACGTCTTATAAAAAAACAAGAACAGAAAATATAATTATGAGGGTATATAAAGGGTTTAATGAAATCAAAATCTTTGGTTCTACTGGTTAATTTAGGTTCTCCGGAACAATTAAATGTGCATTCAATTAAAAAGTTTCTTAAGACTTTTTTATCTGATTCCAGAGTAGTAAGTATCCCAAAAATTATTTGGTTACCTCTCTTAAATTTTTTAATTTTACCTAAGCGTTCAAAAAAATTAGTTAATCAATATAAAAAAATATGGATATATAAAGATAATAACGAATGTATGTCTCCATTAATATATTATACTCAAAAACAAAAAAATGAATTATCTAAATTAGTTTCAAAAGATATAATAATTGAAAATGCATTTTGTTATTCAGAGTCAGCAAATATTAATGCAGTTTTAAGTCTAGCTCATTCAAAGTATGATATTAGTAATTTATTATTAATTCCACTATATCCTCAATTTTCTAGCACTACGACATTATCGTTATTTGATCAAGTACATAAATTTTATAAAAATAAACTGTATTTACCGACAATTAACTTTCTCCATGGTTTTAATGAAAATGAGTTATATATTAAGGCATTAGTTACACAAATAAAATCTTCTTGGGATAGTTTTGGGCGTGGTGAAAAATTAATTTTTAGTTATCATTCACTACCAAAAAAAATAATAGAGGATGGCGATGTATATTATAAGGAATGTTTAAGGACTACTGAGTTAATTGTAAAACACCTAGATTTAAAAGATGATGAATATAAAATAACATTTCAATCTAAATTTGGGTGGCAGGATTGGCTTTTGCCATCAACTAGCGATGTATTATGTAATTTAGCAAAAACAGGAACTAAAAATATTGATATAATTTGCCCAGGATTTGTTAGTGATTGTTTAGAAACATTGGAGGAAATAGCAATTTTAAATAAAGATTTATTTTTATTTAATGGAGGGGTTATATATAATTATATTCCTTGTTTAAATGGAAATAAAATATTTATAAAAATGCTATATGAAATTACTAAAAAATATTTTTGAAAGAATAAAATTATGTGTGGCATTGTGGGTGGAGTAAGTGAAAGAAACGTGGTACCAATTATTTTAGAAGGTTTATCAAGGTTAGAGTATAGAGGTTATGATTCAGTGGGAATTGCTATTATTGATGATAAACAAAAATTGGTTCGCGAAAGGGTTACGGATAGGGTTAAAGAATTAGAAAATATATGTAAAAAACATCAATTAAAAGGTTGCATGGGTATAGGACATACACGTTGGGCTACTCATGGGGTAGTAACAGAAGCTAATGCTCACCCGCATTTTTCTCATGATGAATTAGCAATAGTTCATAATGGTATTATTGAAAATTATGTAGAAATAAAAGAAGATTTAATTAATAAAGGTTATGTTTTTAAATCTGATACGGATTCTGAAGTAATTGTTCATTTAATCCATTCATATTACATAAAAAATAATGATTTATTATCAGCAACTAAATTAGCAGTTAAAAAACTTCATGGTGCATATGCTATTGCAGTTATTTGCAAAAATAACATACATGAAGTTGTATGCGCACGTCTAGGTTCGCCTTTAGTATTGGGTGTAGGCATTAATGAGATGTTTTTTGCTTCAGACATTGCAGCGCTATTGCCTATTACTAATAAAGTAATTTATTTAGAAGATGGTGATATAGCAAGTATAGAATTAGCAAATTATAAGATTTATGATAATACAGATAAACTTATTAATAGGGTAGTGGTTACTAGTGATTTATTAGCCAAACAATCTGAATTAGGTCAATATCGACACTACATGCAAAAAGAAATTTTTGAGCAACCCACAGCTATAGCGGAAACATTACAAAGCTTAGGAAATTTTTTTAATCCTAAATTGTTTGGAAGAGAAGCAAAAGAAATTTTTGAGCAAATAGATCAAGTACAAATTATTGCCTGTGGAACCAGTTATAATGCAGGACTAATTGCAAAATATTGGATAGAGGAAATTGCTAAACTAGAATGTAATGTTGATATAGCAAGTGAATATCGTTACCGTAAAATTCCAATTAATAATAAAACACTTATTATTAGTATTTCTCAATCTGGAGAAACTGCGGATACTTTAGCCTGTGTTAAATATATGCAGGAGTTAGGGATGGTGAACACATTAACAGTATGTAATGTTCCGGAAAGTAGTTTAGTTCGTTTATCAAAATTAAAAATATTAACTCAAGCAGGACCTGAAATTGGAGTTGCATCTACTAAAGCATTTACTACACAATTAGTAGTGCTTTTATATTTAGCAGCAACATTAGCTAAAGTTAGAGGTAATTTAACTATTAGCGATGAACAAAAAATGGAGCGTGATTTTAAAAAACTTCCGCAATTAGTTCTTGAAGCATTAAAGTTAGAACCGGAAATTAAAAAAATATCTAAAGAATTTGAGCATAAAGAGCATGCGTTATTTTTGGGTCGCAATACTATGTATCCAATAGCAATGGAGGGGGCTTTAAAATTAAAAGAGATTTCATATATACATGCAGAAGCATATGCAGCTGGTGAATTAAAGCATGGACCATTAGCTTTAATTGATAGAAATATGCCATCTATCATAATTATGCCTAAAGATATATTAATGAGTAAAATGAAATCAAATGTTCAAGAAATTTTAGCACGTCATGGAATAATATATTTATTAACAGATAGTGACGATGAAATATTAAGAAAATGCCATAAAGTAATACAAATGCCGCTTACAAATATAGAGAGTTATTTATTGCCGATTATTTATACTATTCCATTACAGCTATTAGCTTACCATACAGCGTTAATTAAAGGTACAGATGTAGATAAACCTAGAAATTTAGCTAAAAGCGTTACTGTAGAATAATATTGTTATTGGAAAAGTAATGCAAAAAAAATTTCAAGAGTTTCTAAACGATTACGGGTCAACTACTTATAGATTTAAGAAAATATCTAAAAATTATGAAGTTAAGGTTTTATTTTCAGGGATAATGAATGAAGTTTTTCAGCGAATTGTTTCTATTAATTTAAACAATTTACCAGTAATGATAGCTATTAGCGAAACAAATACAAATAATTCCGTTTTTATGAAAATATTACAAGATGCAGCTAATAATCCTATTGGTGAAAAATTATTTAAGCCCGATTCAGGGATTAAACGTGTAAATATGCAAATTAAAGTTATATTACCTCAACAGATTTTTAATTCAATAGTGTATGAATATATAATTAAATTAGGTTATCAATTAAAGCAAAAAGAATTCTATATGAGGGAGTCACAATTTATTTTTAATAATGAACAGATGCATTTAACAGAATATGTTTTGCCTTCACTTGTTAATTTATTGAAGTGATTAAATAATTGTAATAATGATTTAATAAAATTTTTAGCTATATACTTGCCCTGACAATATCAGGGCAAGTTGATATTATAAAAATAGGTTATTTATTTTCCTAAATAAACTTTTGCTGGATCAAAGATAAACCATTTATTGTTTTTATCGCTTATAGCAGTAAATTTTTCTGTATTGCTAATGGTAAATCCACTAGTATTTATATTGCTAGGCATAATAATAAAATCATCTGCATCAATATAACAAGCTGGTTTGCCTGTACTGTCTTTTGTATGCACTTTAAATAAACCGTAACTATCTTCGCCAGTATTTGGAATATACATAGGCAAATAAATAGAACTATAACTTCTAAAACCCTGAATAAAATCATTATGTTTATAATAGTCACCCGAATATCCTTCTAAAGAATGAAACTCATATTTATTATTGTTATTTTTTATCCAACAACCAAGAAAGCTATCTTTATAAAATGAATCTTTTTTACCAATTACTACACCATTTGAATCAACGTCATATACTTGAAAAACACCTGTTGATTCAAAAGAATCCGTAACTTTATTATAAACAACACTTCCATAAGAAATCAGGTTTTCTATATCAGTAACATTTACCCATGTACTCCCATCTCGGCCATTCATAATAAGTCTTCTTGCAGCTACGCTAACACTACCAACTCTCCAGCCATTTGGAACGTCATAATCTTTGCCATAATCATCGGTGCTATCAGGTTTTGTTACAATTAAATAATGATTTGGGTAAGCTTGAACCCAAATGTTATCTCCAGAATAATCAAGTGCAAGATCAGGCATTGTCCATTTACTGTTTGTTCTAAGTACTAACTCTGGGGTTCCATAGCTAAATACATTATTTTTATAAGTTATAGGGATTTTTTTAATATTAATCATAAATTCATGAGATGGATCATCTTCTCCAGAATAGGTAAAATTACCGCTGTCACTAATATAACCAAATGAATTTGCTATTGTATCTGCTACTGTCATTTTGAAATTTATAAACAATGATTTATCACTATCTGAATTACATTTATATCCTCTAGGATATTCCCATCTACATTGATTTACCAATATACCTTTTATTTTCTCATCTGCATTTACTGGGTCAACTATATATCTAATAGGGTAACTCATATCAGAATAATCATTAAAATTTGGAAACCAGGTGCCTATCATATATATTGAACATGATTCATTTGGTTTTAAAATTTTTTTATGAGTTCTGCAATCATCACTATTATCTGTTTCATTATATATAGTTTTATTAATTGCTGGATTTTTAGAATAAAAATTAAGTAATTGGTCTGTAGTAGGTTCTTGATTTAATGGTAAGTTATATAACTTTAAAGCTTGTACAGCAGCCCAGTCTTGATCAACGTCAGCCCAATATGGGCTTTTAATTGCAACTGTATTTGTATTTGTAAAAGTTAATTTATACTTAGGGTGAGAGCCAACTAAACGTAAATCAACAAAGCTTTCAGGAGTTCCGCTGGGAAAAGATCCCACTAAATTGCATGGTTATAGGGTGTAGCTTTACTTCTAATGGTCCGTCACCACCGCCACCACTATTGCTACCACCGCCAGATTTGCCATTATTTCCTATGCAACCTGTAAGGGTGCTTATTAACAATAAATGTGCATATTTTGTTAATTTCATAAAACCTCTCTTTTAAAATTGTTAAATAATAAAAATTTTTTAGTTTTTATAACTTTGACTTGTTCCATCTACTGGCACAGTAATAGATAAAAACAATGGATCATTACTTAATCTAACTTTAGTCATTACTAACGGTTGTCTGCCTATTCTTCCATCTGCCCAAAACCAATGTGTGCAATGATAATCAGCTGTAGGACCAATTCCGTCCCAGGTTTTCCACCAATATCTATATTTTCCATAAGCTGCTGATATTAACCCTGTATCGGTCAATTTATAACCAACATTTGGGTCTCTATTTGCTGGTTGATCTTCCTGTCCCGGAATTGCAAAATAAAAATCATCAGGTCTTATATAAATTTCATGCAAAATTGTTACTGGTTGCCAAGTGCCAAATGATTCCCATGGAACAAAAAATATGTGGCCAAATTCGTGACAATTAAAATCTCCAGAAGTCATATTCATGCATTCTTCCGAAGTACATCTAGGTCCTGCCCACCAATTATCTTTCCATCTTCCAGCCACTAGTGCTTCCATTTCTGGAGTAAATACTACATCAGTATATTCTACGCTACCAGGAACAATAGCAAATCCTGCAGGTGCTACATACATCTCTGGTGCTGTTAAGTTAGGGTTTACATCATAAGTTAAGGTTGAGCTAGGCAACCAACAGTACAAATGCTTATCATCTTGTTTCGTATCATCAGGGCAAAGCACACTTAGCTGACAAACTAGATTTGAAGAAATAGGAATAGGGTAAGTGAAGTTTTTTCCTCTATAATCTCTGCCAATTGGTCGGCCACTATCATCTAGTGTAATTTTTGCAAAAGAACCTAGTAATTTTGGGGTACAAGGATCACCAATTAGTTTAGCTAATGTTGGCTGAAATGAAGCTGCTGTTAATTGACCTACATAGGCAATATCAGATTTTGACTTACTTTTAGAATTAGGATCTTGTACGAAACCAGTAATTCTTACTACTTTTTGCCCATCTTCATCGGTGCCTGCTACTATTCCTAGCTGTTGTTTTACACATTTTTTCATTTGTTTATGATCCTTATCATTTGGATCAAATGGACAACTTTCATTATTTTGAAAAATTATAGCGTTTTTATCTTCACTATCAGGAGCATAGTCCATATTTAAATCAGTTAGCATAACGTTGTTATTTTTTGGATCATCAGGTTTTTCTGTGGTATCATCTGCGGTAGTAAATAATGCATCTGTTAGAGGTAGTTTATTATTCATTCTATTCATATAGCTTAAGTTAATTACATAACTATTTTGAGCAATTCCAGTACCTGCACATTTAAAAGCATCTGGATTTTCACCATTTGTTGGGTCTAGCCCTTGAGCAACAAAAATAGAATTTACATTGATCATTCGCCAATCTCTTGCTGCTCCATATATATTGCCATTTTGATAATATCCAGCTGCTGCTCCAATTGCATTTAAACCAGAAAATACTCTTTGTTCTGATAAATATCTACTCTTATCTGTTGAACGATAGTATAAAAGTCCATTTAATTCTTGTCCGTCCCATGTAACGACTAAACAGGGTATCTGACCTAAGTAATTTTTTAATGGTTTATTTTTTGGTGCAGGTAAAAAACCTTCACTAATTAATGTTTCTCCAGGAATAGTAATTACATTTTCAGTAATTTCCCCAGTAGGAGATAATAAATTTTGGAATAGGGAATAATGTGCGGTTATATATCTATTACCGCCCTTAGCAAAAAATAACGCTTGTAACTTTAAACTTTCATTTTGATGCTGTCTTGATAACCTTGCTGTTATAGCTGTAATAGTGCCTAAAAAAGCTGCTAGCATTTCAAGCATTGAAAAGCCATTTCTTTTATGCATTTTATTTACCCGGATTTTTTAAAGCAACCATTATATTAAGTTTTATAATGAGAGTCACCCCGAGAATTGGGGGGTAGGCAGTTTTTAATTATTAGTATTTATCTTTTTGTGTATAATCTTGGTATTAATATATTTATTTTTAAGGTTTTTTATGGATAGAGTTTTAGCAATATCACCATTAGATGGTCGTTATTTTGAGCAGGTAAATCAATTATCTTTTATAGTTTCTGAATTTGCTTTGATTAAATATCGATTAATAGTTGAAATAGAGTGGCTGAAGCTACTATTTGCTATAGAAGATTTTGGTTTGCCTAAATTAGTAGATGAAGACATAAATTATTTAGATAATATTGTAAAAAATTATGATATTTCTGTCTGTAATCAGATTAAAACAATAGAAAAGACCACGAATCATGATGTTAAAGCCATAGAATATTATTTAAAAGATCAATTTAAAAATCATCAGCAATTAAATAGATATAGAGAATTTATTCATTTTGCTTGTACTTCTGAAGATATTAATAATTTAAGTTATGCACTTATGCTCAAAGATTTAAAAGATAAGGTTTTATCTATAGAAATAAATAAAATTTATAATAAAATTGAAAATCAGGCATATCTTTATAAAGAAATAGCAATGATGAGTAGAACTCATGGACAGCCAGCAACACCAACGACAATGGGAAAAGAATTTTATAATATTTATTATAGATTAAGGCGTCAATTAAAACAATTAAATAGCAGTGAGATCTTGGGTAAAATTAATGGAGCAGTAGGCAATTATAACGCACATCTTATTAGTTTTCCTAATATCAAGTGGGTTGAAGTAAGTAAAAAATTTGTAGAAGGATTGGGGCTTACATTTAATCCATATACTACACAAATTGAGCCACATGATTACATGGCGGAAATATTCGATAATTTACGGCGAATTAATATTATTTTACTTGATTTTGCTCGGGATATTTGGGGATATATTGCTATTAATTATTTTAGGCAACGTGTTAAAGATGGGGAAGTTGGTAGTTCAACTATGCCTCATAAAGTGAACCCTATTGATTTCGAGAACTGTGAAGGTAATTTGGGGTTGGCTAATAGTATTCTTAATCATTTATCGGAAAAGTTACCTATATCAAGATGGCAAAGAGATCTCAGCGATTCAACTGTATTACGAAATATTGGTGTTGCAATTTCATATAGTGTTCTTGCTTATAATTCATTATTAAAGGGTTTGGATAAACTAGAAATTAATCAAGAGGTAATAAATTTAGATTTAGATAATAATTGGGAATTACTGGCAGAACCAATTCAAATGGTTATGCGTAAAGCAGGAGTTCATAATGCTTATGAAAAACTAAAAGAATTAACTCGAGGCAAAAAAATAGATGCAGTAAAGATTAACGAGTTTGTAAATTCGTTAGAAATACCTGAAATTGATAAGCAAATATTATTAAATTTAACTCCACATACATATATTGGATTAGCTAAAGAATTATTTTAATTATTTGATATATTAAGTAACTACTTAAATAATTAAAATCAATGAAATGTATGAGTAACAACCGTTATTGATATTAATCTTATGTGTTATAATAATGAACCTATTTGTAATAGGTTTAGTTATTTTTATAGGATTAATTGATAATATGAATGTAAGATTAAGAAATACTATTATTTTAATAATAAGTATTTTGTTATCTGCTTGTGCTGCAGTTTCTACTCAAATTGAGCATGGGGATTTAAATGTTGAATCTAAAATGAGTAATAGTATATTTTTAGAGCCGGTGTCTTTAGAGAAAAAAACAGTTTTTGTAGAAGTTAAAAATGGTGCTGCTGAAAATTTATTTGATTTAGCTTTGCAAATTAAGCAAAATCTTCGAATGAATGGATGGACAGTAGTAAGTGATTTTAATAAAGCTCATGATATGATCCAGATTAACGTAGTACAGTTTGGTCAAGCGAAATCACAAGATGATGTATGGAAAAGTAACAGAGATGGTTTTGGTTCAGTTGCAACAGGTGCTCTAGCAGGTGTTGTAGTTGGTTATGCTACAGGTAGCACTGCTTGGGGTCTTGGAGTTGGGGCTTCGGTAGCTGCAGCTTCTTGGGTTGCCGATAAAATGGTTACAAATAAAATATATTCTTTAATTACTGATGTAGAGATTTCAGTTCGACAAAATAAAATATGGTCTAAATATAGAACTAGGGTTTCTTCAGTTGCAGAAAAAACAAATTTAAAATTTGAAGATGCCAAACCAGTATTAATTTCTAAAACTGCACAGCAAGTTGGTAATATATTAGGCGATAGTTAATAATGAGTAATTTTCTACCATTTGCTTTACCAGATATAGGTGATGAAGAGGTTGAAGCAGTCTTTAAAACATTAAAGACTGGTTGGATTACTACAGGAGCAAAAACTAAAGAGTTTGAATTAGATTTTGCCCAATATTTAGGTGGTGATTTGCATGCAATTGCAGTTAATTCGGCTACTTCGGGGTTGCATTTAGCTTTAGAGGCATGCGGGATAGGAAAAGATGACGAAGTTATTACAACCACGCTTACTTTTACTGCAACAGCTGAAATAATTCGTTATCTTGGTGCACATCCAGTATTTGTTGATATTGACCCTGAAACTTTAAACATAGATATTAATCAAATTGAAGCAAAAGTTACTAATAAAACAAAAGCTATAATTCCAGTCCATTTTGCGGGGTTAGCTTGTGATATGAATAAAATAATTGCTATTGCAAAAAAGCATAATCTTAAAATAATAGAAGATGCTGCACATGCATTGCCTAGTAAAATTAATGATGTTATTATAGGGCAACATGCAAGTGATGCTGTTGTTTTTAGTTTTTATGCAACAAAAACAATTACTACTGGTGAGGGTGGAATGATTGTTACTAAGGATGCACAAATTGCTAATAGATGCAGGATAATGCGTTTGCATGGCATAAATAGAGATGCTTTTGATCGTTATGTTTCAGTTAAACCTTCATGGTATTATGAAGTAGTAGCACCTGGTTTTAAATATAATTTAACAGATATTGCAAGTAGTATTGGGATAGTGCAATTAACCAAAGCAGATAAATTTCATCAAAAACGGACTAAAATGGCTTTAAGATATATAGAAGAATTAAAAGAACTACATTTGTCAATTCCTCATGCAAAACACACTTATAATCATTCATGGCATTTATTTGTAATAAATTTAGAAGATAGACTATCTTTGAAGCGTGATGAATTTATTCAAAATATGAGTGAGTTAGGGGTTGGAACAAGTGTTCATTTTATTCCATTACATTTACAACCTTATTGGAAAAATGAATATAAATTAAAGATGGAAGATTTTCCTATTGCTAACTCTTATTATAAAACAGCAGTTAGTTTACCAATTTATACTAAAATGAAGGATGAAGACCAAACTAAAGTAATATTGGCAATAAAAGATGTTTGTCAAAAGATTATTTGATATTGTTTTTGCTCTTTTTGGGTTAATATTATTAACGCCAATATTTATTTTAATAGCAATTATAATTAAATTTACATCAAAAGGGCCGGTATTTTTCAAGCAAGAAAGAGTTGGTTTAAATGGTAAAGTTTTTAAAATATATAAATTTAGAACTATGGTTGAAAATGCAGAAACTATGGGGCTAAAAATAACAGTATCTGATGATGTTAGGATAACAAAAATTGGTAAATTTTTGCGTAAAACTAAAATAGACGAATTACCACAATTAATAAATGTTTTAATCGGTGAAATGAGTTTAGTAGGGCCTAGGCCTGAAGTTATTGAATATGTAGATCTTTATCCGGAAAATATAAGAAAAGTTATTTTATCAGTAAAGCCAGGTATAACTGATTGGGCATCAATTAACATGATAAATGAAAATGAGTTATTAGCTAAAGAAATAGATGTGCATAAGGCATATGTTGAGAAGATATTGCCTATAAAATTAGATTTTGCCTTTTTTTATATTAATCACCGCTCATTTTACCAAGATATTAAAATTTTATGGCTGACATTAGTTAAACTTTTTATGAGTAATAAATGATGGATTATTATCCAATAGATTTATTGAAAAAAATTAAAACTCATATTTTAAATGGGGGTGTGATTGCTTACCCTACTGAATCTTGCTATGGATTAGGTTGTAATCCTTTTGATTATAAAGCAGTTGATAAAATAATTGAAATAAAGGGAAGGGATCCTAGTAAAGGTATGATTGTTATTGCATCAAAGCAAAAGCAGCTAGAAAAATTAATCCAACCCATTAAATTAATTGATCAATTAGAAATTGATAAATATTGGCCGGGGTTTTTTACTTTGGTACTCCCTGCAAATTTAAAAAATGTACCATCTAATTTATTAGGCAAAAATAAAGAATTAGCAGTTAGAGTTAGTAAACATAAATATGTTATTGAGCTTTGCAATTATTTAAATATGCCATTAGTTTCTACTTCTGCAAATAAATCTGGTCATAAACCAATTAAAACATATGCAGATTGTCAAAAGCAATTTAACCATTCTGTAATGATAATACCAGGATTAATAGGTTATGCAAAAAATCCATCAACTATTATTCATTGGCAAACTCGGCAAATATTACGTTAAACCTATATTATTTTAAGGTTTTTAAATGTTATCTAAAAATATATATGTAATTACATCAGTTTTGCTGTTTATGTTATTTTTAATATACTCATCTCAAATAGATCAACATATTGCATTTTTGCCTTTTGATAATTTATCTAAGGAGTTTTACGGGCAAAATAAGTTTTGGGTTATAGCTATTTATAAATCTATTTCTTGGATTACTGCAGGTTTTATTATTCTTCCGATTTGTTTATTAATTTTAAGTAAAGTTTTTAAAATAGGAAATTTTAAAAAAATACAACAATTTACTATAATTGTATTAACTTCATTAGCATTAGGGCCTGGTTTGATCATAAATGTAGTATTTAAAGATAATTGGGGGAGACCTAGACCATACCAAGTACTTCGTGACGGTAAAACATTTTCTCCATTTTGGAAACCTCATTTTAAAGCGAGTAATGATAATAGTTTTCCCTCAGGTCATGCATCAATAGGGTTTTTTATGGGGATACCTTTTCTAGCTTTAGGTTACAGAAGAAGAGGGCTTTTAGTAGCAGGGGTTGGCGGGACTTTTATAGGAATTATTAGGATATTACAAGGAGGGCATTATGTGAGTGATATTATTTTTAGTGGTATATTTGTTTGGCTAGTAGGTGAATTAATATTAGCAATAGTAAATGCAACAGATTAATTAGAATAAATGAGTAAAAATATTATGGTGAAATTGATGGATAAAAAAGTTTTGTTATTGTTGATTGTATTTTTCATTACTAATGCGTTTTTCAATTCTCAGTTTCAACTACATTATGATGAAGCATATTATTGGGCTTGGTCTAAGAATATACAGTTATCTTATTTTGATCATCCCCCTATGGTTGCATATTTGATTAAATTAGCCACTTTATTTAATGATAGTGAGTTTTTTGTTAGGTTGCCAGCTTTAATTTGTACTTTTATCACTACTTTAGTAGTTTTTAAATTAGCTTTACGTATGTTTGATAAACGAGTAGCAAATATAGCAATCATTTTAGCCCTAGCTTGGCCAATGCTACAAGGACAGTTTTTTTTAGTAACTCCAGATAACCCATTATTTATGTTTTGGGCTATGACTTTGTACTTTTTTTATGTTGGAGTGTTTGAAGAAAAACCAAGATATATTTATCTAGCAGGTGTATCTGGAGGATTAGCCTTGTTATCTAAATATATTGCTTTTTTAATTTTTCCCGGATTATTTTTTTTTCTTCTTTTTTCTAATAAGTATCGTTATTATTTATTAAGGAAAGAAGTGTATATTGCATTCTTTTTATCAATATTATTATTTACACCAGTTATAATTTGGAATTTCAATCATAATTGGGTATCATTTTTATTTCAAGTAAGACATGGATTAGATGGTAGGGTGGTAAGGTTTGCAACATTTTTTGATTATTTAGGTTCGCAGATTTTGGTATTTAATCCCATAATTTCATTACCTCTTATATATTATTTAATTAGATATAGAAAAATTAATTTAAAGAATGACAAATTAAGTTTTCTACTGTGGCCTTTTTTATTTGTAATTATATTTTTTGCATTTTGTAGTTTTTTTTCCCATATGGAGGCTAATTGGACAGGTGCAGCATATATTTCAGCTTTAATAATTACCGCATATTGGATAAATTATTTTAATCACCGGTGGATTTATATTAGTAGTCTAATTTTAATTAGTGTGATTTTTGTTATTATTAAACTACCGATGAAGTTTTTACCGTCAAAATTGCATGAACGTATTTCAGCAATAAATGTTTTCTTTGGTAATCAGGAAATGTTTAATGAAGTAAGGCCATATTTAAAAGATAGTACGGTTTTACTTGGTTGTGATTATGGAACAGCTTCTAGAGGATGGTATTATTTAAATAAAAGAGTATATGTTTTGAAAAAGTTTAAATATGCACATTCTTATCAGTATTGGAATGATAGTTTAACTTTACTTATAAAACAAGCAATTTTTATTTGTGATGTTAATGATTATAAAAACATAGAAATATTACAGCAATATTTTAGTAAAGTTGAATTAATTAATGTACCGGTTTTCAAAAATAATATATCTGAAAATAAACTTTATATATTTGAAGCAAAAAATGATATTAAATAAAGTTATAAATTTTTTTAGGGGTTTTTAATGCGAGTTTTAATTATGGTAGCTACTTATAATGAAAGAGAGAATATAGAAGATTTAATTAATGATATTTATTCTTTTGCTCCTGAAGTAAATATTTTAGTAATTGATGACAACTCTCCTGATAAAACATATGAGATAGTAGAGAATCTTAAAGAAAAAAACTATAAAGATAAACTATTTCTTATTAAGCGAAAAGGTAAATTAGGGCTAGGTACAGCTTATGTTGATGGTTTTAATTGGGCTCTTAATAATAAATATGATGTAATTATGCAGATGGATGCAGATTTCTCACATAATCCTAAATATATTCCGCAATTTTTGGAAGCTATTAAAACTAATGATTTAGTTTTAGGAAGTAGATATGTAGCTGGTGGAGGGGTGGTAAATTGGGGATTTATTCGTAGGGTAATTAGCCAAGGTGGTAGTTTATATGCGCGAACTATTTTGGGCATTAAAATACGTGATTTAACAGGTGGTTTTAAGTGTTGGCGTAGTAAGGTATTAGAGTCTATAGATATTAATTCTTTAAAATCTAATGGTTATTCATTTCAAATAGAAACTACTTATAAAACTATTCGTAAAGGCTTTAAAGTTAAGGAAATACCAATTATTTTTGAAGATAGGCGTGTGGGTCAATCAAAAATGTCTTCAAAGATTTTTATTGAAGCATTGATAATGGTATTAAAATTAAAGTTTTTATAATATATGGGAGAAAATGAATAATGTTGATTAATGAGAAAAATGCTACAAGATATACGTTATATGTGATGTTTTTAACATTTATTGGGCGATTTGCTATTGGTAAATGGACGGGGCTTGGTATTGGTGAATCATACTATTATGGTGGGGCTAGAATTTTATCTCTTAGCTATTTTGATCAGCCGCCATTTTTTATGTGGGTTAGTGGTATTTTAATGCGAATATTTGGAGAAACATCTTTAGTTTTAAGGTTACCGGCATTAGTATCATTTTTTGGTACCAGTTGGCTTCTTTTTTTAATAACTAAAAAATTATTTAATACAGTTGCAGGGTTTTATTCAGTTTTATTTATTAGTATAAGTGGAGTTTTTGTTTTAGCAGGCACTTGGTTTCAACCTGATGCTTTTCTAATGTTTTTTTGGGTTTGCTATGTTTATTGTTTAATCCAAATTATATTTTTGCATAAAGAAGAAGTAAAAGCAAATTCAAAAATTATTTATTATTGGTTTATTTTAAGTGGGATAGCATTAGGCCTTACTATTCTTAGTAAATATCATGCTATTTTTTTAGTTATAGGCTTATTTCTTTTTATTATTACTAACAAAAAATACAGGCATTGGTTAACTCATCCTGGTTTATATTTATCTATTTTTATAAGTTTATTATTTGCAATTCCTATTTTTATATGGAATTATGAACATCATTTCGTTTCTTTTTTATTTCAAGGTTCACGGGCACTAGATGGTGGAAATTTTAAAATACATTTTGATTGGTTTTTTAGAAGCATTTTGGGGCAATCATTATGGTTATTGCCATGGATATGGGTTCCCCTTATTTTTGAGTTAATAAAATCATTTAAATTACGCCAAGTTAATTTTGTATATGGGTTTTGTTTTTGGTTAGCTATTACTCCCATAGTATTTTTTACGATTATAACTTTATGGGCTGATTTACAATATCATTTTCATTGGCAGGCTCCTGGGTACATGATGCTATTTATTCCTTTAGGGAAGATGGTTCAAGAAAAATTAGAAGGTGCGAGTAAATATAGACGAATTGTTAAAAGATGGATCATAGGAAGTGTAACTTTTACCGTAATAGCTTTTTCTTTTTTAGCTATTCACATGCAAACAGGGTTATGGACTTGGTATGGGCCTAAATGGATAGCAATGCATACAGGTGGTGGTGCCTATGATGCAACAATGGATGGTTATGATTATACTGATTTAAAAGATGCGTTTTCTAATAATGGCTGGCTTAAAGATCCTAATTTATTTGTTGGAACTACTAAATGGTGGATGAGTGGTAAAGTTGATTGGGCATTAAAGGGAAATAAAGATATAATATGTTTTAATCAAGACGCAAGAAATTATATTTATTTTTCTAATGAAAAAGATTTAGTAGGTAAAAATGCAATAATTATTACTAAAGGTGAAGATCCATCTATTAAAAATGTTCTACCTTATTGTGATAGTTTAAAGCAAATTCAAGGAGTTGAAATTAAGCGCTCAGGTTTATCAGAATTGACTTTAAACTTATATTATTGTACAAATTTTCATAATATTGAAAATCTTCCTTATAGTAAATGATATTTAAAGGAAAATAAAAATGTTTAATAAAAGTTTTTTACAAAGATTACAGTTATTATTAATATTTTATTTCCCGTTATTTTGGTTAGGAATTGGTGCAAAGTATCCATGGGTATTATTAGGTGAATATGGAATTGATATAGGCTATATATGTTTTTTTATTCTTACTTTAAGTTTTTTTATCATAATTTGGCTCAAAATTGATAAATGGTTATTGGAATATGTAGACAAAGTGTTTTTATTAATGATATGGTTGGCTAGTTCTTTTGTGTTATTTTATGATTTAGCACAATATAAAGATTTTGAGCATTTTGGTTATAAATTGCCAATCTTATTATATCTGATTGACATTCTTAACTTGATAGTTATTGGATTTATTTTAAAAAAATTTAGTTTTAAATATTTATTTTTGTCATGTTGTATATTCTTTATATTACATGAATGCATAAGTATTGTTTATTTTCCTTTAACACCATTTCGTTCAGATATGTTGAGTGCTATTGATGTAGCAATTACTAATTTTTTAGCTAATCAAAGCCCGTATAAACAATTATTTGCTAACATTGGTATCCCGCGTTATTTTCCTTTAACTTGGGTTTCTTATTTACCAGCACATTTTTTCTCTATTGAATTTAGAGTATGGGGTTTATTTTATTATATTTCAATATTATTAGTTATTGCTCTAGATTTTGATAAACTGCCAAAAATTAATCAATATTTATTATGTTTATTATTTTTAAATCCATATTTTTTAATGCGTCATGATTTATATTTTCAATTATATTTATTGGAAATAGTTATATTAGCTCTTTATATTGAAGTAGTACCAAAATATCTTAATGCTATTATTTTAGGTATTTTTATAGCAACATTGCAATTTGCTTGGGTTTTATATCCATTTTTATTGTTAATTATAAGTAAGAACATTAGACAGTTATTTATCAACTGGTTAATTTCTATTCTAGTATTTATTCTTATTATGTGGTTATTTATTGGTGGGAGTTTTATAGATTTTTTATCTTATTCCACTCCAAGTATGGGTCAAAATTCAGGAGGTAGGTTTTATGATATTTCATTTAGTTTAGCTACAATTTTTAATTTTGCATCAACTTATAAGATTTTATATTTTATTCAAATAGTTAGCTTTTTAATAATTGTTTCCATCACTACATTTAGATGGTATAATAAAAATATAGTTGAAAAACCTAATTATTTAGCTATAGGATTATATGCATATTTATTTTTTGTAGCAACCAATTATTTTTTAGAAACATATTTTTATATTCCAGTATTGCTTTTAAGTGCATTAATTAAACCTTGTAATAAAACATCCATATTATGATTTTACATCCAATTCAGATTATTAATTTTGTAAAAGATTCACAGTTTATAATAGAAGCTAGTGCAGGAACCGGAAAAACTTGGACAATTGAACGATTATTTATAAAAGTTTTGTTGGAAAAGCGCCTTAGATTAGAGGAAATTTTAGTAGTAACATTTACTAATGCTGCGGTAAATGAATTAAAAACTCGTATAAATGAACAGATAAAAAAAACAATTGATTCTATGATTCAATTACAAGCTGATTCGAACTATTTTGAAGATAATTTATTTTTTTCGGAATTTATTGTATTACGTAAATATAACTTACAGAAAGATATATCACTATTATCACGCAGTTTACAAAATTTTGATTTAGCTACTATTTATACTATTCATGGTTTTTGTAATAAAATATTAAAAGATTATCAAATTGAATGTCATATTAACTACCCATTTAAATTGGTAGAAGATAAAAATGAATTATTTACTGAACTGGTTTATAATTTTTTTCGTGAAAAAATTATTAATAATATCGATTTTAAAGTTAATATTGGTCAAGTATATAATACTTTAGCTATGTTATTTGCCAAAAATAATTCTCTAGGTTTAGTTGAAGCTATAGTTTATAAATTGCCTAAAGATTTATTTATTTTAGATAAGGGAAGATTTAAATTAAAATATACTATAATTAAAAACCCAAATATTTTAATGCTCTTAGAAGAAATTAACCCTAGCAATAAAGCGATAGTGATGGCACACTTTCTAAGTGCGGTTATTGAATATTTAGCAAATTATTATGAAAAATATTCTCAATTAGTTAATGAGGTTAGTTTTAATGAGCTTATTCAGATAGTAGCAGATAGCGTTACTAATAATTCTTATTTAAGAAATAATTTGCTAACAAATTATCCAGTAGCTTTTATTGATGAATTTCAAGATACAGATAGTTATCAATGGCAAATATTTAATAAAATATATGATGGCAGTGGAACTCTTATAGTTGTTGGCGATCCAAAGCAAGCAATTTATAGTTTTCGCGGAGCAGATATTAATGTATATTTAACCGCGCGTTCTTTAATTAATAATAAATTAGAATTACAAGAAAATAGAAGATCTCATCCTAATATTGTAAATTTTATCAATCATTTATTTAACCATAATATCAATCCTGATTGTTTTGGCGGGGACATTTATCATAAAGAGGTAGTAGCAAAAGTAAATATTGAAAATTTAATAAATATACCAATAAAAGAACAATTAACACGGGTATGCAGTGAGCATGGGGTTAATAGCGAGTTTTATGATGAGGAAGTTCATTTAGTAGTTATAGATGGGCAAAAAAGTGAAGAAAAAAAGCTTAATTTATTAAATGCATTAACATTTGAGATTTTAGCATTATTAAAAACTTCGCCTAATTTATTAAGCAAAATTGCAATTTTAGTTAATAAAAATAAAGAAGCTGATATTTTAGTTAAACATTTTAAAGAATATGGTATTAAAGCTAGTGAATTAAAACAAGGAAGTATTTTTGCGACTCCTGAGGCGTATGATTTAAACTTAATATTAAAAGCAATATTAAATTTAGGAAACAAAAAGTTATTATTAAGAGCAATTACATCACAAGTATTTAATTATCCTATAGATAAGTTAGTAAATATTGAAACTTCAGATTTTTCTGATATTCAAAAGTTATTTTTTAATTATAAACAAATATGGGAAACTAATGGAATTGTTTCATTAATTTATAGTTTAGTTAATGATGTGAAAGAGTATAGTTTAAAAAGTTTTTCTAATAGGGAATTGGCAAATTTATTTCAATTAGGAGAATTATTAAATGTTCAAGATATAAAATTAAAAAATCGGTTGGAAGTACAACGGTGGTTTAAACAAAAAATTGTTAATGCAAAATTAAAAAGTAAGTTAAAAGCTGATGTTGAAGTAGATATAAATGGTAATAGTGAAGAATTAATTCGGCTAGATAATGATGATGAACAAATTATAATAACAACACAGC
>JACCDN011102817.1_pt1 | contig 25934 bp, 22 predicted proteins | sample 7441691 | NCBI WGS metagenome assembly JACCDN01 (sample SAMN15323439, study PRJNA562643) | freshwater metagenome | isolation source: river surface water | place: USA:Blue River Watershed | collected 2017-08-16 | reverse complement strand
TGGGCCGTTAGCGAACAGTCAGCTTTTGAATCAACGAGCGCGCAAAGCGGAACGTCAGCGTATGAACCATTGGAGGACATTCACATCACTCCAGTCACGGCCCCGAAAGCAGACATTTTTCTATCAGTCCGAAAACGGCTTAATTGGGTCGGGAGCCGCCTGTTGTCCTCGATCCGTGAGCGATAAAGATCTATGAGGCTGCCGCATCTTTCGGCGGAGATACCTTTTTTTGATCCGATTGGGACGGTAGCGGCGGAATTAGATGTATCTATGATATTCAGCGCATCCAACGAAAACACAGTGTCTAAAACCTGCTAGTTCTTCGAACGCCGGTATTAAAACTGGATGGGTTAGTGTCCGACGCATTCTGAAGGCGCAAACGCTAATCCTGAAGGGAGCTTTCTGCAGCCGTAAGCCTACAATCGAATATGACGAAAAGCTCGGCTAGCTTTCCTGCGATAATCTCTGCATGGGCTGCCGGCAGATCGTAGGTCAATATGGTGATGTGTATGATATCGCCTGCTACGCGCATTGACATTTCGATGGGCACCACCGAGCGTTGTGCGAAATGATCAATTACGCGCGGCAACGACTGCGGGCTTGGCATCGCTTCAATGTCGAAGCGCCATTTTGTATTGCTCACGCTGCCTCGGCGCGTCCAGCCTGAGCGATGACGGATTTCGCCATGTCGTCGGCGATGTCGGCGGGTGATTTATGCTCCGCTATGGCGCGTTGAAGCAGTGCGAGAACGCGGGGCGCGATAGCTGATACGCGCGGCTCCACGGTCGCAAGGTCTTCGCCAAGATATTCCGCCGAAACGCTGATGATCCCGCCTGCATTGGCGACGTAATCAGGTACATAAACGATATTACGCTGTTGCAGGATTGAGGCTACTTCTGGCGAAGCAAGTTGATTGTTTGCCGCGCCGCAAATGAGTTTGACTTTTAGCCCTTCAACGGTGCGAGTATCCAGCGTCCCACCCAAAGCGCACGGCGCAAGAATGTCCGCTTCAACCGCCAATATCTCAGAAACAGACACCACGTTTGCACCGAGAATATGCGCCAGTCGGTCGCTGCGCGACCGGTCGGTATCTGCAATGATGAGATGCGCGCCTACATCGGCGAGGCGGCGACACAGATCGGCGCCGACATTGCCGACGCCTTGGACTGCGACAGTCATACCTTTCAGGTCACTGCCAAAGGCAAAACCAGCCGCTTCCACCATCGATTCAAAAACACCCTTGGCGGTCCATGGCGATGGATCGCCACCAGCTCGGCCCTGAGCCGGCGGGAGACCCGCGACATGCCGCGAGGCACTAGCTACATTCTTCATGTCGTCAACGGTGGTGCCAACATCTTCGGCTGTCACATATCGCCCGCACAAATCCTCGACCGCACGACCGAACGCGCGAAACAACGTTGCGCGATCAAAGTCGCCATCCGGGCGGCGAAGCACTGCCTTGGCACCCGAAAGCGGCAATCCCGCCAGCGCATTCTTGTAGCTCATGCCTTGCGACAGCTGAAGCGCATCGGTTGTTGCGTCTTCAATGGAAGGATAAGTCCAAAACCGGCAGCCGCCAGCGCCCGGCCCAAGAGCTGTAGGGCGAATGACGATGACACCGTCAAGACCTGCATCTTTGTCAATTATCCGTGTAGTTTCGGGCAACGTCAAATTGTCAAACTGCGTCATGATAAGCTCCTCGTTTCAAGCGCCGTTAATTGCAGTTTTGATGTGAACAATCTTCTCCTAAAAATGTCAGTATTGTCTAAATTTAGGATGTTACGACCTGAATTATTAATCTATCGGACATATATGACCATCATAGACGATTTCGAGAAAAAGATACTTCGCGAGCTCCAACGCGATTCAAACCTTACCACTGCTGAAATAGCAAACCGCGTTGGCCTTTCAGTTTCGCCCTGTTGGCGGAGGATCGACAGGTTGCAGCGTGACGGATTTATCCGCAAGCATGTTGCAATATTGGACCGACGTATGTTGGGGTTGAATGCACATGTCTTTGCGCAAGTAAAACTCAATGCGCACGGCCGCGCCAATCTTGACGAATTTAGTAAGGCTATCCAGGGTTTTGCAGAAGTGCTGGATGCTTACGTTCTTATGGGGACGACCGATTTCATGCTACGGATCGTGACCGAAGACATTGACGCTTATGAACGTTTTTTCTTTGATCGGCTCAGCAAGTTGCCGGGTGTCCAAGAAATCAACTCGACTGTCGCTCTGTCGGAAATCAAGTCAACCACCGAGCTGCCATTGCAATAACTAACCTCCACTAGCGTCAACCCTCGACATAGACATATCGCGTCTACTGCCCGCAAATGAACTCTTACATTCGCCTGTTTTAAGCAGCTAAATTCAGCTGAATAACACAGATATAACACGTTTCTTTATGCAGGCCCGAAAGCTGGCGGGATGGGACGATGTTCACATCAGCCACGCGCTCTGACAGGCCTTAAAGGCAGACATTCATCGATCCACGCGCCGAAGCAGACAGTCCGCTTCCACTCAATTGTAGCCGCTCCGAGCGCGTTAAATGTCCCATGAAAGCAGCCTCAGCGGAGATGAGGGCACTATTTCTATAACGATGAGTAGAATTGGGCCGGGAGCGGACAGTCAGCTATTGGGCGGCGCACAGCGGACATGCAACAAGTGTGGAACCGGCGGTGCGGCCCATCAACATTTAAACGCCGCAATCGCGAGCGCAATTATTCGTCAATCCATGAGGTCGTCCGAACGAATCCCAGCGCGTTCAAGGTGAATAGGTAGCACCCTGCCATAAAGTTGGCGGGTGCGTTCGGGGCTACCAACCATACCGGGCTCTTCAACGTAACTGAAGATCGCTACATATCGCGTAACGGGTCCGGATAGCGGCGTCACACGGTGCAGCGAATAGCGCCCTTTGAAAATCTGGAGATCGCCTGGCTCAAGTCGCAAATTGCAAACAAGAGACTTATCGCCATCTAGCACGCGTTCGACACCTTCGTAATTTTCATCAGTGGGCGTTCTTAAATACGGGCTATACTCAAAATCGCCACCTTGCTCTGCATTCTGAATAGCCAGCGTAACGGTGTAGTTGTTGGTGTCAAAATGCCACGGAAACCCAGCCCCCTCATCGGCCAAGTTTACAATTACATCAGCTAAGGGGTCCGCATAGGGGTAGAAATGCTCCTCACCAAGAGCCTCCTGGATGAACGGCGCAAAGGCCGGCCATTGATAAATTGCGCGCAGAATACTGCCGTCCCTGAAGTGATCTGCGGGCACGAATGCATTCGACCGATCATAGAAACGACGCAAAGGGTGTGACGCCGGAAAATCATTGCGCTCAGCAGTAAAGTAAGGGTTTGTTCGATTAAAATTGCGATGGCCAAATTGCGCGGTTCGATCACATTCAGCAACCATTGCAGGAAGGCTGTCTTCGCGCACGAAACCCTTCAAAACGGCACACCCGACCGAAGCAATCGCAGCGCGAGCGTCTGCTATAACGGCATCCCGGCCCGGGCCAGGGCGATCAATGGGGTATCGATTAAGGTCGATAAAATCATGTACTGTGAGCCCCATTCGCCCCTCCTTCTTACACCAACGGCAGGACGACGGCTTCTCCCCGTCTGCCAAATCAAACGTAGCACAGCGCGTAACCACGAAAATTTTTAAAAATTACGGACTGGCTTAAGGAAATTTACCTACAATTGGCGCAGACATCAGTCATGTCTTGAGGCTGAACCGGAGACCTTAAAGGTCACGGCCATAATTACGAAAGGCGGCGTATTTTCTAATTTTTCGAATATACCTTCACAAGTCGGTACAGATAATCCCGACCATCATAAACAGATTGCGTTTTAATGCGTTCGTTGAGACCGTGTGCTCCGCCGCCATCTGCATCGAAAAAAAGCCCCGGGACACCGTAGGTCGGAATACCAATCAACCCTGTCATCGTGGCATCAGTTGCGCCGGTCAACATGATCGGGATAACAGGAATACCGGGAAACATTTCAGCGGCCAGCTTTGTCGCTGGGTCCATGATCTTTGGGTCAAGCGGCGCGGGCACGGCCATTGGCCGTTGCGGCGAACGCAAGTTGACCAAGATGCGAGGATTGGCGATTGACTGTGTCAGTGCCGCTTGGACCTCGTCAGTCGTCATGGTCGGCAATATCCGGCAATTGACGGTTGCCTTGGCTCGCTGTGGAAGAGCATTGGCGGCATGTCCTGCCTGTAACAACGTTGCTACGCAAGTTGTTCGCAACATGGCGTTGATAGTTGCATCGCCTGAAAGCAGGTCACCAGCACCCGCATTTTTTTCATCTGCTAGAAGTTCAGCAATGGCCCTTTGCGCGGCAGCGGGCAGTGTAGGCGCATATTGCTTCAGAAACGCCCGCGTTGTTGGGTTAAGTTGAACTGGAAAACGTAAATCGCGAATGGCGATGACGGCAGCTGAAATGTCATATATTGCATTGTCGGGACGTGGAACAGAACTATGCCCTCCGGGGTTGGTGGCCTCCAGATCGAATGTCCGCGTCGCCTTTTCGCCCACTTGCATCGCGAGCGCCTGACGATTCCCGGCCGGATCAAGTCGCCCACCACCGCCCTCATTGAGAGCAAATTCAGCGGATAATGTTTCTGGCATATTGCGGGCTAGCCATTCGGCCCCGTTTAATACTTCGTTATTGCCTTCTTCGCCGCAGGTCGCAGCCAATTTGATCGTGCGTTTTGGTTTGTACCCTTCTTGCTTGTACCTGATAAGGCTGTCGGCCCAGATTGCCGTGCGTGCCTTGTCGTCGGCAACGCCCCGGCCGTAAAAATAGCCGTTTTCCTCGACGAGAGTGAACGGATCGCGGTTCCAATCTTCTCGCTTGGCCTCTACCACATCGAGGTGCCCCATCAGCAGTATGGGCTTAAGCTTTTTAGAGCTTCCCTTGAACTCTGCAACCAAATTGCCTTCGCGCTCATGCCCCGGCGGTATGATCACACGGACCTCTTGGCGGCTGAACCCCGCAGCCCACATTCGCTTTGCCATTCGTTCGGCGGCAAGCGTGCAATTTCCATTTGAGTAGCTGGTGTCGGTGTTTACCAATTCGACAAACATGTCCCGAAATATGACTTGGTCCGGACGTAGACTTTGCGCCGACAGAGGCGTCCAACCATTCAGGATCAAAGTGGCTGCAAATAGAAGGTTTAATCTGCGCATGCGGCACTCGCTTCTCTGTTAGGGCAAGCTATTCTTGTAGATCGCGCCATCTTTCATGATGATGAGAAAGTTTTTGTCAGGATCGGCAATAAGGTCGAGATGTGCCGTAGGGTCGCCATCTACCAACAGAAGATCGGCAAGCGCGCCTTCTTCTATAACACCGATGCGGCCCATATAGGGTGAACGAAGGCCGGCAAGGCCTAACATTTGCGCATTGTCGCCCGTTGCAATCTTTAGCACTTCAGCAGGCGTGAACCAGCGCGCTAACTTTGCCAATTGTGCACCCTGCCTCGTTGCAAGCTTCACATCGAACAGCGTGTCTGATCCCCAACCAACACGCACGCCGAACTTGCGTGCGAGACGATAGGCTCCATCAGTTCCTTCGATCATTTTAAACTGTTTTACCCGTGCTGCCGATCCCGAAGGGAAAGGCACTGCGTCTTCATCATCGAGAAAAGCTTGCAATACAATCCATGTCCCCCGTTCGGCCATCAATTTAGCGGTCGGCTCATCGATGAGCTGACCGTGCTCGACGGATTTGACACCTGCTTCTACGGCCTGTCTGACGGCCCTCGGCGTGTATGCGTGAACAGTGACATAAGTTCCCCAATTGGCCGCGGTTTCAACGGCTATACGCATTTCAGCGGGGCTGTATTGCGTGACATCCAGCGGGTCGAATGGAGATGATACACCGCCGCCTGCCATGAGCTTTATCTGTGATGCGCCGAGGGCAAGCTGCTGTCGAACGGCAAGTTGTACGCCCTCAGGGGAATCCGCCACCGCGCCTAACATTTCGGCATGGCTGTGGGTGTCGGCGGCGACTTCGTTGGGCATACGGAAATCGCCATGTCCGCCAGTTTGCGAAATTGATAAGCCCGATGGCCAGATGCGGGGACCGGGAACCAGCCCAGCATCGATGCCCTTTTTCAACCCGAACACTGGTCCACCAACATCCCGGACGCTAGTGAACCCGCGCATAAGCATCTCTTCAGCGGCCTTGGTCGCCGCGACATTCAGATAACCAAGGTCCGCTGTCAGGATAGCTGCCTGGGGAACGATGGTGTATAACAGGTGCGTATGGGCATCGATCAGACCTGGCATCAGGGTGCGGCCATTGCCCTCGATGATCAGCGCGTTAGCGGGCAGGCCATTTTTTGCTTCCGAACCGATGACTTCAATCACTTTGCCTTTTACCCGTACTGCGGTCGGCGCGGACAGGACGGAACCTTTTCCATCAAAAATCCGGACATTGTTGAACAAGACGACGTCCGGACCTGAGGCCTTCGCAGCAACGACCGATGGCGCAAGTTGGAGTGCAACAAACGCCAGCAGAAATACGGCGGCACGTTTCCATGCCGCCGCAATTTCCTTGGCCCACATCATTGGCCGAACTTGACCTTAACCGTCAGGCCGTAGGTCTGCGGATCATTATATTCCACGCGAGGCAAAGCGAGGAATGATCGGCTTTTCAGAATTGTTTCGGTGACGTCCAAAGCATTTCGCATCCAGCCGAATACCGAAATGTTGCCGAACTCCAACCCAGCGCGCAAATTCACCTGCTCAAGGGAAGAGTTAAGGTTACCTATAAGGTTATCGGGATTTGAGAAGAAGGAGCTGCGATAATTATAATCGCCCTGCAACATCAGTTTAGCGAAACCAAGATCGAAGTCGGTTGAGGCTCCTAGGCTGAGATTGTGCTTAGGGGCATCGGCGGCACGGTTTCCGTCAAAGTTAACACCGGGTCCTCCACCGTTCTTGAAGCTATCGAAAGTCGCATCATTATATCCATAATTAGCGAAGACGGTCAGCCAGTCTGTTGGTGCTGCTTCTGCTTCGATTTCAAAGCCTTTGCTAGTAAGGCGACCGGCATTTGACACGTTCAGAGCCGTACCGCCATTTGAAAGCTGGACAAAGCTGAACACCTGATAATCTTTATGCTTGGAAAGATAGGCAGCGATATTCACACGCAGCCGCCGATCAAGCATCGTGGATTTCAGACCCAGTTCATAAGCGTCTACGCTCTCATCATCGAAATCCATGTCTGGGACTGAGCGGACAAAGTCTGCGTTCCACCCGCCGGATTTAAATCCACGTGCGTACCGCGTGTAGGCCATAACGTCATCGCTAGCCTTGTAGTTCAGGCTCACCGTGGGCGAAAAGTCTGTACGCGAGCGATCATCATTCAATGTTCCGCTGGTGAACAGGCCGGACTGGTCAGCGATACGATAGTCAATCGACTTCTGATCCTTGGTCAATCGTGCACCAACAGTGAGTTCCAGCTTCTCGGTCGGACGATAATTGGCATGCACGAAAGCCGCATAGGTTGTCGTATCAACCTTAGAATCGTGACGAGCATTGACGAAAATGGGCGGTGCGAGTGGGTTAATCGCGCGCGCGAAAGCAAACGCAGCCCCAGTCCCTTTGACCTTCTGGTCAAGGAAATAAAGGCCTGCCAGATAGTCAAAAGCGCCGTCGTTATTTGAAGCGTAGCGTAGCTCCTGTGAGAAGTGGCTGGTGTCTTCAAACGCAATGTTGGTTGCAGCGACGTTTGCGGGTGAGAAATCCTCGTCCGCCGAACCGTCCAATTTGCTGGTCCGGAAGGCAGTGATTGATGTCAAGGTACCGCCATTGCCAAAAACATGATCAACTTGGCCAGAAAGGCCACTATAGTCGATGACATAGTTTTGCAGTTCGTTGTGTGAAATCTGGCGAGGCAATGGTGCGAGTGGGTCAGGTAAACGTTCGCCACCGGCTGTCGCACGGGATTTAGCCTTGCTGGTATCCGCAACAAGGTAGAACGTCGTATCGTTGGCTTTGATCTGGAATTGCCCACGAAGATTGTAGTCGTCGCGGTTGTCATAATCGAGACCGTTGAAAAGGTTTTGGGTGAAACCATCTCGTTTTGTGTACGACCCTGAAATCCGCGCTGCCGCGATTTCACTTAAACCAAGATTCATCGTTCCGCGGATCTGGCGTTGATCATAGTTGCCGATTTCTCCTTCAACGTAACCACTGAAGCCCTCTTGCGGCCGGACGGTATTAATGCTGATGGCGCCAGCCACTGTGTTTTTACCGAACAAGGTGCCTTGCGGCCCACGAAGCACTTCGATTGATGCCAGATCGAGAACGCCTTGGTTGGACGCAGCCGAGCGACCCACCCAGACGCCATCGACATAAACGCCAATACGGTTGTCAAAACCGGCGTTGCGCGAGCCATCAGAAATGCCGCGGATGCCGAAGCGCTTACGTGAGGGGTCACCGCCTGAAACGACAAGCGACGGTGTTGAATATTGAAGCGATTCTACATTGCTGACTTGCAAACGCTCAATGTCAGCAGCGGTCGTCACCGACACTGCCACAGGCACATCCTGCACATTCTGCGTCCGCTTCTGAGCAGTCACGACGATCTCTTCAAGGCTGCCTTCTGCCTTGGCTTCCTGAGCCTGCGCCTGGCCCGAAAGGGCACAAAGTGCCAGCATAACCACCGAAGTGCTGCTCATTATTTTATATGTGATTTTCACTTTTTCTCTCCCCTATTATTTATGTTCATTTGCAAATGGTAATATGTGTTTGGTCAGGTGCGCAGTAGATGGGTTGTCCATCTTTGATCGTTGCAGTGACCCGGATTGTCTTGATTTTGGATGGCGCAATTTTCAGCGGATTGTCCGAAAGGACTGCAAAATCTGCACGCTTTCCAAGTGTCAGAGTGCCTTTGCTAGCTTCTTCAAAATGTTGGACCGCGCCCCAAATTGTAACGGCTTTCAATGCTTCAAAAGGTGTCAGTCGTTGCTCGGGGCCGAGGATTTTTCCGGTTCGGGTTGTACGATTGACCGTGGCATCAACAATACGCATCGCGTTAGGCATAATCACTGGGGAGTCATGGTGGGTCGTCAATGTCAGCCCGGCGTTGATGGCGTCACGCGTTGGCGAAATGCGTTCGGCGCGCGGGCTGCCCAGCGTAGATTCCCGATGGTAATCACCCCAGTAAAAAGTGTGTGCTGCAAAAAAGGTTGGTAATGCACCCAATGCCTTCATGCGCGTCACCTGATCGGCGCGCATCATTTGGGCATGGATTATGACGCTGCGATGGTCGGGGTTAGGATATTCTTTCTGCGCCGCTTCAATGCTATTCAGACACTGATCAATCGCAGCATCGCCATTGGCATGGCAAATGATCTGCCAGCCTTTGCTCGCTGCCAACTTGAAGTAGCCGAGCGCCTTTTCGTCTGACATGGCGGGATAGCCACGATAGTCCGCCGCTGTATGTTCAGGTACGACGTGATAAGGATGTGTCAGCCATGCGGTCTTGCTTTGTGGAGAGCCATCAAGCGAAATTTTTGCGCCCCCGATCCGATATCGATGCGTATAGTTTCGAGCCAAGCTCCAAAACGCGGAGTCCATACCTTTGATGTTGGCGGCAATATCGGGGTAGCTAATGACATCGATACGGAATTTCTGGTTATTGGCAGCTTTCTCAAGTGCGGATGAGACTGGTGGATAAGCTCGGGCTTCTTCAGCGGTCGTGTAACCAAACCTAGCGTAGAGCTCTTGCCCTTTATCGATCACCATTGCATCGATTTCAGCATTGACGCGCGACAGGATCGGATTTCCGACCTGTGTAACCGCGCTTTCTTCAATGACGCCATTCGGCATGCCATCGGCACGGCGCCGCAAGACACCACCGGCAGGGTCTGGAGTATCCTTAGTAAAACCTACTGTTTCAAGTCCCTTACTATTCAATGCAGCGACATGACCTGATTGGTGAAGCATCAGGACGGGGTAGTCTGTGGTTATACGATCGAGCACATCGGACGTTGGATGGTCGCCCTCGCGTAGAGTCGTATGGTCATAACCGTTGGCCAGCACCCAACCAAAGGTCTTAATGAATGCCTTGCCGGTATCGCTCGCCATCCATTCTTTGGTGATGTTGACAAGCGCATCATAATCTGTGGCTGTTCCATCCGGCTCGGGTAGGACATTGGCCATCGAGAGCAGGAACCCGGTGAGATACATATGGCCGTGGCTATCGATGAAGCCCGGAACCAAAGTCTGTCCTTGTAAATTGTAACGTGTGGCGTCCGGGAATTTCTTGCTTGCTGCCTTCAAAGACCCAGTAAACGCAATTATCCCATCACGTTCAACGACCACCTCAACATAGTGCGGCGTGTCACCCTCCATCGTCAGGATTTCGCCGTTATAATAGAGGTGTTCAGCTGATGGCCGGGCTTGGGCAAAACTACTGTTGTCCACGCCCAGAGCTAACGCGCATAAGTATGTGGCAAATATGGTGCGAGTTAGCGTGCGATATAGCGGACTTTGTTGGCCTTGCATGTTAAACTCTCCCGCCTTTAACTCTAGCGTAGTCGCGCACTCGACATTTAGCTAAACACGACATATATTTAGCATATTACGACAAACGGATATTGAAGATGCCATTTGATGCAGTCGCTAAATCAATTTGGGTCAGCGCCGACGCCCTATCCGGCTGCGTTGAGGTCGCTAATGATGCTAGTTTCGATATCAGGCCCTATCTGGCAAGCCACGGCATTGATCCTGAACTTATCGAAAATTCCCGCGGGCTTATCACGTATCAGGCGATGAGCGATTGCCTCGATGACATCGCTAGGTCTGAACAACGCGCTGATTTCGGTTTCCAGCTCGGGCGGCGACAAAAGCCGCTGCAATTTGGCATGATCAGTCAGGTCCTACAATTTGCGCCAACAGTAGGGGAAGCTATCCGGATATTTCTTCGTTATAGGGACCTGTACAGCCAGTCTTCGCACTGGGATTTAAGCGTTGAAAACGATGTTGCGCAGTTGAAACGACGTGACTTTGGGCCAAATGCGCGCCGCAGCGCGCAAGTCACAATGCTGTCATTGACGCGCGGATTTGAAGCCATTCGTAGTATGATGGGTGCCGACTGGGCCCCCATCGGTGTGTATTTCTCGACGAGCGAAGTTGCGTATAGCGTTGCCATGCGCCGCTATTTCAGTGCGCCGATATTTTTTAATTCGGAGCATGATGAAATCGCGTTTGACGCAGTAGATTTGAAGCGGCCTATTCCTTCCGGAAACGCCGAAATTTTGAATGCGTTGACCAATCATTTCGATCGTCTGTTTCCCGAAGTCAATGAAAGGGGGCCAGTATCCGCACAGGTTCAAAAGCAGATACGAATTGGTCTTGAAGCGGGGGAGTGCACAATTGATCACATAGCGGCCCATTTTGGAATGCACCCGCGCACTTTGCAGCGTGCGTTGGCGACTGAGGGGGCTAGCTTTCGCGAACTCGTAAAAGAAATCCGTATGTTAGTCGCAGTACAACTAGTAGAAACATCAAATGCACAGCTTTCCGCAATAGCGATGTCAGCTGGGTATAGCCACCTAAGCTCTTTCTCTCGCGCTTATAAGCGCGCGCAAGGCAAACCGCCGATACACTGCCGTGGAAGTTAAGAGGGCCTAAGCCAAGGTTTCGGAAGAGTGGTCTAGGTTTCATAGGAAATTAGCAGCAATCGACCCGGCATGCATTGTCTGCTTTTAGATAAATCTCTTTCGGACACTAACGACTACTTTTGGGCGCAAAGCAGACATTGTCTTAGGTCCAATCATAAACTGTGAACGGCTGCAGGATCTGCTTCAAATACCATCTGCGCCAGCTTATCTGCTGCCTCCTCAACAAACACCTATCGCTCAATCAGTCGATACACCCATATTTTCCGCGTCGGCCTGCGGGTGATCCCTGAGGCTCGCCTGGCCCTTGTATATGGCTCGGCGACCTTGATGCATGGGGGCTCGCGCTGCGATCCGTAAGGCACGTTGCAGCAGCACTGTACGCGCCAACTCCAGTAGCAGAATGCATGTTGTCTGTCATTTTGCTCTCCATCCCCCATGCGTTCGGCAAACCAAACGCACGGGGGGCTTTTGAAAGTTTTGAAGGTTACGGTTCCGGCCGGTTTCAGGGATTATTGCTTCTTGGAACCGCCAGTGGATTGACCAAATGGATCTCCGTAGAGCGCCCATTCCCTTTAACTTTGATTTTGCGCAGCCAATCCATCTCCACCAGTAGGTCAAGACCTGCGTCGACATCATCCCCGCGGAGACCCGCCCAGTTTTTCTGCTTTATGTCGCGCGCTGTAAAGCCATCGGCAAGCTTACCTTGCCGTACCTTACTAAGTATTGCCCGGGCTGCTGCTAACCCCACACCAGTGGCCGCCATTGCATAGATCCTGCGGGCATGAGCTTCGAGATAGTTAGCCCAGACCAGTGCCTGCTCAACAGCCTCCAAACTAACTGGCCCAGTTCCCCCGCTAGCCAAATGTAAGATAAGAGCGAGGCGGGGGATCAGCCCCCTAAACTTTGAGAAATGTGCTGCCAAAGCTGGCTTAAGATCTGGGTCGCGGACGGTTGATTCTAGTTCTGTGCGCCAACTTACAAACACCTCCCTTGCCGGTTCGGAAAAACGGAAAAATGGGATACCCTCCTCTCCGGCCGTGGGATCTACTTCGGCACCAATTTCAACAAAACGCCTTGAGGATAAACCCTCAAAACACTCAAAAGCCCTCAGCTTGGCTGTCTCATTAGGATGACGGTCAACGTCAACGAAAGCCTCATCGAGGTCTGGCATGCAGATAAGCTGCAAACGTTGTACCATGCCGTCATCGCGACTGCGCAAAGAATGGTAAATATAGGAGGCAAGCCGATTTGGTTGGGTTGTACCAATAACGGATATGTTCACAGCCGGGATCCTTATCGTACCCCTGCCGATGCGGTCGAACGTATACCCCTGATTACCACCCCAGCCTGATAGATAGAAACCACGAGCAGTAGCCTTTTCCTCCCGATCCAGATCGGCAAACAAGGTAATCAATTCGTCACGATGGACAAGAATGCCGTCTGGGTTTGCAGCACAGATCTCGCCCATCTTTTCGGCGGTGCAGTCGGTCGTCATGAACCGCTTTTGGACCGGCGCCTCAATAGCCTCCAGTTCCATCAGCTTTTTGGAAGCCTCCTGCCGGTAATTGGTTGTGGCGCCTTTTTCCATCGCGTCCTTAATACGTTTTTCGGTTACCGACCGATCCATCTTCAGGACTGCTTCCTCTGCCGCATGAACCTTGACTGCCTCGGCATATTCCTCAGCCGCAGCAGCTTCGAGCCGATGCAGGGGAGCAAGCACCTGCGCCACAGCGGGAGATTTAATCGCGCCCGGCCGCGCCACCACACATCCCCACAAATTTGCCGTCTCCAGCCAATCAGTGTTGGCCTGTGGCTTAATGCCAGCCCGGCGGCCAATCACGCTACCAAGAGCAACCATTGCCGTGACCCCAACAAAGTCGAGCGGCACATTCATCCGTTCAGCTATGTCGACGACCCAGTCCCGCAAATCTGCTGGAAGCATGTCGGGACTAAAATGTGGCACTGGCAACAGGACGGCCGGCAAGGGTGACGGTTCTGGCCACTTTTCCTGATCGAAGCCATCGGCCAGTTCCGCGTCCTGCCAGTCAGCAGGCGTACGTGGTTTCTCTAAGCCAGCATTCCAACCGCTTAAAAGGGTGGCTTCCACCTCCCTTTCCGGCAGACCGACAGACAGCGCAGCATCCCGCAAAAGATGGAAAGTTGTTTCTGGTTCAACTTCACCACCAGCCGCAAGCTGAGCGAGCACGAAAGCGGAGGTGTTCAGTTGATTGTTCCGCTGCCCCTCGGTTGCACGGCAAAGAATTGCCAATTCACTTTCAACTGCGCTCGCCCCATAAGCTGTTGTCAGACTGGGCTGCCTTTGGAGGATCCCCTTGATCGGTTCGGCCTCTTGAACTTTGCTACCAACGGTATCGGGCTTTGTGGCTAAATCAAAAAGCCACTGCGGCATTGGTGCGATGTCAAACAAACCCGGGGGCTGCTTGTAAGTGTATATTACGCCTGTCTCGTGGACGCTTTCTGGGGCAACGACATACCCGCCATCGCCCCTTAGATCTGCGCCAGCGAAAATGCCCGCACGGTTAGCAATGGTGCCGCCGGGGTGACGAAAGTACCAATGCTCTCCACGCCCGGTCTGCACCACAACCGTGTTTTCGGGGAGCCCCCTGTGCTTTGCTTCTGCAATTGCTTCGTCGCTGTCGAGGTCAAGAACGACAATGCCTGATAAGGCACCGGTGATAATACCGACGTTCCCGTTAAACCTAGCCCAACCCTTGATGGTTTCGAGGGGAGCTAACTTCAACTGATACTGCTCCCAAGAAATCATCGGTTTTTTGCCCAATTTCTCGAGCGGTATCACGCTCCAGCCTTGGGAATGCGGAAAGAGCCAGTTTGTTGGGATTTCTGGTGCCTGTTTTTCTTCAGCCATGCTTACCTCCACCAAGATGGAAGGCCACGATGGCTGCGGCGCGGTGGCCCCTCTCTGGGTCGATGGCCGTAAGATGGATCTGATCCAGAACCATCTTCTGGATGAAATCTTGGATGTCAGCGGGGTTGGCATTGGGGATGCTGGTCATTCCACATCCCCCGACAGAAAGCCCGATAGCAATCCGAGCATCTCGAGAAATGGCTCAAGTTCTTCTTGAATGCGTTCGTGTAGCATTTCCATTTCATACACGCTGGGCAGATGGGGATCCCAGACGCAGGAGATCATATAAACGCCTTCAGCATCGTATAACGCGATATCGACAGCATATTTGGACGACATGCGTACCCGTTTCTCTTTGAAGATAGAAAGGCCCGCGTAAGGTCCATCAATTTGACGACGAATACTCTTAGGGCGGGTCATGCGGACACCTCTAAGGCACAGTTTTGCTGGCGCGGAGGCGCCTTGTATGGTACATAGTTCATAGTGAAAATCTTTCTTTAGCGGCGCGGCTCGTGACGGAGCGGCGCCGTTTTTTATGCGTCTGCGGCGGCAGCTTGCGCGGTAGATATGAAGCGGCGCTGTGCGCGCCATGCTTCAATGTCGGCAGGGTCATATAGAACCTTGCCGGTCCGGCCGGGTGTCTTGTGGAACGGGGGCCCTTCCCCGCGCACGCGCCAGTTTTCCAGTGTAGCGGGTGTAATGCCGATCAACGGAGCGGCGGTTTTAGCGTCAATGAGTTCTTGCATTTTGTTGCCCAATATTGACCATTGCGGGACGGCAATGGCTTCAATGGGTCAGAGTATCGCCGAAGAGGTAGATAAGCGCAGGACACCAATTGGGAGCAATAGGGGGGAATTCAATTACCCCACGGAAGCTTCAGCGACTTTCTCGGCGTCAATCCAAAAGCGTGCCCTATCGACCATCTGTTTCACTGTCCTGAGATCGAGCGGGCTTCGACCTGCTGCCTCGAGCAGACCCGCTACCTCTTTGTGGATGGCGTTGGTGGATTGGAGTTGGCTATTGTCGGCGTATCTGGCAAACAGTGCCAATGCAGCGCCAAAGTCAGCCCAGCGGCCAACCTCCTGCTTGCGACCGCGTTTTGAGGGAACTGGCGTTTCGAGCGTCAGTTGGGGTTGTAGTTCACCAACTCCGTTAAGCAAAGCGTCAAGGTCACCCGAATGAAAGGATACCCCATAAACCTTAATGCGCACGTCGGGGTCACCCAGTGCCCCAGTCAGTGTCGGAAACAATATCGGAAAGCTACTCGGTGTTGCCCGCATTGCAATGTCGTAATGATTTAGGGCGGCACGCTTGTCGTCGCGGGCGACGGCATCCTCAATCAGCCACAATTGCGTACCCAAGTCCCGCCGCGATACCTTCTGCGACAAAAGCATTAAGTGTCGCGCCTTCTTCGTGTCACCGCGCGCATCTGCAACATAGCCAAGCAATCGTATGGCAACGGGGTTAAGGGCACCGCCACGCAACGACTGTTTCGCCATGGCCTCAACCTTGGCGAGCGTTGCGGGATCTTGCCTCTGCGCGAATAGTTCGTCCGCCTTGCGTGACAGTGCCAGTGGGTGATCCGGCACATAATATAGCGCGGTGTCGGGGTTTTGCCGCCAGGTTATACTGGCGACCGCGTGAATGAACGAAAGCCAGGCGAGATAGGTGGTCGCAGCTAGTATGGCGACGAGTTTTATCCAGAATAACGGTGGCCTCGCGCCCAGTGCCGCAAATCGCGACGGGACTTTACGTTCTATCGACATCAGTTCCCGCGCTTCACTTTAGGATAAGAGCCTCATTCATGAACTTAAATTATGTAAAAATAATAACTTAAGTCACCATTGTGGGATTGTTTATAAATTTCTTTTATTGAACGGGCTCACATGTGCATACTTAGTTCGGCGGCAATTTATGCCCGCAATATTTGCCGTTAATCTTCAATGCTGGCCGCGGCTCAGCGTCCTGGAAATTCAAGTGAATATGAGTTTGTAGAGATTGACGTAATAATCCTTTCGGTCGGCAGTGCCGCCACCCTGCCGCCAGAGCCGCCAATGAAGCCCCGCCAGCTAATTTGCCGCCAAGTTGGTTATTTTTGCGATTTATGGGTGAAGTGAACGAATTTTTTTCTGTGAATTTGTGACGCATTCTCGACATTCTATTACTAGTGATGTGGGAATAATGTGCCCGTCGCGCTATTTAGACAGCGGCGGCCATACGCACATTTAGAAGCCGCGCCACCGCACGATTGTGAACTTGGCCAGTTCAGACAGCTTCTTGTAAGGTCGTGTCTCCGATTGGAGCATTTCGCGATGACCTTGTATCCGGGCGGTTTGTTGAAACGAATACTTGCCCGGCAATAAAGGGACATTCCAAGCTGTCACATTGAAACGCGGTTTTCCAAATACCGTTGCTCGATCTTTGCTTTCAGACAAAAAGCTGCCCTCATACAAAGAAACACCACGAAACGTTCGTTCAGCGCCGGTTCCTCATTGGACTGCGCGATGGGATGTATTTGGGCTTATTTCACCCCGAGCAGAGCCGCAGCGGCGACTTCGCCATCCTGTTCGGAACTTCCGCCGCTGACGCCAATTGCGCCGACGATCCGGCCGTTGATGACAATCGGCGTGCCGCCTTCGATGGCAACCACACCCGGCAGGCTTAGCACGGCGTTGCGTCCGCCGGCGATGGAATCAAAAAAGGCCTTCGTGCTCCGTTTGAAGCGCGCCGCGGTGCGCGCTTTTTCGCGGGCGACCAAATCGGACCCATATTGCGTGCCATCCATCTTGTGGAACAGAACCAGCTCACCGCTTGGTTCGACGATGGCAAAGGCCATAGTGAAATTGCGCGACCGTGCGGACTGTTCGGCGGCGGCGACAATCGTTTTTGCCTGCGCAAGGGTAACCGGGCTACCATAAGGCAATGGCGACTGTTGCGCGCCTGCAGCGGTGGTCAAAACAATCGCCGTCACCGCACCCAAAAACATCCGTTTCATCATGACCTACCCTCTGCAGCCCTTTCATCACGCCCGTTAATTGTCAGATATTTTGCCGGTGCGCTATCCGGAAAGTGCCAAGCTTCTTTGCGCCACGGCCCAATCGGCAAATGCAGTCGCATTGTGCCCGCAAATATTATGCCGTCCCCCCGCCTTTGCATTGACACAGCCCTTCAAATGCCGCTAAGCGCGCCCCCTACCCTGTGCCCGGATGGCGGAATTGGTAGACGCACCAGCTTCAGGTGCTGGCGCTGGCAACGGCGTGGAGGTTCGAGTCCTCTTCCGGGCACCATTTTCAAACAGTGAATGGGACGCAACGTCCGATTGCGCGGGCGCTTTCTGCCTATGCTTGCTTGTCCGGATCAATGTGCAGCCAATCGGCATGGCGCGGGGCTTTTTTGGTTTCGCTCCATTCTGCAAGCATCAACGGCGCGACGCGTTTTAATTCGGCATATTGTTCGGGCGTGCCGATGTTGCATGCAAGCTCCAGCCGGTGGCCGTTGGGATCAAAGAAATAGATCGACCGGAAGATTCCGTGAAATGTCGGCCCGACCACATCAATGCCCTGCGCCTCGATATGCGCTTTTGCGGCAAGCAGGGCGTCAAGGTCACTGACTTCAAACGCGATATGCTGGACCCATGCGGGGGTGTTGGGGTCTTTGCTCATGTCGGGTTGGTTCGGCAGTTCGAAAAACGCGATGACATTGCCGCCACCGCAATCGAGGAAGATGTGCATATAGGGGTCATATTCCCCCGTGGACGGAACATGATCCTCGGCAAAGGCAGTGGTGAATTCCATGCCCAAAACGCGCGCGTACCAATCCGCCGTCGCTTTCGCGTCCTTGCACCGATAGGCCACGTGGTGAATGCGGCTGAGCGCGATTGGCGCGGTCATATCGCGGCCTCTTGTACCGTCAGCGCGCCGCGTTCAATCTGGTCGCGCTCAATGCTTTTGAACAAGGCGGTGAAGTTACCTTCGCCAAAGCCTTCGTCTTTCTTGCGTTGGATAAATTCGAAGAACACCGGCCCAATCATCGTCTGCGAGAATATCTGCAGCAGCAGACGCGGGTCGCCATCTTCGGTGGAACCATCGAGCAAGATACCGCGTGATTGGAGTTCATCGACTGGTTCGCCATGGCCGGGCAAGCGCTCTTCCAGCATGTCATAATAGGTTTTGGGCGGTGGCGGCGCGAATGGCGTGCCCAGCGCTTTCAACCGGTCCCAGCACGCCGGCAGGTCATCACAGGAAAAGGCGATATGCTGAATGCCTTCGCCATTATATGCGCGCAGATATTCCTCAATCTGCCCGCCGCCTGCTTTGCCTTCTTCGTTCAACGGAATGCGGATTTTGCCATCGGGCGCAGTCATCGCGCGGCTGGTGAGGCCGGTATATTCGCCCTTGATATCAAAATAGCGGATTTCGCGGAAATTGAAGACGCGCTCATAAAAGCTGCCCCAATGCGCCATGCGTCCACCATATACATTGTGCGTCAGGTGATCGATAATCTTGAAGCCAGCACCCACCGGGTTGCGATCCACGCCGGGCAGATAATCAAAATCGATATCGTAAATCGACAACGCGTCACCATAGCGATCGACAAGGTAAATCATCGCCCCGCCAATGCCGCGAATGGCGGGCAGCCGAAGCTCCATTGGGCCAGTACGCGTCTCAACGGGTTCTGCGCCACGGGCAATCGCTTCGTCATAAGCGACCCGCGCATTTTTCACGCGAAACGCCATGCCGCAAGCGGACGGACCATGCTCCGCCGCAAAATAAGCCGCCGGGCTTTTGGGTTCATAATTGGCAATCAGGTTGATTTCACCCTGACGCCATAGATCGACGTCCTTTGACCGGTGCCGCGCAATCCGCGTAAAACCCATGCGTTCGAACACGGGTTCCAGCAGGCCTTTTTCCGGTGCGGAAAATTCGATGAATTCGAACCCATCGAGACCCAACGGATTTTCGAACAAATCGGCCATGCTGCTGCTCCTGCGAAACTGGTTACATTTGAAACCAATTTACGGCATCACTCGTCACGAGTCAATGCGAGCAGGTGTTATGTGAAGTGCAGACGCCGGTATTTGCCGCGGAAATATAATAAAGGATCGCGGCGCGGTTCAAAGCTGGCTTTTTCGACGCGCCCGACAAGGATGAAATGGTCCCCCGCCTCGTGCAATGTATGCCGTTTGCATTCAAAGATACCGAGCGAGCTGGGCAAAATAGGCGCGCCATATTCGCCGACTTCCCACCGCGTTCCGGAGAACCGATCTTCGCTTTTTCCGGCGAACAGGTTGGACACCGGTTGCTGGCCAATCTGCAGCACGTTGACCGCGAAATCATCAATCCCGCGCAAAACTTCCGCACTGCCCGAATTGTTGGCGATACAGACGAGCAGCAACGGCGGGTCGAGCGACACGCTGGTGAAGCTGTTCGCCGTCAGGCCAACGGGCCGCCCATCGGGCGCATGGGCGGTGATAATCGTCACGCCCGTTGCAAAGCAGCCCATTGCATCGCGAAGGGTGCGCGCATCGGAACCCGAGCGATATTCCGGAATGAAGCGCGGTTGCTTGCGCTCCAGAAAATCGATCAGCAGGCCGTTGAACGCTTCGGTTCGTTCAGCCACGATCAGCAGCCCGCCGCCGTCGACATCAATCGCTTCGACATTGGGAAAAGTGGAGGCAAAGCCCGTTTGCGGGTCAATGCCGTCCGACGCGCCAAGTGCGCCGCGCACCACCAATACGGGAATGTTGATCTGCGGCGCGGCTTGCGTGAGCCGCGCATCCACACCGTCGGTGCCGAATGACGCGAAAAGCTTGCTGTCATATTCGGATGGCGCAAGCCCCTGCCCCAAGGCCGCAGACAGCTTCTCAGCCGAAACCTTTACCGCTTGGGCATCGGTATGCGCAGGCGGGTCCAACAGGATAAGCCCAGACGCCAACATCGCGGCGTCCTCGGCAAGCGCCATCGTTGCAATCCATGCGCTGTGCGTTGCCGCCACCACCACAGGTCGCGTCCGCATCTGCCCCAGAACCGCGCGTAAATCGTCAACAAAGGCGTCGATGTCATAACGGCCATCGGCCGGCCAGTCGCTGCCGCCATGACCGCGCAGGTCAACATTGATGACATGCCGTCCAGCCTGTTCAAGGCCAACTGCGACATCTTCCCAGACCTTACGTGTTTGGCCAAAGCCGTGCAGCAGGACGATCGAGGGTTCATCAGCGGAACCGATATCGTCCGCTTCAATCCTGACCCCGGCAAAGCCCTTAAATTCTCTTACATATCGAAGCGACATTCGCCTGCACCCCAAATTCTGTCTAACGGTGTCATCTATCTTTTACCCGTGGACGTTAACGGCCCGAAACGCAATATTTTAGGCGCGTTCGGTGGAAATGACGGCCATCGTGATGCGCGAAATGCACACCAGCTTTCCGACCTCATCCTCAATGCGGATGGACCAGATTTGTGTTGTCCGGCCAATGGATTCGGCCTTTCCCGTTGCAAAAACCAGACCGTCTTTTGCCGGACGGATATGGTTGGCATTGATTTCCATGCCCACAGTCGCAAATTTGCTGCGATCCACAGTCATCGCCGCGCCAACCGATCCGACCGTTTCGGCCAGCACAACAGACGCGCCGCCATGCAATCGGCCATAAGGTTGCTTTGTGCGTTCATTGACGGGCATGCTAGCCTTGATCCAGTCATCGCCATAATCAATGAACCGGATGCCGACATAGCCGGGCATGCAGTCGACACCATTTTCGGTGAGCGAATTGAGATCAAGTGCGTCGTCAAACCAGATTTTTGCCATGCACGGCAATTAGCCCGACAGACGACTATTGCAACCTAGTGTTTTGCCTACCCAACGGCCCACCTGCAAATCACACCCGCAGCTGCATATATTTCCCTCCACATATGCATTATGAGTTGGTGTACCCTTTGGCGGGGGTTGTGCCGCACCAGCATATGGGCGATGATGCTTCGGCGGCAATGCTGTTACACGCCGCGAAATGCTTGCCGTAAATATGTAATGTTTTCGTGGCACGCCGCATTTGCCAATTAAAAAGGATGATTTTTCGTGAAGCCCGCGCCCGGTTCAAGCAAAGTGAAGCTCCTGAAAACGCCTGCTGATGCCCGCTATTTTAACCGCGAATTATCTTGGCTAAAATTCAACGAACGCGTGCTGGAAGAAGCGGCGAATCCGGCGCATCCGCTGCTTGAACGGCTGCGCTTTCTGTCTATTTCCGGCACGAACCTTGACGAATTTTTCATGGTCCGCGTGGCTGGATTGCGCGGCCAACAGCAACGGAAAATTGAAGAACTGTCAATCGACGGCCGTACCCCGTCTGAACAGCTGACCGCAACCGTTGCCGCGGCAGACCGGCTCATGATCCAGCAGCAAAAGCTGTGGCGCAAATTGATGCGCGAACTATCGGCAGAGGGCATTAAGGTGGTTGAGCCATCCGCCCTCGGCAAAAATCTTCAAGCTGCGGTCGGGAAATATTTTGAGGAACAGATTCTTCCGGTTCTAACGCCGCAAGCGCTTGATCCCGCCCACCCGTTTCCGTTCATCCCCAATCAGGGTATCAGCCTGATTTTCGATATGCGCCGGAAAAACGATGGCGAAGTCGTGCGCCAGTTGGTGATGATCCCGCAATCGCTGGCGCGCTTCATCCGATTGCCCGGCCCGGGCACGCGCTTTGTCACGATCGAGGCGTTGATTAAGCATTTTGTCGGGCAGATGTTTCCGGACTATTTGCTTGTCGCGGCCGGCGCGTTCCGCGTTATCCGTGACAGCGATATCGAGGTTGAGGAAGAGGCCGAAGATCTCGTTCGCTATTTCCGCAGCGCGATCAAACGCCGCCGTCGTGGCCGGATTATCCGGCTTAAGCTGGAAAAAGGGCTGCCCGCGGAATTGGCGACCTTAATCCGGTCAGAACTTGGCGCTGGCGCGTCCATTGTCGTCGAAACCGTCGGCTTTTTGGGGATTGGCGACCTTGGGCAATTGGTGGACGAAGATCGGCCAACGTTGAAATTCCCGCCATATTCGCCGCGCTTCCCCGAACGCATTTTGGAACATGATGGCGACTGCTTTGCCGCGATCCGCCAAAAAGACATCGTCGTCCATCACCCCTATGAGAGCTTTGACGCGGTGCTCGCATTTTTGCAGCAAGCGGCGGTTGATCCGGATGTCGTTGCGATCAAGCAGACATTGTACCGCGCAGGGAAGCAATCCGCGGTCATTCGCGCTTTGTGTGAAGCCGCCGATGCGGGCAAATCCGTCACCGCTATCGTCGAGCTAAAGGCGCGGTTTGACGAAGAGCAGAATTTGCACTGGGCGTCGCAGCTTGAAAATTCGGGCGTCCAAGTCGTCTACGGCTTTGTCGACATGAAAACCCACGCCAAAATTTCGCTGGTCGTGCGGCGCGAGGCGGACGGATTCCGGACCTATTGCCATTTGGGCACCGGCAATTACCACCCCATCACGGCAAAGGTCTATACCGACATCAGCTTCTTCACCGCCGACCCGCGCGTCGGGCATGATGCGGGGCAGATTTTCAATTATATCACCGGCTATATCCCGCCGACCGAGCTCAAGCTTTTGACGATGAGCCCGCTTGGCCTGCGCGAAAAAATCATGTCGCTGATTGATGATGAAATCGCGCATGTTGCCGCGGGGCGGTCGGGCGCTGTGTGGGCAAAGCTGAACTCGTTGGTCGACAAGGCCGTGATCGACAAATTATACGAAGCCAGCGAAGCGGGCGTGGAGATTGACCTGATCGTGCGCGGCATTTGCTGCCTGCGCCCCGGGGTGAAGGGCATGTCTTCGCGCATCCGCGTAAAGTCCGTCGTTGGCCGTTTCTTGGAGCACAGCCGCATTTGGGCGATGGGCAATGGCGCGGACCTTCCCAATCCGGATGCCAAAGTGTTCATGTCGTCGGCGGACTGGATGTCGCGCAATTTCGACCGCCGTGTCGAATATATGCTGCCGATTGAAAACCCGACCGTGCATGACCAGATTCTGGATCAGGTTATGGTTGCAAACCTGCTCGACAACCAGCAAAGCTGGATGCTGCGGTCAGACGGCCGCTATGAGCGAGTCAAAGCAGGAACCATGCCTTTCAATTTGCACCATTATTTTATGACCAACGCGTCATTATCCGGACGCGGAGGCGCGCTTGCAGATGACAAGAAGGTTCCAACGCTGCGCCTCATCCGACAACGATGAAGGCGGTGCGTCAGGCCGTCATTGATATTGGCTCCAACACAGTACGACTGGTCGTTTATGCAGGTCTGCCGCGTGCGCCGCTGCCGATTTACAATGAAAAAAGCCGTGTAAAACTTGGCGCCTGCCTCGCGGGCGATGGCATCATTGATAAAACCACGATGAAAAAGGCGCTGGCCGCGTTGGCGCGCTTTGAAACGCTGGCAAAGGCGATGAAGGTCGACACGATGCGCGTGGTCGCCACCGCCGCAACACGCGAAGCCAAAAATGGCCATGAGCTGGTCGAAAAGGCAGCCGCGCTCGGCATTCATGTGGAGGTGCTTGATGGCGATGCCGAAGCAACCGCCGCCGGGTTCGGCATATTAAGCGATAACCCACATGCCAATGGCTATGTCGGCGATCTTGGCGGTGGCAGCCTTGAGCTTATTCGCATAGCCGACGGCAAACTGGGCACGCGCGTGTCCCTGCCGCTGGGCACATTGCGGCATGACATATTGAAGGGCAAAACAACCAAGCAGATTACGCAGATGCTGCGCGATGATATTGCCAAAGCGGTGGGCAAAGCGGGTTTCCCCATCGAAACCGGTCTGCCATTTTATATGATCGGCGGATCGTGGCGGACATTCGCACGGCTGCACATGCACCACATCGGATATCCGCTGACCATCCTGTCCAATTATGAAATGCCCGCCAACGCACCCGAAATGATGATGGCGATGGTGAACGACAAGGACGCGTTAACCCGCTCCAATGTCGTTGCCACAGGCCGCATTTCTGCGCTGCCGGGGGCGAATGCGTTGCTCGCCGGCATATCGGGCCTGCTGAAACCAAGCAAGCTTGTCACCAGTATCTATGGCCTGCGCGAGGGATTGTTGTTTGAACAGCTGACCCCCGCCGAGCGCCAAGACGACCCGCTGATCGCCGCCGCGCGTTTTGAAGGCGAACGGCTTGGCCGGTTTCCCTTTCATGGCGACGCGTTGGCGCAATGGATCGCGCCGGTGTTCGCCGGACAAAGCCCCAATGATGCGCGGCTGTGCCGGGCGGCCTGTTTGCTGTCCGACAGCGTGTGGAACGTAAATCCCGAATATCGCGCGGACCACGCGCTAGATTTGGCATTGGACGGCAGCTGGCCCGGCGTGAACGCAAACGACCGCGCGGTGATAGCCGCGGCGCTGTGGACGGTGCATGCCGGAAAGCGGACCTTGCCCGAAATGCTCACGGCCTTGGCCACGCCCGGCGCACTCGCGCAAGCGGTGATCTGGGGCCTCGCCATCCGTTTGGCGCACCGGCTGGATGGCGGCACCGGCGGCGCGCTGGCCGACAGCCGCATTGACGGCGACGGCGCAACGTTACGCCTGCACCTCACCGGCTCCGCCGTGCGATTGCAATCCAACAGCGTCCAGCGCCGTTTGCAGGCATTGGGCGAAGCGTTGGGCTACGCACAGGCGCAGATTTTGGGCTAAGCTACGCCCACACCACCGACAGCGGGTAAAGCGAAATCAGATAGACCAGACAGCCCATCACCACGCGGCGGTCGCGGGTGCATATCGCCAGCAGCAAGGTCGGGAACGCTGACCATCCGACCACCGCAAAGCGCAGGGTGAACAGGCCGGGAATATCCGTGAGCGTCACCAACGTGCCGAAAAACGCGGCATTGCACACAAAAACCCCGGCCAGCACCGTGCGATAATGGCGTTCGAAATGCGCATCCAAATCCTCAAAATCGCCATCGGGAAAGATGAGCGAGGCGGCGAGATAATAAATGGCCGTGACCACAAAGCCGCCAAAAATCGCCGGCCAGGTTATCGGAATAACCTCCCGCAATTCCCATCCATATAACCAGAATGTCACAAGGTCGCAGGACACAAACAGCCCCAACAACGCGGTGGGCCAGCCGACATGGACATGATGTCGCGCCTTTAACACACGGGCAAGCCCGCCCAACCCCTCCGCCAGCGCCAGCCCGAGCAGCAGCCCGAACAACGTAAAGATATACTCAAACCCATTCATATGATGCCCCCCCGAGCCATTGCACATCATGTGCACACGGGGGTGTTAGATCGCTTTGGGCGCGGGGGCAAATATTGCCAAAGGCGAAGCCACGCCATGATTCCCCTCCCGCAGGCGGAAGGGGTTAGGGGAGGGCCCCCGGACTGATCCGAGAGGCTCCACTGGGCAGGGG
>JACCDN010168916.1_pt1 | contig 25938 bp, 28 predicted proteins | sample 7441691 | NCBI WGS metagenome assembly JACCDN01 (sample SAMN15323439, study PRJNA562643) | freshwater metagenome | isolation source: river surface water | place: USA:Blue River Watershed | collected 2017-08-16 | reverse complement strand
TTAATTATCTTAATCAGCTCTCTGTTAGCCATCTCTACGGTTTGGTACTACAGTCGTTATGATTGGTATGGCATAGTTGGCATGACGCCTGATGAAGTTGCCAAAACCTTAGTTGATATTCGTGAAAGTCGTGGTCGCAAGCCTCGCCTCAACATGGGCGAGTACCAAGGCAAAGCTAATATCCGCAAAAACTACAGTAAGTACGATAGCCTACTTCAAGAAATCTCCGTCAACGAACAGGTTGACTGCACTCTCCTCAAAGCCGTTATGCTCGCCGAATCGCACGCCAACCCCAATGCCACCTCCAAAAGCGGCGCCCTTGGCCTCATGCAAGTCATACCTAGTACCGCTCGCTCCATGGGTGTTTATGGCAATCTCTACAATCCTCGTAATTCCATCCAAGCTGGCGCTCGCTACATCAAGCACTTGACGCAAACCGGCTGTAACGAAAGAAGTTCTAACGCTGTCTGCAACATTGCCGATGACTACAAATACCTCATCGCCGCCTACAATGGCGGTAGCGGTGCCAACGACCATGGACTTGGTCGCTGTTCTCATCTGGCTGCTTGGGAATGCCTAGACTACGATGCCTATCATCAAACTCGTGTTTATGTCGGTCGTGTCAAAGCCAATTACGACCTGCTCATGGATCATGCTTGGGGTTGTAATTAATCAGCTAACACATAATACAATTGTGTACTAGTACTAACCTTTATCCCTTCTAAATTAACAGCGCTGACAGACAATTTCAAAATCTGATGATTCTGAGTTGGCTCAAAAGCATAAAAAGTCACTACTTGACGATCAATTACTTTCTGCGCTGGCTCATCATCATAAGCAATCATCAAATCATAGCGCCACTGGGCACTCGGACTAGCCATCCAAACTATATTAATTGGACCACTGTACTCGACTGGTAGATTAAAAAAATTAATCTTTGCCGGTGCTGACTGAGGCTTTTCTTCGCCTGGTATTGGTGTTTCCGTTGGCGTCGGACTATTTCCAGCACCCCCAGAACCAGGCTGCACTGGCACTAGCACTTCCACTTCAGCCTCTTCTTCAATAATTGGTGGTTGAGCAGGAGCCTCGACAGGCGCAGGCGCTTCTGGCTCTTGATCTTTAATTATTTGGTCATCAGCATCTGCTAGGCTAGCAGCGTTAGCAGGCAAAGCTCCGCCATTTATAACCATCGGCCACCAATCCTTACGCAAATACTCCAGAGGCACACCGACACTTTCATCAACAATCGGCCACTCTGGATTTTCATTAGAATTGGACTTCTCTTGCTCTGTTTCAATCACTTTTTTAGTCAGCAATAAATCTGGCTTTTTAATTTCCACAATCACTACATTTGGTATTCTGATTCGCAGTGGCGCTGGTTTTTCCTGTATCTTGATTTCATCCTTGCTTTGACTTATTTTTAGCTTCTCCGGCTCTCGACCAGCTTCTTGCCAATACAAATCAATCATTCTCTGACCATAAGCTACAACAAGTGGCGCCAAATCCTGCCAATAAGCCTCATAGACCTCTTCATCTAATGTCAGATACTCAGATACCGCTTCACGCTTACCGAGCAAACGACCTTCTAAATAAAACTTACCAGACTGATCTTCCCGAGCACCAAACGGCAAATCTCTAATCGCCGACCAATCTTTGCTCAGGGCATATCTTTCTGTATATTCAGCCATAGCCGCTAGACACTCTGACGCTGTTTTACAATTCACCCCAGTCTTGATCGGCAAATCAGCCACTTTCAATCGACCATTTTTAAACTGCTGTTTAACATAATTCTCATAACCATCACCTTCGGCATGATCATCGTTATGCACATGAGCTGGACTTGCTAGATCAGCTAGTAGATGTAGATTATGACCCAGTGTCAACCAAGCCGCGCGTCTATCATCTCTCCGCAAAGCTTCTACTCCACTCGGCCAAGCAAAATCACCACCCCAACCACTCGCCTGCCATTTTGACTCCGCTGACCACTGTAAGGCACTGTGGCCTAGCCACAAACCCCTAATCACCAAAGGGCGCTCCGTACTTGGCTGATAAAAATGATTAAGACAACGCAAGGCGGGATAATCCTCTTCTTCAGCACCATCTGCTAACCAACGAACTTCTTCGGCGCTAACTAGTGCCTGCCTATTCTCTTGCCACAAGACAAGTGACTGAGCTGCTAATTGGCGATGAGCTAGATGGCTATCATAAGCCAGAGCCGGCATTGAACTAAACAAAAATAGCACCACAGCACTGACAGACAATTTCACAAACAACAACATAACTATAATTTCTTAATCCACCAACCACCATCAGCTCGCTTAATAAAAACTATTTCCCGCTTCTGTTCGGAACCCCTAATTTTTTTACCATCTGCAGTTTCCCAATCTGGTTGATAATACTGCAGATTATAGACCGCCGTTTCCACACAAGCCTCAAATAACTCGCACTCCATTTGGTAGTTTTTGGTCATTTCTTCTGGCCAAGACAAAACTAGCTGACGCTTTTCTGGTTTAGCAAAGATTGGTTCATAGATTTCTTGAGCTTGTGGTGACAAGTACCTCATAAACTCCTGACCATCAGATTTCAAAGCTCGTCTAAAACCACGATAAGCTTCTTCTGGACTCTTAGCTGGCGCGGCAAACCAAGCCTGTGCTCGGTAAGCAAACTGCCGTGTCAAAAAAAACATCTGAGCACGCCAAACTGCATTTGACCAAAGCAAAAACGATACTATCACTAGTATCAAAGCCACGACAGCTAACCTTTTCTTCGTCATATCGTTCAAGTCACTCTAGCGACTTGATTTATAAACCCGTCCAATAAGCACTCTTACGCAGATATTCAAAATCATTATCACTCGCTCCTAGATAATAACGTTTACCATTCTCAGCTACGTACCAGACATAAGACACTGCACCATTCTTGGTCGCAAGCAAACGATTCTTATAATTCATCATGGGCGCCGTCGCCCATTTGCCTTCACCTTTTGGATTAAAACCACTCTCAAGCTCTGCTCGATCATCAAAACCATCAGCGTCGGTATCCATTTTTAAGCTATCCGTACCGATCACTTGTTCCAGTTCATCAGGCAAAGTATCCTTATCAGTGTCCGGCACATCAGCATTAGACAGAGCAATCGGAACTTTGATTAATTCTGACTCAGTTACCGACAAAGACAATCTATTCAACAGATTGCTAGCCAAAGACTTCATACCAGCAAACTCCGAGTCCAAATTACCAATCCTAGCCTTAGCCGCCGTCAAATCATCTTCTAATTTTTTATTCTTCTCAGTCACTTCAGTTAGTGACTTAGTCGCCTTGAGTAACTTATCTTGATAATCAGTCACACTCAAACTCTTGTCATTTAGACTAGCGCCTAGATCATCTAATTGCTTTTGTAATTCTTCTAATTGTTTTTCTTTACTAGCATAGCGTACCTGCACATTGGCCAGATCCGCCATTGCCTTGCTATTACTATTATAGATATTGATAACCAAAACTAGCGCCCCAACAAACATCAGCACCAAGACTCCATAAAAAAACCAACGCTGTTTACGACGAAAACCAATCGCTTTACTAGTCGCCATCTCTTGACTAGCGAGCTGTCCAGACAGATGATTGATTTGATCCTGAGCCGGCATCTGCTCAGCCCGCGCTCGTTGACTGACAAAAAGCTTACCGCAATATTGGCAAGTAATAGAATTATCAGCGATTTCACGTCCGCAATCAGGACAAATCATAGCTTGAACTCAAAGCAAATCTTAGTAGCAATATTATACCACACTAGAGACAACAATAAAAATTTTATTTCTTTGAGCTATTCAAGATTTGATTCATCGCTTCTAGCACCGCCTCTGAGCGCTCTAGATCACCTAATTTTTTATACAATTCGGCAATCTCGAGCCACAAAGCTTTGTTTTTTAGATCTTGAGAAACTTTTAATTCATACACCTTGACCAACAACTCCCAATCACTGGCCTCTCGATAACGCTTGATCAATGACTCTACAAAAGCTCCGGCCCCTAATGATTCTTGACCACCAGTCTCTCGCAAGCAACTATCAGCTAGCTCATAAGTAGTCGCACTTGGCTTAGACTCCGATAAACCGATTTTAGCCAAATGACAATTCAGATTAGGATAGGCTGGATATAAACTCTTGGCTTTTTCCAGAGCCAAAGTCGCATTCTTCTTATCACCAATCATCAACAATAAATTGGCTTTCAAAATATACGGCGGAATATGCTCACCGCCCTCAGCAATCGCTAGATCAATATCTCGCAAAGCAGCCTGTAAATAAGTCACATCTCGAGTGATATTAAAGGCAATTGTTTCGAGCCTCGACAAAACCAACAAAGTCAAACTGTCCTTAGGATTTAGCACTAGATTCTCTCGTAGTAACTCGATAGCGTAATCAAGCATCTCTTTACGCTTGGCTGGCGACAAATAATTAAGTTTATCTGGATTAGAATTAATACCACTCGCCACTAACATCTTAGAATCTCGGTTGTAGGGAGTGTCAGTCTTAAAGGCCTCCACGTACATATCAAAAACCTTTTGTGGATCATTGGTCATCTGCCAGTAGCTGGCCGCCTTCACTGATTGAGCAAAAACTTGCGCTGGCTGCCAACTGTAATTATAAATCAGTCCACAGGCCACTAGCCCACAAATCACCAAGGCTTGCAGCTCCTGATTTGTCCAATCAACTTTACTGTCAGCCTTAACAGCCTCTAGTTCTTCACGATTGTATAGATAATAAACAAATCCAATACTAAAGAATAGCAAAATATAATTAGCTAGAGCATCAAAGACTGCTAAGTTGTGAATAAAATAACCAACTAGCACACCACTCATCGTCGAAATTTCCAAGATACTAATCTTACCCTCTCTATAACCCTTAATCAGATAATAAAACAAAGCCACAAAAATTGATAAATAGCTCAGTAGACTCAGTAAACCAGCGGTCGACAAAATATCTAGTAGATTATTATGAGCTCGGTCAAAATATTCTTCACCGATCGACCATTGATAATAAGAAGCGATAAAATATTTATCAAAGTGAGCAGCAAAATTACCATAACCATTACCCAAAATCGGATACTCTTTAAAACCTAGATAAGCCGCTCGCCAAGCATAAGTTCTCGTTCTCAAAGTCGCATTATTACTGTTAAAGTCTCTCAGTATTTTACCCAATCTCGTCCCGTCAAAGACGCTTGCTGACCTAAAACTAAATAACAAAATCAATGTTAAAACCAAAGCACCCACCGCTATCCAAGTTAATTTTCGACGCTGGCTATCTTTGTGCAAAGCACCAGCAAGCACCAAAGTTGTTAGCAAGCCAATTGCCAAACCCGCCTGCGACCCAGACACATCAGCATAAACAAAAGCAATCAAAGCTAGTAGTATCGCCGTCAGCACCACAAATTTCAAAGCTCTAGAACGAGTTTGAAAAAACAAATACAAACCAAAAAAGAAATTAAAAATCATTACCCCTGCCACATAAGTCGCATTACCGAGTGTTGAGATATTAGAAGTCATGTTGACATTACCAATCGCCTTGTTACCAGTCGCTGTAAAAATAGCATATAGTGACAAGCCGCTAGCTGCAGCGAGCGACGCTACAAACAACCAAGTCCAATCCTCACGACTTCGAAAAACACTAATCAGCACCAAGTACAAACCAAACAGATGCACAGTCGGGAACCAACCGAGCATGCGCTCTGCATCACCCCAAAAACTCAAATTAAAATCAATACTAAAGAAACTGGAGATTAACAGAGCTCCAAAAAAAGACACCAAAGACCATGTGATCCAAGATTTCTTTGGTCTTAGTTCTGGGTATTTCACAACCATTGCCACCCACAGAACCATCATCAACTCCACCAAAATATTAAAATATATCTGTTTGCCAGTTATATAAGGAAAATATAAAGACCTATTAAGAATAAAAAAACTCACCAAACTGATAATCACACCAAATTTCAAAATATTCTCATACCATATCCTAGGCATAAATTAGATCTGACTTAAATAAATAATAGACTAATTTTAAAGCTTGCTAGCCTCAATGTCAAAACAAATCTAAAATAGTGAAATATGGAAAAAGTAAAAAAATTACTAACTACAAAAAAGCCTCTCAATTAAGAGAGGCCTTTTGTTAGTAAAAAATAATTTACTTGAGGGTGATCTTAGCACCAGCTTCTTCCAAAGTAGCCTTGATCTTGTTAGCTTCGTCCTTAGAGACACCAGCCTTGACCATAGTTGGAGCACCGTCCACCAAGTCCTTAGCTTCCTTGAGACCGAGTTCGGTCACAGTGCGGATAGCCTTAATAACGTTGATTTTGTTAGCACCACCATCAGTGAGCTCAACATCAAAGCTGTCCTTTTCTTCAGCAGGAGCAGCGGCGGCGGCTGGACCAGCCATCATCATAGCAGGAGCAGCAGCAGAAACACCAAACTTTTCTTCAAGGATTTTGACCAATTCAGCCAAGTCCAAAACGGACATTTTTTCAATCGAGCTAACCAAAGAAGCAAACTTCTCAGGCACGATTACATCTTTCTTGTCTTCCATATTGTTATTATTAGTATTTATTAATTACTTCTTGCCCTCAATTGCCTTGAGAACATAAACGATATTGCGCAAATTGCCAGCGAGAGCATTGACGAAGCCAGACACTGGAGCATTGATAGAACCAACAATCTTGGCGTACAATTCTTCGCGACTTGGCAAAGTAGCAAGAGCTGCTACTTCTGATTTGCCGATAATCTTGCCTTCCAAGACACCACCAGCAAAATCAATCTTGCCTTCAGAACTCTTCACGAATTCCGCTAAAGTCTTAGCAGGAGCGATTTCATCACCGTAGCCAAAGATAACGGCCATCTGACCATCACTGGACTTGGTGTTGAAATCAGTCAAACCAGCTCCACTCAAAGCCTTGGTAAGCAAAGTCTTCTTAGCGACATAGTATTCACTATTTTCACTGCGAAGTTTGTTACGTAGCTCTTCATTTTGAGCTACACCAAAACCATTGAACCGAGCAAAGACGACCGCCTTAGACTTAGCGAGCTTCGCTTCAAGATCGCGCAATATGACCTGTTTTTGTACTTTTGTTTTGGCCATAATGTGTTTATTAATTAAAAAAACGGCTTACAGGCCGCGAGAGAAATAGTCGATAAAGACTAATCAATCTCGGTGAGTCTTATTGATTGCTCACTGTCTGCGACTGTTTTATGAGCTAAATATAGATAATATTAAGCAAAATGTCAATAGTCGGTAAACTAGGCTAATATAAAGCTTTTTAGCACAGTTTGACGCCCAACACCCATCTCACCAAGAAGCAAGGTATTGACATTTTATAGCATTTATGATATAATATAATCATTAAATTACTGTTCTTTACTACATCTTAGATAGGAGCCCCTCATGAAAAACTTTCTTCTCAACCTCGCCTTCGGCATGATTATCGCAATAGTAGTATTCATCATTGGTGTTATCAGTGTCTTCACCAGAATAGCAGCCTTAGACATTGAAAATATCCATAGTATTCAGATCAATCTTACAATCCTATCATTACCACTACTAATAATTTCTGTAGGCTGCGCAATATATTTCAGTGGCAAATTCCTCAGAAACTACTACGACAATCCTGAATAATCAGGAGTCTACGCTCAATAAAAAACAAGGTACCAAGCAATTGGTACCTTTTTCATATCGCAAACATTGACATTTTAGCAATTTTATATTATAAAATAGTCAATAAATTATTGTTCATCGACAATTCAAGAAAGGAAGCAACGTGTCCAAACGATTATTTGACAAGGAGAAAACAGAGTTTCTTAGTTATAACGAATTACAAAAACTAGTACAGGAAGCAGGCATTGATTCTAAGGAAAAATACAACAATAGACAGAAGAATCATCCTGACTGGCCAAGTCATCCATCTACACATTACAAGAATTGGATCAGTTGGTATGATTTATTTGACAAGAAGAAAAAAGAGTTTCTTAGTTATAACGAATTACAGAAACTAGTGCAAGAAGCAGAGATTCATTCTCAAGAAGAATACAACAATGAACAGAAGAATCATCCTGACTGGCCAAGCCATCCGTCTACATATTACAAGAATTGGATCAGTTGGACCAATTTATTTGGCAAAAAAAGACTCGAAAGAACTAAGTTCATAACTTATGATGAACTGAAACAAGCTCTTCAAGAAGCAGGGATTCATTCTCAAGAAGAATACAACAATGAACAGAAGAATCATCCTGACTGGCCAAGTCATCCGTCTAAACAGTACAAGGAGTGGATCAGCTGGCCGTATTTATTATATTATTCAAAATAAATAAATTAACTATTTATCACAATCAAAAGCCTACATTTATCTGTAGGCTTTTTAAATACTCATTCTATTTCAAATACTTCTCCTTATTAACTAGATGCTCCTGATAAGTCTTAGCAAAGACCGTCTCACCCGTATCTGGTCGGGACAAGAAAAACTTATAGTCCGAAGCGGTCGGATAAATCGCCGCCTTGATAGCCTCAATACCGGGATTGCCGATTGGGGTTGGTGGCAAGCCATCATTGCGATAGGTATTATAGGGCGAATCAATTTGTGTATCAGCGAGGCTATAAATCGGCTTATTGACCCCTAGAATATAAGCCAGAGTCGCACAGGACTCCAGTCGCTCACTATCACGCAGACGATTCCAAAACAGCCCAGAAACGAGCTTCATATCCTCAGTACCCCGCACTTCCTTCTCAAGTAGCGACGCCATAATCAAAATCTGATATAGAGTTTTATTTTGCGCCTTGATATCAGCTCGCATCTGACTCGTCACCTTAGCTTGGAAATTATCTAGCATCTTGGCAATCAAGACCTCACCACCATCATCTTTAAACAGCCGATAAGTATCCGGAAAAAGATAGCCTTCTAAATCTACCTTGGTTGGTGCTTCGGCTAGGAAATCATACTTTGCCTTCTGCTCAGTGGACAAAGCACTGACTAGGATACTGGCTTGCTTATAAAAAGAGCCATCAATAATCAAATTATTATCATGGAGATAATTCTCTATCTCTTTGTTGGTCTGCCCCTCGCGGATCAAAATCACCTTTTCATCTTTATTAGTCTTACCCTGTGTCAGCAGCTTCATCAAGGCCGGACCATTGATCCCTGATGGCAAATTATACTCTCCAGCCTGCAATTTAGCAGCGAGCCCAGAGCTCTTAGCATAGAGCTTAAAAGCCAACTCCGAGCCGATCACTCCCGCTTGCTTAAGCTTGCTAGCAATCTCTGTCACACTTGACCCTTGATCAATGGTGATTTGCGTCGCTGACCCTAGCGGCCTAGCAAAACCATAATAATACCAAGCATAAACACCGATACCTACTACCACCAATGCCATCACCAAAAAACTAGTAATTTTTAAAAACATATATTTATTTAAAATACCCCAGCTATTGTCATTCCCAACTTACCTGCCTGCCGGTAGGCAGGATTAGTAATCCAGGATAAATAAGCACTGGTAATTTACATCATATCACTAAATAAGTCACGCCAACCCAAAACCTGTAAATTTGTTTGTAAATCATTATAAAGCCTCGGCCCAACCATTCTCCTTAATCTTCGCCACACAGTCTTTGACCTCCGCACTACTAGTACTGGCCGAAATAAATAATCCCTCTGGCGTATCTACAACAATCACATCATCGAGACCATTAACCACCACCACTTTCTTCCCATTAGCATTGTAAATCAAATTATTACTAGCATTGTTTGTTATCACTCGCCCCTTGGTCAAGTTTTTAGTTGTATCAGCAAGCAAGATCCGTTTAATAATATGCCATTTGCCCAAATCAGACCAACCTAGGCTAGTCGAGATGCTCATAGCCAGTTTTGGAGCTTTGTCAGTAATCGCCGATTCAATACTCAACTTCTCTAAACTAGCATACAGCTTAGCAATCTCTGCTTTTTTATCAGCATCCTTCATCAAAACAACAATTTGCTCACAAATTTTAGTCATCTCTGGCTGCAAATTCTTAAATAATTTTTTAATATAGCCTAGCCGCCAAATATACATTCCAGTATGACAATAGTACTCACCGCTAGCAATAAATCGCTGACAATCCTCTTCACTAGGCTTCTCTGCTACTTGAGCCACCTCCATAATCTGCTCCAATCCGAGAGTAGCGAGACTCTCACCAGCTTTGAAGTAACTATAGCCAGTATCCACATAAACCGGACGCACCGCTGGAGTCACTATATACTCAGGTCTATCTTGCAAAAAGTCTTCTGACAATTTCAATAATCTACCAAAAGCTTCGGCATCACTAATAAAATCATCAGATGGAACCGAGACAATCACCTCACCTTCATCACAGACAGTCGACAAAAAACATACTTCCAAACACATTGCCGGACCAGTATTTCTAGACTCGGTCTCTATAATAATATTATCGCTACTAATTTGCGGCAAAGTCTTTTTTAAAATAGCCAGGTTAGCCTGATTAACAGACACAAAAACATCGCTAGTAGCAGTGACTAGTGGCAAAATTCGCTCATAAGTCACTTCAATCATCGAACTCTCACCAACAATCGCCTGAAACTGCTTTGGATAAGCTTGCCTACTCATCGGCCACAATCTTGTTCCAGTGCCACCGGCACGAATTACCACCTTCATACAATACTTGTTAGTTATTAGGCTCTCAGTTATAATGGCATTATAGATTAAGACTCTCAATAACTCAATTTATGCTCTATTTAGTCCTACCGCTAGCCAGCGCCCTCATCGCTCAAAGTTCTAAGTTTTTTATCAAATCCAATAATACTAGTTTTAGCTTCAAAAACATTATCGCCTATTCAGGCATGCCTAGTGGTCACGCCGCTATGACTGTTAGTCTTTGCACCATTGTCGCCTTAGAACAAGGTATCAATAATCCCCTCTTTGCCCTTTGCACTATTATCACCGTCCTAACTCTTCGTGATGCCATTGGTCTGCGTCGCTATTTAGGTCAGCAAGGCGCCGTCATCAACGAATTAGTCAAAGACCTAGACGAGGACAAATTCCTAGACGACAAATACCCTCAACTCCGCGAGCACATCGGCCACACTGGCCCACAAATCCTCGTCGGCGCCCTGATTGGCTTCACCATCAGCCTAATCGGTTTTTACTTCTGGTCTTAAAGCACCCCAAGCTTCGACTTCCTTCGGTTTCACTCAGGACGAGAGCACCCTCCTTGTTAAGGAGGGGAACTGGTAGCTAAGTCATGAGCGATCTTGAGCTTGAGGGCTTGTGCTGAGCCCGCCGAAGTAGCGCTATCCGCAAGGACTGAAGCTTAAAATTAAAAAAACAAGTCGGATCGCTCCGACTTGTTTTAATTTATTAATCACTATTAACTATCTAGTCACGTTAATATAGATTGGGTTAGAGTCAAAGCTCTCAGCATGAGGAGCTTCTACATAGATACGGTTAGTTGGAGTCTTGCGGATATAGTAACCAGTAGTCGCTGTACTCACACCACTTGGATCGGTTGGGATCGAAGTCAAATACAATTCACTGTTAGTTAGCTCTGACAAGTCCACACTACCAGCAGTAACACCACTGCCACCTAGATCAACACCACCAAAACCACCAGCCACTGCGTGACAAATAGTTGAGCTAATGCCGGTTTTACAAATATTACGAGTTGCTGTTGAGATCGATGGTGGCATCGCACCATTATTATCAATCGAGTACTGATAGACAGCGTTCAAAATTGTCGTCACATCAGCCCTGCGCTGAGCATTCTTGGTTTGACCAAGTTGCTTAGTAGGATTGATAGCCACGATTACAATCGCCGCAAGAATGGCAATCGCCGCTACTACCAGCAAGATCTCCAATAAAGTGAAGCCTTTATTTTTATTGCCTTGATTCATAAACTTGTTATTTAGTCTAAATAATTACTTAGTTACAGAGATAGTTTCGCCCTGCTCAGCATTAGGAGCACTGACAGTCACTCTACCGTTTGCTGACCTCATCACAGTATAACCAACGCTCGCTGTTGCGGTGTTAGTTGGATCAACTGGAATAGCGGTCAGATAGGTTTCGTTAGCAGTCACAACTTGCAAATCAGTCAAACTAAGTGCAGAACAAGTAGCGGTTGCAGTACCAGTTTTACAAATCAACTGCGCAGTCGTTGAAACACCTGCTGGCAAAGAACCAGCTCTATCAATCGAATATTGATAAATAGCATTGATAATAGAATTAACATCGGAACGACGTTGAGCATTCTTAGTCTGAGCTAATTGCTTAGTAGGATTGATAGCTACGATCACAATCGCTGCAAGGATAGCAATCGCCGCCACTACCAGCAAAATTTCCAGCAAAGTAAAAGCACCTTGCTTATTCTCTTTATTCATATTAATAAATTTTAATAATAATTTAATTAACAAATTTTAATAACTCAGTTAATTATACCACAGCTCTACAAATCTGCCAACAGTCAAAGCAAGCAAATTAATGATCCGCCACTTCACGCCAACTATTAATTTCAATTACACCAGGACTACTAGTCGGTTTCAACACTTGCAGCTGCTCAAAGGACCACAAATTACCACTGATCGCTGTCGTCTTAATTAGCCAATTCTCCCCCTCCGTATTAGTCGTTTGATAAAAACAATAACCATCATCTTGTTCGATACCACCAGCCTGACTCAGCCACGCATCAACCTTGTAAATCAAATCCAAAACCGGTCTTTTGTTAACTTGAGCCACTTCCTTACTAGCAAACCAAAACCAACTGCTAGTATCAGACTTGAGCACCAAACCATGATTATCTTCATCATTCAACCAGCCATTTACTGTATCAGCATTCAAATTCAATTCATAAGCTGTGCTACTGACTGCAGCCAGCGACAAAGTCGCTTCAGGAATAGCATAATAATCAGTTCCAGCATCATTCATGCCAGCTCCACCAGCCCAAGGCGAAAGCGATCCATAATCCAACCAATTCCAATTAGCTTCAAAAAAAGTGGTCGGCGTGCCATTATTATTACCCTCGAGCCAATCGCCGTTAGCCGCCAAAATCCTATAAGCCCTGATTTCTTCTTCACTATTTTGATCAGCTGTAGCATAGAGCCTCAATTTAGCTGATTGGATTTCTGCTCCTGCCGGAGTTGAACTAGCCACATTAAATCTATATAACAAAGCCGAATTACTATGTAGAGCTAGATTGGTCGAAGCGCCATAACTAAAACCAGACTGACCAGACCAAATCATTGTATCATCACTTGGCCACAACTGAATTCGAGCTTGATAATTTTCTATCTCATCGAGATCCTCTTGATTGCGCAAATATCTCAGGGCCTTTTCCGAACAAGCCCTTGCTAAGTTGCGCGCATAATACCGATCGGCTATCGTCACACTGAGCTCAGCCGAATCACCACCCAAAGTCACCAAAGTCAAAGCCACGATCATCATGACCGCTCCCATAATAATCACCGCCATCAAGGCTGAATAAGCTCGCTTCATCTTCGTAAACTTTGTGCCGCACTACTAAAAGTTTGGCTATAAATAAAATCTTTTAAACCACTATTAGCCATTTCTAATTTAAAACTAACTTGAATTATATCATTAGTCGAGCTAGTACCTAGATTCACAAAATTAAGCTCAGTTGCTAGCACTCGTGACCCAGACAAAGCCACACTCGAACTAGCCCCCTGCTTCATCGTCAATCGACCATCGCTAATCGCCAAAATAACCGGATCAGTACTACTAGTCGCCCCTACCAAAGACAAAGTACTAGAGCTACTACTCGCAAGTGGATAATTCACCCCAAACATTTGTGGAGCATTATTAATCAAGCCAACTATTTTTAACATCAGCGCCGCACCGCTTAACTCTACTTCAGCTGCTGCTTGACTACGAGCATTAGCTTGAAAAGAAATACTACCAAAATTATACAAAGCCACGCTCAAAGTGCCAAACACAAAAACATATAGAACTACTTCGAGTAGTGTAAAAGCTCGTCTATTCATAATATATTCTTAGACCCGAAACCAAAGGACTGGCAGTTGGTGCCGACGGCTTTAAAATCATGCGATACTGTAACCACTGATCATTACTACCATCATTCTGAGCACTATTAATCTCATGCAACTGACCATCGACAGTATAAGCATCACTAGCATCAGTCGGACCCAACCAATCAGTCCAAACCCCTGGCACACCGTTATTATTTGGTGCTGTCCGCAGATGCAACACCGTTGAACCATCAGCATTGAGCTTATCCCACAAAACTGTTCGCCAACGAGTATTAGTCAGTCTAGAGTTATAGGGCTGTGATGTAAACCAACCAATGCCGGCATAATTATCACTTTCAGGACTTTTTCTAAAAATCTGCATCTCACGCATATCATCACCCGATGACAAATAAAGATCCTCATTGCTATTGATAGCCAGTCCATAAGACAGGCCAGTTGAGATAGTATTAATCACTCTAGCTGTTGTCGTATTAGAAACATCTAAGACTTTTAGACCATCAGTGCTAGAGGCTGCTGCCACCAAAGCCCAATTACCCTGTCCTAGGACAGCGTAGTTATCACTATTTAGATTGAGAGACTTAGACAGAGTAACTGACGAGCTACTCAACCAGCTCGGACCATAAACCTGAAACTCGGCCGAGCTACTATGAACAGCCAAATAAATATTATCACCATCAAAGGCGATTGCATCAGCGTCACCACTAGGATTAAAACTACCGGCTGACACAAAATCATTATCATTAACCAAGTCATACATCAAAACTGGATAGGGGTTAGTTTCAGTAGTAAGATAGATTTTATTATTCTTGAGATACATATCAATAATCGAATAAGCTACAGTCTCAGACGCTAGCGTATACATACTGGTTGGATTTTGCATATCGAGTAGCCACAAACTCGGATTAGCGCCATCAGTATAACAGCCCAAAAAAACTCGATCCTTGGTCTTTTCATAAGCAACATCGGTACAACTATTATTCGCATCAAAGCTAGCAGCCAAACTCATACTATTCCAATTTTTCACATTCACGACCACCATACCAATATCACCACTATCAGTCGCTGCCACCACATAATCTGGTCCAGCCGATACCTCTCGAAACGACTGGCCAATATTAACCGAACCACGCAAAGCCACACTGCTAGTTGAACTAGTGTCAAAAGCGTAGATATTATTATTCGATACACCAACATAAGTTGTACTAGCTATCAAGTCCAAACCCGTCGCGCTAACTGCGCCACTAACACTATACATAGCCACTTGCACTGGACTAGCTCTATTAACCATACTGACAACCTGAAACTCCTTAGAACTATTATTGGTAGCTAGATAAGCATAATCATCCTTTACTTTTACATCCCAGACTGTTCCGCCAGCTACATAAGAACCAACCAATACTGGATAGCTAGGAGCAGTCACATCAAAGACGTAGAGCGAAGGATTGCCAAGGAAACTAAAATAAGTCGTACCCAAATAAGCATAATTTTTATCATCTACAAAAACCACTGTCCCATCACTAGCCGCTTGACCATTGGTCGCAACTACCAGTGGCGCTGACCAATCAGCCATAGCTGATTTGAGGCCTTCGGTCTCAAACATATAAAAATCATCACTCACGCCGTTATTAGCCAAGCTCATGTAAACTCTTTCAGACGACTCATCATAATCCACACCATAAGCTGTACCACCATTGCTATCATAATCATCAATCCTCACCAAAGCCTTAGCTGGATTCACATCAATCGCTTGTAATTCATTACTAGCATCACTAGTCACTAGATACAAAATCCTCTTTTCGGCATCAAAATCCATATCATTGATCGATGCATTAGCATTATAGCCAGCAGTAATCTTGAGACCCGCCACTGTCTTGGCACCACTAATATCTATAGTATAAAGTTCATAGCCTAGACCGCTGGTATTATTAGTAGTCGCAACCATCAATCTTTGCCGCTCACTATCAAGCACCAACGAACTAGCATCCGCATCACTCGGTAAATCAATGTTAACAACCGGCGATGGTGCTCCAGTAATATCAAAAACCATTATTTCTTTATCATTGATAGTTGTAGCCACATAAGCATAAGCGCCTTCCACCACCACATCATTAGCATTAGCCCCAATCTCATGCACACCAACAAAAGCTGGTGACGCCGGATTACTCACATCCATAGCATAAAACTCCGGACCAGCAGCTGTTTGATCCAAAACCATATAGGCCCTAGTACCCGTTGCAAAGATACGATTAGCATCACTAGTTGTCGGCGGATTAAAATTGGTCACCAAGCTTGGCTTATCCCAACCACCACCCAAGGCTTCAGCTACCTGAATCTCCGGCCCCACATTATTAGAAGCAGCGTAGACATAGGAACCAGACTTAATTATGCCATTGACCAAATTAGCACCACCAGAACCTGGTAAGTCGAGCGAATAAGACGACGAAGCTAGATTATTCAAATTATAAAAACTCAGCTCCTGAGTTGCGCCACGATTTGAAGCTACGCTCAAAATATTTTCAGTTTGATCAAAATGCAAATCTTTAATCAAGGTTATAATATCAGTTTTAGACCAAGACTGAGTAATATTAAGTGGCGCCGGAATATCTAGACCATAGATACTGCCATTGGACCTGCCCAGATACCAAGTGTTTTGCATACCTTTAACCAAAGCCGTAGCGTCAGCAGTGCCAGCCATATCGTATTGACGCACTAACGGACAGGTATAAGGAGCTATTAACTGACAGTTATCATGACTGACAATTGACAACTCACCGAGATCCGAAGCCGTAGCCAAATAAACCAAATTATCCTCTACTACGACTTTATTAATCGTCACACCCAACTCTCTACTGCCTACCCTTACACCACTGGTATTGTAAATCTCCAGTTCCGGACCAGCGGCATCATTAACTTTAACCAAAAAAATTTTATCACCACTCACCCAGATATCTGTCGGCGCCACATTACCAACCACATTAATACTATTAATAGCACCAGTACTAGGATTAACTGTACTGATTTCATTCGGATCAGTTGAGGCTAAATAAATCTTATCCAAAGCATCACTAAAATAACCAGCAATCAAAGATCTACCCAAAGTCCAGGTCTTATCGACACTCAAATCTCCACCAGATAAATTATTAATATTCATTCTAACTAATTCAGGATTACCAATCGTTGCTTTGACCAAAGCATATAGATCATAACGATAAATCCCCACATCATTAGCACCACCAGCCAAGCTAATATTATAATCACGGTACCAGACCGGCCTAGACCAATCCGTCGCACGAGCCACCGCTATACTAGAGCTAGCACCACTCACCAGCACCGAGCTATTTTTGTACAGAGCCGCTAACTCAGTTTCTTTATGGTGATCAAGTATTCCCAAGTTCCAGTTGTAAATCTTCCAAGCAAAACTCACTACACCGCTTCGTTGCAAATTCTGCATCCAAGACACTGTAATCGTTGCTAATTTAGTCCAATAATCCAAATCGCTGACCTCAATCGAACGAGTAAATATACCAAGCTCCTCAGTACTAGAAACCAAACTATAAACGCCCGAGGAGCTAGCGAGGCCATACTCACCATTAGCTACACTCTGAAAATCACTCCTCAGCATCATTTGCACTGCCGCCACCGCTTCTTGGGCGATCCTCGCTGCCTCTTGTCTCTTACCAGCTACCTGTACTGCCTCCTGACCAGTGAATAGTAGCTTCACAATAAAGCCAAAAAAAATACCAAACAACGCTATCGCAAGCACCGCATCGAGGATAGTCATAGCCCTTAATTTTTTGGCTTGTCCGATCATAAAAAACCTAATAATTTACCGCTCCCTCGGCGCTCACTGTCACAGTCTTAATCTCACCACTAGCAAGTAGTGTCAAAATCACCGTCTTATCCATTGCCAAAGTGCTAGTCAACTTACCAAACACAATCTCCGTATCACCCGCAAAACCAACTCCGCCATCCAAAGGAGCTATGTTATCGTATTGACCATTACGATGCTCGTAACTAGAGCCACTAAACACTACAATTTTATCAGGCCTCATCATCACTCCCCAATCAGTATTTGCTTCTCCTGACTGAGCCTTAACTGACGCTCGCCGCAAGGCTTGCGCTGTCAACAATCGAGCAGAATCCAACTTACTCTTACTAATCAAAGTCACAAAAAAAGGCAAAGAACTGACAGCGATCACAGCCAGAATCGCCATTGACAGCATAATCTCTAACAGCGTTACACCCGACGGCTTATAACTCCGCTTTAACAACATATAATTTTACTTATCCAAGCCACCCAGTAATCCGTAGACTGGCTGAATAACTGATAAGGCCAAACCCATGACACCAACAAAAATCACCACCAAGAGCACCGGCTCAAGTAGCGCAGATAGATTATTAGAAGTAATATCTATTTTAGCTTCGTAGACCGTGCCAATATTTTTTAAGGCCTCGGCCAAATTTCCAGACTTCTCACCAGTCGTAATAATCTGCTGGACTGCTGGCGGCATCAAATGATCAGACTTAGGATAAGTACCAAAGCCATGTTCAAAAGTAAAACCCTCTTCCACACCATCTTTCAAATGAGCGTACAAATCTTGATAATCTTGATAACTACTCGACTCTTTTAAAGCAGTAAGCGAATCCAAGATCGGCAAACCAGCTCCAAACAAAGTCCCAAGCAAATAACCAAACCGAGCCATCTCCGACTCAAAGACAATCTGGCGAAACCCAGGTAAATGCATAATAAATCTTTGACCAATAAAGCGACTCTTGGGATAAATAAACAAAAAATAAATCATGGTCAAAAACACTAGCAAAAAACTCGGCACCACAATCGCGCCATACTTACCAATAAATTTACCAAAAGCAATCAAAGCTCGAGTAGTAAAAGGCAAAGCTACATTCATACCTTCAAAGACTGTCGTTAACTTTGGCAATACAAACCACGACAAACCCAAGCCCACTACCACCGCCACCACCAACACAATCACTGGGTAAATCATCGCCCCTCGTAGCTTGGCCGCAAACTGCATATCTTTACTCTGTTGGCCAACAATCACTTGCAAGTTTTGAGAAAAACGACCAGATTTTTCACCGGCCTTAATCAGGGACATACTATAAGTCGGCAAAAAATTATACTTACCCACCGCCTCTGTAAAAGGCATACCGCTGTCAATCTCAGCCTGCACCTTAGCAATAATCCTTTTCATTTTCTCAGACTTGGCTTCTTTATGAATCGCCGCCAAGGTCGCACTCATTGGCATGCCCGACTTAATCAAAGTCGCCAAATTCTCCAAAAAGAAAACACGATCCTTAGTGCTAACACGCTCCGGACCCTTGCCATTTAAACTCGCCCACAGACCAGTCTGAGTTTGCCCCTTCAACTCTGTCATAGTTTATTAAAAAAGAGACTCTTTTAATTGATGTTCGCCACTCTCATTACTTCATCCAAAGTCGTTACACCAGCCTTTGATTTTTCTACACCATCAGCAAACATCGACATCGCGCCTTGACGAGCAGCTAGATCCCAAATCTCCTGAGTACTTGGTCGCTTCAAGATTAAATCTTGCATCTCTCGACTGACTTGCAAAAATTCAAACAAGGCGATTCGACCAGTATAACCAGAATGATTACAAGCATTGCAACCCTTGCCTTTGTAGAGAGTGACACTATCTTTGCCCTTAAAATACTTCTCAGCCAACGGAAAACTCTTTTTTAGTTCCGCTTTTTTAACCACATACGAATAACGACATTTGTTACACAGTCTTCGAGCTAGTCGCTGAGCAATCACCAAGTTCAAAGTCGAAGCCAGTAAAAACGGCTCTACACCCATTTCTAAGAGACGAGGAATCGCTGTTGCACTGTCATTAGCGTGAAAGGTCGAAAAGAGCAAATGACCAGTCAAAGCAGCATTAACCGAAATCTCTGCTGTCTCAATATCACGAATTTCACCAACCAAGATCACATCCGGGTCTTGACGAACAATCGAACGCAGACCAGCCGCAAAAGTTAAGTTAGTTGCTTCATTCACTTGGATTTGATTGATATTAGAGATTTTGTATTCAACTGGATCTTCAATCGTCGTCACGTTAATATCCGGAGTTGCCACATTTTTTAGTAGCGCATACAGAGTAGTAGTCTTACCGCTACCAGTCGGACCAATAACCAAAATCATACCAAAGGGTCGATCAGCATTTTCTTGCAAAATATGTTGATCTCGCTCCGAGAGACCGACATCAGCCATCGTAAAATCACGCACATATTCTGAGAGCAATCGAATAACAATCTTTTCACCATCCAAAGTTGGCACCACCGAAATACGCATATCAGCGTGCGCTCCATCAGCGAGCTGATGACGAATTGCTCCGTCTTGGGCGCTAAAATGATCATCCAAACGCAAATTAGCTCGCACCTTAATACGGTTAACGATATTACTATAAATCTCCCTCGAAAAACGACACTGCTCGGTCATCACACCATCGATACGAAAACGCACCAGCACTCCATCTTCTTTGGGCTCAAAGTGCAAGTCTGAAGCTCGAAAAATCGTCGCTTCTTCGACTATTTCATCAAAAAGCAAAGGAGCTACTCGCTCACCAGCTGTCACAATCGCTTCTAGGCGTGCGCTAAGCGGATCACGATAATAAAGCATCACTTCATCCAAATCCTCTGGCAATGCATAAACCATTGTCAGCTTAGGCACAGCCAAATACCGAGCCAAGCTATCCAGAGCTCCTGACAGCTTAGTTTTATTTGGATTATCAGTCGCTACAATCGCCGCCTTCTTACTCTTATCAAATTTAAACAAAACCAAGCGATACTTAAGGGCAAATTCTTTGGGAATCGTCAATGTTAACTCTTTGGTCGGACGATTGGCCATCAAATTGCCATAACTAACTTTAAAAAACTCAGCAATCGCCTGTCCCAGCAAATCTTTAGTAATGATTTGCTTAGCCAAAAAATAACGGATCAGATCACCGCCATTTTTTTCTACATATTCCTCCGCAGCCACCATATCAGCTTTCGCTACATAGTTGCCTTGCAGTAAAATATTTTTTAACTCCTCATTAGTAAGCTCCCCTCCCTTGGCCATAATTAGTCTTTAATCTTTAGGCAATACTTCACAATTTTTACCACTTGTTCCATTGACACATTCGACTTAATAAAAAATGCTGACGCTCCTAGTTCTTTGACCCGCGCCTCATCCTCATCCTGACTGAGATTGGAGAGTACTATCACCGGCATTTTTAATTTCTGCTTTTTCATCGCTTCGAGCACTCCAAAGCCGTTAAGCTTGGGCATAATCAAATCCAAAATTACTAGATCAATACCACCCTCAGCAATCGCCGCCAGCGCCTTCTCGCCATCATGCGTCACCTTCACTTCAAAACCACTTAATTTTAATTTGCGTTCCAAAATCAAAGCCATCGGCTTCTCATCCTCAGCAATCAAAATTGTTTTTTTATCACTGCTCATAAATACAAATAACATCGTCCTCCCTCACGAATCTTACTAGACAAATTATTGTTAATTTTATCACGAAAGAGAAGCTAAGACAAATCAATACAATATATTATTCCGTCATTCCTGCGAAAGCAGGAATCTCATGAATACAAATTTTCAGTCATGCCCAGTTTACCACCCAGACCTCCGGTCACCCCTCCTTGTTAAGGAGGGGAACGAGTCAAGGTGTGAACAAGTATTTTACTCCCCTTAATAAGGGGAGCTGGGCTTTAGCCCTGAAGGGTCTTAGCTTAATAAAAAGAGAACTGTCCGTCAGGACTGATGGGCATTATGCATGAAAAGTCCCTACATTCAATAAAAAACCCAACAAATAAAGCCTTTTTGAGCAATCTATTGACTTTTTATGATATTTGTGCTATAATGATAATTATAATTACTTAGTTTTTTAACAATCAGAAAGGCCTAGCAATGAAAAATTGCTTAATTATCCTCGCTTTCATTACTCTTTTGTCAGCTTGCGCAGATGATGTCGTAGAGCCTCAAGTCACTCCTCCAAAGTCTCAGGACACTGACTTCAGCCCCTTTAATGTCACTGCAAAAACCATTCCCTACAACCCCGGCTTAATACCGAGTGGTTGTTCTGACTGGTCAAGCCTGCCTTGGCCCGGTCAAGCTGGTTACATGAGTAGTTACAGCGCCATCCAAGCTTGGATGCACTGTGCCACTCTCAAAAACCAAGGCTCCGGTCTAGTAGAAGTTGATTACTTCGTACTCATGGACATCCGCAATGGCGACACTTCGGTCGTAGATATTCTAAATTATCGAGACATCGAACGATCGCTCAGCACCAATGAAGGCGGCTTATTTAGTCGCTATCCCAAATGGTATGAAAGCAATGACTTCTTGCCTATGGATAACTCCATCATCAGAGACGGCATCTTAGAAATTAAGCCCACCAGCGACAAAATCAGTCACTGGTGGATGAATGGTTCCGGCAAGTATCCTCGTGATCCCAGCATCAAGTACTTCATAATCTGTCGCTTACGAATTACTGGTGACATCGGAGTTCAGATCGCTGCCGACTACTACAAAGATCAAGCCGCTTCTTGGCCAGATCTAACAGAAGCCTTCCACTCTCCGTGGCTAGGCGACACCAAAGGTGAATTCATCACCGTCCGCTATCCCAATTAAAATATTTCACAATATTAAAGACCTACTACAATAGTAGGTCTTTTTATTTATCGCCAATTGATAAGGCCGATTAACGACAATCGCCAATCGGCCCGCATAGTCTTAATTTTTAACTCATCTACTACTTAATTTTATTACACGGCTTATCCCAACCCATGCCACCCATCATCAAGCCAGCGCCACCACCCAAGCCCAACTCCGTCATTTTTGTTTCCAGTTGCTTACGCAAATTATAAGCCTCAACTAACTTGGGGAAATTACTGACATTAATCTTCTTAGCCATTTCTGAGTCAGCTCCCACTGCGGCGACCCAAGCAGCATAGTTATTGTCAGCCAAAGCTTTGTCGATAGACGCTTGCTTAACCTTCATTTCTTCATGCTTCTTGGTCATTTCTTCTTTGGTCATCTTCTTAGCACCCATCATACCATGACCGGCTGCTTGAGCTGATATTGCCGAACCAGCAAGCATCGCCATCGCTAGTAAAACGCTAACAATCTGTTTATTTTTAGTCATATTTTTCTTTGCCACGCCACAGCTCATCAGAGCAAAGGCGCTAAGCTTAATAATTATCAGAGCTCTCCCACTACTACGCTTCTTTGAAATATTTCTTCACTCTATCTCAGCTGCCAATAAGTCCGGACTTCATAATCCCCTCCACCGAGACGCTCAACCAAGACACGACTACAAGTCACCTCTTGCCATTGTCTATGAGGACAATCCTTCTGACCGCGCTTAAAAAATTTACGTCCCGGCACCATCGGCAAAACTTGTTCGGCTACAAACCGCCCCTCACCGATTTGCCGACCCAAACATTTAACTACCAAACCGGGTAATAACACTGGTTGATGACGATCTTTATTTGACTCCCATAAAATCTCCCACTCACGAGCTTCTGGACTCAGCAAACCAAAGCGATCATTAATTAACTCAGTAGTCACAATACCAATCAATCTGCCGCTAGCCGGATCTGACCAATAAGATAGTGCTGGACTCATCACCCGCTCATAATAAGGCGCTCTCTCACTGAGAAAATCATCTAACCATCTACTTACACCAGCAAAATGACACACTATCCCCAAAACCACACTCAGGACCAGCGCCCCAGCCACCACATAAATCGGACGGTAACGATAACCTCGCTCAGTTTTTTTAACATTGTAATACAAGAGACCTACAAACAAAGCCAAACTGACCAGCCAAAAAATCGGCACCATCACACTCATCATCTCCAAATAATTCAATTTCATACTCTGGTACACGCCCCACTCATCCAAACTTTGCATATAAATAATAAGCGACACAGCAATCGAACCCGAGATCAAAGACAAGACTCCCAAACTCCAAATCAAAACATTACGCCAAACAAACAACCACTTTGGCAAAGGTTTAATCTTATCAGCCTGGATTTTCTCCAAGACCGCCTCATTAAATTGCTGATCACTCATCATATCTTAAGATTTTAGTCTCTAAAATAACTTTTTTAAACTCACTCCTCGCTTTATTTAACATCGACGCTACTGTACCCATTGGTTTTTTAATAATATCCGACATCTCTTGATAATTCTTTTCCTCCAAATATTTTAAAATTAATATCTCTCTGTACTTCGCCGGCAAAGCTTGCAAAGCTTTATCGATTTTCTGAGCTAACAACTTCTGATCAATCGCTTTTTCCAAATTCAAATCAGCAGCCAAAGTTTCAGCTAAACCCTCATCAATGGTCACACTTGACCCTTCAGGCCGAGCTTTGATTTTACGAAAGTTGCTGATTACTTGATTATGAGCAATCGCATAAATCCATGACGAAAACTTCAAGGAGGGTTTAAAAGAATTAAGATTGAGATAAGTTTTCAAAAAAACCTCCTGCAAAATATCTTCCGCCTCCTCATCGCGGACATTAGTAATTCGCCGAATATAATTTAATAACTTAGCTCGATAACGCATAATCAGATAAGCAAAACAACCTTGGTCAACCAGGGTCAGCTTCACTAATTCTTGATCACTTAATTGCTCAATTTCGCTATTATCCAACATGAACTAAGTATAAGCCCTTAAAGTAATAATACGCAAAATAGCTAATTTTCTTCTCGTCAAAAATTGTTTATTTTTCGCGCAAATACAGATAGGCTGGCATAGCAAAAGCCAAGCCAAAGGCAAAGACTCCCACAACTGGGATATACCAATACTTAACAGGCTTTCGTTTGGACTCCAAAGCCATAAAAACCAACAAAACAAAAGCTGCGGTCAAAGCATCAATCGCAATACCAGCTGCAATTTTATTAACAAACATCAACTCCATCATCATTGACAAATCAAAACCATTTTCCATGGTCCATGGCACAAATTGAGTGTATGGCAAAATAATACCAATGATCGCCAGTAACAAATAAATTTTTTTATTCATATTTTATAACTAATTATTTAAATTTTTAAACTTTCACTCACACTGATCAACTTACACTTATTATAACCCCTTTCAAGTATCCCAATCAACTAAGAGCTATTCTACTAAGCAAATAAAAATCACTACCTCGCGGTAGTGATTTTTAGATCCAAGCGATCATTATTTCTTCTTGGCAGTCTTCTTAGCGGCCTTGCGCTTTGGAGCGGCACGCTTTACAGTTTTCTTAGCAACAGTCTTTTTTGGAGCAGCCTTCTTAGGAGCAGCTTTCTTAACCACTCTTTTCACAGCCTTCTTCTTTGGGGCCGCCCTCTTTACAGCTCGCTTAGGAGCCGCCTTCTTCTTCGTTGGCATAATTTTTTATTACGACGCTTGCGCGTCTCTTAATGAATAAATTAATTATAGCACAAAAAATTTTTTACGAGAAGTATTTTATCTTCTGACAAAAAAATAATCCGCTACTAGAGCGGATTATTTTTTTCTAAATTATTTTTTAGAGAGTCACAACTTCTTCCTCAACTTGTTCGACTGATTCACTAGCTACTTCTTCATCATTAGTCACAGCTAGCTCACGCATAAATCCAGTACCAGCCGGAATCGGACGACCAATAATTACATTCTCTTTTAGACCTTCGAGACGATCAATCTTACCAGTGATCGCCGCTTCGATCAGGACTCGAGAAGTCTCTTGGAAGGATGCAGCTGACAAGAAAGAGTTAGTTGAGAGCGACACCTTAGACATACCCATCACGAGCTGATTGCCAGTTGCCGGCTCCTTGCCAGCTTCCACAGCCTCGCGATTGTTACGATCAAAGATAGACTTTTCCACAACCTCACCTTCCATCATGTCTGTTTCGTTGCTCACTGCT
>JACCDN010152438.1_pt1 | contig 25946 bp, 19 predicted proteins | sample 7441691 | NCBI WGS metagenome assembly JACCDN01 (sample SAMN15323439, study PRJNA562643) | freshwater metagenome | isolation source: river surface water | place: USA:Blue River Watershed | collected 2017-08-16 | reverse complement strand
GGCATCACCCACACCGACAATGCCGGCGACCTGATCCTCAAGTTCATCAACTTCGCCCTGCCCTACCTCACCCTGGCCGCCTTCCTGGGCTTTGTGGTGGCGGGCTTCTTCTACGTCACCGCCTACGGCGTGGAGGATCAGCTCACCAAGGCCAAGACGATCCTCATCTGGTCCGTTGTGGGCCTGATGCTGGTGATCTTCTCCTACGCCATTGTCCAGTTCTTCACGGCCGGGCTTCTGGGCCGGCTGGCCTCCTGACGCCTTCCGCAAAAACAATTTCCCATCCTCCTCAATCCCAACCCCCTTGATCCGTTCCACTTTTCTCCGCGCCGGGCTCCTCCCCTTAGTTGCCGCATGGGCCCTGGCTCTGGGCTTTCTTTCTCCGGTAGCCTTGGCTGCGCCTGGCGACAGCTGCGTGAGCCCGCAGGGCACCAGCGTGGACCAGCTGTGCAATGTTTCGGCCGGGGAGCTGTGCGTGAACGGCACCTGCCAGTTCGTTTCGCTGGAGCAGGGCGGCACCGGCCTCAGCATTCCCACAGGCCAGGTCAAAGTGAGCGAGTCCATTGTCCAGGACAGGAGCCTGGGCGACCTGATCGTGCTGGTGGTCAATTACCTCATTGGCTTCTTGGGCCTGGTGGCCACCGTGATGTTCATTGCGGCCGGCGTGATGCTGGTGACGGCCGGGGGGGATGACGGGAGGATCGACAAGGCCAAAAGCATCATGACCTATGCGGTCGTGGGCATCCTGATCGTCATCTTCTCCTACAGCATCGTCCAGTTCGTCACCCGCTCGGCCTCTTCCGGAACCGAAAGCCTGCCCCCCGGCTCGGGCGGCAGCGGCCCATCGGCCTCCCAATGCAGCGTGACCAGCGATTGCCCGGCCGGGAACTACTGCGCCAACGGCCAGTGCCAGGGCGCGCAGCAGGTGTCTTGCGTGGATGATTCCCAGTGCGGCCCCAGCAAGCAATGCAGCCCTTTGGGCTATTGCTACAATCCTTTGGCCGAAGGCAGCGCCCCCTGCCAAAACAGCAGCGACTGCTTTGTTGGATTCCTCTGCAACGCGGCCTCCAAGCAATGCGAGCTGGCGGGCAACGGCAATGGCGGCCTGGTCGGCGGGGACACCCAAGCCGCTTCCCAGGAATCCCTGCAGAACATGGATTCCCTCATCAAAGGCCTTTCCGATGAGATCGATTCGGTGAACAAGGACATCAACGATCTGTCGCCCGACCTCAAGGGAAAGGTCGTGGAGGCGCTGGCCTCCGGCTTTCTGGCCGACAAGGCCGCCGGCATCCAGTCGCTTCTGGCCCAAACGGAGGATCCGGCCAGCCTGGCGATTCTGGAGCGCATCGCGCAGCTTCTGGGCCGCCTGGGGGATCTGAGGGAAGAGTTCGACGCCCTGCGCACGACCATGCCTGAATCGATTGCCACCATCGAAGCCTGGGACCAGGCCTCCAATGACCTGGACGAATCGGTGGCGGACCCGCGCAGCAGCCTCAAGTTCCGCCGCTTCGAAAAAGGCTACACCGCCCTCAAGCAGATCCTGCGCCAATTCCCCCTCATGCAGTCCCGCATCCGGGCCTTGCCGGCGGAGGGGAATGTGCCCTTCACCGTCACCTTCAACGGGCTGGATTCGGTGGACCCCACCGGCGGAACCATCAGCGACTACAAATGGTCCTATTTGGATAGCCAGGGCAGCCTGGTTTCGCTGGGGAACGCTCCTGTGGTGATCCACACCTTCACCGAGCCCAACACCTATTCCGTGCGCCTGCAGGTTTCCACTTCCCAGGTCGACGGAGCCGGCTACAAGACGGCCATGGACGGGGTCTCCACCATCCGCATCAAGGCCAGTCCTCCGGCCTCCCTGGTGAACTTCCGGATCAACGGGGTCGAGGCGGGCGACGTGTACCATGCCACGACCGAGGAGGCTCGGCTGGGCCTGGCCTTCGATCCTTCCTCCACGGTTCCGGCCCTCGGGCGCTCCATTCAAAGCTACGAATGGTTCTTCGGCGACGGCAATACCGAAAGGCGCGGCAGCTCCTCGGCGGTCATTCATGGCTACGCCAAGGCCGGCGAGTACAATGTGACCCTGGAGACCCGCGACAGCGTGGGCGAGGAGGACAAGAAGACCGTCAAGCTGCTCATTCAGTCCTTGGCGGCCTCGGTGAAGGCTGATCCCGCCGAAGGGGACGTGACGACCGAATACCTTTTGGACGGATCTGAATCCCGCTCCGACAACGGCGTGATCAGCGAGTACCGCTGGGAGGTGCTGGACTACGAGGACAACCTGATCGAAGGCTTCGCCGACCCCACGGTCAGCTACCGCTTCGCGAGCCCGGGCACCTACAAGGCTGCCTTGACCGTGACGGACACCGGCGGCCGAAGCGACCGCCAGATCCGCTACATCACGGTTCGCTCCCGCCCTCCGGTGGCCAACTTCTCCTATTTCGCGCCGAGCAAGAATCGCCCCAATCATTTCCAGTTCAGCGCTGCCAGCAGCTACGATCCGGACATGGGCGACCCCATCAGCTATTCCTGGGATTTCAACGGGGACGGCGCCTTCGAGGTGGTGGACAGCCGCGACCTGCTGGCCCAGTACACTTATCCCAAAGCGGGCGAGTACCGTGCGGTGCTCCAGGTGGAGGATTCCTTCCGCCAGCGCCATCAGGCGGAAAAAGTGATCAAGGTGGATTCCGTGCTGGGCGGCGAGATCCGGATGGGCAGCAAGGCCGTCCAGGTGGACGAAATCGTCTCCTTCGAGGCCTCCAGTCCCAAGGCGGTGGCTTACCTGTGGGAATTCGGCGATGGGCAGACGGCCAGCACCGAGAGCAAAACCATCGACCATGCCTATTCCAAGAAAGGCAAATACAAGGTCACCCTTCATTTCTTCGACAGGAACGACGAGAGCAACACGGACACTGCTTTCGTGCTGGTGGGGGACCAGGATTCCCCCTTGGCTCTGGCGGAGGCCACGGTGAACGAGCACACGCCTTTGCTCACCGAGGATGCCTGCGGGGCCGGCAAAAGCGCCATGGCCGTGACCCGCAGCGAGCAGGTTCTGCTGAGCGGAGAGGATTCCTCCAATAGCGACGGCACCCCCCGGCTTCTGGACTACGCCTGGGAGGTTTCCGAAGGGGTCCGCAACACCGGACGCAATTTCTCCTACCGCTTCCAGGAGCTGACGGCTCCCGGCGAGTGCGCCGAGATTTCCTTGGCTGTGCGCGACCAGATCAGCGGAAAGACCAGCGAAAAGGACACCCTGTACTTCCAGGTGGTCAACCGGACGCCTTCCTTGGCGGATTTCCTGGTGGAGCCTTTGGGCAAGCCGGAGACTCCTTTGCGGGTTCGCCTGAAGGCCGTGCTTCCTTCCGATCAGGACGGGGCCATCAAGCGCTACCGCTGGTGGGCTTTCCGCGAAGGCAACGAGGAGGAGCGGCTAGGCATGCATTCCACTGCCGGCCCGGAGACGGAAATGGTCATCACCGCCCAAGGGCAGCCCGGGGTGAAGAACCGCTATGTCTTTGTCCTGGAGATGACCGACAACGACGGCGGCATCTACACGACCTTGAATGATTTCGGATCCTTGAGCCAATTGGAGGTCGCCAACGGCTCCAACCTTTCGCCGGTGGCCGAATTCACGATGGACAAGACCACCATCGCCGTAGGGGACACGGTCTCCTTCTCCTCCAAATCCTACGATCCCCAGGGCGACGAGCTGCCGGCCAGCGCCTTCCGCTGGGATTTCGACGGGGACGGGAATTTCGACGATGTCTCCAGCGGGCCCGCGGTCAGCCGCCAATTCAACACGCCGGGCCAGTTCGAGGTGCGCCTGAGGGTCACCTATGAAGGCCTCTCCTCCAGCGCGGCCCATACGGTGAACGTGCAGCCCACCAACAGCTTCCCTCAGGCGGCTTTCACTTACTCCATCAAGGAAAGCACCGCCTCCTTCGAGGGGCGGCATTCCCGCTACGACCCGGATTTGGAGAACGAGACCCTGCGCTACGAATGGGATTTTGATGCCCGCCAGGACGCGGACGGAAACGGCGTGGCGGACGACGATGTTCAGTCGACCGAGCCCAACCCGAGCTACACTTACCCCCAGCCCAGCAGCTACCGGGCCCGCCTGAGGGTGAAGGACAGCCTGGGCATGACGGGCGTGGCCGTGCGCGAGGTGAATCTGGGGCTCAATGCGACCCAGCTTCAGCAGAACACGCTGCAGTCGATGGAGGTCTCGTCTTTGGGTCGCCCCATGACCACCCTGAGCCTGCGGGCCACCCCAGTCAATCTCTCGGTGGGGGGCAGCGCCGAGCTGACGGCCAAGGTGCTCAATGCCGACAAGACGCCTTACCGCGGCACCGTTTTCTTCGAGATCGTGGAGGGCAGCGGCGAGCTGACCCCCAATCCTGTGCCGGCCAAGGAATCGGAGGCGGTCACGGTGTTCACCGCCACGGCGCCCGGCCCGGTGCGCCTGAGGGCCCGCGCCACTGGAACCTACCATGGAGAGCTTTTCGAGGACATGGTGCTGCGAGCCAATTAAATCCCCATTTGCTTTGATGTTCAAAAAATTTGTTCAAAAATTCGTGCTTCTGTCGCTTCTTGCCCTAGGGCTTGCTCCTTTCGCCCTGGCCAGCGGGAAAATGGAGGTGGCCTTGGGCCAGCCCGTCCTGATCCAGGCGGAGGACAGCGGCATCAACACCAGCTACCAATGGCTGGTCAAGCGGGGAACGGAAATCCTTTTCACCCAGAACAAGCCCATTCTGGAGTACACCTTTCTGGAAGCGGGGGAGTACGAAGCGGTGGCCACTTCCACCGACCGCTTCGATCGGTCCAGCCAGACTTCCGTTTTCATTCTGGTGGGCGACACCTATGACCTGGATCGCGCTTCGGCCGGAAGCCGCCCTGCCGCGGCAGGGCCTTTGGCGGTTTCCTACCAGACTCTGCCTTCGCGCACGAGCCAGAACACCATTCCCCTGATCGGGGCGGGCACGGTGGCTTTCGATATCGACGCCTTGCGCCCGGACGTGGTGGAGTACCGCATCGACCGCAATGTCTTCGCCGACAGCGACGGCAACGGCATCGCCAATGACGACATCGACAATTCCGCCGACGATTCCTACCTTCGGGGCGGCGTTTGGGAAACCGCCTACGCTCCTGGAGAGGCGGCCAAGATCGTTCCGGAGATCACCCTGGTGACCCGCTCCGGCGAGACGGCCAAGGCCCAGGCCGAAGTGATCTTCGAAACTCAAGCCTCCTCCTCTGCTCCTTTGACCGCCATCCTGGATCTGCTTCCTCGCCCGAACCCGGAGCAGCAGGTGGAGCTCTACAAGACTTCGCAGACGGTCGGCTTCTATGCCCGCCGCAGCCAAGGGCCGATCAAGGAATACCGCATCGACCGGAACATTTTCGCCGACAGCGACGGCGACGGCGATCCCCAGAATGACATCGATAACTTCAACACCCCCTCCTTCTCCACCGGCGATGTGTGGACGACCAGCTACGAAAAGACCGGGGGGCAGATCATTGCGCAGCTGATTGTGGTCAGCCCCGATGGGAAGGGGAGCCGCGTCCAGCGGGAAGTGGTCTTCACCGATCGTCCTCCTTCGGATCTGGGCCCGGCCGCCAGCGCTTCCCCCATCTTCATTTCGGCCGACAAGGATTTTGTGCTGAAGGGCAATCCGGTGCTCCTGAGCATCGAGGGACTCTCCCAGTCCGCCCGGAAATACACTTTCGAATGGGACCTGGACGGCGACGGGGAGGCGGAGAAGTCCATCGAGGGCGAGAATACGGTGACGCATGCCTACGATGCGCCTGGGGTGCATCCCATCAAAGTCAAGGTGACGGGCGAGGATGGGCAATCCGCCGAGCTGTCGCTGGACCTTCTGGTGAAGGAAGCCGAAAAGACCACGGCCGATTTCGAGTTTTCCGCGGAAGGCAATACCGTCACGTTCATCAGCCGCTCGCAGGCCGCCTTCAATCTGGCGGACAAGGCCTTGAGCTATTCCTGGAACTTCGGGGACACCGACGAGGAGGGCTACCTTTCCCAAAAGGAGCAGTCCACGGCTCCCAATCCGGTCTACCGCTACCGCTACAAGGGCCGTTACCTGGTCACCCTGACGGTGGCCGATGCGGACAGGGTGGTGGACAGCAAGACGATGGAGGTCTCCATCGAGCAGGGCGAAGAGGGCGAGGGAGCCGTCTCCGGGCAGGAGACCCCCACCGGAGAGACTCCGGCTTCCTCTTCGGGCCCTTCGCTGACCATCAAGATTCTCAAATGGCTCGGCTGGATCGTTCTGGGCCTTCTGGCTTTGCTGACGCTTGCTTTGGTTGGGCTCTTTGCCACCTTCAAGGTTCAGCATCCTGATCTGCTTTTTGATGAGCTGGTGGATGAATTCAAGATGAAGCTGCTCTCCCTGCTGGGGCTCAGGGATCTGATTGAGCCTTCGGGCCCTGCCGCCCCTCAGCCTCCTCCCTCCAGCCCTTCCGCCGGACCGGCCTCGTCCCGTCCGCCTGCTTCCCCGAATCCTCCTGCCGCGCCTCCGCAGAAGCCTGCCTCCGTCCCTCTTCCTGCGGTGCAGCCGGGTTCCGCCGGGCCGCTGCCGGATTGGCTCAAGCCCAAGCCAGCTTCTCCCGCCTCCTCCGCCGCTCCGGCGGACAGGCCTGCGCCGCCCAAGCCGCAGATCATCGAGGGCGAAGCGGAGGAGCTGAAGAAGTCTCCTGCCTCCTCTGCCGCTCCGGCGGACAAGCCTGCGCCTGCGAACGCCCCAAAGGTCAATCCGCCTTCTGCGCAAGCTCCGGCGGCTCCTTTCCCCGATTGGCTCAAGCCCAAGCCGGCTTCCACGCCTCCCGCTCCCGCTTCGGCTCCGGCAACCCCTCTTCCGCCTAAGCCTGCCTCGCCGGCGAGTCCTGCCAAGCCTGCCGATTCCCCCAAGCCTTCCGCTGGCCCGGCTTCTGCCCAGCCGCCTGCCCAGGCCCCTCGGCCTGCCGCCCAGCCTCCTTCAGCGGCTTCCGCAGCTTCCGCTCCGGCAGAGCCCAAGCCGACGAGCCAGCCTGTCCCTGGCCCCTCTGCGCCCAAGCCGCCCGCCCAGGCTTCTGCGAAACCTGCCGAGGCTGCTGCCCCTTCGACCGCTCCTTTGCCCAAGCCAAGCTCTCCTGCCCCGACTCCGCAAGGGGCCGTTTCGCCCCCCCTGCCTTCGGTTAATCAGATTGCGCCTAAGGCTACTGAAGCCTCTCCCGCCGCTCCTTCGGGCATTCCTCCGGCCAAGCCGGATTCTGCTGCGTCCCCATCCGCTTTGCCGCTGAAGGCTGCGGAGCCTGCGTCTGTGCCTCAATCCAAACCGGCTCCTTCGGCGCCCTTCCCCGTTGCCTCCCCTGCTCCAAAGCAAGAGCAAAGGCCTGCTGAGCCCCCGGCCGCTCCAAAGCCGCCCCTGCCCGCCTCGCCTTTGCCCGCTCAAAAGGAGGCTCCCACCGGTCCTGCCGCTTCTCCCGCAGGTCCATTGCCTTCACCCGCACCCGTGGCCTCGGATGCGGACAAAGCGCCCCGTGAGGCTGGATCTCCTTCGCCCAAAATCATTCCCCCCTCCGTCTCGGCCACCGTTCAGCCATGGCCTGCTTCTCCGGCGCCCTCTCCGGTTTCGGCTCCGGCAGTCCCTACGCCTCCGCCCGCCCAGGCCAAGCCCGCCGATTCCGCTCCACGGCCTTCGGCTTCTCCTGCGCCTGCTCCGGTCCAAAAGGAGTCCGCTGCTTCGCCCCACGTCCAGCCAAAGCCTGATTCCTCGGATCGCCCTCCGGTGCCTGCGCCGGTCGCCAAGCCCATCGAGTCGCCCAAGGTTTCCCCGCCGGCCATCCAAGCCAAGCCCCTTGCTCCCGCTGCCGGGACGCCTGCCGAAGCGGCGAATCCTCCAAAATCGCCCGCATCCGTTCCGGCTGCCCCAGTTTCGGTTGTCCAGCCAAAGCCCGATTCTTCCGGCCAGCCTTTGGCGCCCACGCCTGTCGGCAAGCCTGCCGAAAAACCCGGAGCTCCTGCGGCACCCACCCAAAGCAGGCCTCCTGTGCCTGCTGCGGAAAAGGCGGGGTCTCCAGTGGAGAAGATTGTTCCTCCTACCTCTGTGCCGACTAAGCTTGCCGATTCCGCTCCTCGGCCTGGCACCCCTCCTTCTGCAGGACCTCCTTCGGCCCAAAAAGCCACCCCTCCAGCCATGGAGGCCAAGGCTGCAACGGTTCCCTCGGCCAAGCTGGCCCCGCAGCCTCCTTCAGCCAACAGTCCGAAGCCGGAAGTCCTTCCGGCCCCCTCCGTCTCGGCCCCTAAGTCTGCTTTGGCTGCGCCGGAAGAAAATGCCCGGCTCAGCTCTCGGCCGCCGCTTCCTGCCTTGGCCCAAACTTCATCCGCCTCAGGCCCCGAAAAATCCGTGACGCAGGCCTTGCCTGTTGCGGAAGCGGCGAAGGCGCTTCCTTCTCCTGCGCCCAAGGCTCCTGCGCCGCAGCCTCTGGTTGCGCCCAAGGCTCCTCAGGCTCCCGCCGCCCCCCCTCCCGCTCGGCCAAAGGAGGATGCCAAGCCCGCCGTTCCTCCGGCCGCCCCCTCCAACACTCCTTCGCCCAGTCGAAACGATTGGCCCAAAGTGCTCGAGCTTTCGCTGGACGAGCTGGCGCAAGGCGGAGAATGGCATCCTGGCAACGGAAACGCTTCCGCCCAGCCGGAGGCCAAAAAGCCCACCGAACCCGCTGCGGCGGATGAGGAGGCGAAGAAAAACCTTCCCGACTGGCTCAAGTAGACTTATTTCGTAGTATGCCTGGGTTCGATTGGCAATATTTTAAATTGCTTTATAATGGCAGTATACTCCTTATCTCCCTGCAAGAAACTATGGCTCAGAAGAAACTCGTAACACAGCAGCTGCTTTCCAAGGAACTAAAAAGAGCTAATGAAAAAGCTTCTGATTCTTTTGATTTTTATAAAAAAACTATGGAAATAGTAAGAAAAACAAATGTTGCGATGGGCAAGACAAAATCCTATTCTTCTACTCAAAATTCAACTTTAAATTATAAAATTGGGATTCATGGATTCTCCTCAACGCAGAAAATTTAAAACAACCCAAGACTGGCACGATTTTCTTCTGGAGGTACAACAAAAAAATGAGGATATAAATCCACTGGAAATAAGGAAGGCTTGCTATAGGGATATTGAGAAATACAGAGGGAGGCCCTTGCTTGTTTATGCAACAAAATTTTTAGGACAAGTGCCGCCCGGAATTCCTAATTTTATTGATGTTGAAGATGTCGACGGATTTACGGATATGGTTAATTCGGTCGAAAAGGACGCTGAAGAGATTGATGTTTTAATTCATAGTCCAGGCGGAAGGCCGGACGCCACAGAAAGAATTGTATTGATTCTGAGAGGTAGGTTTAAAAAAGTTAATTTTCTTATACCTCACTCGGCCTATTCTGCAGCCACAATGTTGGCGCTTTCGGGAAATTCTATTATCTTGCATCCAAGTGCCATATTGGGACCCATCGACCCTCAAATAAATGGAGTTCCAGCAAGATCTATTAAAAGGGGTTTTGAAAAAGTAAAAGAAAAAATTTCCAAAGATGGCCCTGAGTCTTTGCCAGCATATATCCCATTGATAGAAAAATATTCAATTGAGCTACTGGAATTATGTGAAGATTCAGAAAAATTATCAAAAGAGCTAGTTTCTGATTGGTTGAAGGAATTTATGTTTGGAAATGAAAGAGGGAAATCGAAACAGATAGAGGACGCTGTGGATTACTTTTCTGATTATGATAAACACTTGCTGCACTCGAGGCCACTTTCGTTGAAAAAATTACAAGGGTTTAAGCTTAACATAGAATTGGCAGATGAAACTCTTCAGGGGTTGTTGTGGGAGGCTTATATACTTCTGAATGGTTTCTTTAACGTCACTCCTTTTGTTAAATTGTTTGAAACTACAAATGGGGTTTCCTGGGGTAAGCAGGTTCAACAAATCCTTTTAAACAACCCACAAAGCCAGAAATAAGTTGATAAATATAGGGTATTTACTTCCTCGCCTCTTTTTTGTCGGGGTATCTTTTTCATTGAAAATACTCTAGCTATTTGGATTATTTTCTCTTGGGAAGCGGCGAAAACCCAGTCCTCTCTAGTTTCCATAAAAAATAAATTTGACATTTCAAAAAAAATATACTAGGATCGGACTCCTCCACTCTTCCACCTTTGCCCTCCTGCCGTAATCACTTTGACGACGCATGAGGGATTTTGCGCATTCAACCAAAGGCTTCACCTTCGTGGAAAGCCTGATCGCCTTCAGCATCGTGGGCATTTTTTTGGCTCTTACCTGGGCTACGGCCGCTTTTCTGCTGCAGAAGGGGCGCGAGCAGACCCTGCGCACCCGGGCCCACTTTTTGGCCGTGGAGGGCGTGGAGATCGTCAAGCAGATTCGCCAGACGGCCGTGAACAAGGATCGCCAGAACGGTTTTCGCGATGCCATTGGCAGCCGCGACGGGGAATACGTCATCGAGCGCAACGGGGCCGCTTTTTTCCTGAAAGAGGGGCAGAACGAATCCATCGAAATGCCGGAATCCCCCTCGGCTTTCTATTGCCGAACCCTCTTCTTTTCCGGCGAAGACCCCGCCTTGCGCATGCTCCGCGTTCAGGTGCGCTGGGGCGATGCCGCCGATTGCGCTTTTGGGGAGGAGACCTTGGAATACCGAACCTACCTCGCCCAATACAATCCCTCTTGATTGGAAGCTTTGAGAAATTTGAGACTCTAGGGATTATTGGGAGAAAAACAAAAATTGTTGTCGCTCAGAGTCCGATGCGCATCGGACGAAGAGCCTCTCATAATTCAATCCATTCTCTCAGTCCGCCCCTGAATCTTCATCCATGACTTCTTCATCAAAAAATCATTGGAGCGGTAGACGCAAAGGCTTCACGCTGGTTGAGCTGATCCTGGCGATCGGGTTCTTCGGCCTGATTTCGGCCCTGCTGATGGGAAGCCTGCTTTCGGTGTATCGGGTCAAAGCGGCCATCAGCGCCCAAAAATCCCTCAACTTCGAGGCCAGCGCCGTGCTCAACAGCGCCTTGGCGGGTCTCATCCGATCCGGCTTCGCGATCGACTACGGCCAAAGCCAGTCGCAGATCCTGACGGGAGAGAGCGAAGGGCTTCAGGCCCAAAGCGACCGGCTCAGCGTCTTCACCGATCGCGCCGAGACCCAATCCTTCACCGTCTACCGCGAGCCTCACCAAGATGATGGCGAAGTGCCGGATTCCGCCGGCCTGGTGCTGGAGTTCAGCGGAGGGAAGAAGATCCCCCTGCACTCCTCCGACATCGTGGTGGAGGCGTTCGACATCGAGCTGCCTCCTGCCCCGTGGGAACCTGGAGCCGATCCGGACCTGCAGCCCTATGTTTGGGTCTACCTTCGGGCCCGCCCGCGCAAGGCCGAGGGGCAGAGCCTGGATCAGGCCCAGCAGGATTTGGCCTCCTTCGCCCCCACGGCTTACCGCACTCTGTTCTCGCTGCGCAACACGCGCCCCAGCCAGCAGAAGCATCCTCTTTGATCCCTAACTCCTTCCTTCCTATGTCCATCAGACGACTTCCTTTCATGGCCGGGCTCATGGCCGCCTTCATCGCCCTTTTCGTCCTGGGGCACCTCTTCCTCCGCATAGGAGTCCTTCGCCCGATCAACAAGGCCTTTTCCGCCGGGCAGGAAACCCTGGACTCCCTCCGTTCCGCCCAGGCCGACCAGGCCGAGCTGCTGGAGCAGATCAAGCAGTACCGCAACGGCCTTTATGCGCTGGGCCTGGTGCTGGAGGCCCGCAAGAACGTGGCCAACGGCAGCGACGAGCAGAATCCCTACCTGGTCTACGACTACACCCAGGTGCTCAACGACCTGCGCCGACTGCTGCCCAAGGACGCTCGGGTCACCAAATTCCAGGTGAACAATAAGGGCCTCATCACCCTCCCGGTGGAATCGGTGGACTATGCTTCGCTCGGAAGGGTTCTGAAAAGCTTCAAGGACAAGAGCGCCCAAGCCTTGAATCGGCCCGAGGAGCCCAAGCTTTTCTCCGAGGTGAAGATTCCGGCCGGAGCTCAGCGCGAGGTGCGCCAAACTCCGGGCCCCTGGGGCTTCAATCGCCTGGAGCAGGTCTATTCCTTTTCCCTGCAGGCCACGCTCAACCCTGAATTCTGGCAGAATCCCATGCCTTACCCGGATGTGGACAGCTTGGCCTATTACGCCCAGGCGATCCGCGACCTGACCATCGCCGGCACGATCGAGGGCTACGGCGACGGCAACTTCCGCCCCGATCAGGCGATCAATCGGGCCGAGTTCTTCAAGCTGAGCCTGTTCGAGTTCCTTTCCAGCGACGCGATCACCATCGAGGAGTACAAGCAATTCATCGATCTTTCGGAAAAAGACTGGCACTACCAGTACATCCAGCTGGCCAGCCAGATGGGGATTGCGGAAGGGGACGAGGTGGGGCGCTTCCATCCCGATCAGCCTGTGGCCCGCGCCGAGGCGCTGAAGGCCCTGCTCAAGATCTTCCAGATCGAGCCCCCCTCCGCCGAGCATTACGCCGAGGGGCTGGAGGAGGGTCAGGCTTTGCCTAGCCTCCCCTATGGCGATGTGCCGGCCGACAGCAAGCACTATGCTCTCGTCCGCCTGGCTTTGGAGAAGGGGCTGCTGGACCAGACCCAGGTGGTCTTCCGCCCCAATGACCCCATCACCCGGGCGGAAATGGCCTACTGGACCTGGAAGCTCAAGTTCGACTACCTCTAGCCTTTTGCCTTTCGGCCCCTAACCACTCCCATCGTATGGACCCGATCAAGAAAGCCTTTCCTGATTTCATCCCTTCCTCCCCGAAGGAGGCGGTCTCCGCCGCCGTTCCTCTGCGGGACGCCAAAACCAAGGTCCTGGAGGCGCTGCGCAAGCGCCTGGGCCCTGAGCATGCCCTGGTCCGCCTGGCGGAAAAGGCCCTGGCCGCTTTGGAGGCCGACCATTCCCTGGACGGCCTGACCCAGCTGAAATCCTCCCGCTCCAAGGAGGAGCGCCTTCAGTGGGGCTTGGCCCTGGGCCTGCTGGCCGCTTTGCTTTTGGCCTGGAAGGGGACTTTGCCCCTGATGCGGCAGATCGACCAGACCCGCAACGACCTTGCCGAGCAGGCCCAGGTGATCCGGATGGAGGAGCAGAACAACGCCTTCCTCCAGAAGATCCGCCAGGACCGCAATGGCCTGCTTTCGAAAATGGGCCGGGTTTACGCAGCTGTTCCTCAGGCCGACGAGCGCGCCGAAGAGGTGATCTCCATGCTGGAGGACGTGGGGCAGAAGAACAATATCCTCATCGATTCCATTTCCATCCGCAAGCTTCCCGAATCCCAATTCGGCTACGACGACCTGTGGGGCGTGGCGGAAGCCTACGAATACACCTTTTCCGTCGAGAGCGCTCTCCCCAATGTGCTGAGTTTCATCGGATCCCTCCGAGCCTCGCTCCGCCTGATGGATATTATCACCCTGGAGGTCGAAGAATCCAAAGGAGGCTACCGCGCCGGCTTCTCCATGGTGGTGTACCACCTGGTGGAGTAGGCCTGCTTCCCTTCTGCCCGCCTGCTTCGCCCGCTTATTCCCTCATTCCATTCCCATGATCCGACGCATCCAATACCTTCTTTGCTTCCTCGCCTTTGTGCTGTGCGCCCTGGGCGCCTACGAAGCCTCCCGCGATTCCGCCCGCCGTTGGTCGGCCTTCAAGGAGCCGCAGTTGGCTGCCTATGCCAGCCTGGAGCAGGATGAGGCCATTCTGAACGAGCTGGACAAGCAGACCCGCTTCAATTCCTACAAGCCCCTGGATCCCATGTTCTTCATCAAACCCAACATCTTCCAGCGAGTGGAATAATCAAATTTTCAATTTCCAGTTTTCAATTTCCAAAAAAGGCCTTTGAAAAATTGAAAGCATGAAAATTTGAAAATAATTCAACAAGAGATTCCTCCGCGTCGCTGCGCTTTGGTCGGAATGACATGCAAAGAAACCCCAACACTCCTAAAAAAAGACTCCCAATAATCCCCATCATCTCCACTTTCCCAATAATCCCACTCTGATGTATTTATTCACCATCCAGGCCACCGATGCTTTCGGGGGGAAGAAGAAGGTCCAGCTGAGGGCTGCTGCGCCGCAGGAGGCGTTGCGGATGCTCCAGCAGGAGGGGCTGAGGGCCGAGCTGAAGGATATTCTGGAGGCTTCGCGCGACAGCTGGTGGGCGCGTTTGGCCACCTTCGATTTTTCACGGCTCCTGAACCAGGTGCCCAAAAAAGAGGTGCTGCGCCTCATCAATATGGTAGGCCATTCGCTATCCCGCGGGCGCCCGCTCAAGACGTCCTTGGAGTTCATTGGCGAGAACGAGGACCACCAGGGGCTCAAGAGGCTCATCGAAAAGCTCCAGCAGCGCATGGCGCAGCCTTTTGCCAGCCAAGTGGAGATTTTTGCCTCCTGCCCCCAGCATTTCGACGAGGAGTTCCTGGGCATCATCGAGGCTGGGGAGACCTCCTCCAACCTGGGGCGCTACCTGAGCGACTACGTGCAGGAGAAGAAGAAGCAGATGGCCATGGCCCACTCCTTCCGCAGCATCCTGATGAAGCGCCTGACGACCTTGGCCATGGTGATCGGAGTGGCGATGGTGGTGGTGGCCTTTGTGATCCCGCAGTTCAAGTCGCTCTTCGGCGAAAAGCTCCAGATTCCTTGGGCCATGGGGGTGCTGCTGAGCCTTTCGGAGTTCATCCGGGCCTTCGGCGTGTGGATCGGCCTCCTTCTGGCGGCGGGCCTTACCGGCTTCTACTACGCCTTGGCCCGGAGCGAGCGCTTCCGCTTCTGGTGGCACAATGCGCTGCTGCACCTGCCTGTTTTGGGCAAGACCCTGCGCACCTACTACACGGCCCAGTTCGCCTATCTGCTTTCCACGCTGCTGACCAAGAACGTGGACATCCTCAAGGCTATGAATATCATCATTCGCCAGGCTGGAAACGTGTGCATCCAGGAAACCTGCCGCAGTCTGATTCGGCGCATGCAAGGGGGGGATGATCTTTTTTCCGCCATCGTGAAGGAGAATGAGGCCGGGAAGGACTACCTGATTCCTTCCATCGTGCAGGCGGCGAAGGTGGGAGGCGCCACCGCCAGCCTGGGCGACACCCTGATGGAGGTGCGAAATGATCTGGATGAGCTGTTCGCCCTGCGCCTGGAGCGGGCCATACGGGTCTTCAGCGCAGTGTTCTACGGCTTCATCGTCGCTTGCGCCGTCTTCATCGCCTACGGCATCGGCAGCGCCATCATGGCTTTCTATGAAAACGCCCAGGAGCTGATTTGATTTTTCGGTTTTCCTATTTTCTCTAGGCTCTCTATAATCCATTCGAGCCCTCCGCTTTAGTCCCTAATTCCTTTTCCATGAAAGGCTCACTCTCTCTCCTCAAAAGCAACCGCTCGGGCTTCACCTTCGTGGAGCTGCTGGTGGTGATTGTCATCATGGCTGTGCTGGTGGCGGCCACAGCCAACTATCTTTTCGGGCTCGGCGGCCTCAAGGCCCGCGACACCGAGCGCAAGGGCACGCTGCGGCAGGTGGCGGCGCTCATCGAGCAGTTCAACGCCGCCTATGGCGAGCCCCCCAATCCTGCCGTGAAGAGCCGCAAGATCAAGGGTCGGGTCCAGGAATGCGAAACGGTGGGGGACTACAAGGCCATGATGAAATGCTTCAAGACCCTCAAGTACATCGAGGGCGAAGGCCTGCTGAGCCTGGCGGAAGACCCCAAGGAGGGCATCGAGAACGATGAGGGCAACGTGTACCAGTATCTTTATGGGGCCAGCAATAACGCTTGGAAGGTCTGCGCGCTGATGGAGAACCAGACCGATCCGGACCTGAACGACAACTACAGCGGGGAGGGCATTTACGGCGAAGAGAATGGCAGAACCTACTGCATTGTGGCCTCCAACCGCAAGATCGGAGACATCACCTCCATCGAAGGCGGATCGGACACGAGCTTTTTGGAAGAATGATTTGTTGGGAAATTTGAGAGCTTTGAGATGATTGAGATTATTGGGATAAGCAATGCAGATTATGCAGACTGCAGACCGCTTACTGCTGACTGCATAATGCAAACCAAATCGTCTGACCATTCCTCATGAATACGCAAAGCAAAAACAAGGGCTTCACCTTCGTCGAGCTGATCATTGTTGTGGCGCTGGCCCTGTTTCTCCTTGGTCTCTCCGTGCCCTTTGTGACTGCGCTTCGTTCGGACATCGCCATGCTCCGCAGCCTGAAGCAGGTCAAGACGGATCTGCTCTCCACGGCCGCCTACGCCCTTTCCGGAAAGTCCTTCGCGGCCCTGGCGGCCGACGACCTGCTCAACCCGGAGCTGATCCCCAGCCATTACGGCCTGCTGCTGAAGGCTGAGGAGGGCGAGGGCGCGGGGCAATCCTACCGCTACTTCGAATGGCGCTCCCGCCCTTTGCATGAAGATCCCCCCACGGCAAAAACCCTGTATTGGATCGAAAAGGAGCTGCCTTCCCCCGGCGTCTCCCTCCGCTCCATCCGCCTCAAGCAGAGCCTGGAGGATCCGGGGACGCCAGCCGATTCGCTCCTCCTGGTCTCCGTTCCGCCTTTTGGAAGGCTCCACGTGGCGCCGGGGCAAGGCCAGCTCGAATCCGATTCCCCAGGCGACCTGGATTTGCCCCAAGCCTTGGAGGATTCCCTTTCCATCGCCTATGCCGAGCTGGATTTTTCCTACGACGACGAGCCGCTTTCCCTCCGCACTTTGCGCCTTGGCGCAGACAAGACGCTGATTATTGAATAAATTTTTTGTTCAATGTACGCCATTCTCGTTTCCTTCGCGCTGGCCGTGTACTCGGTGATTCTGGTGGATTTCAGCCTGCTCTTTCAGGAAATCTCGGTGAACGCCGATCTGCTGAATTCCACCCAGGCGCTTTACGCCGCCGAAGGCGAGATCGAGCGGACCTGGAACCAGATCCAGACCGGGGATCTGGCCCAAAGGAACATTCTCATGCTGGCTGCCGCCGACCAATCGGCACCCCAAAGCGACGAGGATTTTCTGCCCGGAGGCGAAGGGCTGGAGGCGTTCTACCTCAACAAAACCCTGGATCCTGCCGGGGAGGACCTGAGTGCGGCTCCGGCTTTTCATCCCTACAACCGGGTGGTGCAGCAAGGCGTCTATCTGGCCGATGGGCAGGCCTTGGATCATTTGGCCTATTATGGCCTGGAGCCGCGCAGCGAAAAGACCTTCTCCTTCCGCGAAACAAGCCCGGAAGGCAATTTCAACCAGCTGGTTCTGGACTACAACCAAGGCATGGAAGCCGAGGACATGATGCTGGATGTTTTCGCCTTCCCTAAGGATGGCCTGCCCCTGGAGCTGCCGGATTTCGATCAGCTCAAGGAAGGGGCGGAAGGGCCGATACGGCGGCAGACCCTCAACACGCGCGACGAGACCCAGAACGGCTCCTTTCTGGATTTGGGGGGGCATCTGCTGGGCGTGGGCTTCGGCCAGGGCGATGGGCAGCACAAGGACAGGCTTTCCCTTTCCGGCTTCCAGCCCCTGCAGCACAACTACCTCTTGCGTTTCCAGACCTTGGGCAATGCACCGGTGCGCTTCCGCCTTTCGGCCAACTACCAGGGGCAGCCGGTGCCCCTCCCCAGCATGAGCCAGACCTTGGATGCGATCGGAGCCACCCAAGCCGGACTCTACCAGCGCGTGAAGATGCAGCGGCAGACCGAAGAGGGGCTGATGCCCGGCCTGGGCTTCGCCCTCTTCAGCGATGAATCCATCCATAAATAAAAACAGGCCCCTTCCGACCCATTAATCCTTTTCCATGAAGATCACTTCTCGCCGCCGATGGCCCGCGCTCGTTTTGGCTTTGCTCGCCCTGCCGCTTGGTTTGGCGGCTGTGAGGGCCGGGTTTGCCCAAAACCTGACCGTTTCCCTGATCGACGCCGAGCACTTCCCCCGCATCCAGCTGGCGCTGGAGGGGGCTGGGCTGGACCAAGTGAGAGCAAGGCATTTCTCTATCCAGGAGCAGGGGGAGGAGAATCATGGTCCTATCGCTTTCCTTCCGCCCAAGGCCCCATCCCAGAAAGTGGACCTTTTCGTCCTTTTGGACCATAGCGGCAACACCCGCCCCTATCAGGATGTGATCCGGGCGAACCTGAAAGCCTTGGCGGAGGCCATGCAGGCCGACGGCGTGGATCTCAAGGTCCACCTGACCCGCTTTGGGGCAGGGGATGGCCCCCAAGAGGAAGCTCCAGAAGAAATGTCCCAGCCGGCGGAGCTTTTCCAGAAGCTGCAGTCCTTGGGCTTCGACGAGCTGCGGCTGAACCATGCCTACGGGTTGGGCAAGCTCTACAGCCTGGCCTCCTTTCCGGCCCGCCCGGGCGCGGAAAAAGTTGCGCTTCTGCTGAACGGGTCGCCCTTCTACCAGCAGGAAAAGCAGCCGGAAGCCACCACCTACACGCTGGCCGACACCATCGGAGAGCTCGCCCAATCGGGCTTTGTGGTGTTTGCCGTTGGTGCTCCGGTGCGCGCCTTGCATGCCCTGAAGAGCGACAGCACGGAGGAGGCCAGCCTGACCCACTCCCTTCCGGGCGGCTACTTGGGCGGCTACGGGGCCGATCTTCTTTCCGCGCACCAGATGCTCAAAAGCCGCACGGCCCAAAAAGGCGTGCTGCAGTACTATTCCAATCTGCCGCCCAGCGAGACCGGCCTGGTGGAGCTTTACGCCAGCGGCGAGTTGGCTTCCACTTTCTCCTATCCGGCTTTGGACCGCAGCGCTCCGGTGTATTTCACCCACATGCCTCCGGCCGAGCTGGAGTGGGGGAATCCTTTCCAGGGCGGCATTCTGGTGCAGGCTTCGCACCGGCTCATCGAGGCGCTGGAGTTCTATTACCTGAAGCCCGACCAATCGGTGGCGGTGCTGCCGCTGGTCCGCCAGCCCCAAAAAGACCAGGCGGGGCAGCGCTGGTACCAGGCCGAGGTTCCGCCCAAGGACTCTCCGCAGGATTTCTTCCGCTACGCTTTGCTGGCCCACAGCCCCTTGGGGCCGGCTGGCGATGTGAACGATTTCATCACGGTTCCGATCCTGAGCTACGACAAGGGCATTGCCCTGGAATCCACGATCGTGAACGGGGATTCCATCCTGTGGCGCTGGAATGGCCCGACGGTGGCGATGGGCAGCAAATTCCAGCTGTGGGCGGGGGACGAGATGCTGGCCGAAACCGTCGAGGACCATGTGATCGTTCCGGCCGGAGCCTGCCAAAAATACCAGATCGTCCAGCTGAAGGTGAGGGTCAATCCGGGCGCCGATCACCCTTACGCCGGCCAATGGAGCCTGCCTTCCGCGCCTTTCGAGGCCTATGCGGGCCAGGACGGGCCCATTCATGAAAAAGAGGGGATTGAGCTGATGCTTTCCTGCCTGGAGCAGAAGGCCTTGGCCTCGCTCAACCAGGTGGTCCAAGGCGAAAGCCTTTACCAGGCCGGCCACGATCTTTACCTGGAAAAGGCCCTTTACTACCTCAGCAAGATCGTTTGGCCCCAACAGGCGGCGCAGATCGATTTCGGAAACTACCGTTTCCTGTATTCCATCCTGCGCTTTGTCAGCGACCAGGAGTCCCAGGACTACGCCAAATCCACCGACAAGCTTCCCCGCTCGCTCCTTCACAAGCTGGTCTTCCAGTTCAACCATGGGCAGAACCTGGACGAGCGCTTTGCCGACTCTCTTCAGGAGATGTCGCTGCGCATGAAGGGCCACCCGAGCATTTAGCCGCTTCCCCTATATTATGATGAAAAGGCCGACCTGAGTCGGCCTTTTTGCTTGCGGCGAGTTGCGTCGCCGGATGTCCTGCTGATTTCAGTCCTGCTTTTCTAGCTTTTCCAGCCAATACTCGGCGAGTCGCCGGAATTGAGGGTCAGGATGATTGAGGAGGCCTTTGAAGTGCTCCTTGGGATCTTTCCCCGTTGGAACGATTGGCCATGAGGAATTGCGGCACTCATGGGGAGGGCTGCTAGATTGGGAGTTGAAGACTGTCCAATTTACGTAGAAGGAGATGTGGGGTTCGCCTGCGTCGTAAAGGATGTAATCTTCCAGCACCCTTCGGATTGCCTTTTCACGCGAGGGCTTTCGATGGCTGAAGCACATTCCGTTCAGGAGGCGTTCTATCGCATCCTTGTGATCACGGGTCCAGCCTGGTTGGGCTAATGCCGAAACACTCCCGAGCTCCTCCATTTCAAGTTCGGAAAGGTTGTAGCTCGGTTCGCTAATGAGTTTGGCAAAACCATCTTTCTTGTCTTCTGACGGGGAAGGGTCCTTTTTGGGCGAGCCTTCTTGCTCCTCCTCTTCGTTGATTGAGGGGAAATCTTGATTGGCTGCGATGGTTTGGGGCTTTTCTGGCTCTTCCTTTTCTGCGCACCCGACGAGCGGACCGGCGAGAGCGTAAAGCGCAATGACGAAGGTGATGAGTTTTTGTGACATGTTCGGATCCTTTTGCGGGCTCTGGGTTGTGTTGATGGCGGGTGATCTGGATTTTCTATTCAGCCTGCCAGAGGCTTTAATTAGCAGGCAGGACATCTGCGCTGAAGCGGATCGCCGGGAGCCCGGAATCCGTTTCAGTCGCTTAAAATTGCCTGCTAAGGCCAGTGCTTTCAAGGAGCCAATCGGTGAGCGAACACGATAGCCTAAAAGGCAATGCCTGTCACCTGAATTTTCTGGCCCATGGTAAAAAAGGGGCGACGCGAGTCGGCCCCTTTGCGTGCGACGTGTTGCGTCGCCGGATGCCTCGCCTGCCCCAATCCTGCCAGCTATAGCACTCGGAAGGCTTACTGCTGGAAGCAGAAAATGGAGGTTCCGAAGCTGCAGTTTCCTAGGCTGCACGGCGCAGAAAGCTCGATGCCCTGGAAGGAAACAATGCCGACCTGCTTATCGGAAGCGGCGCTGGTGAAATCGAGGCAGTTTTTGGCGTCTCCTCCGATGAATGCGGTGTGCAGATCCGGGGGGTCTTCGCAGGCATTCCCCTCGCCCTCCTGAGCAAAAAAGCCATTCTCATCCACGTTGATCGCATGGATGAGGTCCTCGTTCGCCAGCTCACCCAAATTGTTGGCGATGATGCTGCCGCCCCGCATGAGGTATGGCACCGGGTGGTCGGTAAACCGTAGCCACGGAGCCTGGGTCGGGTCCGAGGTCTCGAGCCAGGCCTTGTAGGTGCCGGGCAGGTTGGCCGCCTGCGCCAGCAGGTTGCACTTCCCGTCGGCACCCTGTAGCCCGCCGAGCTCGCCCGTGTACTTCGTCGAGCTTACGAAAGCAATCCTGTAGTTGAAGGTGCAGTCGTTAGCGCAGGCGTCCACAAAATCCGGATTGGGGTTGCCGTCGCACTGCTCGGAACCCTCGACCACGCCGTCGCCGCAGACGGAGTTTGTATCCCCGTCCCCGTCGCCGTCCCCGTCGCCGTCGCCCGGTTCCCCATCGCCGTCCCCGGTTTCGGTGTCGGACTGAGTGTCGGTCTCTGTGTCCATCCCGGTTTCCGGATCGCCATCCCCGTCGCCGCTGGTCGAATCTCCTTCGGACGAAGTGGTCATACTTGCGCCGCTGTCGCCGGCAATGTCATCCGTGCAGGCCGGGCCAAGGGCGAGCGCCAAAAAAAGGAAGAATTGGACTCGAAGTTGTTTGCTGAAAGGCATCTGCATTCGCTTTCTTGAGGCGTTCGCCTCATCTCAAGCGGCAACGTTGTGCTGCCGCGTAGAGCGATTGTAAACTATTTTTTGAATTTCGCTAATTCAAAAAGCCGCCCTTCGGACGATTGCTTTTTTTCAGGCAATGCGGTATTCTGAATGCGCAGAAAGACTCCATTCTGCGGAAAGGAGGAAGCATGATTCAAGTGCTCCTCGCTGGTTTCGGTGACCATTAGCCACCTCCTTTTTCATGGCGTCCGAAACCACGGCCCCGGCGTACGCCGGGGCCATTTTACTGTTGGTCGCCTGGCCATAGGCTTGCCAAAGCCGCCTTTTTCCCTTAGGATTGCTCCGGCTTGAACTGCTCCTTAGAAATTTGCCCCTCCACCCACTTTGCCTCGTTTCTTTGACATGAGCTTGGTCTTTTAATGTTTCTCAGCAACCGACCTGTCCCGCCAAGGCGGGATCCCGACCGAAAGGACCAACTGTGACCCTGAAAACTTCCCGAGCTTTGCTCGCATGCTTCCTCTCCCTCTCCCTGCCCCTTCTCCTTGCCTGCGATCCGGATTCGCTGGAGCTCGACCCGGAACCCGTCCAAGACCCAGCCCCTCCGCATGAGGACGAGTTTCCCGACTGCCAGGGCCCGCTCCCATCTCCGAGCGTGACTCTCTTTGTCGGGAACGGCGTTTCCGAAGAGGATCTGGGCCTCAGGGTCAAGTTTGGACTGCTCATGCAGACCGACTTCGACGTCTTTGGGGATTCAATCGACGCTTGTCGAATCGATGGAGGGATTTTCTACTCATTGCCCCCTTCCTCTGAGCCTCTCGAGATCGAGCTCCTCTGGTCGCCCGGATACGACGTGAAGGTCGTGTCTCCTTCCGGGCTGGAGATCTTGAATCGGGAAGGGGAACTCCCCCTTTTGCTGCCCCCTCTTTCCGAGCTCGGCCAAGCAGAGCCTGTCATCTTGGAGATCTCAGTCGCTCCCTAGGGAGCGACTGATCAAGCCACAACCTCATGGATCCGCATCGCGGATCCATGAGGCCTACTTTTCCATGCTTCCCAGCACCTGGAAAATCAGCCTATCCTCGAAGCCGCGGTTCTGCAGAAAGCGCATCAGCTTTTGCTTGCGTTTGCGCGGGTCGCTTTCGTTCAGCGTCCGGAGCTTGGGCTCCAGGGCCTTTTTCGCGCTTTCCCGGGCATCCCATCCGCTCTCCAAAAGCAGCTGCTCCACCAGGCTTTGGTCCAGATGCCTTCGCCGCGCCTCCACCATGATCCGGATGCGACCGACTTGCTTTTGGCTCCAGTAATGGACGAACTGTTCGGCAGTGCGCTGGTCGCTGATCAGCTCCAGGCGCTTCATTTCATTCAGCACCTCGGCAATCGTTTCCTCTTCTGCCGGGAATTCCTGGCTCAGCTTTTGGGCGAGCTCCCCGGCGCTGTGGGGGCGGATCTCGATCCTTCGGAGCGCCCGGGCCCAGATTTTGTTCTTCATGCGGCGCAGCGGTTGGAATTCTGGAGTCCGTGGGGTCCTCCTATGATAGAATCATAGCATGATGGAAGCCAGGCCTAAAAAGCGCAGGGGAATCGGCATCAGGCCTTTGAAAGGGCGTGCTTTCGACATGCGGCCCGCCTCCAATTTCGACCCTCGCCCTCGCTTTTCCGGCCGGTCTTCCTTTTGGGCAGGGTTTGTCTTCCTGCTGCTGCTTTTGATTCCGCTCGGATCCTTCTTCCTTTTCCGCCAAGGATCCATGGTGCTGGGCGCCAATCGAAGTTCGGCTCTGGAGGGCGCAGCCCAGCTGCAGCAAGGAGCCCAGGCCCTTCAGGAGGGGAGAATGGAGGAGGCGAAGGCCGCCTTCGCTTCCGCCGAGGCGCGCTTCCTCTCTCTGTCGGGCGATCTGCGTTTTCTGGCCGAGCGCCTGCAGGATCTTCCTGCAGGCGGGGGGCTCTTTGGTTCCGTCGGCCTGCTTTCGGAGGCCAGCGTGGAGATCAGCCGCCTGGGCGTGGAGCTTTCCGCCTGGGCGCAGCGCTACTTGACTCAGCCCCCCTCATTGGCCTCTTTCTTTTCCGAAGGAGGAGCTGCGGAAATCGCCACCCTGAACCAAGCCTTGGCCGACTTTTCCCCTTTGGTCCAGCGGCTGGCTACGCTGGAGTCCGATTTGGCCAGCCTCGATCCTGAAATCCTTCCTGCCGGCTTGCGCCCTCTGCTCCAGAGCGGCTTGGATGAGCTTGCCCAGGCGTCGGATTTGGCCCAAAAAGGCGAATCCCTCCTGAAAGGAGCCCTGGTCCTGCTGGGCGACAGGGTTCCGCACCGTACCCTGGTCCTTTTCCAGAATTCGGCCGAACGCCGGGCGACCGGAGGCTTTATTGGCAGCTACGCCATTGTGGATGTGGAGGAGGGGCGCATCGCCAAGATCGAGGCCAAGGATGTGTACGAGTCCGACGGGCAGCTGACCGAGCTTTTGCCTGCCCCGCCCGGAATCGATCGGCTCAGCGAGCATTGGTCCATGCGGGACGCCAACACCAGTCCGGATTTCCCGACTTCCGCCCGCCAAGTGGCCTGGTTCCTGGAGCGCAGCCGAGGCCCATCGGTAGACAGCGTGGTGGCCATCACGCCGGCCTTGGCCGAAGCGATCCTTGGCCTGGTGGGGCCGGTGAATCTGGAGAATCCCTCTTTGACCCTGGATGCGGAGCGCTTCACGTCCCTGATCTCCTATTACGTGGAGGCCAAGCTTCAGGATGGGCCCACTCCCAAGCAGATGCTGTTCGATCTGATTCCGATCCTCCAGAAGAAGCTGGAGGCCTTGCCGGATGCCCAGCCGCTGGTGGACCTGGCCTTGCCTCTTGTTCAAAGCGGCGACATCCAGGCCTATTCCTTCGATCCAGATGCGCAGGCCCTGTGGCAAAAGCTGGGGGCGGATGGAGTCATGCCTACGCCGAAGCCAAAAGGCGATTTCCTTGCCCTGATCAGCACGTCCATTGGCGCCAACAAGAGCGATGCTTACATTCGCACGGAAATCGAGCATCGGACCCGCGTTTCCGCCGCAGGAGAACTGACGGATCGGGTGAAGGTTGAGAAGCGCCACCAGTGGGGCGCCAAGGAATCAGATTATTGGCGCCGCTGGATGCAGTCCTACGGCTCCGGGCAGCTCACGAAGGACAAGCTTCGCTTCATTTTGGGAGAGGGGGGCAATCTGGATTACGTGCGCCTGTATGTGCCCAGGGGCTCACGCCTGAGCGCGGCCGAGGGGGTGGCGATGGAGGAGGTCTCCGTTTCGGAGGAGCTGGGCTACACCGTCTTCGGTTTTGTCTTTGGCCCGGTTTCGCCTGGCGAAGCCAAGTCTTTTTCGCTGGAATACAGTTTGCCCTTCTCGCTTCCGGAAGGGGGAAATTACCCGTTCTTGGCCCATCCGCAGGCTGCCGCAAAGCAGGTTTTTCTGAAGAAGGGGATGGAGCTGGATCCGGCTTGGCGCTTGGGTACATCGGAGCCTTCCTTGACAGCATCTTCCCCCGCAGGACTCCAGGCCGAATGGCCTTTGGATCAGGAGCGGAGCCTTGAGGCCGAACTCGAAAAAAAAAGAAGTCCCTGAGTTTTTAGACAATTGACTCTTCTCAGAGAATATACTAAATTCCGTTCCGCTCTTTTAAAAAAAAGCCTGTTCGGAAGGACGAACGTGTGGTCGGCACATGGTGTGCGGCCCGCAAAAGTGATTCACTTATGCGGCCGTCCGGTGCCGCATGAGTGACTCTTTCTGAAAATTCCCCCCTCGGTGAAGCCAGAGAGGATTGATGATGCCGTTTCCCGAAATCGATCTTGCCAACCTTGTCCAGCCCGCCAGCAAAAGCCACCTCCTTGTTGTCTTGAGTTTCCTTGCTGCCGGACTCCTTCTTCACCACTTGTTTCGAGGCTACCTCGAAAAAGCCGGTTGAGCCACCTCCACACTCACCGCCCGCCCGCTTCCATCCCTTGGGGGCGAGGCTGGCGGTCCTTCAAGGAGCTTCATTTTTGAACAAAAAATTTGAACAAGTATAAAATATTTGTTCAATAAAATAGCTTTAGTCCCTTTGGTTATACGCTCATTAGGAAGGCTTATTTCCTATGCCTCTCCCAAAAAGCGAGCTGCTCTTCGGCGTAGGGGCGGATGATTCCATTCAGCCAGCGTCCAAGGGGGCCATTTTCCTCCAGCAATTCAAGGTTCTCCCGAATTTTTTCTTGATTAGGGATTGCGCCCAGCTCCCGATCAATTTCGGCCACTATTT
>JACCDN010323584.1_pt1 | contig 25947 bp, 25 predicted proteins | sample 7441691 | NCBI WGS metagenome assembly JACCDN01 (sample SAMN15323439, study PRJNA562643) | freshwater metagenome | isolation source: river surface water | place: USA:Blue River Watershed | collected 2017-08-16 | reverse complement strand
CTGTTAATCCGCAGGTCCCTGGTTCGAGTCCAGGTCGGGGAGCCAAGAACACAAAAGCCCGCAGATGAAAGTTTGCGGGCTTTTTCGCTTTGCCCCACAATTGGGTTGGATTCCTCTGCCTCCCCCTCTCACGGAGCGGACATGGAAACACTAGACCAAGCACGAACGATCGATGCGGCCACCTCGGCCGCGTTGCGCGCATTTGTGCAAAAGGTCTCGCTGCGCGATGATTTCGCCGAAGCCATCTTGTTTGGCAGCCGTGCCCGACGCACCCACCATCCCGAGAGCGATGCCGATGTTGCGGTCCTGCTGTCCGGGACTCCTGGAAAATTCGTGCAAACGAAACTGGAACTGGACGATCTCGCCTACGAGATACTGCTCGACACCGGCATGCGCATCCAGCCTTTACCAGTCTGGCAGTCCGAGTGGGAGCATCCGGAGGATTATTCCAATCCCCATCTCCTCAAGAATATTGTTCGCGAAGGTGTTCGCCTTTGAACTCGGACACGCTGCTGCACAAAGCCAATACCGCCTTGTCATCGGCGAAGTTGCTGCTCCAGTCAGGCGATGCAGATGGCGCATGCAATCGCGCCTGCTACACGATGTTTGACGCCGCGCGAGCCGCACTCATGGCTTTTCAAAAATCCGATGAAGTGCTCACCATCAAGACACATAGCGGTCTGATTTCCAGTTTCAGTCTTCAACTGGTCAAGCCCGGTCTGATTGATATCGAACTTGGTAAAGCACTGAATAAAGTCGAAGATTTGAGATTGATTGCGGATTACAAAGGGGATGCAATAACGCATGAGGATGCTGCCTGGGCGGTCCAACAGGCAGCGATATTCTTTACAGCCGTTCAAGCGAGATTCTTTGCAGATCAAACATGACCAGCTAATCGCGATTGTTGTGCATTACAAGAACGGTTTTTGTTTCTGCGCATCGCTGACGCACCGCCCCCGTTCCCTTACGCCTACGCTAAAAAAACAAAGCTCACTTTCGTGAGCTTTGTACGCAAATCAAAAATTCTTTTCGCGATTCTCGGCTCAATTGAGCGAACAGTCCGAGTCAACCGAGAGCCAGTTTTCAGGCAAGTACTTCGCCGTGTATTCGCAACTTCCAGACATGCCTTTGAACTTCCCGGTCCCGCCAGTAAAGGTGGTTTTTCCTTTGCCACCCTTGTTCATGTCCCCTTGCTTGCGCTCAGAGACTGAATAAAAAATATCGCCGTCCTTGTCTGTCGTATTGCAGTTTGTCACGATCTCTGTACTTTCCCCACTCTTCACGACACGCATCAGGCAATTCTGAACGTGTTCGCCATTCGGCATCTTTGCAGTGGTACTTCCATAAACCTTAGATACGCCCTTGATAGAACCGACGCTGACTTTTGCGCCGTTCCAATCCATCGCCTGAAAGTCAGACTTGTAGACTGCGTGGGATTTATAGGTGGACTGCGCAAAAGACGAGCCTGCAAAGAAAATTGATGTGGCGACCAAAACCAGCAGATTCAGCAGATATTTTTTATTCATTATGTTCTCCAAGAATTCATGCAATTTGATCTGACAATTACAAAAATTACTATTTTTATTGCCACCTTATCCTAACTCAGGTAAACGTCGACTTCGTTACAGAGTTGTATGAATCAAAGTTACTACCCTTGCAACTTTGAACATGCACCATCCCCAAGCAAGGCTGTCACTTTCTGGCCTTCTGTCCGTTCCGGGTGTCAATTGACAAGTCTGGGAATGGGCGTACATTTCTTCTGACACACTGCTGCGTCAGACAAGACTGCGTTGCCTTGCAAATCGCTAACGCATCTGCCTTTCCTCGCAGGCCACCGCATCACCCCGCCAAGGCCCGACCATGAACATGACCATCTTTCTTTTCCTGCTGGCTGGCGCCGGGTTCGGGATCATCAGCTTCCCGTTCCGGCATTTTTTCAGCGAAGGGCCTTGCCAGGCTGCCGAGACGAGCACTGAAAGCGGTCTTGGTGCGCGTATCTTCTGGATGATGGTGTGCACCTTCCTGTGGCCGATCATGGTGCTGACCGGGATGAACTCTGCCCGCATCCTGTTGAAGCGCCGCGCGAAGAACGCGCCGGAATAAACAACACGCAGCGCTCACGGGCTGCCAGGCTGCCGGGTAATCTGATCGGCCTTGGCCAGCAAAGCCTCAGCCATGCGTATGCTGGCGATATCGATCAGACGGCCGTCGAGACTGACGGCACCCTTGCCGGCCTTCGCGGCCTCGTCCATCGCTGCCATGATGCGGCGTGCCTTGGTGACCTCCGCTTCTGACGGCGTGAATACGTCGTTCGCAAGTTCGATCTGGGACGGGTGAATCGCCCATTTGCCTTCGTAGCCGAGCACCGCAGCGCGATTCGCGGCAGCGCGGTAAGCATCGGGATCGCTGAAGTCGCCGAACGGACCGTCGATCGGCCTTAGTCCGTAAGCGCGGCAGGCGACCATCATCCGCGTCTGCGCCGCATGCCAGGGGTCGGTCCAGAAGTACTGACGATTGCCGTCGGCGTCACGATCAGTCAGCACACCCGAATCCTTGTTCACGCCACCGATGATCGTGGTGCGCGCCCGGGTCGATGCGGCATAGTCAGCCACACCGAAAGACATCGCTTCGAGTCGCTTGCTCGACTGTGCAATCGCCTCCACGTTCGCCATGCCGAGTGCTGTCTCGATCAGCACTTCGAAGCCGATTTTTTTCGTGCGCTTCATCGCAGCCTCGATTTGCGTGACCATCATATCGATCGCATAGACATCGGCTGCGGTACCGACCTTCGGGATCAGCAGCATGTCGAGCCGGGGACAAGCCTCGACAATATCGACGACATCGCGATACATGTAGTGGGTATCGAGGCCGTTGATGCGCACCATCATGGTCTTGGAACCCCAGTCGATGTCGTTCAGGCCCTCGATGATGTTCTTGCGCGCCTGCACCTTGTCGTCCGGCGCAACCGCATCTTCGACATCGAGGAAAACAATGTCGGCTGCCGAGCGCGCCGCTTTCTCGAACATTTGCGGGTTCGAACCGGGCACCGCAAGTTCCGAGCGGTGCAGCCGAGCCGTCGCTTGCTCTATGGTCGTGAAGCTCATTCATCCTCCAACGCAGGGACAGACAAGGGATGCCGTTCGCGCAGCGCGACGACCGACATGAAGATGCCACGCAACAGGGACCTTGAAGCGGGACGCAATGACGTATTCAGCGGTCAGTAGTCAGTGGTCAGCACCGATGCTGGCCAGCGCCTGCTTGACGGTGGCGCCAAGCTCTGACGCGCTGGGCGACACGAACAGACCGTACGAGGCCATGATGTCGGCCTTTTCGCGCGCAGTATCACCCTCGCCCGAGATGATCGCACCGGCATGGCCCATGCGCCGCCCTTTGGGCGCGGTCAGGCCGGCCACGTAGCCGACGACCGGCTTGGTCATGTGCTCCTTCACCCAGCGAGCGGCCTCGGCCTCTTGCGGGCCGCCGATCTCGCCGATCATGACCACGGCCTTGGTCTCGGGGTCCTGCTCGAAACGGGCCATGTGATCGAGAAAAGAACTGCCATTGATCGGATCGCCGCCAATGCCGACGCTGGTGGTGACGCCGATGCCCATCGCCTTCATCTGCGCAGCAGCTTCGTAGCCCAGCGTACCCGAGCGCGACACGATGCCGACATTGCCACGGATGTAGATGTGTCCCGGCATGATGCCCAGCATCGCCTTGCCAGCGCTGATGATGCCCGCACAGTTCGGGCCGACGATGGTGGTGCGCTTCTCTTTCGGGTAACGGCGCAGGTAGCGCTTGACCCGCATCATGTCCTGCGCCGGGATGCCGTCGGTGATGATGCACACCAGTTCGAGGCCGGCATCCGCCGCTTCCATCAGCGCGTCGGCTGCATAAGGCGGTGGCACGAAGGCAAGGCTGGCCTGTGCGCCGGTGGCCTCGACGGCCTCCTTCACGGTATTGAACACCGGTCGGTCGAGATGGGTCTTGCCGCCCTTGCCCGGTGTGACGCCGCCCACCACGTTGGTGCCGTAGCGGATCATCTCTTCGGCATGGAAGCTTGCCTTGTCGCCGGTGAAGCCCTGCACGATGATGCGCGTCGTTTCATCTATCAGAATGCTCATGGGTCCGTTCTCCGTTGGACGACTGCTTCAGGCGACCGCTTCGCCGCGCGCCAGCTTCACTGACTTCTCGCAGGCTTCCATCAGCGAGTCGGCGGTGACGATCGGCAGGCCGCATTCACGGATGATTTTTTGTCCCTGTTCGACGTTGGTGCCGGCCAGTCGCACGACCAGCGGCACCCGCAGGTCTTTCGCGGCCTGAACCACCCCCTGCGCGACCCAGTCGCAACGATTGATGCCGGCGAAGATATTGACCAGGATGCACTTCACGTTGGCATCGGTGAGTACCAGATTGAATGCGGCTGCAACACGCTCCGGCGATGCACCGCCACCGACATCAAGGAAGTTGGCCGGCTCGCCACCGCAATACTTGATGTTGTCCATGGTGGCCATCGCCAGACCGGCACCATTGATGATGCAGCCGATGTCGCCCTGCAAGCCGACATAGTTCAGCCCGAATTCGGCGGCGCGCGCCTCGCGCGGATCTTCCTCGGCCGGGTCGCGCATCTCCGATATCTTCGGACGACGGAACAGCGCGTTGTCGTCGAAAGACATCTTTGCATCGAGCGCGATCACCTGATCATCGCGGGTAACCACCATCGGATTGATCTCGACCATCGTCGCATCGAGGTCGCGGAATGCGCGGTAGCAGCCGAGGATGATGGTCACCGCTTGCGACACCTGTTTCAGGTTCAGCCCTAATCCGAACGCCAGCTGACGCGCCTGAAAAGGCTGCATGCCGACCGCCGGCTCGACCTCGACCTGCAAGATCGACTCCGGCCTGGCGCGCGCGATCTCTTCGATCTCCATGCCACCTTCGACGGATGCGATCACACGGATGCGCTCGATCTTGCGGTCGAGCACGAAGCCAAGATAGAGCTCACGTTCGAACGGCGTGGCCTTCTCGACATAGAGGCGGTGTACTACCTTGCCTTCGGGCCCAGTCTGGTTGGTGACGAGCCGCGAGCCGAGCATGGCCTGGGCGGCTGCCGCGACTTCGCTGTAGGTACGGCACAGCTTCACGCCGCCGGCCTTGCCGCGCCCACCGGAATGAATCTGCGCCTTCACGGCCCAGTGTGCGCCACCCAGCTCCGTAGCCACGTACACCGCCTGATCCGACGTATACGCGACACCGCCGGGCGGCACGCTGACACCGAAGCCCGATAGCAGGGATTTGGCCTGGTATTCATGAATATCCATAACGGGTCCTCGGAGGGTGGTCAGGTCGAGCGCGTCAGCCCGGTGTGTCGCAGGTGTGCGACAAGTCGGCTGAATGTACCTACTTCGCAAAGGGTTTTGGTTCAGAAAATCTGGTTTCGATTCAGAAATGCTTAACGATCGCGCGTACGCGCAGTGATGCGGCGATAAGGCATCGCCATGATGGCGTGGAGATGAATGCACTGTTGCTATAAGGGCCTGGTCTCGTTAGGCCGCTAGCCGCGTTGCGCCTCCTTGCCGTGCAGGTCGTACTGTCTGCGTCGGCACGCCTTGCTATCGACCTAACGAGACAGGCTCCAAGCCTTCATCCACCGTTGCTCAGCATGCCTTGACCGGCAGCGCAGCGAGCACACGCGCATGCAGGTGATCAACGATGCGCAATGCATTAACGGCGGCGATGCACTGGCATCGTCGAAGCACATGCGTGACCGCGCACAAAAAACCCTGACGTGATTACGTGCTTTAACACGCAAAAAAAAACCGTAAGCATTGCAGGGAAATTTCAAATGTTGATTTTCGGCAAAAACAAGAGACAAGCAAAAGAAAAACACAAACGAAAAGCAGGAATGCATAAGAAAAATTCCAAAGAATTCGATTCATCCCTAAAAAAATATGAAGTAAGAATGAAACCCATTGCTTCGTGAATTTTCACTCTCTACAATGCGCGCGGGGATGCGATCCCTCTCTTAGCAAACCTGCGTTCAACGCGGTTATGTTCATCGGCTGCATGATGCAGCCGATTTTTTTCGATAGCTGCAAAATACATTTTTCTTTTGTATGCTTTCGTGTGAATCATTGGGTTGCGGCGACAAACAACGTCATGCGCCGCAATCCCGTGATGTCCATGCGTTGTTGTATCGCGCATGTCGTTGTGACGCATGCGCAAGCTCGCGAATCGAGAAGCCGGGCTGTGCTGCACCCCCAACCCAATCTGGAGACAAAATGGAGAAGAAGACTGTCGTTTCTCAAACTTCACGTACTGCCTTCGGTCGCTTTGCGCCGGTCGCGGTGCTGGCTGCAGCAGGCCTGTTTGCCGCAGGAAGCGCATCGGCTGGTGTCACCGTCACTGCTGAAAACTTCCAGAAGGCCGAATCGCCATGGGATATGGCATTCCTGCCGGATGGCACCATGTTCTTTACCGAGAAGTGCAAGGGCTTGTCGGTCCGCCTGCCGAATGGCCAGGTGAATGCACTGCTGGGTGTGGCCGGCACCAGCGGCTACTCGATGGTCGGCAATGACCTGTTCTGCGATGGCCAGGCCGGTGTGCAGGGTATCGCTATCGATCCGCAGTTCTCGTCGAACCGCTACATCTACGTGTACTCGAGCTCGCAAGGCAGCAACCGCAAGTACGGTGGTTACTCGAACGTCGTGATGCGTCTGAAGGTTGACGCTTCGCTGGCCAAGGTATCCGATCGCGTCGACATCATCGATGACATCGGCTACAAGCCGAAGAAATCCAACCACCCGTTCGGTGGCCCCGGCGCGCACAACGGCGGCCGTATCCGCTTCAGCCCGGGCGATGGTTTCCTGTACGTGACCACTGGCGACAACCACAACGGCGCACGTCCGCAAAGCCCGACCGAACTCGGCGGCAAGATCCTGCGCGTTGACCGCGACGGCAAGGCCGCACCGGGCAACAAGCCACCGGCGGGCTTCGATCCGCGCGTGTTCACCTATGGTCACCGCAACCCGCAGGGCATCTCCTTCCGTCCGGGCACCAACGAGCCCTATGCGTCGGAGAACGGCCCGTGGCACTCGGATGAAGTCACCAAGCTGGAAAATGGTGGCAACGCCGGTTGGGATCCGCGTCCGAACGTCGGTGGCCGCAAGGACTGCCCGGACGACTACTGCGGTTACTCGCCGAACCAGATGGGCGCACTGCCGCCGAAAGAGCGCGCAGCGTTCATGCCGATGACTGACACCAAGACCTATCCGAAGGCGATGCCGCCGGCATGGAACAACAACGGCCTGTCGCAGGGCATGTGCGGCAGCACCTGGCTTGTCGGCAAGAAGTGGAAAGAATGGGAAGGCCGCATGGTCGTCGGTTATGCCGGCATCGGTATCCACGGCACGCCCACCGGCAACCGCATTGATGTGCTCGACATCTCCAAGGATGGCAAGAGCGCGAAGCGTGAAGAACTGCTGTGGCCGACCTTCGCAGGCCGCTTCCGTCACCTGACCCTGGGTCCAGACGGCGATCTGTACGTGGCTGACGAAGCCGCTGGCATGATCTACCGCGTGAAGCCGAACTGATAGCGCACGCGGGTGAGCAGGAACGCGCTGCCTTTGGGCAGCGCGTTTTTTCACACGTGAACAAGCTTAAAACAATAACGACACAGAACCGGAGAGATGTAATGCGACGTTTAATCGCACCGCTTTTGATGATGGGCCTCGTCAGCTTCGGCAAGGCCGCTTATGCCGACACCGAGAAACTGCAGACACTGCTGCAGCGAAATAACTGCCTCGCCTGTCACCTGATCGACAAGCGAAAGTATGGCCCGAAGCTGAATGAAGTCGCCGCCAAATATGCGGGCGATGCCAGCGCCGTCGATGTGCTGGCCAAGAAGATCAAGGCCGGAGGCACCGGCGTGTGGGGCGAGGACATCATGCCGCCGCAACCGCAGGTATCGGATGCCGATGCGCGCATGATTGCCGAGTACATTCTTGCGCTGAACTGAAAAGCCCCGCCAGATGACAAAAAGCCCGGCATGGCTGCCGGGCTTTTTTGCCAGTCATTATCGCCTTACTTCTTTTTCAGTCGCTCGATGTTCTGACGATGGAAATGGTTCATCAGCATGAAGCCCAGACCTACGAACCAGATGCCCATCAGGATGTGCCAAATTTTCATACCAGTCTCCGTTATCGAGTGTTGTCACGCAAATGCATCACACGCCCTGTCAGCGCCGCAGTCGGGCGCGTGAAGGCCAACCGTCTTGAAGCCGAATGTTGAAATCAGTTAAACGGCTCGATTATTACCCAAATCCCCGTCACGCGTGTTTCGCGCCAGCAAGGGCCTGAGCGCGACGATCGTCATCACCAGCAGCAGCATCTCCAGCACATAGACGCTGGTGTAACCAAAGGCCGAGCCGCCCGCCATCGCGGCCACATCCCGCAGGATGCCGCCGAGTGCAACGGCGATGCCGGCACCGGTGGCCTGTACCGCGCCCCAGGCGCCCAACGCGAGCCCGCTCTGGCTGGCAGGTGCGAGGTTCATCGTCGCCGTCAGTGTGCCGTGCCCGAACAGGCCGGCGCCAAAGCCGATCAGCAAGGTGCCGGTGCCGAACAGCCAGGGCATCGCGGTCGGTGCGGCGAGAATCACCATCGCGAACGCCGGCAAGCCGGCGATCGCGCCCAGGCCCGCCAGCCGCAGCGGATCCATGCCACGCCCCAGCACGCGCGACGCCAGTCCGAAGCCGAGCAAGCCGCCAATCGCCAGCGTCGCGGTGAGCAGCGTGGTCTCGCCGACGGACAGTCCCAGGATCTCGCCGCCATAGGGCTCGAGCAGCACATCTTCCATCGTGAACGCCATGGTGCCGAGGCCAATCGCGAGCAAGCGACGCATCGCCTGCTCCCCCTGGCAGTACAACTGCCAGGTGCCGCGAAAATCTGCCGTGGCTTCGCCACTCGGCTTGTGCGCGCGGCTGCGTGACTCCTGCTTCCACAGCGCGATGGTATTGAGCACCAGCGTCAGCACTGCCGACGCCTGGATCACGCTGATCAGCCGCCCCGGGCTGAACTCCGACAGCGCCAGGCCGAATGCGACGGCACTGCCCATCATCCCCAGCAGCAGCATCACGTACATCAGGCCCACCACTTTCGGGCGCGCCTCCGGCGCGGCGAGGTCGGTGGCCAACGCGAGACCGACGGTTTGCGTGGTGTGCAGTCCTGCGCCGACCAGCAGGAACGCGATACCTGCTGCGGCCGGCCCGACCCAGGCCGGTGCCTGCGATGCATGACCGAGACCGGACAGCACCAGCAGCGCGAAAGGCATGATCGCGAGACCGCCGAATTGTATGAGGGTGCCCATCCAGATATAGGGCACGCGCCGCCAGCCCAGCTCGGAGCGATGGTGGTCGGAACGAAAGCCGATCAGTGCGCGAAAAGGTGCCGCCAGCAAAGGCAGGGAAATCATCAGGCCGACCAGAGCGGCCGGCACATGCAGCTCGACGATCATCACGCGCGTCAGCGTGCCAATCATCAGTACCAGGGCCATGCCGACCGACACCTGGAACAGCGACAGCCGCAGCAAGCGCGACAAAGGCAGCGTCGGCGACGCGGCGTCGGCAAATGGCAGGAAGCTCGGACCTATCCGTGCCCAGGTGCGCAGCATTTCCTGCCGAAGGGTTCGGGCGGAGCTCATGATCCGGGCATCAGGCGCGCAAGGCGACGGGAATGAACAGGAATGAAAAGCGTGACGTCATGGTTCGGGCCCCGAACCATGACGAAAGGGCACGAATTACTTGCGCAACCCGTCCGGTGCTACCAACACCGCCACCTGCTCAGCGGATGTCGATGATGCTGCCGATACTTGTGCAGCGCTGCCGTTCAGGTAACGCTTGACCCAGGTGGTGTTCGTCACCAGCGCCAGATGCACCGCGAACGACGCAACAGCGACTGCGCCGATGATGATGGGGATGCCCACCGAGGGTTTGACCACGCACCACAATTTTCCGTAAATCATCGCGTTGTCCCCTCGATCAATGCAGCCAAGGTGAATAAATGTACGCGAGCAGATGCGCGAAAGCCGCGATCATGCCGAAAATCTGCGTACCCTGGATCAAGTGACGGTGAATTTCTTCGGACTCTGCTTCAGTCAGTCCCGTCGGCCATACTTTGTCTTTGTCAGACATTTGTACACCTCCTAGTTATTGAATCAAACGTGCTGGACCTGCACCATGAAGCCATTCCCGAAACTCCGATTGATACTCCGACACCATCGCCGCGGAATCCTTGATGTAATTTTTTAATTACACTTATAGTTGTAATGCGAGAGTTACATAAATTTCCATCAACGTCAATCCGTGCGCAGAAAAAGTGCAGGCCAAGCGCCATGGCGCTGGCCTTGTATTTTCAATTTGATACCTATGGAAGGCGGGCGCGGATTGGCCCGAAAAATAGCCCGGCACTGGCATACTTGCCAGTGCGCGCCCTGCAAGGGGGGATCCAGCGACTTGCGTTAACTGACCAGCAGTAGTCCCAGTGTCGGGCTTTCGTCGGCCGCAACCGCGATGCGGCGCTACTCGTTCACACCCCCGGTTGCCCCTCGGACGGCGGCTCGGCAAACAGTGACGGCAGGTTCGTCGGCACCAGCGCCTTGTACACCTTCCACGTGGTGTGCCCGACCAGCGTGGCGGTGAAGGCCAGCGACGGCAGGAAGAACACCAGGCTGAAGCCGATCAGCACCGTGATCGTCAGCGCCCAGACCAGCATCGCGCCCGTGTTGTTCCACAGAGTGATCGCGCTGGCACCGATCGATTCCATCGTATCGGCATCGCGGTCCAGCATCATCGGCATCGACACGACTGAAGTCGCGAACACCAGGCTCGCAAAAGCGAGGCCGGCCACGCCCCACACCAGCAGGAACTCGAGGTTACCGCCAGAGAGGATATTGCCGATCATGTCGGTCAGGGTCGGGTACGTGTGCTTCGCAAACAGCGCAAAGATCACGACCGAGATGCGCGCCCACACGATCATGAAAAAGGTCAAGGTCGCCGCAAAGAACGCGATCGATTTCCAGTTACGCGCCCAGCAGCTGAGGCTGGCACGCAAGTCCGCCCTGCCGCCCTGCGCCAGCTGGCGCGACAAGTCGTAGATGCCGCAGCAGATAAACGGCCCCATCAGGAAAAATGCGGCTGTCAGTCCCATCGTGACTTGCCACACCTGCCGGTACACCTCGGCAATCGCATACCCCATCAGCACGAACACGATGCCATACGCGACGCCCTTGAAGCCGGTCGCGCGCATGTCGCGCCAGCCGTCGGACAGCAGTCCGAAGATCGCGGTGGGCGGCATCGGGCCGGGTGCACAGGGAGTGGAAACGGTCGCGGCGGGCGCGGTGGACATCGATGCCATGGTGCCTCCAGGGTTCGGTTTCTTGTTATGCGCCTTATTTTAGGTGAGCGGCCCATGCGAAGAAAGCATCCCTCGCGATTTTGTCGGACAAAACAAAAAAGCCCGGCTCAGGCAGAACCGGGCGAACCAAGAGCCCCGGCGAACCGGGACCTGGGGATGAAGGGTCAGGGATAAACGGTATCGTCAGCGCAGGTGGTGCACGTCGGCCTGTCCGTAGACCGGCGTCGGTATGCCTTCGTAACGCGCCTTCAGCTGCAGCGACAGGAACTGCGAGTAGTGGCGGCTCTGGTGCAGATTGCCGCCATGGATCCACAGTTGCTGTTGCTGGGTGGGCTTCCACATGTTGCGCAGCTCGCCCTCCCACGGACCGGGGTCCTTGGTCGTGTCGGAGCCCAGTCCCCACACCTTGCCGACGCGGTCCGCAATCTCCGGTGATGCGAGATCGGCGATGAACTGGTTCATCGAACCATAGCCGGTTGCATACACGATCAGGTCGGCCGGGAGCTCGGTACCATCACTCAGCGTGACGGACTTCGGATTGATGCGCTCGATGTTGACTTTGCTCTTGAGCTTGACGGAGCCATTCGCGACCAGCTCGCTGGCGCCGACATCGATGTAATAGCCCGAACCACGGCGCAGGTACTTCATGAACAAGCCGGAACCGTCATCGCCGAAGTCGAGCATGAAACCGGCCTGCTCCAGGCGACCATACAGGTCTGCATCGCGCTGCTTCATCGCTTCGTACACCGGGATATGGAAGGTGTGCATGATCTTGTACGGCACGCTGGCAAAGATCAGGTCAGCCTTGTGGTGGTCGATGCCGTTCTTCACCGCCTGCTCGCTGTACAGGCCGCCGAGCGCAAGCTCCATCAGGGAATCCGACGGCGCAATGTGCGTGCTGGTGCGCTGGATCATCGTCACATCGACGCCGTTTTCCCACAGCGCAGCGCAGATGTCATGCGCCGAGTTGTTCGAGCCCAGCACCACTGCCTTCTTGCCCTTGTACGCTTCCGGGCCCGGGTGCTTGCTCGAATGATGCTGGTCGCCGAGGAAGGTTTCGGCGCCGGGAATCTTCGGCACATTGGCATAGCCGGATACGCCGAGCGCGAATACCAGCTGCTTCGGACGCAGCACGATCTCCTTGCCATCGCGCTCCACCGTCACCGACCATTCGCCTTTCGCTTCATCGAAGCTGGCATGCTTCGCGGTGGTGGAGCTCCAGTAATTGATCTCCATCAGCTTGGTGTACGACTCCAGCCAGTCGCCGATCTTGTCTTTCGGTGCAAACACTGGCCAGTCATCGGGGAAAGGCATGTAGGGCAAATGGTCGTACCACACCGGGTCATGCAGGCACAGGCTCTTGTAGCGCTTGCGCCAGCTGTCGCCGGGGCGCTCGTTGCGCTCGATGACGATGGTCGGCACGCCCAGCCGGCGCAAGCGCGCCGCCAGCATGATGCCGCCCTGCCCGCCACCGATGATCACCGTATCCGGTTGCTTCGTGTAGCCGAGCGTCGCTTCTTCTTCCTTGCGCAGTTCCAGCCAGGTCTTGCGACCGGGGTGCACGCCATGCTCGGCACCCTTGATACGGCGCTCGCCCTTGCGCTCTTCAAAGCCTTTCAGCTCGACCATGGTGGTCAGCAGCGTCCACGCCTGATCGCCCTGATCGCCGGCCTTCAGGCGCAGGTGACCGAGGCCACGCGCGGTCGTGGTCTCGAAATTGAACCAGGCATCGACGATGCCATCGGCCTCGGTCGGCTCACCGGACACGGTGAAGTGCGAAGGCTTCACATGTGACAGCTGCGACGACAGCATGTCCGTGATCGCATCGCGGCCTTCCTGGGTCTTGATGTTCCAGGTGAAGGACACCAGGTCGCGCCAATAGCATTCCGGCGCAAACAGATGCGCGACCGCTTTCAGGTCGGCTGCGGCCAGCGCTTTCTCGAATCGTTGCAGCCAGTCGCTCGCGCGCTGCGCAGGGGTAGCGTTACTCATCAGGCATGTCTCCTCGTGTGATCGACGCCTCGTGGTCGGGCGCCCTGCATGCCTGATATCAAGTTCCATGCCATGCGCGACATCGCGCAGTGCCATCGCAATCGTGGAGTGGCGACTACCGCTGCAAGCGTGGCAGCGGCGATGGCAGTCACTTTGGCGGTGCTTGTTTCAGTCACTTTTGGCAGCGCTGTCGCAAGCCTACTTGCGTGTCGCAAGCGTCACGCTGTCACTGTGACAGTTGTCACACCCCGCGCTCAGAATGCGACATGGTGCGGTGCGACGATGCCTTCGCGCTTCATGCGGCGGTAGATGGTCATGCGCGCGACGCCGAGCTGGCGCGCGACCTCGGTCACGTTCCAGCGATGCGCCTGCAACATGGCCAGCAGGGCCGAGCCGCCGACGCCACCAACACCGGCAACGCCAGCTTCACCTGAAGTACCCGCAGTACCTGAAGTACCCGCAGCGCCATCACCGGCGGCAGCCAACAGGCCGGGACGCGCGCCACTGTCTGTGCTGAGGTCCGGCAGATCAGACACATCGATGATCTGTTCGCCGGCCATGCTGCATGCATAATCGATCGCATTGCGCAGCTCACGCAGATTGCCCGGCCAGCGGTGGCGCAGCAAGGCGTCCATGGCTGCCGGCGTGATATCGCGCTCGCCGAGCAAGCGACGCAGCATGTAAGCCAAGTCACTGCGCTCACGCAATGCGGGCAGCGAGATCTGCGCGCCATTCAGCCGGTAATACAGGTCATCGCGGAAGCGGCCCTGCCTCACCAGTTTTTCCAGCGGCGCATGCGTGGCCGCGATCACGCGGATATTCACCGGCACCGGACGCGCCGCGCCCACCGGATGCACCTCGCGCTCGGAAAGCACGCGCAGCAGCCGCGCCTGCAACGGCAAGGGCATGTCACCAATCTCGTCGAGGAACAGCGTACCGCCATCGGCTTCCAGGATCAGTCCGCGCCGGCCCTTGGGCGATGCGCCGGTAAAGCTGCCGGCGACATGGCCAAACAATTCGCTTTCGATCAGATGCTCGGGAATCGCTGCGCAATTCACCGCGATGAAAGGCTGGCGGCGGCGCTCGCTGCTCGCATGCAGCGCCTTGGCGAAGTATTCCTTGCCGCAGCCGGTCTCTCCGGTCACCAGCAGGCTGATCGGCGAATCCACCAGTTTCGCTGCGCGTCGCAATTGCTCGTCCAGTACCGGGTCGCCACCCGACAGTGCTGCGAGCGGCGCCGGCAGGCGTGACTCACGGCTTTCGCGGCTGATCGACGGCACCGGCGGCGGTGTCACCACCATGAACAGCAAGCCCGAGCCCTGCGCCTGCATCACGGCGCGATGCTGCGTGTTGTTACCGGCGATGAATTTGCCCAGTTCATCGAAGCCCACCTCGAGCAACTCGGACACCGCGCGGCCCAGCAAGCCATGACCATCGCCGGTACTCAGGCCCAGCTGCGCGCCGCGGTTATGACCGACGACGCAGCCGGCCGCATCGAGCGCCAGCAGGAACTCCGGATTGACATCCAGGAATTGCGGTGCGGACGCGAGCCGCAAAATCCAGTTCTTGCGATGGCGATGCAGGAAGGCGGCATCTTCGATCTGCCGCGTGAACATCTTCACCAGCTGCAGTGCCAGGGCCTGGCTGTCCTTGGGCTTGGGCGAGGACAGCGCGCTGATGTCGAGCACGCCGATCAACTGACCCTGTGAGTCATAAATGGGGCTGGTGGTGCAGGTCAGCGGGATATGCGTCGCATCGAAATGATCATCGAGATGCACAGTCAGCGCCTGCCCTGTGGTGATGCAGGTACCGACACCGCAGGTGCCGGCATTGTGCTCGCTCCAGTCGGCGCCAAGATAGAGCCCGGCCTTGCGCAAGCTGAAGTCGAGTCGCAGGTCACCGATGAAATCGACGGTGATGCCCTTCGCATCGGTCAGTAACACCACATAGCCGAGACCGGACACCTGCTGATACAAGATCTCGAGACCATGACGCGCGATCTGCAGGAAGGCTTCCATTTGTTCCTGATGCTCGCGCAGCCGTGCTGCCGGCAGGATGACTGCTTCCTGCATGCGCGTCGGATCGAGCCGGTGCTCTTGCACGCAACGCAGCCAGGATTCACGAATGATCGCCTCATGGCCTGATGCATCACTGACGCCGATGCCGCGCTCGGCGACCTTCATCACCACGTCGATATGGTTACGCTGATCCAATAGCATGAGGCCCCTTTGCCGGCATGGTGGTCGTCAGACGCTCTGTGGCGTCGGTCGATGACGCGCGGGCAAAGCGGAGATGGTGTCAGTCGAGCATACCGGGAATCGTTGCCGCGTGCATTGCGCGTGCAGCGTTATCAAAACGGCCGACAAAAATTTTGCAGTGCAAAACCTGATGGGCTGCCTGCCCGGCTGGCACTCATGCTGCATGGCGGCAGCAATCCACGTTTACGCGCGGCGCAGAAATGTTAGGATCGATCGCGACCGCACCGCCGGTGCGCTGATCAAGCCAACCGAGGAGACAACCATGAAAACATCTGCGCTGAGATCGTCTGTGGCTGCCGCAAGCACCGTGGCCGCGATGAGCACGTTGGCCACCACTGCCCTTGTCACGCTCTGCATCACCCTGTCCGCGCCGGCGATCGCGCAGCAAAAGAAAACCACGCTGGGGCTGGATGCGGCAAAGAAGATGACGGCCGCCTGCGAGCAATATGCGCGCAAGGAAGGCTGGAACATGGTGATTGCCGTGGTCGATGCGGGTGGCGAGCTGAAGCAATTCAGCCGCATGGACAATGCCTTCCGTGCCAGCATCGAGATCGCGCACCTGAAAGCGAACACGTCGTCCGGCTTTCCGTTCTCGACACGCCAGGTCGGTGAGGTCGCACAGCAGCGCGTACCCGGCATCGTGCATGTACCGGGCATCGTGACCTTCGCCGGTGGCCTGCCCATCATCACGGCCAGTGGCGAACACATAGGCGCTATCGGCGTCAGCGGCGGCACCGCCGATCAGGATGAAGTCTGCGCGCAGGCAGCGCTCGACGCCGTGAAGGCCGAGCTGAACCTGAAGTGAGTGCAGCGAGGACCCTAGTCCGCGTGGCCGATGAAACGCAGTATCGCGTCGGCCACCGCGGCAGGTGCTTCGCGCTGCGGGAAGTGGCCGACACCATCGAGCACCACACGCTGGTAAGTATTGCTGAACCAGCGCTCCTTGCCGGCCGAGGAGCCGACCGGGTTCACCGAGTCGGCGCCACCGTGGATCACCAGCGTCGGCGTCGCGATCACCGGTAAGGGCTTCAATGCCGCGCTATCGTCCGCATAGCGCGGATCGCCGGGCACGAAACCCCAGCGATGACGATACGAGTGCAAGGTGATGTCTATCCAGTCCGGATTGTCGAACGCGACTGCGGTCGCGTCGAATTCATGATCCGCATACCAGCCGGCCGGCGACCAGGTATCCCACATCGTCTTCGCGAATGCGCGCGGGTCTTCGCGCACCGTGCGCTCACCCAGCGGTGTTGCCATGAACCAGTGATACCAGTAGCAGCGCGCCTGCTCGAGCGCCATCGGCTGCGACGGATCATTGGTGCCATAGCCCACCGACACCGACACCATCTGTGATGCGATGCCCGGCGCCAGGCCGACGGCGATCGCTACAGCGCGCGCGCCCCAGTCATGGCCGACCAGTGCCGGCTGTTGCAGGTTCAGCGCTTGGATGAATTCGATCAGGTCGCGCCCCAGTGCCACCAGTTCGCCGCTGCGCATCGTGCCGGTATCCAGAAAGCGGGTGCCGCCATAGCCGCGCAGTGAGGGCGCGAGCACCCGGTAACCTGCCGCCACCAGCGATGGCACCACGTGCAGCCAGGTACGCGCAGCATCCGGCCAGCCATGGACCAGCACCACGGTGCGCTTGCCCTCGGGATGCCACTCCAGGTATTCGATGTCCAGCAGCGACGTAGAGACCGATTGCGTGGTGCAGGTGTGGCAGGTGTTGTCGTGTGTTTGCATGTCGTGTTGAACGCGTATGGCTTGCTTGGTTGCGTGCTTGGTTGCGTGCTTGGTTGCGTGCTTGGTTGCGTGCTTGGTTGCGTGCTTGGTTGCGTGCGAAGTTGGGTGCGTGTTTGCGTGCGAAGTCGGGTGCCGGGTGGCCCAGGTACTGAAGCCGCTGCTGGCGGGCACCGCAGCATCTTGCGTCATTCCATCACGTCAAGGCTTGGAATTTTGGAAGTTCGCATTTGGACCGAAAAATCCCGCAGTGCAGCACAAGGCTGGTACACTCGCGCGCGATGCCGCACTGCGTGCCGGTGCAGGCAGTGCAAGCACAACGATGATGGGGGCCCGAGACGCTACCCACCCGGGCCGCGAATGCGCCCCGACCGGCCACCAGGCCATTACCGAGAGACAAGGAAAAAACATGGTTCAAGCAAGAGAAGTCGTCGTCGTCGGCGCAGCCCGTACCGCCATTGGCACTTTCGGCGGCTCGCTGAAGGATCTCGCCGCAGCAGAACTGGCAACCATCGCCGTCAAGGCAGCCATCAGCCGCGCGGGCGTCGATGCCGCAGCGGTACAGCAGATCGTGCTCGGTCATGTGATCAATTGCGAGCCGCGCGACATGTATGTATCGCGCGTGGCCGGCCTGAATGCGGGCATGGCGAAGGAATCGGCAGCGCTGACGCTGAACCGCCTGTGCGGTTCGGGCCTGCAGGCGATCGTGACCGCAGCGAATGCAATCCAGCTGGGCGACGCCGATGTCGCCATCGGCGGTGGCGTCGAAACCATGAGCCGCGCACCGTACAACCTGCCGGCCGCACGCTGGGGCGCGCGCATGGGCGATGCGACCGCCGTCGACATGATGCTGGGTGCACTGAACGATCCGTTCGGCGGTGGCCACATGGGTATCACTGCAGAGAACGTCGCGAAGCTCTACACCATCACGCGCGAACAACAAGACCAGTTCGCTGCCGACAGCCAGCGCAAGGCGCTCGCAGCGATCGAAGCCGGTTATTTCAAATCGCAGATCACGCCGGTCGAGCTCAAGACCCGCAAGGGCGTGGTCAGCTTCGATACCGATGAACACCCGAAAGCCGGCACCACGGTCGAATCACTGGCCTCGCTGCGTCCGGCCTTCGTGAAGCAGGACGGCACCGTCACCGCCGGCAATGCGTCCGGCCTGAATGACGGCGCCGCGGCCTGCGTGCTGATGGAAGCCGGCGCGGCCGCGCGTGCGGGCGCGAAGCCGCTGGCACGCCTGGTGTCCTATGCGGTGGCCGGCGTCGAGCCGTCGCTGATGGGTACCGGTCCGATCCCGGCGGTGAAACTGGCACTGCAGCGCGCCGGCCTCACGCTGGACCAGATGGATGTGATCGAATCGAACGAGGCGTTTGCCGCGCAGTCGCTCGGCGTCTGCCGTGGCCTCGATCTCGATCCGGCACGCACCAACCCGAACGGCGGCGCGATTGCACTCGGCCATCCGCTGGGCGCCAGTGGCACCATCATCACCATCAAGTGCCTGTACGAACTGGAACGCATCCAGAAGCGCTATGGCCTGGTGACGATGTGCATCGGCGGCGGCCAGGGTATTGCAGCAGTGTTCGAGCGCCTCTGATCAACTCATTCAGCGCAAGCCAGGCGCATCAGTTCGGCTTCGGGCGTGGCGGCTTGCACGTCACGCCAGTCGCCGACCACGGTGTGCTCGGCCACTGTGTCGCCGCTGCCCATGCGGCCCTGCATTTTCAGCACGCTGAGCACGCGCTTGCGTTGATGCCGGCAGTTGTACTCGGTCGGGTACAGCACTGAGCGATAGGCCTTGCCCTGCTCGTTGCCCTCGGTCGCGAGGTCATGCAAATCCCACACGATCGCCATGCCGCTCATCACGACCCGACGCACGGTGTCGTAATACAGTGTCGCATCGCGGTCTCGCGCATAGCGTGTCCAGTTCTCGGCCTGCGCTTGGCTGACCAGCAGCAGCAACAGCAGCGGCAACAAACGTCTCATCGGCAATCCTCGCTTTTGTGATCAGCCGGCGCATGGTCGCGCGGGCTTGCTGGGTGCCGATTCTGCCATTGCCCGTCGCCCCCGGTCAAAACGCGGGACGAAAAAAAAGGACCGCAGATGCGGTCCTTCTCACGACAGGCTGACTGCGATCAGGCAGCAGCTTTCTTTGCCTTGGCAACCGGCTTGGCCACCACCGGCGCGAACTGGCCGCTCATCTCATGCAGTTGTTCCTGGTACTTGTCGTACGACGATTGCGCGACCTTCATGAACTGCTCGTAAGCCGCATTCGCGTTGGCGATGCCGGTCTTCATCGCATCGACGAACGACTCGGTGCCAGCCGGCGCAACCTTGGTCAGGTCATTGATCAGCGTGTTCACATGGGCGCTGGTCTCGGCAGCACGGGCCTTCGCAACTTCGGTCAGCTCAGCCTGTGCCTTCGATGCGATGGCAGCAACGTGACGCGCATACGAGATGGCCTTGTCGGCAGCCGGTTGTGCATGCGACTGCAGCACGACCATCGCGGTCTGCGGATCTTTCGCAGCCAGCACTTCCTGAGTCACGGCCGACGCGTCTTCCAGCGATGCCTTGACGGTTGCGATGTTCAGTTCGACCAGGCCGGCCACGGTGTGCAGTGCCTGCTCGGTCAGGCCCGACACGGCCTGCAGCTGGGTTTCGATCTGGGTCTTGGTGGCTTTCGACAGCTGGTCAACATTGAAATTCAGGTTCATGCTCATCTCCAGTTGGGGGGACTTCGGCACCACGTTTGTGCGATGCAATAACCGAGATTTTACCGGGTGAAATATTCCTGTCAATAGAAATTATTGCGACGCACAATACTTGCCCATAGATTTCCTCGTTCTTGATTTCAGACCTTTTGCATCGCCTAAGTCATTGTTTAAATTGGAGAATATCAGGTTCTGAACGCAACTGCACAGTCTGGATCACCCATTTCCGGATAGCGCCGGCAGCATCACTGTTGCAGTGCTTTTGACCCGGCGCCGTGCAGGCCTCCCGCCCTGCCTGCTGCATAGCGCGCAACGAATTGCACCAATAGCAACTATCTTCACGTGTACAGTAAGTTGTCGTTACGCATGCTCGCCCTTTGGAAACAGCAAGCAGCCCGGCCCCTGATGCAGCGGTGGACTGGAGAAAAGAAAAATAATGAAAAAAACGATGTTTCTGGCGCTGTGGCTGACAGCGCTCGCGTCATTCCTGGCAGCCGCGCCCGCGTTCAGTGGCCAGCCTGTGGTGCTGGATGATCATCCGCCGGTCATCATCCCGCTGAAACCGGCCAACCTGTCGGTGCTGGTCGACGACCAGCACGGATTGAACATCGACGAAGCCATCGCTGCCCGAGACCGTTTTGTCCCCGCCGACAGCATCCCGAAAATCGAATCGACGAAGCGCTACTGGCTGTCATTCGATATCAGCAATACGGTGGATCGCGACCGTGACTTCCGGCTGCTGAACCGCACCTTTGCGTTGCGCGACCTGCGGGTCCATGTGGTCCATGCGGACGGCGAGCGCCAGGACTACCTGTCCAACTATGTGCAGCTGCCGCCGCAAAACCAGCTGATCCGCTCCAGCCCTTTCCTCGCGCCCGATCCGCCGGTCGACAGCCAGTACATCTTGCTGCGCCTGCGGCGTGGCGAAACCCTGCGCGTGTATGCGATGGTGATTCCGGACCAGCGCTTCCTGCCGACGCAATTCACTTTCCTCAGCGTGGTGGATCACGCGCGCTATCTGGAGTTGCGCCGCTTCGGCATGTATGTCGAGGGCGCACTGGCCGGCGCACTGTTTGCACTGGCCTTCTTCGGTTGGTATTCGTATTACCGCAACCGTGACCGCGCCGGGCTGTTGTACGGCATCTGGATCATCTTCGCGTTCTTCAGCGTGATGACGCTGGGTGTGCATGATGGCCAGCGTTTTGGCGAATTTTTCATCAGCTTCGAGGAATGGGGCATGATCCCGTCCGGGCTGTCGATGCGCACCGTCATGGCGTATGTGGCGACCGGCGGACAGAGCATTACGTATGTCTTGTTCGCGCGCGCCTTCCTCGACCTGCGCGAACGCTTCCCGCGGTTCTATCATTTCAGCACCGCGTGGGTGGTGTTCTACATCTCGCACCTGACTCTTAACCTGTCAACGCAGCACACGGTACCGCCGAACTGGCTGTGGAACCCGCTGCTGATGTGGCTGCTGGCGGTACTGCTGGGCATTTACGCGTGCGCCTATATCCGTCTGCGCGAAGGCATGAGCATTGCGAAGTTCTTCATGATCGCGATGATCCCGTATGTATTCTTCCGCTCGCTGTTCTTGCTGGGCATCGCCGGGATTCCGTCACCGGTCGCATCGCTGCCCGATGTCGGCGTTTTCTTCCAGCTCAAGGACACCAACTCGATGCAGGGCTTCGGTGTGGTGTGCGAAGCACTGATCATGGCACTCGCCGTGGTTGCGCGCTCACGCTGGCTGCAGGATGAGCTGACGAAGAGCATGCAGGCGCAGCAGGAAATGGTCTCGAACCAGAACCGCGTGCTGGAAGCGACGGTGCAGGAACGTACGCGTGAGCTGGCCGAGCAGCATCGCGAGCTGGAAGAAGTGCATCAGTTCGTGGTCAGCTCAGTCAATTATGCGAGCCGCCTGCAGCGCAGCCAGCTACCGCGTCAGCACCGCATTGACGGACGCTTTGCATCGATGGGCGTGATCTGGGAACCGCGCGACACCATCGGCGGCGACTTGTGGTGGCTGTCGTCATCACAGCGCGGCGGGCCATTCACGCTGGCGGTGGCCGACTGTACCGGCCATGGTGTGCCGGGCGCGATGCTGTCGCTGCTGGTATCGAATTCCTTCGAGCGCATCTATTCCACCAATCCCGACACCCAACCGGCCGAAGCGCTGCTGTCACTGGATTTCCTGGTGCGCGCCGGCCTCAATCAGGATGCCGACGACACTGAGAGCGATGACGGCTGCGATGCGATGGTGCTGCGCATCGACCGCGAACGCAGGGAAATGATTTTTGCCGGCGCCAAGATCGGCATGTTCCAGCTGACCGCCGACGGCAGCGTGATCCGCCATCGCGCAACCCGCGCCAGCCTCGGCTACCGCCAACCACCATCCGACGAAGATGTGCCGGTCAACCAGCTGATTGCATGGCAGCCCGGCGATGCGTTCGTGATTGCCACCGATGGCTTCACCGACCAGATCGGTGGCGACATCGCTGCGCCAAGCTCGTTTGGCTACCGTCGCATCGAGCAGGTGCTGGCGACGCAGGGCGACGCGCCGGCCGCCACCATCGCACAAGGGTTGCGCGAGGAATTCGAGCGCTGGCGCGGTGCGCAAAAGCCGCGCGACGATGTGACCGTGATCGTGTTCAGGCTCTGACGCACGCTTGACTGCCGGGCAGCGCCCCGCAAAACGACCCAGCCAGGGTTCCGGCCCGGGGGCGCACAAGCACCCCTGCCAGCGGCCGACCTCACCCCCGCCCGTCTGCCTCGCAAAAAAAGGGCGCCATCAGGGATGGCGCCCGAAGAGGAATGGCATTGCTTACTACTTGTGCCGTGGCGCGGCACACCCGCAGCATGGCCAATCCCCGTCGCTGAGTCAATTAATTATTACAATGCGAGTGTAAGCTTTTATTGACATTGTGTCGGGCGAGCACTACATTGGGCGTATCCGTCCATGGGCATGCCTGCCGCCCGGAGTTGCCAAAGCCATCCGATGAAGCCGCTGCAGAACCTGTTCCGCAAGATCACTGCGTCACTCGATGTGCGATGGATGCCCTTTGCCGATGTGGCAACGCCGGATCTGCCGCTCGGCCGACTGCTGCGGCTTTCCCTGTTCCAGTTCTCGATTGGTCTTGCCACCGCCCTGCTGGTGGGCACGCTGAACCGCGTGATGATCGTCGAGCTTGGCGTACCCGCGTGGTGGGTGGCGCTGTCCGTCGCTCTACCGCTGGTGTCCGCGCCATTGCGCGCACTGATCGGCTTCCGCTCGGATACCCATCGCTCCGCACTCGGCCTGCGCCGTCTGCCCTACCTGTGGATAGGCAGCCTGCTGCTGTTCGGTGGGCTGGCAATCATGCCCTTTGGTTTGCTCGCCTTGTCCGAGCCGCAGCCGGGCATGGTGTGGGTCAGCCGCATTGGCGCCGGCCTCGCCTTCCTGATGGTCGGCATGGGCATGCAGGTCACGCAGACTGCCGGTCTCGCGCTGGCCACCGACCTTGCAACACCCGAAACCCGGCCGCGCGTGGTCGCGTTGATGTACACGATGCTGCTGCTGGGCCTGGTCGGCAGTGGCTTGCTGTTCGGCTGGCTGCTGGCAGACTTCTCGCCGCTGCGACTGATACAGGTGGTGCAAGGGGCGGCCGTTGCCGTGGTGGTGCTGAACGTCAATGCGCTGTGGAAGCAGGAAGCGATGAATCGCAACCGCGCGAAAACCGCGCCCAACGACGATGACGCCTTTGCCGTGCGCTGGCGCGAATATGCAAACCGCCCCGGTGTGCGCCGCTTCCTGTGGACCGTCGGCCTCGGCACCTGCGCATTCAACATGCAGGACATCATTCTCGAGCCTTACGGCGGCCAGGTGCTGCACCTCGGTGTCGGCGCCACCAGCCTGCTGACCGCGCTCACCGCGTGCGGCGCATTGCTGGCATTCGGACTGGCCGCACGCATGCTGTCGCGCGGCAGCGATGCGAGCCGTCTGGCCGCGCTCGGCGCACTGGCCGGCATACCGGCCTTTGCCCTCGTGATTTTCTCGGCGCCGCTGGAAGCGCCCAACCTGTTTCGCGCCGGCGCCTTCCTGATCGGTGTGGGCGGCGGCCTGTTCTCGGTCGGCACGCTGACGATGGCCATGAATCTGCAGGTCGGCGACTCGGCCGGCCTTGCGCTCGGCGCCTGGGGCGCGGTGCAGGCCACCGCAGCCGGCGCATCGGTCGCGCTCGGCGGCGTGTTGAAGGACGTGATCTCGGCCCTGGCCACGAGTGGCTGGCTGGGCGAGTCGCTGGTATCGCCCGTGACGGGCTACAGCTTTGTGTATCACATCGAAATGTATCTGCTGTTCTTTGTGCTGGTCGCCATTGGCCCGCTGGCCCGGCGCACCCCCGCACAGCAGGCCACTTTTGCAGCACCCGCAACACCGGTAACAACGCCCGGCAAGTTCGGCCTCGCCGAATTCCCGGTCTGAAGACAGCAAGCCGTCGTAACGGCGCGTCGTCCGGACGTCGTCAGTCCGACAACGTGTCGTGATCGCCTGTACGGGATCTGCACGCCATTACTGGAAAAGGAGACGCACCATGGGAACAGGCGCGATCACGCAATACGTGGATGTGGCACAGCTCGTGCTGTATCTGTTCTGGATTTTCTTCGCGGGCCTGCTGTACTACCTGCTGCAGGAAAACCATCGCGATGGCTACCCGCTTGATCCGGGCACCGGCCGCAGCACGAAGATGGACGGCTGGCCGCCGATTCCGTCGCCCAAGACCTACAAGCTCGCCAATGGCGAAGAAGTGGTGATGCCCTACCCGCTGAAGGAGCCGGAATTCCTGCAGGCGCAGCCGCGCCATCGCTGGATAGGCTCACCGATCGAGCCGACCGGCAATCCGCTGCTGGCGGGTGTCGGCCCGGGCGCCTGGAATGCGCGTGCCGACCATCCGGACCTGACCCCGCATGGCGAACCGAAGATCTCGCCGCTGCGCGCCAACCCCGAGCATGCCGTCGCACACCAGGATGCCGACCCGCGCGGCCTGCCCGTGACCGGTGCCGATGATGAAGTCGCCGGTACCGTGCATGACCTGTGGCTGGACCGCTCCGAGATGCTGTTCCGTTACATCGAAGTGCGCCTCGACAATGGCAAGCAGGTGCTGCTGCCGATACCGTTTGCGCGCATCACGAAAGACGGCGTGAAGGTGCATTCCATCCTCGCGCATCAGTTCGCCGATGTACCGGGCCACAAGGATGCCGACACCGTGACCATGCTCGAAGAAGAAAAGATCTCGGCCTACTATGGCGCCGGCACGCTGTACGCGACGCCGGAACGCCAGGAACCCTTGTTCTGAGTCTGACGATGCAGGTCTATCCGGAACACGAACTGGACGCAGTCCCCGGACTGCCCGAGCCACTGCCTGCCGGCGAGCACATGCTGTGGCAGGGCAGCCCGGACTGGCGCCGTCTCGCGATCGAAGCCTTCCATGTGAAGCGCCTCGCGTTGTACTTCGCGGCGATGGGCAGTCTGCAGGCCCTGCTGACCTGGCGCGCCGCCGACAGCCTGGCGAGCAATCTGTCGCCGCTGCTGGTATCGGCATGGCTGGCGCTGATTGCGCTCGGCCTGCTGGTGCTGATGGCCTGGCTGTCGGCGCGCACCACGATCTACACGCTGACCAACAAACGGGTCGTGATGCGCATCGGTATCGTGCTGACGGTGAGCTTCAACCTGCCGCTGCGCTGGCTGGCCGCGGCACACCTGAAGTCGCATGCCGATGGCAGCGGTGATATTGCGCTCGAACTGAAAGGTGCCGACCGCATCGGTTACCTGCACCTGTGGCCGCATGCACGGCCGTGGCAAGT
>JACCDN010416411.1_pt1 | contig 25952 bp, 26 predicted proteins | sample 7441691 | NCBI WGS metagenome assembly JACCDN01 (sample SAMN15323439, study PRJNA562643) | freshwater metagenome | isolation source: river surface water | place: USA:Blue River Watershed | collected 2017-08-16 | reverse complement strand
TTTGAAATCCGCGGTTGGCCAGTCTAACTCTGCGCTCACTAGGGGTGGGGACTTCTTGTCTTTAGGCTTAACGACAAGCTCTACTGTCTGAGGCACAAAACCAATCGGCAAGGTCAGGTCGCCTTCCAGCGTTTGGAAGTATTTAAAATTTAACGGAATACTGGGCACAGTGACCTGCGATGACACTTGGTAGAGCGATAACTGCAAGCTCTTACCGCCCTGCTGGCCAATAATCCTAAACTCTAGAAAGCCGCTAAAGTCAGCGTCTTTGGTGGAGAGTTTTTGTACCATTAGGCTGTAATTAAAATGCCCCACCTCTTTCAATGGCGATACAGTGAACACACCAAAACTCAACCCAAGCGGATTGATTTTAGCATTGGGTGACAACAAGTCTTTATAAACTCGCAAATCGCGCTCAGAGGCACTCATCTGCGCTTTTTGAGTCATCACCAACTGACGTAAATCTTCGATAGTTTGGCGATCTATATCCGCGCTGGTACGCAATTGCGCCAGCTCTTGGGAAAGCGCATCGGTCGCTTTTTGCTGCTGCGTATCCTGCTGGTGAGTTTGTGCTGCCTGCTGCTGATTGATTTGGTAAAAGCCCGCAAAATAGCTGGCAACCACGCATGCAACAAACACCAACAGGAGCACCAAAATACGCACGATTTTGGCACTGGGGTTGTGGGGAGTAATCCGCATGGGTGTGATTTTGCTGCCTTTAACCGTCACGCTTAGTCACCTTAGTGAAAAAAGTTTTGTCTTATTAGAAATGATCAGGGGCGATAAATCGCCCCTGATTAGAACACTAACACACCCAGCCTAAGGCATAAGCGCAACAACATTCAGACCCGCAGTTTCTTCAAAACCAAACATGATGTTCATGTTTTGAATCGCCTGGCCAGACGCGCCTTTTGTAAGGTTATCAATCACTGACAAAACCACCACAGTATCGCGATTTTGCGGGCGCAACACTGAAATCCGGCACATATTAGAGCCTTTCACTGAACGAGTTTGCGGTAATACGCCAGCTGGCAACACATCCACAAACGGCTCGTTGGCGAAACGCGCTTCGTACAAGGCTTGCAGATCAGGCAACTTGCTTACATCCAACGCAGTGGCATAAAGCGTAGCGTGAATACCGCGAATCATCGGCAATAAATGCGGTACAAAAGTCAAACCTACAGGTGCAACACCCGCTGGCTGTATATCGCGCAAGCCTTGCTCAATCTCTGGCAAGTGGCGATGACCGGCTACGCCGTAGGCCTTAAAGCTATCCATCACTTCAGTTAATAGATTGTCGATTTTACCTTGACGCCCTGCACCGCTCGCGCCGCTGGCCGCATTGGCGATAAGACGAGTTGGATCAACCAAATTATTCTCCAACAAAGGCAAGAAGCCCAGCTGGGTGGCAGTTGGATAACAACCTGGGCAGGCGATCAACTTGGCCGTTTTAATCGCTTCACGATTCACTTCGGGCAACCCATAAACTGCTTGGGCAACCAACTCTGGTGCGCCGTGGGGCTGGTTGTACCATTTCTCCCAGAGCGGAACATCGCGAATTCTGAAGTCGGCCGAGAGATCAATAATGCGCGCTTTGGTATTCATCAGCGCGGGCATCATGCCTTGCGCAACACCGTGGGGCGTGGCGAAGAACACCACATCCAGCTCGCCTAGTACCGCGACATCTGGCTCGGTAAAGGCCAAATCGATATGACCGCGCAGGCTTGGGTACATATCCGCCACTTTCACGCCCGCTTCGGCGCGCGAAGTAATTACCGCTACTTCAGCCTGTGGGTGATTGACTAACAACCGCAGTAATTCCACCCCGGTGTAACCTGTACCGCCAACTATGCCTACCTTAATCACGTGCAACCCCTTTGTTTGCTTAATCGTTTAGATGTGAGCTATGTTAGCCGCTCAAAATAGCGCTCTATGATAAGAGCCTTAGCGCCAAACCGAAAGTAAAAATATGACTCATGATTCAGAGCAAGCCGCCTCGCCGAACTTAAATAGCCGCTGGCAACGCCAACTTGAACACTGGCGCGATCAAATGGCCGGTATGGATGCCCTACCCCAACTCACTATTCTCGGCCTACTCACCGGTATTCTGGCGGGAGTGGTCATTGTGATTTTCCGCCTTTTGGTAGAAATTCCCCTGCACTTTGCACTGCCTGGCCACACCGAAAACTTTGAAGGATTAAGTTCCCACTGGCACTTTTGGCTGCCCTTTCTCGGCGCTGTCGCCTTTGGTTTAGTACTGCAAAAGGTCGATAAAAAACATCATGCCGCCAGTGTTGGCCATGTGATGGATCGCATTCACAACCATCAAGCCCGCCTGCCATTGGGGAACTTTATTAACCAACTCTTTGGTGGCGCTTGGTGCTTGGCGACCGGGCAATCAGTTGGCCGCGAGGGCCCCGCCGTACATCTAGGTGCAGGCAGCGGTAGCTTGCTCGGCCAGTGGTTGCGATTACCTAACAACAGTTTGCGTCCATTGGCGGGTTGCGGTGTAGCGGCGGCGATTGCAGCCTGTTTTAACACCCCCATGGCAGGTGTGATTTTTGCCATGGAAGTCGTAGTGATGGAATACAGCATTGCTGGCTTTATTCCCGTTATTCTCGCTGCGGTTGCAGGCACTACTATCAATCAACTCGTCTTCGGCTCAGACACGGTTTTTCATCCCCCGCAAGCCAGCCTGCAAAGCCTATCTGAATTACCTTTTATGGCTCTGGCAGGCTTGATCGTTGCGGTCTTTGCCGCACTCTTTATTCGCTTACAAGCCTATTGTTGTAAGCAGTCACTCAATCGCCCCATCGCCCTCCGCTTTGCGATCGCGGGCCTATTGGCGGGATGCGTCGCCATATTTGCCCCGCAAATTATGGGTGTTGGTTACGACACTATCGATAAGGCACTCGCGGGCAACATGGGCTTTTGGTTGTTAATTGGCATTCTAGCCGCCAAGTTGCTGGTGACGGGCGTGAGCTTAGGTGTCGGCATGCCAGGCGGAGTCATTGGCCCCTTACTCTTTATGGGTGCCTGTATTGGCGGCGCGGTGGGCATTATTGCCAACCACCTTATGCCAGGCTCGGCCAGTGCCGTTGGCTTCTATGTGTTGTTGGGCATGGGCGCCATGATGGGTGCGGTGTTAAATGCACCGCTCGCCGCCATGATGGCAATCCTGGAACTCACCTATAACCCGAACGTGATTTTCCCCAGTATGCTGGTGGTGGTTGTCGCCTGTTTAACCACACGCTGGGCGTTCCGTTGCGAGGGCCTATTTCAGACATTGCTTGCCGTTCAAGGCAAGAAAAGTAGCTTTGCCGCACACGAACAATTACTCAGCCGAACCGGTGCACGCAGTTTGTTAGATAAGCACCTAGCGACCAGTGCAACGAACATTACCGCAGCGCAAGCAGAACAACTGCTAGCTAAGCACCCGCACTGGATAGCCTTGATTGAAAACAAACTCTTGCTACACCCCACCGATTTGGCGAATTATATCCATGACAATAAAATCGCAGCTGATACACTGCTCGACCTTTTGACGATACCCGCGCGCCGTTTGGATATGATTGAATTAGACGACCAAATCAATCTCTACCAAGCATTACTCAATATGAACCAAGCGCAGGTGGATGCCGCCTTTATCAAGAGCTCGCACAAACCCGGCTTAGGGATTTTAACGCGCGAGCGCATCGACAACTATTACAAGCTGCAGCACTAATATGACACTCCTCTGGCTCAAAGCGTTTCACATTGTCGCCGTGATTACGTGGTTCGCCGCGCTGTTTTATTTACCGCGCTTATTTGTTTACCACACCATGAGTGAAGATGCGATCAGCCGCGATCGCTTTAAAATTATGGAGCGTAAATTACTGCGCGGTATAGCCAACCCCTCAATGATCGCCGTATTTTTTTTGGGCGGCTGGATGAGTTATTTGAATTGGGATTATTACTCCCACGCCACTTGGTATTGGTGCAAATTAGCGCTAGTGACGGTGGTGGCAATTTATCATCACGCCTGCGTCGCCTACTTCAAACAATTACACGACGATAAATGTACAAAGAGCCACAGATTTTTCCGTGTATTTAATGAGTTGCCGGTATTTTTATTGGTGGGAATCGTGATTCTGGTCGTCGTGAGGCCGTTTTAATTTATGGGTCATCTTTACGCTATTACCGATTCACAACTTATGCCAGATGAAAAACTCTTTTCGGGCGTAGAAGCTGCATTAAGAGGCGGCTGCAAGCTGGTGCAATATCGGGATAAATCCAATGATCACGCACGCAGATTATTTGAAGCAAAAAACTTGCTCGCGCTTTGTAATCAGTATCAAGCGCAATTATTAATTAATGACGATGTTAGTCTTGCACAAGAGGTTGGTGCGCACGGTGTGCATTTAGGGCAAGGCGATACCAATCCCCTCGCCGCGCGAATTATTCTCGGCAGCCGCGCTATTATCGGCGTTACCTGTCACGATTCGCTTGTACTTGCGCAACAGGCCATTAAAGACAGCGCCAATTACATCGCCTTTGGCCGTTTTTTTTCATCCAACACCAAACCCGATGCGCGCCCTGCTCCGCTGAGTTTATTAACCCAAGCGCGAGCCAAATTTCCAAATACCATGATTACGGCAATTGGCGGCATCACAACAGAAAATGCAAAAAGTGTTTTAACAGCAGGCGCCGATTTGATTGCGGTTTGCCACAGTTTATTTGCGGCGGGTGACGTTACCGCACAAGCCAGAACATTTATTGAATTGAAAACAATATAGGATTCACCATGACACGCTCCGAAGAATTATTTGCCCAAGCACAAGTTCATATCCCCGGCGGTGTTAACTCGCCCGTGCGCGCGTTTCGCGCCGTAGGTGGAACACCGATTTTTTTTGAAAAGGCACAAGGCGCTTACGCGTGGGATGCCGATGGCAAACGCTATATCGATTACGTTCAATCATGGGGGCCAATGGTGCTCGGCCATGCACACCCAGAAGTGATTAACGCCGTTATCGAAACTGCAAAATTCGGTTTAAGTTTTGGTGCACCGACTGAGCGTGAAACTACACTGGCAAACAAACTCTGCGCGCTTATGCCTAATATGGATATGGTGCGCTTTGTTAGCTCTGGCACCGAAGCGACTATGAGTGCAATTCGCTTGGCACGCGCGTTTACCAAGCGCGATAACATCATTAAATTTGAAGGATGCTATCACGGCCACTCGGATTCCTTGTTAATCAAAGCTGGTTCCGGTGCGCTGACTATGGGCGTACCGAGTTCACCGGGTGTGCCTGCAGTTTTGGCTGATCATACAATCACTCTCGACTACAACAACTCGCAGCAAGTACGCGATTACTTTGCGGCACACGGCGATAAAGTGGCCTGCATTATTGTTGAGCCGGTAGTCGGCAATATGAATTGTGTTCCACCCGTTGCCGGCTTTTTAGAAACATTGCGCGAAGTTTGTGATCAATCGGGTGCGCTACTAATTTTGGATGAGGTGATGACCGGCTTTCGTGTAAGCCACACGGGCGCGCAGGGTTATTACAATATCAAAGCTGATATCACCACCCTTGGTAAAGTGATCGGCGGCGGTATGCCAGTTGGTGCCTTTGGTGGCCGTCGCGATGTAATGCAAATGATCGCGCCCTCTGGCCCCGTGTACCAAGCGGGAACCTTGTCGGGCAACCCAGTGGCTATGGCTGCAGGCTTGAAAACCTTGGAACTATTAGAAGCTCCCGACTTCTACAAAAACCTGAGTACTCGCACCACACAATTGGTCGAAGGCCTGCAAAAATTGGCAGACGATGCAGGCATTCCGTTCACCACTAACCACGTTGGCAGCATGTTTGGCTTCTTCTTTACTAGCGAACCTAAAATCACCAACTTCAAGCAAGTAATGGCCTGTGATATTCCACGCTTTAATAAGTTCTTTCACGGCATGTTAAAACGCGGCGTGTATTTGGCACCGGCCTCTTATGAAGCAGGATTTATGTCTGGTGCTCATACTGATGAAGATATTCAGGCGACTTTGCAAGCAGCCAAAGAGGTTTTTGCTGAATTAGTTGCTGGCTAAGTAAACTCTGACGGCACAAGGACAGTGCTGGTCATCCTGAATCCACTAATCTCACGCAAAAAAAAGCGGGCTTTCGCCCGCAAACGTGCAACCCCGTTAGGGATCTTTGATTCTGAGCGCTAGCCCAGACAATAATCTTTAGTCGCAAAGCAACTACACTAAATTCTTCTGCTACGGCCTAATTTCCCTACACTGTTTGGCGCTGAATAAGTCAGTAACGCACTCAATCCCTGAGACCTTCGCCAGCCTCCCTTTACAACCCTATCTGTTTGCGCAACCAGTCCTTTGACAAAAAACAATTGCATTATTAATCCTTAATAAAGCAATCGTTAAACATTGCAGATTTAAATAGCAATGGACAGATTAACTCTAAGAGTTAACATATACCAAAGGCAGTCTTGAATCGCTTAACTAACAATCATCGCCAAACACACAATGATTGCGCTATCAGGAAGGTATCAAAAAAAAGCGCGAATGCCAAACGGAATCGCGCTTTTTACATTTACCTGCCATTATTTTGATGGATTGATCACATTTTGGCTTGCCGCACTCAAAAAAAGTCCACATCGCTGGAGAATATTTCATCTGCCCCCAATCCCATATGTCGCTTTCTGGCCTCATCGCTTGCAACCAGCTCACCCACGCTCTGCTGCTCTGCTACCAAACCACTCAAAAGTGACAAAGCAGATACAAGACATTCATTCAATTGGGCCGTTTGAATGCCGGTGTTACTTTCAGCAATCCGAGCATCTAACAGGCGTACCTCATCAAGAGTTTTATTGAGTACTGACTCCAAACGACTGACGCTATCCAGCACCTTTTGATGAGTAGTTATCATGAGGTTACTGACATCCAGTGCGCCTATACGCCCATCGGTTACACCTAAAATCCAAGGTACAGTATCTTTAATACGGCCATAACGTTCTGGGTCTGATAGTGGCATATTTTTGATCAACAGTGACACCAGTGTAAAATTACAGAAGGTGCGATTTCCAAAATCACAGAATCGTCCTTCTTTGTGGATAGTTAAAAACATATCCCTCTCAAGCGGCGACAACTCGTATTTGTTTTGTGCATAGAAAAGAGGCCCCGCTTGGGTAATAAACATGACAGAGGTATCCAAACCAAACTCTGCCATGGTCTGAAATAATCCTTCAGCCAATTTATCGAAACTAGACATGGCATAAGTGCGTTCTGCAAAGCGCAGCGAACGACCCAAATCGGCGCTGCTATTCATGGCCTCGAAAGCCATTATCTCAGCATCAGAAGCCTTAGCCTTAGCCTCCTTTTTTTCACAATAGAGCGCAGTACTGCGCGCCACCTTGGCATTTAAATAGGCGGCTTCACAGGGTTTAACAAGGTAATCATCAGCACCCAATTGAAACCCAGCAATTTTTTCTTGCAAACTTGACTTTCCCGAGAGAAAAATAACAGGAATATCGCACAACAGAGGATTAGCTTTTAGCTCCTTACAAACTTCGTAGCCATTTTTTTGCGGTAGCTCTATATCAAGCAGTATTGTGTCTGGTAGCCATTCAGCGGCGAGCTTCAAACCTATTTCACCATCGAAGGCGGTGATAATTTTGTACTCATCTTGAAGGGCAGCAGATATAAACATTTGCCATATTTTATCGTCATCGACGATCAACACTTTCCGACCTTCTGTCATGCATCTACTCCTTCAACGAAAAACCAGTCATAGGAGTGTAGATAGCAGATACCAATGCCGCTAGGAAATTGCAGCGAAATAATAAAAGAGTGGTGAAGCAATCTTATTAATAGGAATATAAAATCACCACCGCTGATTCAGAGGTGGTGATGAATGCACATCAGCTCATCCATGAGCGATCAATTTAAAACGAAAAACGCAAACCTACGCGATACATACGTCCAATCAAGTCATAGATCATTGGGTTGGCAACCGTACCTGTACCTGGTGACACTGCTGGATCTTTATTCAACAAATTGTCGACCTTAGCGTAACCGGTCAGGTTGTCAGTGAACTTGTAGTTAGCACCCAAATCGAAACGCAAGGTTCCATCCATATGGTTCACGTTTGCAGTTGGATGAATAACGGTACTGACTGGGCAGCCAGTTTGACACTCAATCACTTCGTTGCTGTATACACCATCGCTGATCCAGTGTTCGGTCAAGCTAACACCCCACTTGTCAGTATCCCAACTTTGAACAGCCATGACTTTCCAATCTGGCGTACTGCCAACGTTCACACCAGCGCTGTCCGTAGGAATAGTATTAGGTAGACCAGATTCAGTGATGAAACTGATATTGTGAGTTGCCAGCGCGCGCATAGTTAGAGTGCCATCACCGATTGTCATACGGTAGGATGCTTCAATGTCATAACCTTTAGTGTGCATAGCTGCCAAGTTAAACGGCTGCAAACGAACGTAGTTTGTGTTTGGCACAGTACTGGTCAGCAACATTGCTTTACACAAATCCTGATTACCAGCCTGACACAGATCAACTTCAGTTTGAGCACCAATAGTGCCAATTACATCGTCAACTTTGATATCAAAGTAGTCAAATGAAAGACTCAAGCCTGGTGCCCAATCTGGCTGAGACAAGACTACACCGATCTCATTGTTACGCGCCTCTTCCACGCGCAAATCAGGGTTACCCACAGTGCGTTGTTGAACAGTGATGTTAGTACCGTTGTAGTTAACAGTGCCGTTAATCACCACCTCAGCAGCAAACAGTTCGCTCAAGTTTGGCGCACGAACGTCTTTCGAAGTTACCGCACGGAAACGCAGGCCGCTGATCCCAGTTTTCCACGTAGAGCCTAACTTCCAAGTGTCTACATTACCTGCAGTACTGTAGTTTGTGTGACGCACTGCCATGTTTACATTAGCTTCACCCATGGTATCGGAATCAAGAATAGGTACGTTTGCTTCAACATACCCTTCTTTTACGTCGTACTCCCCCTTAGCCCAGTGATAGTTACCGGCAAACCAGTGGTTTCCAATTGGGTTGGTCAAGAGTGGGTCTGCTGGGTACTGAGCATTGTTGGGGCTTTCGGGACGATTGCCATTACCGTAGGGATCGCCTGTTACTATGTACTCTTCTTTACGGTATTCAAGACCCGTTGCAATCGCAATTGGGCCCGCCCATGAAGAAAATGGTTCACCGGTAACGTTAAAGCTTGCGACGTTTTGCATTTGTGGTGAATGCTGATGTGGACCATTCTCCGGGAACACATAAGCGTATGAAGCGGCTGATGGGGCTACATTGCCGAAAATATTCATCGGAACACAACCGCTCGCTTGTGCAGCTGGGTTACGGCAAACGATAGTACCGTTTGGACCTCGAATAGCATCAATCGCCGCGTTATAACGGTTATTCAACATAATATCGTGAACTTTAAGATCAGTTACGTTTCTGCCGTATTGATAATAAGTGTCATAGCTCCAATCGGTATCGAAAGCGTTGAATTTACCGGTGGCACCAACAACGATACGTTCTTGCTCACGGGTTGGGTGAACGTTTTGACGAGGCTCAATTTGCGCGTTCACGGTACCGTATTGGAACTGGGTGATGTTATTCGCTGCGCAAGCCGCTTTGATTGAATCAGGCAAGTATGGGTTATCACACTTCATGGTCAAGTTAGCATTTTTAGCCGCGCCCAGAATTGGGTAGTTTACTGACGATACACGTGCTCTATTGATGGTGGCGTAGATTTCATTGTTCTCATCAAGATCAAAACCAATCCGCGCATAACCCACGGTACGCTCAATTGCGGATGCCAAGCTCTTACCGCCGCTGTTCAAGCCGCTCAAATCACCGCCTTCACAGAGGTTAGAAATACAATTTTTACCATATTGGAATTGGTAAGGCTCGCCGTTTTCACCAAAAGCGATGCCCTTCAAGGGGCCGCCAGTAATCAAACCGTATTTAGCGTATTGGTTGTTCTGTGCACGGTTGATCAAAACACGTTGTGGCTTACCATCGGTTGTTTCACTAAGTTGACGACTAGCGAATTCTGCACCGGTGTACCAATCACGACCACCTGGGCCTTCCAAACCAAAATCACCTGGCGGAATGCCATCTTCTTTTCCATGTTCGCCACTTAATTGGATATGCAGCCTGTCATCCATGAAGCTGCCGCCCCATGCCAATTGACCTAACACACCCTCATTGTCTGCATATGTCGATTGCGCCGCTTGAAGATTACCTTTAACACCTTCAAATCGTTTGTCGGTAATAAAGTTCACCACACCACCAACGGCGTCAGAACCATAGGACGCAGAAGCACCACCTGTCACCACATCCACACTCTTAATCAACAACTGTGGAAATTGGCTAACATCGGTAACGCCCGTCACGTTAGCACCAACAACGCGTTGACCATCTAACAAGGTCAAGGTACGGATCGTGCCCAAGCCACGCAAGCCGAAGGAGCTTAAGCCCTGCAAACCGCTACTGGTGCTGTAGGTCATTGCCTGAGTACTCGCACTACCCTGCAAGGACGGTAACTGAGCAATAGCAGCGAAGATGTTGGGTTGTGCTGACTTTTCAATATCGTCAACGGTCATTGAGGTTGTAGGTGTTGGCTGCGTAAATCCGCTCGAAATAATACGCGAACCGGTAACGGTTATCTCGGTAACTGATGTGTCATCTGCCTTCTCTTCTGCATAGCTGTAGACTGCAAAAGAGGACATTGTCGCCAGCGCCATGCAGGCAGGTAAAAGCCTACGCTTGAATTGTTTTTCTGAGTTCATCTCATAATCTCCAAAGTTTTTATTGTTAATTCGCGCCACCCATTTTTTGTGTTTGCGCTACCATATGACAGTAAAAAAAATGAGCTAGCCACTTCCCTGCAGCTAACGCTCATTAACAGCATCAAAACTAGCAGCCCAACCCTCAGAATTGCGAGAATTTTGGCTTTCATCTAGATTTATTTAGATGACTTATCCAAAAAAATTACAATTAAGACAGCCTCATATTTGGTTGCGCTACCAAAACGATAACAAAAAAAAACCTCAAGACCAAGCACTTCCTGAGGCTTTTTGTATGATTATAAACAATATTCTTATAAATCAATCGGTTAATGTAAACTTTTGTAAGCGGTCGGGCACATCAGTAAACACCCCATCAACCCCCAAGGCGCGCAGCCAACGCCAATCATCGTCATGATTAACAGTGTAAACCCAATTTTTCAGCCCGCGTTGACGAGCGTCGCCAATCAACTCAGAGGTAATAAAACTCAGATGTGTATTAAAAGCATAGGCTTTAAGCGGCTCGCAACATTGTGCATAATCCAGCGGAATACCTTCGATTAAAGCCGCGCGTTTCACATCAGGCATGGCTTGCAGGCATTGAAATAACTGTTGATGATCGAAGCTAGAGACAATGTAATGCTCTAGACTCAGCTGCAGATCACTCACAAACCCCACCAATTGCTGCTTCAGAACAGGCACACAATTCGCACTTTTGATTTCAATATTCAAAAGAGCCCTATCCTTTACCAGAGCCAAAACATCGCGCAAGGTCGGAAGTAGCTCACCATTTGCCAACTTTTGTTCACGCAAATATGCCAACGGCAATTGAGTTATGATCCCCTCCCCCGATATAACCCTACCTAATCGACGATCATGAGTTACCAGCAATTCTCCTTCTATTTGGTAGATATCGATTTCAACAGCATCAACACCGGCTTCTAAGGCACGCTCAATCGCCGCCAAGCTATTTTCTGGCAAAGGTTGATCGTTCATTAACGGGCCGCCGCGATGGGCGATGCAAGTCAGCTTTGACATAAAATTCACAACATATTCAGATTAAAGGTTTTATACTGCGGGCTCGATTTGCGCCCTACCGAGGGAGTATGGCACCAGTACTCTTCAATATACAACGGCAAAGGGTCTCTGCAATTCTCGTTCAAAACCAGATATTCAGTGAGTAGAGTTCTTCCGTGTTTTCCGTTTATGCCATCGATGAAAAAATTATGAGCGAAAGCCTAACCACAAAACTTTTACTGGCTAGCACTTGCATAGTGGTATTTTATTTGGCGTCGCGATTGCTGGACAAAATTATTCATGATGTGAGCGTGCGTAAAGCACTGGGGGATGGGAGGGTGCCCTACATCACCAAGTTGATGAATATCGGCATGGTATTTTGTTGCATAGTGATTATGTGTTTGTTGCTCGGCTTGGGCTACAGTGAAGTTTCGGTTTTTCTCTCCTCCATTTTTGCAGTAGTGGGCGTTGGCTTATTTGCACAATGGTCAATTCTCAGCAATATCACTGCGAGCATGATTATCTTTTTTGGCTTTCCCTACCGAATCGGTGACCGCATAAAAATTGCAGACAAAGACGATGACATGTGCGGCATTATTGAAGAAATCAGTATGTTTCATGTGATGCTGCGCCGTAATGATGGAAACTTAATTACCTACCCAAATTCAATGCTTCTACAAAAAGCAGTCATTAAACTAGAGCATCCGCTCACAGAAGAAGAACCGGAGCGCGGGGCGGCCGCACAAATTGAAAAACCTCCAACGGATTATTTGAAAGGATTAAAAACGGTTCGTGATTAATCTCTATTGCCCACAGAGCGCGACAAAGTACCTATTGCTGGAGCGCTCTGACTAGCATTTTCGGACAAACGCCCTGCTGTTCGTATCTCGATTTTCCACAATCGGCCTATCTTCAATTACTGTACCTACGGATTTTGCCAATCGATCATAAAGCACGACATTAACTGTAGCTGCGAGATTCATACAACCCACAGTAGGAATATATACCACGTGATGACAAGCATCCAAAATTGATTGGGAGAGCGAACCATCTTCTGGGCCAAAAATATAATAGGCCTGGTCAGGATGCCGAAAATCTATAAGTGGAGATGCACCTTCAACCAATTCGACTGCAACTATGCTCGTCCCTTCGGGCACTGTAACTAACAAATCCTCTGCACGCTGCAATGGAATTTTTTCGTGCATGTTTTTAGTATCAGTAAAAAACTGACGGGCACGATCAAACCTCACGCCAGTATAAAAAACCTTATTCGCTTCGTAGCAACCTGCCGCACGCATAACCATGCCTACATTCTCAGGGCTTTTAGGGTTTACTAAGCCTATGTAGGCAAATTGTTTAGTCATGTGATTTGGTATTTTAAAGGGTGCTAGATAGTCATTTAATCGTGATGATGGCCGCCAGCACCATGTGCATGACCGTGCGCCAACTCTTCTGATGTGGCGTCACGCACCTCGACAACTTCAATTTCAAAGCTAAGCGTTTTTCCGGCCAAAGGATGATTGCTATCGATATCGACATTAAATTTACCGACCTTCAAAACAACCGCGTCCCAAGGCCCATGTTGGGTATTCACTTGCACTGTCATACCTGGCTTTAGTTTGTTTTTTAACGCAGCATGGTTATGCAAATGTTTAATTGGAATACGTTGTACCGCACCTTCTTTGCGCTCACCATAACCTTGATCTGGCGCCAAGGTCACACTAACTTTATCGCCTACAGCTTTATCTTCAAGCGCATTTTCTAGGCTCACCAGAATATTGCTATGACCGTGGAGATATAAGGTGGGATCAGCATCGTAAGATGTTTCCAACAATGAACCATCAATATCTTTAAGGTTGTAGTGAAAGCTAACTACTCTATCAGCGGTAATTTTCATAGATTCTCCAACAGTTTGCGCGGAATTTTAAAAGGCGGAAGTATGGAGATTTGAATGCAGCGAATCAATAGAAATTAAGATCTCTATCGAGGCAGAAACAAAACATTTGGATCGGAGCGAAAGTAAAAAAAAGATATTAAAAGTTATCTTTTAAATATTGTTTTGCGAGACGAGCGGAATCACCTAAACCAGCAGCTGCATCATCCAACAATGGTTTTGCACGCTTTTTATCACCCATAAGGTGGTAAACCTTGCCCAATTTAAACTTTGCATCAGGCACTTTGTTACTGTCAGGAAAATCCTGTAACAACTTTGCAAACCAATCACGCGCTTGGGGCAATTGATTTTTCAACAGGAAAATTTCACCCAGCCAGTAACAACTGTTAGCGGAAAATTCCCCCTTAGGATATTTCTTTAAATAATCTTTAAAGGCAACCAAGGATTGGTCAACTTGGCGCTGACGCAACAAATCATAGGCGGCTTTATATTCATCGGCCTCGCTCAGACCACTGTCAGCAGGAGATTGTACATCCGCAGCAACAGTAGAATCAGCATTTACATCGTTATTTTGCTCTTTTGCAGAGGAATTACCTGACACAAGAGAAACACGACGATCCAGATCGACATAATTATCAAGCTGCAATTGTTTTAAGCGGGATATTTGATGCCCCTGTTCTTCAACGAGTGCGCGAAGCTCAGAGATTTCTTGCTGGAGGGATTGAATCTGATTATAAGACTCAGTCTTTTGGTCGATGGTTTCTTGTTGACGATTCACCCCAGAGCGTACGCTCTGAGGTGAGGAATCAACAACCCGTACTTGCGCTTCAACGACTGGAACTGCAATACAACATAGGAGAGCAATTACGCGTTTATACATACGGGTTAGACTCTAATTACTTAATTTCTACGCGACGGTTTTGAGAGTAAGAAGTCTCTTCTTGACCAGTAGCAACTGGACGCTCTTCACCATAGCTTACAACTTCCAAAGAAGCTGCTTTCACGCCTTGAAGAACCAAGAAATCACGAGCAGCTTTAGCACGCTTTTCGCCCAACGCCATATTGTATTCGCGTGAACCGCGCTCATCAGCATGACCTTCCAAACGCACTGCTACAGAAGAGCCTTTCAATTTTTCAGCGTGAGCCAAAAGAATTGCGCGAGCTTCTGGAGTCAAGTCGTACTTGTCGAAATCGAAGTAAACAACGTTTGCAACTTCTTTAACAACTGGTGCAGCTGCTTCAGCAACTGGAGTTGCAGCTGGTGCTGGTGCGGTGGTTTTCTTTTTGTCGCTAGCTGATGAACAGCCAACCAAGAAAGCCATAACTACGGCGAACGTCAAACCTTGCTTAATTGCTTTAGTGATCATGTGTGTGTAACTCCAATCAAGTTGTAGATCTATAGTGATGAAAAAAACAGCTTAAAAAAACGGTGACCAGGCTGGCTCACGAACATCGCCTTGTTTACCCGGTAAACGAACCTTGTACTTAGCATCTAAGGATGCCGCACCAAGAATTCCTTTACCACCAACATTGGTTGCATACATGAGCATCGCGCCGTTGGGCGCTATAGTAGGCGATTCGTCGTAATTTGTCTCGGTCAAAATGCGCATATTTCCCGATTTTAAGTCTTGCGCAGCTATCTGATAAGTACCACCTGGGCGCTTATTGACCATTACTAGACTCTTGCCATCGGGAGAAACGCGACCACGCGCGTTATAATCGCCGTCGAAGGTTACACGTTCTGTTATACCCGTTGCAAGTGTTACTTTATAAATCTGTGGTCTTACGCCACGATCAGATGTGAAAAATATACCCGTTCCATCAATTGTCCAAGAGGGTTCAGTATCAATCGCATACATATTAGTGATGCGAGTGAAGGTTCTACTAGCCAAATCTACGGTGTAAATCTCTGGATTATCATCTTTAGAAAGCACCATAGCCAACTTTTGACCATCTGGTGACCATGCAGGCGCGCCGTTGAGGCCCTTGAAGTTGGTGATCTGCTCTTTGCGGCCGGTTGACAGTGATTGCACATAGATCGCCGGGCGACCAGACTCGAAGGAAACATAGGCAACGCGGGTTCCGTCCGGCGACCACACGGGCGAAAGTATTGGCTGCTTAGACTCAAACAACTGACGCGGGCGGGCGCCATCAAAATCAGACAGCATCAAACGTGAGCGAACTGGGCGCTGAAATGCTTCGACGTAGATAATTTTGGTCGAAAAAATACCACGGATATTGGTAATAGTTTCGAAAACCTTGTCACTGATTTTATGTGCCACATCGCGCAATTGCGCATCCGTGCCTTCAACGGTAGTTTTAATCAATACACGCTTTTGCTGGACGACATCAAACAACTCATAGGATGCACTATAACGACCAGCCTGTTCGGTAATGCCGCCTATTAACAGATATTCAGCTTTAATTGATTTGAAGTCATGATATTTGATTTCACTTTCAGAACGAGGGTGGCGGATCAACTGCTCTGGCGGGATTGATTCAAAAAGACCACTAAAATTCAAATCATTGCGGATGATTGCCCCTATATCCTCAGACATCTTTGGGCCGACATAATAAAAGTCATCAACCGCAATTCGCGTCGGATTATCAACACCCTTATCGATAATAATATTAGCGCCCTGGGCGCTAACGTAACTCGCTACGAACATGGTTATTAAAAGTAAGTAATGCTTCACCGACGTAAATCCCCTGGATTGAAAGTAAATTTAAAATTGCGATATCTTCTTTCAAAAATATCGGGCGGAATGTTTCTTACTTCTTCAAACCGATCAACTTTCTTTACTGCTTGCACAGCTGAGCGGTCAAATGCAGGATCACCACTGCTCTTACTAATTTCCACCGATGTCACCAAGCCATTAGGCAACATACTAATATCCAAAACGGTAATCATGCCCTTTACTGCAGAAGGCGGACGACTCCAATTCTGAACGACTTTTTCATAAAAAAGCTGATCGTAACTTTTTACGTTGACGTTGGTATCATCAACGCGATTGGTCAGCATTTGCTCTTCTTTTTGCATTTGCGCTTCAAGCGCCTTCAGCTCTTCTCGGCGCTGCTTTTCTGCTTTTTTCTTTTTTTCCGCTTCCGCTAGCGCCTTTTGTTCTTCTTCCAATTTTTTCTGCTTTTCTGCCTTAGCTTTTTCGTCAGCTTCTTTTTTAGCCTTTTCCTTCTTTAACTTTTCTTCGCGAACCTTTTGTTCTGCCTCAGCTTTTTCTTTTTGCTCCTGAACTTTCTGCACTTGCGCTACAGATTCAGCTTCTTGCGCCTCTTGCTCTTTTTGCTGTTTGGTTTGTTTTAAATCCGGATTGTTTTTTCCATCCAACACCTGCTCTTTTTGCTGCAACGGGACAGGCTTTGCCTTGGGCGCCAAATCAACCAAAGTTGCCGTAACAAAATGGGGTTCATACGGCTCAGGTTCTTCTTGAAAAAAATCAAACTTTAAAACGATAAGAGCAGCAAGCACAGCATGCAGTAGCACACTGAGAAATACTGGCAGTGAAAATATGCTAGAAAACTTCATAAACAACCTAACGCGCAGGCGGATCGGTAAGTAAACCCACCGAAGGTGCGCCAGCCGTTTTTAATTCACCCATCAACTCTACAATTACGCCATAAGACACATTGCGATCACCCTGAACAAAAACCAACGTATTGGGCTTTGCGATCAATATTTTGCTAACAATATCTTTAATTTCGTGAAGAGGCCGCGCAGTTTCCCTATCACCACCAATGCCTTCACCACCAGACTCGATGTAGTAACCACCGTCTTTTTTAACAGACACGGTGATTGGCTCATCATCTTTGGTATCAACAGGCTCAGAAGAGGCTTTAGGCAGCTCCACCTTGATACCTTGAGTCATCATGGGTGCAGCAATCATAAAGACCACTAGCAATACCAACATCACATCGATAAACGGCACGACATTGATTTCTGCTTTGAGATTTTTTTTAACTTTCGGTCCGAATCCAGACATGGCAAATAACCTATTTCGCTTACACTAAATCCACAAACATTTGTAGCCAGTACTTATTTGCTATGCACCTGGCGATGAAGAATCGTTGAAAATTCTTCGGCGAAGGTTTGATAGTTACTCAGCAATGCTGACGAGCGCGATGAAAATTTGTTGTAAGCCAACACCGCAGGGATTGCAGCAAACAGACCCATAGCGGTTGCAATCAGCGCCTCAGCAATACCAGGCGCGACGGTTGCCAAAGTAGTTTGATGGACATTTGAAAGATTCATAAACGAATTCATGATGCCCCACACTGTGCCGAACAATCCAACATAGGGGCTAACAGAAGCAACGCTCGCCAAGAAAGGTAAGTTTTCGTCGAGTTTCTCCTCTTCGCGGGCAAGCGCAACACGCATGGCGCGCTGAGCGCCATCCATAATTGCCTCGGCATCCGCACCCGCCTGTTGACGTAAACGAGTAAACTCTTTGAAGCCAGCGCGAAAGATATTTTCGATACCTTCAATACGGTCGTGACCATTACCTTGACGAAACAATTGATTGAGATCGATGCCGGACCAGAATTGTTTTTCAAAATAATCAAAAGCAATTTTGGCTTTGCGCTGATAAAGCCCGCTCTTAAAAATCATCACCCAAGAAACTACCGAGGCCGCAACCAAAATCAGCATGACGAGTTTTACTGCAATAGTCGCTTCGCCGATAAGGACCATAACTGACATTGTATTTTCTGCATCTGTCATAGGGAAATTAACCTTGAGAATGTGTTTCGATAAATAGTGTGGCTTGCTGATGCATATGAACAGGTATTGCACGAGGCTTCATTACCGAGGCATCAACACAAGCAACGCGCACCACACCGGTACAAAGCAACTCTTGATTACGAAATACCTGCTGTTTAAATTCAACATAGGTTCGCGCTAATTTGATGATGCAGGTGGTTACGCTCAACTCATCATCAAGTCGCGCAGAGCGATGGTAGTCAATCTGCGCAGAATGAACGACTAATAACAAGCCTTCATCCAAAATTGCGGGCTTATGATAACCCAATGCGCGAAAAAATTCTGTACGGCTGCGCTCCATGAATTTTAAATAATTTACGTAGTAAACGATGCCGCCCGCATCCGTATCCTCAATATAAACCCGAATGGGAATACTGAAATCTCTTTTAGTCATAGCCAACTCTGTACAGATTTTATTCGGATTTGTTGTTTATCGATAATCACTCGCCCGCCTCTTGCTGCAAACGCTTGGGCATTGGAATTCCAAAATGCACATAGGCATTATTGGTTAAAACGCGACCACGCGGTGTGCGCGCTAGAAAACCCTGTTGAATCAAATACGGCTCTATAACATCTTCGATCGTGCCGCGATCCTCACTGATTGCTGCAGCCAAACTTTCTACACCAACGGGGCCGCCATCAAAATTATTCATAAGCGCCATTAGTAAGCGGCGATCCATATGATCAAAACCGCGATCATCCACATTGAGCATATTGAGGGCGCTGTCAGCCATCTCCGCCGTGACCACCCCATTACCTTTCATTTCAGCAAAATCGCGCACACGGCGCAGCAAACGGTTGGCGATCCGTGGAGTGCCGCGCGAACGCTTAGCCACTTCCTCAGCGCCTTGTGCATCCATTTTTACGCCGAGTAAACTCGCAGACCGAGCTACGATATGCGTAAGATCGGCGACATTATAAAACTCCAGACGCTGAACAATACCAAAACGGTCGCGCAAGGGTGAGGTTAAAAGCCCTGCTCGGGTGGTTGCCCCAACCAAGGTAAACTGCGGTAAATCAAGCTTGATAGAACGCGCAGCTGGGCCTTCGCCAATCATTATGTCCAACTGAAAATCTTCCATTGCAGGATAGAGAATCTCCTCTACCACAGGGCTTAAACGATGGATCTCATCGATAAAAAGCACATCGCCCGGCTCAAGGTTGGTCATTAACGCCGCCAAATCACCGGCTTTTTCCAGCACGGGGCCAGAGGTACTTTTAAGCGAAACACCCATTTCGTTGGCAATGATGTTCGCCAAAGTGGTCTTACCCAAGCCAGGCGGTCCAAATACCAAGGTGTGATCCAAGGCTTCGCCGCGCTTTTTAGCCGCGCCAATAAAAATCTCCATCTGCTCGCGCACCACCGGCTGACCCACATAATCCGCAAGGCTTTTGGGGCGCACAGTGCGATCCAAATAGTCTTCACGCTCTTTGGCTGCGGGGGCAATCAGGCGATCTGTTTCAATCATTATCGGCTCTTAGGATAAGGTGTTTGTGTGAAAATTTGATGTGCGCTGCAAACTTAAGCACTCGCCATACTTCGTAGCGCCAAACGAATCAACTCTTGGCTAGTCGCGTCAGGCTTTTGTTTGGCCGCGCTCGCAATCATCTTGGCTGCATCAACAGGCTTGTAGCCCAGTGCGATAAGCGCGCTTTCGGCCTCGGCATAAAGATCGTTGTTACTCGCGATCTGCTGGATTTCGTTATGCGCCAACAGATCACCGTGGGGCATATCCCAAGTTTTCAATCGGTCGCGCAACTCAATCACTAAACGTTCAGCGGTTTTGGTGCCTATGCCAGGGACCTTGGTGAGCGCTTTTACGTTATTGTCGCGCACGCAGCGAGCGATATCATCCGCCTCCATGCCCGACAATATACCCACCGCCAATTTGGGCCCCACGCCATTCACTTTAATGAGAGTACGAAACAACGAGCGGTCGCGCTGATCGGCAAAACCGAATAGCTGGTGCAGATTTTCGGTAATAGATAAGTGAGTGTGCAAAATAACCTCTGCACCAAGAGCAGGCAAACGATAAAAAGTCGTCATGGGAGCTTGTAGCTCATAGCCAACGCCATTTACATCCAACAATAAGTAAGGTGGTTGTTTTTCGATGAGAGTACCGCGAAGACGTCCGATCATGCGCTAAAAGCCTTTATTGTGATTGGCTGCGATTGTAATGCAGTTTAGGAATTTTAAATAATTGAGATGCGGAAGGCCGCCTCTACACAACTCGACCGCGCCTGAAACTAACTGAACCCGCCAGCTTGATAAGGTGCTGCGAGCTGTTGGCATGGCAGAGCGCTACGGCAAGCGCATCCGCCGCGTCTTCTTGCGGGGCTGCGGGGAGCCGCAACAGTGTTTTAACCATATGCTGAACCTGCAGCTTATCTGCCGCGCCATTTCCCACGACCGATTGCTTTACCTTGCGCGCTTCATATTCTGAAACCGGCAAATCCTGCGCTACTGCCGCTACTATCGCCGCACCACGCGCCTGCCCCAACTTGAGCGCTGAAGCGGCATTTTTGGCCATAAAGACCTGCTCAATTGCCATTTCTTGCGGACAATATTGGTTAATGATTTGGGTGATGGAGTTAAAAATAATTTTTAAACGCTCGGGCAACTCCACATCAGGAATGCGAATTACACCACTGGTGACATACTCGGTTTTATTGCCAATCGCATTGATAATGCCAAAACCGGTTTTACGAGAACCGGGATCTATTCCGAGAATAAGTGCCATAGGGAAAACCGGAATTTTAGAAAACTGTAGATCCGTACAGTGTTGCATGAAGAGGCCGGATAGGCAAGATGCTGAGACTCAATGTGGGGAGATACCTATGCCTTAAGAGACATAGGTATCTTTAAAATCACGCGGGACGATAAAGGGGGGGGGGGAATTAACCAATCAACTCCATGATTTCCTCAGAGATATCAGCGTTGGTATAAACTTTCTGCACATCATCTAAGTCTTCCAGCATATCAATCAACGCCAGAATTTTTTCAGCTTGGTCTTTATCGAGCGATACGGTTAATGAAGGTTGCATGATAATTTCGGAATGTTCGGGCTTAAATCCAGCGGCCATTAAAGCGTCTTTAACATTGAGATAATCTTCAAAGGCAGTGAACACTTCCAGCGAACCATCATCGTTAGTGACCACATCATCCGCACCCGCTTCCAAAGCGGCTTCCATCAAGGCATCTTCATTAACGCCTGACGCAAAACTAATGTGTCCTTTTTTACTGAACAAATAAGAAACTGAGCCATTGGTGCCGAGATTGCCGCCGCGTTTATCAAACGCATGACGCACTTCGCCAGCAGTACGGTTACGATTATCGGTCATGCATTCAACAATAAATGCTACGCCGTTTACGCCGTAACCTTCATAAGTTAATTCTTCGTAATTATCCGCTTCGGTTGTGCCTGCACCGCGCGCAATTGCTTTTTCAACGGAGTCACGCTTCATATTGTTATAAAGCGCTTCATCGACCGCAGCACGTAAACGCGGGTTGTCCGCAATGTTCGGGCTGCTTTTTGCCGCTACGGTTATTTCACGAATGAGTTTGGTAAAAATTTTTACGCGCTTGGCATCTTGTCGCGCTTTGCGGTGACGCATGTTGTGCCATTTACTGTGGCCAGCCATCTTGTTTCTCCAAGATATTTCTATTCACATTTAAAAGATAAAAAAAGGGCGGGCATTGCCCACCCTTTTTTTGGAAAGAAAAATTACATTCCGTATTCCGCGGATTCTGCTTGAGCAGCTTCAGCTTTTTCTTTCTTACGCAAACGAATATGCAATTCGCGCAATTGCAAATCATCCACAAAACCTGGCGCATCCGTCATTACACAGGCAGCACTTTGCGTTTTTGGGAAAGCGATTACGTCGCGGATTGAGCTTGCGCCAATCATCAACATAATTAAGCGATCCAAACCGAATGCCAAACCGCCGTGTGGTGGCGCACCGTATTTCAAAGCGTCTAACAAGAAGCCGAATTTTTCACGTTGTTCTTCTTCACTGATACCAAGAATATTGAACACAGTTTGTTGCATAGCTTGGGTGTGAATACGTACAGAACCACCGCCTAATTCAGTGCCGTTCAATACTAAATCGTAGGCTTGAGACAACGCAGTCGCAGGGTTCGCGGCAAGCTCCTCAGGTGAGCAAGAAGGTGCTGTGAATGGGTGGTGAATAGCAGTCAAACTGCCATCATCCAACTCTTCAAACATGGGGAAATCAACAACCCAAAGCATCGCCCATTCTTTGGTGTATAAATTCAAATCTGCACCAAGTTTGCAGCGCAATGCGCCCAAAGCTTCGGTAACAATCTTATGTTTGTCGGCACCGAAGAAAATCAAATCGCCGTTTTCTGCGCCAACGCGTTCCAGAATTGCTGCACGAACGGGAACAGGAAGATTCTTAACGATGGGTGACTGCAAACCTTCTTCAAGATCATTCTTGTCGTTAACTTTAATGTACGCCAAACCTTTCGCGCCATAAATGCTAACGAATTTGGTGTAGTCGTCGATTTGTTTACGGGTTAACTTCTCGTTACCGCCAGGAACTTTCAATGCAGTAACGCGAGATTTTGGATCATTTGCTGGGCCAGCAAATACTTTGAAATCTACTTCGGCAACCAAGTCTTTGATATCAACCAATTCCAGCGGAATTCGCATATCAGGTTTGTCTGAACCGTATTTAGCGATAGCTTCTGAGAAAGGCATACGTTGCAATTCATCGAATTCAACGCCTTTCAAATCTTTAAACACTTCGCGAATCATGCCTTCAGTAACAGACATAATTTGGTCTTGGGTCATAAATGAAGTTTCGATGTCGATTTGCGTAAATTCTGGTTGACGATCTGCACGCAAATCTTCATCGCGGAAGCATTTTGCGATTTGGTAGTAACGATCAAAGCCCGCCACCATCAACAACTGCTTAAATAATTGCGGTGACTGTGGCAATGCGAAGAATTTATTTTCGTGGGTACGCGATGGCACCAAATAATCGCGTGCACCTTCTGGCGTTGCACGAGTCAAAATTGGCGTTTCGATATCCAAAAAGTTATTACGATCTAAATAATTGCGAATTGCGCTGGTAACTTTAGAACGGAAGCGCAAACTTTTTTGCATTTCTAAACGGCGCAAATCCAGGAAGCGGTATTTCAAACGGGTTTCTTCGCCCACATTTGAAAAGGAATCCAATGGAAACGGGATAGTTTCGGCTTCGTTCAATATAGTTAAGCCGGTACCGTAAACCTCAATTTCACCACTGGCCATATTTGGGTTAACGGCAGCAGCTGAACGAGCACGCACTTTACCCGTCACTTGCAATACGTATTCGCCGCGCACTTTGTCCGCCAACGCGAAATTTTCTTTCGCATCAGGATCAAACACCACTTGCACAATACCTTCGCGGTCGCGCAGGTCGATAAAGATCACACCACCGTGATCGCGACGACGATCCACCCAACCTGAAAGGGTGACTTCTTGATCGATATGAGCGGCATTTAAAGCGCAACAGTATTGGCTGCGCATAGGCATTGTCCCGTTAGATAAAATTAAAATGTAAATGATTGCACGGAAATCGGACGCCCCACTTGGAAAGTCTCGATCAGTCCGCGGCTTTGGCGCTAGTGCTAGCGGCCGGCGTAGATGCTGCACTAGCTCCCGACGATGAATCGCCGGCTAAATTCTTTTTATTGCCCGATTTAAAATCAGTTTCGTACCAACCACCGCCTTTCAGACGAAAGCCTGCTGCCGAAATTTGCTTCTTCAACGCTGGCTTATTACAGGTAGGGCAATCAACCAAGAGCGGATCACTGAGGCGCTGCAAGGCCTCTAATGCATGACCGCAAGACTCACATTGGTACTCATAAATAGGCATTACTAACTCTCAAGATAACTCTAACTACAAGATCGAACGACGATTTAAACCCGTTTTTGGAGCCTAAACCCCGAAAAAGCTCGCGATTATAGCCTAAGCGGTCGCTAGCGAGAACCACAAGTGAGGGTTTAAAACCATAAGATTTAGGGCTTCTTTGTACAGAAAAATGCCCAACCGGGCAATCTAACGCGGCACGCTGGAGTAGTTCATACGCTGCTGTACCGACTGCGCATGCTCGGTCACGTAAGCGGGAAAGCGCTTTTCAAAGCGGCGCGGACTGGGCAACATGACTGCCATACGCGCCGCCTGAGAAGCGCTCAGGGAAACAGCCGACTGACCAAAATGACGACGAGCACCCGCTTCTGCACCAAAGACGCCGCTGCCCCACTCCACCACATTTAAATACACTTCCAGAATTCGGCGCTTATCCCACAGAGCTTCAATCATTAAAGCGATTACCGCTTCTTCGAGCTTGCGAAAATAAGAGCGCGAAGGCGATAGAAACAAATTCTTAGCCAGCTGCTGGGTAATGGTGGAGCCACCGGCAACCTTTTTTCCCTTACGTTGATTCTTCTTGAGTGCGTATTCAATACCCGCCCAATCGAACCCGTTATGTTCCATAAACTTATCATCCTCTGCGGCAACCACTGCACGCTTTAAGTTCACGGATATCTTCTCGTAGGGCACCCACTGATACTGCAACTTCGCTTGGGGATTTTTTTCCTGCAATTCGTCTAAACGAATTTCCATAAAGCTTGTTTCGGAAACGGGATTCCATTTCCACCACAATACCCACCCAAACACCCAGAATTGATAGGCGAGCAAAACTGCAAGCATTAGCAGAACAAGGCGTTTGAGTGTGCGAAAAATGGATTTCATTTAAAAAACTTAATTCGCTGCTTTTAATCTGCACGCATTAAAACGCGCAAATAAAGGCTCATAGTCTTTCGCGTCAACAGCACCTACCGCAATCCACTCAAACACGAGGTTTTCAAACTCTGATGTTGCATCCTGAGTTTTGCGGCCGAAATTCTGTTGCAACTGATTGACTTGAAATGCAGTGCGTAAAGCTTGTTCAGATGCCGGTGTTGCAGAATCGGTTAAAATATCGGCGCGAATACAGAGTTCACGCAACGCATTTAAATTCTCAGCTATATCTGCGCTGCCATTGGCGCGCGCCAGTTTTTGTTGAATTGCTTTTAACCCGCCCGATGGCCATTGGGTAATAGAATCGATCTGCGTTTGCAACTCAGCTTGATCAGCCAAGTCTGGCAACTTACCTTTAACCAGTGCCAACTCATAATCATTCACAATTTTATTGGCTGAAAATAAATTGACCCAAATTTGTTGCTTAAGGGCGATGCGCTCGTCTTTCAATTTTTGTTCAAAGGCTTCCGCCGCTTGATTAAAAGCCGCTTTGACTTCATTCACTTGCGCTTTGGGGAATTGACCTAGACCACCAAATTCTTGGCGTACTTCATCTACACGTTTACGTGCATCGATTAAGGCTTGTGCAGTAAGCGCGGTTAAGCCTTCAAGTTCAACGATTAAGTTTTTAGCGACGGCTAAGTTAGCATCCAACTC
>JACCDN010354369.1_pt1 | contig 25967 bp, 25 predicted proteins | sample 7441691 | NCBI WGS metagenome assembly JACCDN01 (sample SAMN15323439, study PRJNA562643) | freshwater metagenome | isolation source: river surface water | place: USA:Blue River Watershed | collected 2017-08-16 | reverse complement strand
GTGTCGAAGCCTTCGCGCGCGCCCTTGAACGGGCCATCCGGCGCTTCGCGCATGCCGCGCGGCTGGCCGAAGTAAATGTCGCCGTTCAGTTCACGCACGATCAGGATGTCGAGGCCTGATACCACTTCCGGCTTCAGCGTGGATGCGCCGACGAGTTCCGGATACAGGATCGCGGGACGGAAGTTCGCGAACAGGGTCAGTTCCTTGCGCAGGCCGAGGATGGCCTGTTCCGGGCGCAGCGGACGGTCGAGGCTGTCGTACTTCCAGTCGCCGACCGCGCCGAACAGGATCGCATCGGCCTCCCTGGCCAGCTTCAGTGTGCCCGGTGGCAGCGGATGACCATGCGCTTCGTAACCTGCGCCACCGACCGGCGCGGTTTCCATGTCGAACTTCTGACCCAGTGCGTTGAGGACCTTGACCGCTTCAGCAACGATCTCGGTACCGATGCCGTCGCCCGGCAGGATGGCAATTTTCATTGGCGTGGAATTGAGGGTTTACGAAATCGTGTTGGCCAGCCACGGGAAGCGGCTGATGTGGCGCTCTTCGAAGTTGTGGATCGCGTCCTTGTGCTGCAGCGTCAGACCGATGTCATCGAGGCCGTTAATCAGGCAGTGCTTGCGGAAGGCATCGACATCGAAGCGATACACGCTGCTGCCGTTCGCCGTCGATACGGTCTGCGCCGGCAGATCAACCACCAGCTTGTAGCCCGGGAAGGCCTTGACTTCATCGAACAGCTTGTCGATGTCCTGCTCGGACAGCACGATGGGCAGCAAGCCGTTCTTGAAGCAGTTGTTGTAGAAAATGTCGGCAAAGCTCGGCGCGATCACGGCACGAAAACCGTATTGCTCAAGCGCCCACGGCGCATGCTCGCGCGACGAGCCGCAGCCGAAGTTCTTGCGTGCCAGCAGGATCGAGGCGCCCTGATAGCGCGGCTGATTCAGCACGAAGTCCGGGTTCAGCGGACGCTGGCTGTTGTCCATGCCGGGCTGGCCCTGGTCGAGATAACGCCACTCGTCGAACAGATTGGGACCGAAGCCGGTGCGCTTGATCGACTTCAGGAATTGCTTGGGAATGATGGCGTCAGTGTCGACATTGGCACGGTCAAGCGGTGCCACCAGGCCATCGAGTACGGTGAATTTGTTCATGTCTGTTTTCCCGGGTGGCAGCGACATTACGCCGGCCACCCTTCTGCTCGCTGTGTGCGATGTGCTTCTGGTGGTTTATTTCTTGGTGGCGTCCTGGACTTTTTCGCCCAGCTTTTCGACATCCTTGCCGATACCGGCGACCGTATTGCAAGCCGACAGCAACAGCATCGCCGCAGCGGTTGCCATGGACATCATGATGAATTTTTTCATGCTGTTCTCCTTGTTCTTGAACGACATCAGCTCAGGGGTGGGCGATGCAAGCCGGGGCGCAACAGCGCTTTACAGCTGGCGCACATCCACGAAATGGCCAGCCACACCCGCAGCTGCGGCCATTGCCGGGCTGACCAGATGCGTACGACCACCGGCACCCTGCCGGCCTTCGAAGTTGCGGTTCGATGTCGATGCGCAGCGCTCGCCCGGCTCCAGACGATCGGCATTCATGGCGAGGCACATCGAGCAACCCGGCTCACGCCATTCGAAACCGGCGTCCTTGAAGATTTTGTCGAGGCCTTCGCGCTCGGCCTGCTCTTTCACGAGGCCCGAACCCGGCACCACCATCGCCAGCTTCACGTTCGATGCACGGAACTTGCCACGCACGACCGCTGCCGCCGCGCGCAAATCTTCGATGCGCGAATTGGTGCAGGAACCAATGAAGACCTTGTCGATGCGGATGTCGGTGATCGAGGTGTTCGGCTTCAGGCCCATGTAGACCAGTGCCTTTTCCATCGCATCGCGCTTGACCGGATCTTTTTCCTTGTCCGGATCCGGTACGCGCGCGTCGACCGGTACCACCATCTCGGGCGACGTACCCCAGCTGACTTGCGGAATGATGTCGGCCGCGTCGATCATCACGACGGCATCGAACTTCGCATCCGGGTCCGAATGCAGCGTGCGCCAGTACGCGACAGCCTGGTCCCAATGCGGACCGACCGGCGCAAACGGACGGCCTTTCACGTAATTGATCGTGGTGTCATCCACCGCGATCATGCCGGCGCGCGCGCCGGCTTCAATCGCCATGTTGCAGACGGTCATGCGACCTTCCATCGACAAGGCGCGGATTGCCGAACCACCGAACTCGATCGCATAGCCGGTACCACCGGCCGTGCCGATCTTGCCGATCACGGCCAGCACGATGTCTTTCGCGGTCACGCCCGGGCCGACCTTGCCTTCGACCTGCACCAGCATGGATTTGGATTTTTTTGCCAGCAGCGTCTGCGTCGCCAGCACATGCTCGACCTCGGAGGTGCCGATGCCATGCGCGAGTGCGCCGAATGCGCCATGGGTAGACGTATGCGAATCGCCGCAGACCACGGTCATGCCCGGCAGGGTCGCGCCCTGCTCCGGGCCGATCACGTGCACGATGCCCTGGCGCTTGTCGCGCATGTTGAAATAGGTGAGACCGTAGGTCTTCGCGTTTTGGTCCAGCGTCTCCACCTGCAGTCGCGACACCGGGTCGGCGATGCCCTCGTCCCGGTGGGTGGTCGGCACATTGTGATCGGCGACAACCAGGTTCGCCGACACGCGCCACGGCTGGCGCCCGGCCAGCTTCAGGCCCTCGAAGGCTTGCGGGCTGGTGACTTCATGCACCAGATGACGGTCGATGTAGAGAATCGTGGTGCCGTCCTCCTGGGTATGCACCACATGGGACTGCCAGAGTTTGTCGTACAGAGTTTGGGCCATGGCGGGATCGCGCGCAGAGCGCGCCGGATCAGGAAAATCGGGGAAAACAGCCCGAGATTATGCCATAGCAAGGCGGCAAAACCCCCTGAATCTGCAGCGACGCCGGCGTGATTCAAGCGTGCGTCGGGGGCTGTGACAGCGGGATTCGGCGCTGTCTTGTTGACGAGACATTTGCCAATAAAGCAAATGAACAAGAAGGTGACCAGATGGTTTCTTTGTAGTATCGTTCGTTTAAAAATAACTATTAGTTCATCGCCTCGGTACGTCAACGGAAATGCGTGCCACGCCCACCAGAGTGAAGACTGTGAACGACCATCCCCCACGCCTGATGTCGCGCATCATCCTGAAGTTCGGCCTGTGCGCCGCGCTCGGCTTGCTGTTGCCTTTGGCCTCCGGCGCTGAAGAGACGGCACCGTCCAGTCTGCGCGAAATGCAATCGCGGAAATTCCCCAAGCCTATCCATGAATTGATCTCGGTGATACGTGAACGCATGGAAGAAGCCGGCGGCAAGTGCCATATCACTGTGTCTTACTATCCCGAGGGGGAAGGTAACCATTCCGGCGTGGGTAGTTGCAAGTTCACGCCACCCGATGCGCCATCGACGCTGGACAAAATGGCCAAGGGCGCAAATTTCATCCCGCTGGTCGGCACTCTGGTGTCCATGGGGCTGAATGCGACATCAGAAGCGATCAAGGACAAAGAAAAAGAACACTTCGTCAGCAGCATTCGCTTCGAGGCGGTAGGCACGTCGAAAACAGAAACCATGCTTCGTATGCGGGCCATGACCTCACGCCAGAAGATGGTCGTCGATGCGGCCTATTACAAGGAAATCTTCAGTCGGGTCGAAGAAGCGAGCCGGTGCATGGCCACCGAACTCACTTTGAACGACCACGAAAACTGAAGCGTCTGCTACGCACCGCCGGCGACAGCGTCAGCCTGCGCCATCGCGGTCAAGCCATTGCTCAGCGCAGCTTCGCCTGCTGGTACAGCGGCATCACCCGCTCCGAATAGGCGGTCAGATCGCGCACACGCTCGGTGCGCGGCGGGTGGGTGGACATGAACTTTGGCGGCTCGTTGCCGCCGGCCTCGCCCATCTTCTGCCACAGCGTGATCGCGGCCCGCGGATCGTAGCCGGCACGCGCGGCCAGTTCGACGCCCATGCGGTCGGCTTCGGTTTCGTGCGCACGCGAGTTCGGCAGGCCGAGCAAGCCCTGGTACGCGTATTCCATGCCCTTCTGCCCGATCTGGCCGACACCGGCCACGGTCGCGAGGATGGAAATACCGATACCGGCCACCGCCTGCTCGGACGCGCGTTCGCGTGAATGTTCGCGCAAGGCGTGGGCGATCTCGTGGCCCATCACGGCGGCCAGCTCATCATCGGTGAGTTTCAGCTTTTCGATCAGGCCGGAATAGACTGCGATCTTCCCGCCCGGCATGCACCACGCATTGACCTCGGGCGAGGTCAGCACATTGACTTCCCATTTCCAGTTCAGTGCATCGGGACGAAAGGCTGTGGTCTGGCGGATCAGCTTGTCGGCCATGCCCTTCACGCGCGCGTACTGCGCGGCATCGGCATTGAGCTTGCCTTTCTTGTCGGCCTCGGCCATCAGTTGCGCGTACTGCTTGTTGGCACTCTGCTCCATCGATGCGGCGGACACGGCCATGCTCTGTTTGCGATCGATACCGACCACACCGGCCTGCGTGGTCTGCACGGTCTGGCAGGAGGCCAGCATCAGGCTGCAGACCAGCGCAGCCGCGGTGGCCACGCTGACGCCGACGATGGATGCGCCTCGGCGCTTGAATGGGTGAGTCATGTTCTGCTTCATTCCCTGCTCCCGGACGCGCCCGCCATGACGGCGGTCTGCGCCTGCCAACGATAACTGAATTCTGCCGCGATCCAGCCCAGCAGGCATAAGGCCGCTGCGATCACATAGACCGGACGGGCGCCCAATGTATCCCAGCAGGCAGACATCATCAATCCGCCCACCGTGCCGCCCAGCCCATAGGAGATGCTGATGTACAAGGCCTGCCCGCGCGCCTGCAGCGGTCCGGCAAACCAGCGCTGCAAGGTTGCCACCGATGCCGAATGGTGTACCCCAAACGTCGCCGCATGCAGCACCTGCGCAATCAGCAGCAAGACCAGCGATTCGGCACCGAGGCCGATCATCATGAAACGCACGACGCCGATTGCAAGACTGGCGATCATCAGTTTGCGCACGCCGTAGCGGCGGAACAGAGGTGCCTGCCAGTAGAAGAACGCAATCTCGGCAATCACCCCAAGTGACCACATCAGGCCGATCACGGTCTTGCTGTAACCGATGTCGGCCAGATACAACGAGTAATACACATAAAGCGAGGCATGCGCGGCGATCATCAGAAAGGTCGATGCGAAGAAGGCGATCACCTCGCGCTGCTGCAACAGCTTGCGTACAGCCGGCACTTCATGGTGCGCATGTTCGGCGGACTCTTCGCGCATGACAAGCGCAACAGCGGCCACCATCACCAGCATTGCGAGCGAGATCCATGGCGTCATGCCCACGCCGAACCAGTCCAGCAGCTGGCCCGACGCCGTGACCAGCACGATGAAACCCACCGAGCCCCACAGCCGCAGCCGGCCGTAATGCGTGAGGTCACCACGCATTGCCGACAGCATCAGGGCTTCCGACAACGGGCCTTGCGCGCTGGTGAACAAGTTGAGCACCACCATCAGCGCGAAGAAGAAGCCGAAGCTCTCGCCCCAGAACATGCCGCAGAAAGTAAGTGCAGCCGCAGCCGACGTGGCGCGCAGTACCAGCACGCGGCGGCTGGTGTGGTCGGCCACCCAGCCCCACAGATTGGGGCCGAAGATACGCATCACCTGCATCAGCGACATCAGCACGCCGATCTGGGCAGCTGACAGACCACGGTCTGCGAAGTACAGGCTGGCGTAAGGCGAGAAGACGCCGATGTAGCCGTAGTACGCGAAGAAGAACAGCGCGAAATGAATCGACTGTGTGGGCTTGGAGACAGGACTCACGGACTCAGGCTAAAGACGCTGGATCCCGCTCTGCGCCGGGACGACCATGTTGAGAGCTACGGGCAATGGAAACGTCGTCCCGGCGCAGGCCGGGATCCCGTGACTTTGAAATACTCAAGCCCTGGTTGCGGCCACATCACCGTTCTGCGCGCGGTGGCGCAATGCATGGTCCATCAGCACCAGCGCCAGCATCGCCTCGGCGATCGGTGTCGCACGAATGCCGACGCAGGGGTCATGACGACCAAAGGTCTCGACCATCACCGGATTGCCGTCACGGTCGACCGAACGACGCGGCGTACGGATGCTGGAAGTCGGCTTGATCGCGATGGATACCGTGATGTCCTGTCCGGACGAGATACCACCAAGGACGCCGCCGGCGTTGTTGGTCAGGAAGCCGTCGGGCGTCATTTCATCGCCGTGCTCGGTGCCTTTCTGTGCGACCGAACGAAAACCGGCGCCGATCTCGACACCCTTCACCGCATTGATGCCCATCATCGCATACGCGATATCGGCATCGAGCTTGTCGAACAGCGGTTCACCGAGGCCGACCGGCACCTGCTGCGCAACGACATCGATGCGCGCGCCACAGGAATCCCCGTCCTTGCGCAGCTGGTCCATGTAAGCCTCCAGTTGCGGAATGATGTCCGCATTGGCGGCAAAGAACGGGTTGTGCGGCACATGCTGCCAGTCCTGGAAAGGAATGGCGATGTCACCGAGCTGGCTCATGCAGCCCTTGAATACGGTGCCGTACTGCTGGTGCAACCACTTCTTCGCGATGGCAGCCGCACCGACGACCGGTGCCGTCAGGCGTGCCGACGAACGGCCGCCACCGCGCGGGTCGCGAATGCCGTACTTCTGGAAATAGGTGTAATCCGCATGGCCGGGACGGAAGCGATCGACGATGTTGCCGTAATCATGGCTGCGCTGGTCCTGATTGCGAATCAGCAGTGCGATCGGCGTGCCGGTGGTCTTGCCTTCATAGAGCCCGGACAGGATCTCGACCGTGTCCGGTTCCTGGCGCTGGGTCACATGGCGCGACGTACCCGGACGGCGGCGGTCCAGCTCGGGCTGGATATCGGCCTCGGACAGCGGCATGCCGGGCGGGCAGCCGTCGATCACGCAGCCAATCGCCGGGCCATGCGATTCGCCGAAAGTGGTGACTGTGAACAGCTTGCCTATCGTGTTGCCGGACATGGAGAGACGCGCCAGTAGAAATGCAAAGGCGTCATTCTACCAGCCGGCGCTGCGGGCGCCGGCGGCCCGCACCTGCTCCGCACTGCTGCGGACCCATCTCGGCACGACCGGGTGTTTCAGGTAACGCCAGGCGACCTCGGGTTGCTTAAGGTGGCTTCAGGTGGCCTCAGGCTGCTTCAGCTTGCATCAGACCGCCGCAACCATCCCAGCAGCGCGCGCGGATACTCCGGCTGCCGCACGCACAACAACAGCAGCAGCGCGCCATTGGCAAGCGCAGTGAACAGGAAGAGCTGCGGCACGCTCAACCCGGCCTGCAGCAGCAACATCGCAACCAGTGCGGCGACCACCATGAACAGCGAATTCAGGATGTTCATGCCGCCGATGATGCGCGACAGATGCGAGCGTTCGGCCCGGGTCTGAATCAGCGCGAACAAGGGCACCACGAAAATACCGCCGGCCATGCCCAACAACGCACAATCGGCGGCGATGCGCAGCCCTTCCGCATAGGACAGCAAGTCGCTGCCGACACCCACCCAGGGCAAGCGCGCCGTGGCCGAGAAATACAGATCCACACCGAACACGGTCAGTGCCAGCGCACCGGCTGGCACCAGCCCCAGCTGCAGGCGACGGCCGGACAGCTTCTCGCACAGCAGCGAACCAACGCCGATGCCCAGCGAGAATGCCGTGAGCAGGATCACGAACACGATTGGTTCACCATGCAGCACATCGCGCGCAAACACCGGGAATTGCGCCAGCAGCATCGCGCCATAGAACCAGAACCAGGAGTTCGCGAGCATCGCGACGAACACCTCGCGATTGGCGGCTGCAAAGCGCAGGTTGCGGCCGATTTCGGTGAACGGATTGCGATTGATTTGCAGCGACGGGTCGGCGGCCGGTGTGACCGGCACCGCACGCGCGCACAGCCAGCCGGAGGCCGCCACGGCCAGCGTCGCGAGCATGATGAAGGCAATGCCGTGCTGGCCAGAGGTGACCAGCATCGCGCCACTCAGTTGCCCGGTCAGGATGCCGACGAAGGTTCCCATCTGCACCATGCCATTGCCGCCCACCAGTTCACCCGGCGCCAGATGCTGCGGAAGGTACGCATGCTTGATCGGGCCGAACATCGTGGAGTGCAGCCCCATGCCGACCACCGACGCGATCAGGATGAACAGGTTGTGCGTGACCCAGCCAATACCGGCAAAGGCCATCAGCGCGATTTCGAATAATTTCACCCAGCGCATCAGGCGCGCTTTTTCGTATTTGTCGGCGAGCTGGCCTGCGGTGGCCGACGCCAGCATGAAGGGCAGGATGAAGAGCCCGGCGATCAGGTTGTTCAGCAGACCGACATTGAGGTCGGTCCACGACGCCGCATCAAAGGTGATGACCGTGACCAGCGCGGTCTTGAACAGATTGTCATTGAATGCGCCCAGAAACTGGGCGCCGAAGAAAGGCGCGAAGCGGCGCTGCCAAAGCAGCGCAAACTGGCTGGAAGCGGACAAAGGCTCACCTTCAACGATGCGCGACAACCCGGGCGGGTTGCCATCGTTGCACATTGTAAAGGGAGATCAGTGCGCGGGAATCACTGCCCGTTGCCGGCGGCGATGCAAACGGTCATGCCTGCGGTCGATGCCAGTGGTCGTGGTCAGTGGTCGTGGCCAGAGATCGATTATTCCTCGGTCTCTGCGGGCCAGTCGCGAATATAGGCTTTCAGCATCTTGTTCTCGAAGCTTTGCGCTTCGAACACGGCTTTCGCGACGTCATAGAAGGACATCACCCCCATCAGCGTGCCGTCATGATCGAGCACCGGGACATAACGCGCATGGCGTTCCAGCATCAGGCGACGGATTTCATTGATCTCGGTATCGGGCGAGATGGTCATGATGTTCGATGCCATATGTTCGCCGACGGTGCCGGTGGCAATCGAACCGCCGCGCTTGTCGATCGCATTGATGACTTCGCGGAAGCTCAGCATGCCCTGCATCTTCCCTTCCTTCATCACGACCAGCGAGCCGACATCGCGGTCGGACATGATGTTGATCGCTTCCAGCAGCGGCATGTCCGGTGGCGCGGTATAGAGGATATTGCCCTTGAGCTTAAGGATCTCGGAAACCTTCATGTCACCCTCCGTGTTCTTGTGCAGGCGCCGCGTCGTTGCGGTGCCTGGTCGATGCGTGCTGTGCTCGCCTGCGCTGCCGGTGTGCTTCATACCTGCGGTGTCCGTGCCCCCACGCACACGCTTTGTGCAGGAAAAACACCCGCTGCGGGCCACGCCGAAGACCACTGTAGCGGACTCATGCCAAAAAAGCCAGCTTCGCCGTGCGTGCCCGGCAGATGCGTTTGCGCCCTGCCGGCGGCCTGCGGTGAACACCTATAATCGTGCTTCCAACAAAACAACATTCCGGCCAACTGCGGCCGCTGGAGACGCCCTTCCATGAGCGAGCCTACCTACCCCGGCTTTGACACCCTGTCGCTGCATGCCGGCGGCGCCCCCGATCCCGCGACCGGCGCGCGCGCGACGCCGATCTATCTGTCGACCTCGTTCGTGTTCCGCGATTCCGACCATGCGGCATCGCTGTTCAACATGGAGCGCTCGGGTCACGTGTATTCGCGCATCTCGAACCCGACCAATGCGGTGCTGGAAGAACGGATCGCGGCGCTCGAAGGTGGCGTGGCCGGCATCGCAGTGGCCAGCGGTCAGGCCGCACTGCACCTGGGGCTGGCAACCATCGCCGGTGCCGGTTCGCACGTGCTCGCGTCACGCGCGCTGTACGGCGGTTCGCAGAACCTGCTCGGCTACACGATGAAGCGCTTCGGCATCGAGACCACTTTCATCGATCCGCGTGATTTAGATGCGTGGCGCGCTCATATCCGTCCGAACACCAAAGTGCTGTTTGCGGAGACCGTGGGCAATCCGGGACTGGACGTGCTGGATATCGACAAGGTCGCCGCGATCGCGCATGAACACCATCTGCCCCTGATGGTGGACTCCACCTTCACGACGCCCTATCTGCTGAAACCCTTCGAGCATGGCGCCGACCTCGTCTTCCATTCGGCGACCAAGTTCCTGTGCGGGCATGGCACTGCGGTGGGCGGCCTGCTGGTCGATGGCGGCAACTTCGACTGGCAAGCCGCGTATGAACATACCGGCCACTTCGCGGAATTGTGCGAACCGTATGACGGCTTCCACGGCATGGTGTTTGCCGAAGAATCAACCGTCGGCGCCTTTGCGTTGCGTGCGCGCCGTGAAGGCTTGCGCGACTTCGGCGCGGTGATGAGCCCACACAATGCCTTCACCATCCTGCAAGGCATCGAAACCCTGAGCCTGCGCATGGACAAACATGTGGCCAATGCGCGCAAGATCGTCGACTTCCTCGCTGCGCATCCGGCGGTCGAATCGGTGTCGTATCCGGAACTGGCGAGCCATCCTGACCATGCACTGGCGAAGCGCCTGCTGCCGAGAGGTTGCGGCGCGGTGTTTTCATTTGCATTGAAGGGCGACCGTGCTGCCGGCCGCCGTTTCGTCGAGTCGCTGCAATTGTTTTCGCACCTCGCGAATGTCGGCGATGCGAAATCGCTGGTGATCCATCCGGCATCGACCACGCACTTCCGTGTGCCGAACGAGCAACTGGCTGCATCAGGCATTACCGAGGGCACGATGCGGCTGTCGATCGGCCTCGAAGATGCCGATGACCTGATCGACGATCTCAAGCGCGGGCTGAAGGCCGCGCAAAAGGGAGCCTGACATGCAGCTCACAGTTCATGGACACCCCGCGTATGCCTACACCGGCGGCAAATCCTTCGACGCGTCGTTGCCGACCGCAGTCTTCATCCACGGCGCGCAGAACGATCATTCGGTGTGGGCGCTGCAAACGCGTTATTTTGCGCATCATGGCTACTCGGTATTGGCAGTCGACCTGCCGGGCCATGGTCGCAGCGACGGGCCGGCACTGACCAGCGTCGAAGCGATGGCCGACTGGCTCAATGCGCTGCTCGATGCGGCCGGCGTGACCAGGGCGATCCTGATCGGGCACAGCATGGGATCGCTGATTGCGCTCGAGAGCGCTGCGCGCCAGCCTGCACGTGTTGCGGGTGTCGCGCTGGTCAGTACCGCCTACCCGATGAAGGTATCGACCGCGTTGCTGGATGCTGCGCGCGAGCGCGAGCCCGCCGCGATCGACATGGTCAATATTTGGTCGCATTCATCGATCGCACAAAAGCCGTCCGCACCCGCTCCCGGCTTCTATGTGCCCGGTGGCAGCCGGCGGTTAATGCAGCGCATCTCGCAACGCAATCCGGCGCAGGTGTTCTTCACCGATTTCTCGGCCTGCAATGCGTATGCCCACGGCGAGGAAGCCGCTGCCACGCTGGCGGCGGCAGCTTGCGCGACATTGTTCCTGCTCGGTCAAAAGGATGTGATGACACCGGCCAGGGCAGCGGCAGCGCTGCAGGCGCAGCTACCCCACGCACAGGTGGTGAAACTTGCCGATTGCGGCCATGCGCTGATGGCCGAGCAGCCGGACCGGGTGCTGGAGGCGCTGTTCCGGTTTGCGACTGCTGCGCTGCGCGCGCCCGCCGCTGCGTGACATCCAGGTCAGGCCCGGGCGTCGCTGGCGGCGAAGTAATCGGCCAGCGTCGTGCCGAGGCCGGTATCCATCACTTGGGCGACGCGACCGGCCAGCGCGGATTGCGGTAACGGCTCGAACGCAAAGCGTCGGAACACCTCGGCCAGCGTCAGCTTTGCCGGGTTCGCCAGCCATGCCCAACGCTCCTGCCTCAGCTGCGAGCGGCGGCGCAGTCGCAGTCCCTGCTGGCGCTCGCCACGAATGCGACCGACCCAACCGGCTTCCAGCATCCGCTGCAGCAGCGCTTCCGACTCTTCGACCCCGAGGTGGGTGAGTTCGCGAATCTTCAGCGCATCCACCGCCGCATGTCCGGCGCGCGCCGCCATCAGCACCTGGATGATGGCCATCGCATCGAGGAAGGCACTGCCCGGCGCTGCGCGATGCCACCAGCGTTCATAGCGCACCACCGGCAGCGCCGCCGCGACGGCCGCACCCAGCAAGGTGATGAGCCAGAACAGATACACCCAGATCAGGAAAATGGGCACCGCCGCCAGTGCGCCATAGATCGCGCGGTAACCACCCCCGAGATTGATGGTGAACGCAAAACCACGGCGCGTGATCTCGAAGCCGATAGCGGCCACCAGACCACCAATAGCGGCTTCGCGCCAGTCGACAAAACGATTCGGCACCGTCAGGTACAGCAGCGAGAACGCCAGTGTCGACAAGCCGATCGACACGCCCAGCGTCAGGCTGGCGCGCAACAGGCTCCAGTCGCGCGATGACGCCGGGCTGAGCGGCAGCAGTTCCGATGCGGCCGTCACCGACGCACCGATCAGCAGCGGGCCCAGTGTCATGATGGCCCAGTAGATCACCATGCGCTGCACGAAAGGCCGCGAGGTGTGCACGCGCCAGATGCGATTCAATGTGCGATCGACGGTACCGAATAACATGATCGCCGTCACGATCAGGAACACCGCTCCCAGTGCTGACAGCCGGCTGGCCTTGGCGGCGAACTGGCTCAGGTAATCGAGGATGGTATTGGCTATGCCCTTGGGCATCAGTGACTGCACGAAATACGCTTCCAGCGACTCGCGAAAGCTCGTGAACAGCGGGAAGGTGGTGAAGATCGCGAACGCAATCGTCAGCACCGGCACCAGTGCCAGCACCGTGGTGAAGGTCAGGCTGCCGGCCACTTCCGGCAAGCGCTCTTCGCGCAGCCGTCGCATCACGAAGTGCAGCAGGTCGCGCGTCTGCGCACGGGTCCAGCGGCTGTGCGTACCGGGCGACGGGGGTTGGGGCTGCGACGGGCTCATCGCCTCTATAATATCAAGCCATGTCCTCACCTACGACCAAACTGCTGGTGCTCTACTACTCGCGCAACGGCGCAACGCGCAAACTTGCGGAGTACATTGCGCAGGGTATCGAATCCGTCGCGGGCTGCGAGGCAGTGCTGCGCACGGTGCCGGCCGTCTCCACCGTCACTGAAGCCACCGAAGCCGCTGTGCCCGCATCCGGCGCACCGTATGTCGAACTGTCGGACCTCGAGGAATGCGATGGACTTGCGCTGGGCTCGCCCACGCGCTTCGGCAACATGGCCGCCGCACTGAAGTACTTCCTCGACGGGACCAGCAGCGCATGGCTGTCCGGTACGCTGGCAGGCAAGCCGGCCTGCGTGTTTACCGCCACCGGCAGCCTGCATGGCGGACAGGAGACCACGCTGACATCGATGATGCTGCCGCTGCTGCACCATGGCATGCTGATTGTCGGCCTGCCCTATACCGAAAGTGCATTGATGACGACCGCCAGCGGCGGCTCGCCATACGGCGCCACCCACTGGTCGGGCGTGAATGGTGACCAGCCGCTGTCCGATGACACGCGGACGCTGTCGGTCGCGCTTGGCAAGCGGCTCGCACAAACGACACGAAAGCTGCGCGCATGAACCTCACGCCGTTTCAGCGACGCCTGCACCAGTTGTCGGTGGCCAGCCTGATCGGACTGGTCGTGCTGTGCGTGCTGTGGGAACTGGTGCTGGCACCGCTACGGCCCGGTGGCTCGTGGATGGTCATCAAGGCACTGCCGCTGCTGGCGCCGATGGCGGGCACGCTACGTCGCAACATCTACACGATGCAATGGGCATCGATGATGATCCTGCTGTATTTCACCGAAGGCGTGGTACGCGCATGGAGCGAACGCGGCCTGTCGCAAGCGCTGGCCGGTACCGAGATTGTGCTGTCGACCCTCTATTTCTTTTGCGCGATCTTTTTCCTGCGGCCATACAAACAGGAAGCGAAGCGACTGGCACGGCAGGCGATCGACAAGGCCGCCGAAGCCGGACAGCGGTGAGGCGGCGATGACAAAGTCGAGCGCGAATGATCCCGGCATGACCACCGGGCCGGTCGACAGCCCCGGGCCGGGCAGTGCGGCGCAGACCAGCGACACGGATCGCGACACAGCCTTTCTCGCCGCCTGCACCGCCGTGGTCGGCACGACCCATGTGCTGCTGGGTGACGATATGGCAGGCTTCCTGACCGACTGGCGCGGTCGCCATACCGGCAGTGCGCGAGCCGTCGTGCGTCCGGCCGATACCCTTCAGGTCGCGGCCATTGTCCGGCTATGCCATGACTACCGCATCCCCATCGTGCCACAAGGCGGCAACACCGGGCTGGTGCTGGGCAGCGTGCCTGACCACAGCGGCAACGCGATCGTGCTGTCGCTGGCGCGCATGAATCGCATACGCGATGTCGATCCCGTGAATGACACGCTGACCGCCGATGCCGGTTGCCTGCTGCAGCAAGTGCAGGAGGCAGCGGCCGCTGCCGGCCGGCTGTTTCCGCTGTCGCTGGCATCCGAAGGCAGTTGCACGCTGGGCGGCAACCTGTCGACCAATGCGGGCGGTACCGCCGTACTCCGTTACGGGAACACGCGCGACCTCGCGCTGGGGCTGGAAGTTGTCACCGCCGATGGGCGGATCTGGGATGGCTTGCGCGGGCTGCGCAAGGACAACACTGGCTATGACTTGCGCGACCTGTTCATCGGCGCCGAAGGCACACTGGGCATCATCACCGGCGCGGTCGTGAAACTGTTTGCACAACCGGCCGCGCGCGTCACCGCATTATTCGCGCTGGATTCGTCGCGCGCTGCACTGTCGCTGCTGGCGCTGGCAAAACAGCGCTGCGATGCAGCGCTGACCGGTTTCGAGCTGATGTCCGACGTCTGCCTGCAGCTGGTGGAAAAGCATTTCCCGTCATTGCATTCGCCATTCGCGACCCGGCATCCGCAGTACGTACTGTTGGAACTCTCCGATCCCGAGTCGGATGCCCATGCATCGGCATTGCTGGCGTCGGTCGCCGCAGCTGCCCTCGAAGAAGGCTGGATACACGATGCGGTGGTCGCCAGCTCGCTTGCGCAATCCGCCGCGCTGTGGGCGCTGCGTGAACATATCTCGATGGCGCAGGCTGCCGAAGGCAAGAACATCAAGCATGATATTGCAGTACCGATTTCGCGTATCGCCGACTTCATCACTGACACCGATGCGCTGCTGCAGCAACATTTCCCCGGCTGTCGCATGGTGACCTTCGGGCACCTCGGCGATGGTAATCTGCACTACAACGTGTCAGCGCCGCTAGGGATGGATGACGACGCCTTCCTGCAACAGCAAGCTGCGGTCAACGCGTGCGTGCATGACCAGGTACACCGCTACGGCGGTTCGATCTCGGCCGAACATGGGCTGGGCGCATTGAAGCGGGATGAAATAAGACGCTACAAATCCGGGACAGAGATGGACATGATGATGGCCATCAAGCGGGCGCTCGACCCGCATAACCTGATGAACCCTGGCAAGGTCCTTTGAGTTGACACGGCGCGCCTGCGGCACACGCAGCATGGGCTGCATGGGCTGCATGTGGTGCATGTGGTGCATCTAGTGCATGTAGTGCATGTATCGCACCGCCGCGTGAACGCGATGACATCCTGCCGTTCAAGGAGTCCCGATGAACACAGTACCCATAGTCCCCACAGTGCCCACAGTGCCCGCAGAGTCCATAGCACCCAAAGTGCTCATGCGGCTCGGCATGCTGTCGGCAGCGCTCATGCTGCTGATGTCGGCCCGCCCCTCATTCGCGGTCTACCGCTGCGACGCTGACGGCAAGATCAGCTACAGCGACCGCCCCTGCCGCGATGCTGCAACGATGCCCATCGATGCGCCGCAAGCGTCCCGCAATCGTCCGAACGCAGACCAGCAACAGACTCGACAAGCCGCCGAACTGGCGCGCCTGCAGCAATTGCGTGAATTACGAGAGCGGCAAGACCAGCGCATCCGCGACCTGGCGGCGCGCGGTGCGGCAGCCCGTGACAAGAAATGCCGCGCACTGGCGCTGCAGTTAAGGTGGCGCGAGGAAGACGTGCGCGATGCACCGCTTGAAAAGGAAGCGCGTGCACGCAAGCAGCTGCGGCGTACCGAGGAACGCTATCGCGACGCGTGTCGTTGACGCCGGCGCCCTCGCGCCGTGCTCGCTATACGCGAAATGCCTGCACCGATGCCAGCAAGCCGCCGGATTGTTGGGCGAGGCTGTCGGCGGCCGCGGCGGCCTGTTCGACCAGTGCGGCATTCTGCTGCGTGCCTTCATCGATGTGCGCTATCGCGCGATTGACCTGATCAATGCCCGAGCTTTGTTCACGGCTGGCCGCGCTGATTTCGCCGATGATGTCGGACACACGTGACACGCCCTGCATAACCTGCTCCATCATCGCGCCCGCTTCGGCAGCGAGTGCGCTGCCTTCGCTGATACGCCCTGCCGAATCCGTGATCAGTGCATTGATTTCCTTGGCGGCGGCGGCGCTGCGTGCCGCCAGTGCGCGCACCTCGCTGGCGACCACCGCAAACCCGCGCCCCTGTTCGCCGGCGCGCGCCGCCTCGACCGCTGCATTCAATGCGAGGATATTGGTCTGGAACGCGATGCCATCAATGACCGTGATGATGTCCGCCATGTGACGTGCCGAGGCATCGATGGACGACATGGTGCTGACCACCCGCGACACCATCGCGCCACCCTGCGCTGCCATGTCGGATGCAGAGGCTGCCAGCTGGTTGGCCTGGCCCGCATTGTCGGCATTGTGGCGTACGGTCGACGTCAGCTCTTCCATCGATGAGGCGGTCTGCTCCACACTGGCCGCCTGCGCTTCGGTACGTGCCGACAGGTCCTTGTTGCCGGCCGCGATCTGCGAAGACGCGGTCACGATCTGGTCACAGCCATCGCGTACTTGCAGCACCACGCGTGACAGCCCCTCGCTGATACCGTTCATGGCCTGCGCCAGCTGGCCGATCTCATCGTGCTGCATACTGCTCATGCGGCCCGTCAGGTCGCCGGTGGCGATGCGCTGTGCCAGCAGGTTGGCCTCGGACAGCGGACGCGTGACCAGCTGACGTATCGCGACATACAGCAATACAGCAACGATGCCCAGCGCCAGTGCCATCGCCAGCAGGTACACGTTACGCAGCCGGGTGAATTCCTGCGTGATTTCTTCCGTGTAGGCGCCGCCACCGATCACCCAGCCCCAGTCACGGTATTCCTGATAGGCGACCACTTTTTCGCGCGGTGAGGTTTCACCTTTTTCCTTGTTGATCCAGGGGTAGCGCACCACGCCCTCGCGCTTGTCGAGCATCTCGCGAATGAATGCACGGCCGTCACTGTCCTTCATGTCGAGGATGATCCGACCTTCCTTGGCCGGATGGACCAGCAGGGTGCCGAGCGTCTTGCCGGGCCGGCCGTCGAGCACATAGAAATACCCGGTCTCGCCGACTTTCAGTGCGCGGATCTTCTGCTTCAGGATCGCCATGTCATCGGCGATATTGAGGCCAACATACAGCGCGCCGATCACCTTGCCCTGTGCATCGCGCACGGGTTCGTAATCCGTCATGAAATCCTTGCCGAACAATTGCGCGAGGCCGCGATAGCCCTTGCCTGCCGACAGCAGCGCATGCGCGGGGTGACTGCGGTCGAGCACCGTGCCCACCGCACGCTCGCCATTTTCCTTTTTCAGCGACGTCGAGATGCGTACGAAATCCTGCCCGCTGCGCACGAACACGGTGGCAGTCACGCCGGTGCGTTCGGTGAAACGGTCCGGGATCGCGAACTCGCCATTCAACGCGGCACCGCCATGACGCAGCGCCGGCGTTGCACGCCCGCCCAGTTCGATCGATTTGCCGGCATCGAGCGACAAGCCATCGGGGAAACTGCCGACAAACATGCGCGAGAAACGTTGTACCGAGGTGCTGACGCCCTGGTCGAACATCTGAATCATGTCGGTGACTTCACGCGCCTGGTCCGCCACATGCATGACCGCGCGATCTTCCAGCATCTTCGACGTCGAATAGCCGATGCCGCCGACCAGCGCCGCCAGGATCACGCCGACCAGCAGGAAAGTCATCAGGGTCAGCTTGGCGCCCACGCCCCAGCCAACATTGCCGCGCGATGTAGTCATGGTGATCCTGCGTCCGGATGAACAAGTGTACTGACCGGTTTACGGCACGCTACCGGCGACATTGAGCCCGGCACGGCGCGGACCGGCAGCTTTCGCCTAGCGTAACGAGGCGTGCCCGTTGCCCATGCGCTGAACTGAACGACAATTCGGCCCTAATTTCAGCGCCCAAGCCGGATCCGGCACCGGCATCCCATTCGACGGCCTTGTCGAGCCCGCCCAGCGGCAAATGGCTTGCCAACGGCCGCCCGGCTCGTGGATCATCTCGGAGTTGCCCGTGGGCTACGACAGCCCCGACATCGCCACGCAGCCCGCACGCACACTCAACACCGACCGCCCTGCTTCCGATCATGCCCCGCCACCCGACCATACTCCCCTGCCTGATCCCCGGGTGGGTGGCCTCCGCGGGAACCGGATCGTCGGGCGTCATGCGGCTGCGGGCCTGGTCGCGACGGGCGCTGCGAACACGCGCTCTGTGCTTGCTGGTGCTGTGCATCGGGCACGGGCTCGCGATGGCGGCTGATCTGTCGTTGTTGCCGCCCACCCTCAGCTACGCCGGTGTGCCCGGCGAATTTCGAGAAAGCCGCATGAGCGCGCGCAGCACCCTGACGCTGAAGCCCGGCATCAGCTGGGCCACCACCACCGGCTTGACCGGCACGCGCTATGGCCAGGGCGTGCCGATGCTGAGCGACAGTCTGTCGGTCGCGACCGGGCCTCGCTTCAAGCTCGGCCGCGCTGAACTGGAATTGCCGCTGACGGCCGGCCGCGAAACCAGCAATCTGCTGGGGATGACGCAATGGAGCAGCGGCGCGTCCGACCTCAGCATCGCGCTCGGGCCGCGTGACCGGATTCGGCTCGAAGCCCGGATCAGCAGCCGCAGTGACACGCTGTCGATACGCACCCGGCGCAGCACCGCACTCAGCTGGCGCCATGCATTCACCGAGCAATGGGCAATACGCGCCGGCCTGCGCCAGTCACGCGAACACGACATCGACGGGGATCAGGGATTGCAGACCGAGAGTTTCGCCGGCCTGAATGCGACGCTGCCTGGCGGCTGGCGCTGGGACCTGCAAGGCTCGCTGAGCGCCAACGCGCGTCGTGACGCCGACGGGCTGATGTCGGCTTCGGGGCGCAGCACATCGCTGACGCTCACCAGCAGCAAGTTCATTACGGAGCGCTGGCGCCTGAGCGGCACGCTCAGTGCGAGCCAGTCACTGACGCCGGGTGCCGGACCGGCGATCCAGTCGCACATCGGCGGCATCCGGCTGCAACGGGACTTCTGATACGGCCGGGATGACTCAGGCTGGCGGAGCCATTGCGGTCATTGCGGTCATTGCCGTCATTGCAGTCATTGAGATCGTGAGCTCATTGAGAACATGGGAGCCATGACGCTGAGGAGGTCGCTGAGCTGGTTCAGCCGCCTCACACCGGGTCGAGGTGCGTCATCACATCGAGCACCGGCAGTGCAGCCTTCACGCGATTGGCAGCCTCGAACGCAATGGCATGGCCGACGCGTACGGTCGCATTGCCCTCCACTTCGATATGCACATCGACGATGATCATGTCGCCCATCTTGCGCGTCTTCAGGTCATGCACGCCGAGCACGCCGGGCGTCGCGCAGAGGATCTCGCGAATCTGCCGGTAAGCATCCTCGGACACCGAGCGATCCATCAGATCATGCAGCGCATCCCAGCCGAAGCGCCAGCCCATCTTCAACACCAGCAGCCCCACCACCAGCGCGCCGATGGCATCGAGTACCGGATACCCGGCCAGTGAACCGACAATGCCCAGCGCAACCACCAGGGACGAAGCAGCATCCGAGCGCGCATGCCAGGCATTCGCGACCAGCATTGATGAGCGCACGCGTTCCGCCACCAACAGCATGTAGCGGAACAAGGCTTCTTTCGCGACCAGCGCGCCAAGCGCCACATACAGCGCCAGCCATTGCACCGGTACCGCTGAAGGATGGATCACTTTGTCCGCAGCATTCCACACCATGCCGATGCCGATCGCCAGCAGCGACAGGCCGAGAAACAGGGACGCTGCGGTTTCATAGCGCTGATGGCCGTATTGGTGATCGTCGTCCGCTTCCTTGTGGCTGTGCCGGTTCGCGAGCAGCACGACAAAATCGGAAAACAGATCGGACAGCGAATGGATGCCATCCGCAATCAGGCCCTGCGAGCCGGCGACGATACCGGCTGCCACCTGCACAGTCGACAGGCAGACATTGACGGCGGCACTGACGAGGGTGCTCTGGTGCGCCGCCTGCTGGCGCTCGATCAGATTGGCGGGCTGGTCCGGATCCGGACCAGGAGCGGTCTCCGTCGGCACGGACTCAGTCCGCCTCTTCTTCGATGACGGGGGTCGCCGGCGGGCGCGCGGGACCGTAGTGGTGGTACATGTGATCGAAAAGCTGCTCGATCAATGCCGCATTCGCGAAGTACACCTTGTTGTTCTCGCGCGATTTCACTGTGACCAGCTCCAGCCCCATCAGGGACTCGAGCTGCTTGAACACGGCAGCAGGGCCGAGCTCGATGCGAGCAGCGATTTCGAGCATCTCCAGGCCATCGGGGTGGACCTCGAGCAGGCACTTGATGATCTGTACGCGCTCTTCGATCGACATCGCGCCGAGGTAGCGGGCAATCTGCTTGACTTCCATGATCAAAAGCACCGGGAGAAAGATGACAAGACGCTATTAGATCACAGCCGGCGCCGGTGACAGCGACTTGCGATGCAAGCTTTACAGGGACTTAAGCTGCTTCGCGATGCGACGCGATTCTTCTTCCTGCGCGTCGAGCTGGTGGGCGGTGGCGGCCGCTGTCGAATGCAGCTGCGCGATGCGTTGCCGCAGTACCTCGTTCGCATGCCAAAGTTGCGACGCATCGACCTCGAGCTTCAGCTCGGGCGCCGGCGGGGCCGCCGGCGGTGCCGCGGCATCGACCGCCGCGACCGCCGCGACTGCCGGTACAGCGGACAGATCGGCGGTATCAGGTGTATCGGGTGTAGCGGGTGACTCAGCGGCCGGGTCCGTCCGGGCCGCGTCGGTCTTCACCGGCGCAACCTCTGCCGCAGCGGGCGCCGCCGGCTTGCGACGCACGCTGTCGCCATCGACTTGCGAACGTTCGGGCGCGCGATCGCCCCGGAATACCTGGCCTTCTTCTGACATGCCTTACCTCGCTGGTGGCGGCGGCTGCATGCACCATTCTCAATTTGAAAACATGGTGCGACGCATACCGCTTGCTGACATCGGACATCCATTATTACAGCTATTGCATGCGCATCGCGCTTCTGCACAGCGATGCTGGCCGGCCGCGCTTTCTGTTACAGTTTGCGCATGAACATCGTCGTCGACCCGCCTTCGGTGAACCCTGCGGCCGCCTCGCTGGCCCGCGCCCCGGCCATGCCTGCGCCGTCGAGCGCGATGTCGGCGCAGGCACTGAAGGCGGCCAATGCGCAAGGCAGGCTGACGCCGCCGAAAGCGCCGGTCGAGGTACCGTCGCCGCGTGCGGTGCTGCCCACCGATGCAGAAAAAATGGTCCAGCAATACGAACAGGTCGTGGACCAGCTGAACCGCCAGATGCAGGCCAACAACCGCAACCTCGGTTTCGGCATCGACCGCAAGATCAATACCTTCGTCATCACCGTCACCGACAAGCGCAGCGGCGATGTGGTGCGCCAGATACCGGCGGAAGCCGTGGTGCGCGTCGCGCATGCCATCGAAGACATGAAAGGCGTGCTGTACAACGCGCAGGCGTGATGCGCTGCCTTTATGCGCTGCCTTTATGCGCTGCCGTTATGCTGCGCACGTATCGGCGCTGGCGCTGACCCATGGCATCCTGGTCAGCAGCACCGTGAACGAACGGGTGGCCGATTCGGGCACTGGCGTCGGGGATTTCGGGCTGAACGAACTGAAGGGAGCGCCCGATGCGTGGCGGCTGCTGACAGTGCGCTGATGCCGCAGCGGGTGAGCCGAAGAAGTTGGCCTGCCCAGCAGGAGTCGAACCTGCGACCCACGGCTTAGAAGGCCGTTGCTCTATCCAACTGAGCTATGGGCAGTGCGGATGGCCGGTTCTGCAAACCGACGCGGCCGATGGAACACAAAACAAACAGATGAAAAAAAACGGGTTGTCGATGACAACCCGTTTTTAACAACTGGTCGGAGTACAAGGATTCGAACCTTGGACCCCCTGCTCCCAAAGCAGGTGCGCTACCGGGCTGCGCCACACTCCGAAGACCATAATTATAACCGATGGGCGACAGCCTCAGGCATCTGTGTTGCAGGATTGATTAGTTGTCTGCACCGGATGCCCTGTTGCCGAGTTGCCCGGTTGCCCTCATGCCGGAATGCAGGAAGCCATGTGCTCGGCCAGCCGACGCGCGAGCGCCGCATCACGCGCCTCGACCATCACGCGCAGCAAGGGCTCGGTACCGGAGGGCCGGATCAGCACGCGCCCCTCCTTGCCCAGCTCGGCCTCGGCCGCAGCCTTGGCGGTCACCAGGTCCTTGCTGGACTGCCAGTCGAAACCGGCCGGGATGCGCACGTTCAGCAGGGTCTGCGGCCACAGCTGCATGTCGGCCGTGATCTCGGCCAGCGTGTTGCCGCTGCGACGCAAGGCCGACAGCACTTGCAGCGCCGAAATGATGCCGTCGCCGGTCGTATGCTTGTCGAGGAACAGCAAGTGGCCGGAGCCCTCGCCGCCGACTTCCCAGCCGTGCTCGATCAGTTTCTCCAGCACATAGCGGTCACCGACCTTCGCGCGCGCAAAACCGACGCCCATGCCGGCCAATGCGGACTCGACCGCCATATTGGTCATCAGCGTGCCGACGGCACCGGCGATGCCGCCATTAGCCTGGCGATCTTTCACCATCACATACAGCAGCTCGTCGCCGTTGTAGATGCGGCCGCTGGCATCGACCATCAGCAGCCGGTCAGCATCGCCATCGAGCGCTATGCCGAGGTCGGCACCATGCTGCATCACCGCAGCCGACAAGACCTCGGGATGGGTAGCGCCATGACCATCATTGATGTTGAGGCCATTCGGCTGGTTGCCGATGGCGATCACTTCCGCACCCAGCTCGTGCAGCACGTCCGGTGCGATATGGTAGGCGGCGCCGTGCGCGCAATCGACCACCAGTTTCATGCCGCGCAGGTCGAGCTCGTTCGGGAACGTGCTCTTGCAGAATTCGATATAGCGCCCGCGTGCATCATCCAGGCGGCGCGCCTTGCCCAGCTTGTCGGAGCTCACGCACAGCATCGTCTCGTCGAGTGCGGCTTCGATCGCCAGCTCGACCGCGTCCGGCAGCTTGTTGCCTGACGCCGAAAAAAACTTGATGCCATTGTCCTGATAAGGATTGTGTGACGCCGAGATCACGACGCCGGCCGACAAGCGCAGCGCGCGCGTCAGGTAGGCAATCGCCGGTGTTGGCATCGGACCCGCCAGCATCACGTCGACACCGGCAGCCGAGAAGCCGGCTTCAAGCGCCGCTTCCAGCATGTAACCGGAGATGCGGGTGTCCTTGCCGATCAAGACCGTCGGCCGGCCGCCACCCTGATGTGCGCTGGCGCTGCCGGCCTTGGCCAGCACCTTGCCTGCGGCATAGCCGAGGCGCATCACGAAATCCGGCGTGATCGGCGCGGTACCGACTTCGCCGCGCACACCGTCGGTGCCAAAATACTTTCGTCCCATCGTATCGTCCCGTTGTCTTGTACTGTCTTGCTTGCTGTCTTGCTTGCTGTGTCTGCTTGCTGTCTTGCCGCTCTGCGGTGTCGCGCCATCACTGCACGCACCGCACGGCCGGCGCATCAGGCGGCAGCGTGCCAGACCTTCAGTGCATCCACCGTCTCGGCCACATCATGCACGCGCACGATGCGCGCGCCGTTCTTCACCGCGACCAGTGCCGCAGCCACGCTGCCGGCCATGCGTTGCTCGATCGGTTTGCCAGTCAGCTTGCCGATCATGGTCTTGCGTGACAGACCCGCCAGCAGCGGCAATTGCAGCCTGCGCTGCAACGCATCGAGTTGCGCGAGCAAGGCCAGGTTGTGCGCAAAAGTCTTGCCAAAGCCGAAGCCGGGGTCGATGCACAGCCGTTGTGCCGCAATGCCGGCTTCACGCGCTGCCCGGGTGCGCTCGGCGAGGAAGTCACCCACCTCGATGACCACATCGTCATAGTGCGGATCGGCCTGCATGGTGCCCGGCTCGCCTTGCATGTGCATGATACACAGCGCGGCTTCGCTGTCGCTGACCGCCGCCAAGCTCGCCGGGTGACGGAAGCCCTCGATGTCATTGATCATGTCTGCGCCCGCGGCCAGCGCTTCGCGCATCACCTCGGGGCGACGCGTATCGATCGACAAGGGCTTGCCGCAGTCACGCAGCGCATACAGCACCGGGATCACTCGATCCATTTCCTGCGCGACGGAGACCGGCGCCGAACCGGGCCGCGTCGATTCACCGCCGATGTCGATGATGTCGACACCATCGGCGATCATCTGCTCTGCATGCGACAGCGCGAGGTCAAGCGTCGAATATGCACCACCATCGGAGAAGGAATCCGGCGTCACGTTCAGTACGCCCATGACCCACGGGCGAAATGCATCGCCCTGCATGGTCAGCAAATAACGGCCGCAGTGAAGTTTGTCGTGCAGGAGCATGAAGTCATCAGGGGGGATAAAGGACCGCGCATCGATCGAATGTCGATCGCGAAAACTAAAACGGGGTGGGGATCGCTCCCCACCCCGTTATCAGCAATGGCCCGTCAAAAAGAGAGTACGCAAATGGTTTGTTGCATCTGCGTCAGGCCGGTGCTGCGGCTGGCTCGACGCCGCCGTCGGGAGAACCATCGCTGGGACGGGAAGTCGGCGGCACCTTCGGCGGACGCGGTTCGCGGCCGGCCATGATGTCGTTGACCTGGTCTGCATCGATGGTTTCCCATTCTAGCAAGGCTTTCGCCATCACTTCCACTTTTTCGCGATTGCTTTCCAGCAAGCTACGCGACAGCGCATATTGCTGATCCAGGATGCTGCGAATTTCGGTATCGACCTTTTGCTGGGTCGCTTCCGACACCGTCTTCGACGACATGCGCCCGAAGTAGGAATCCTGATCAGTGTCTTCGTACACCATGGTGCCAAGGGTTTCGGACATGCCGAAGCGCGTCACCATCGCGCGTGCCAGTTTGGTTGCACGCTCGAAGTCGTTCGATGCGCCGGTCGACATCGAATTCAGGAAAATCTCTTCGGCGATGCGGCCTGCAAACAGGATCGCGATGTCTTCCAACATCTTGTCCTTGTACATGTTCACGCGATCATGCTCGGGCAGCTGCCAGGTCAGGCCCAGCGCCATGCCTCGCGGCATGATGGTGACCTTGTGCACCGGATCAGCTTTCGGCAACAGCTTCGCGACCACCGCGTGGCCCGACTCGTGGAACGCGGTGTTACGACGCTCTTCCTCGCGCATCACGGCAGACTTGCGCTCCGGACCCATCACGATCTTGTCTTTCGCGTCTTCGAAATCCTGCATCTCGACCAGGCGCTTGTTGCGGCGCGCGGCGAACAGCGCAGCTTCATTGACCAGGTTCGCGAGGTCGGCGCCGGAGAAGCCCGGCGTGCCGCGGGCCAGCACATCGGCGCGCACGTCCGGCGCAATCGGAACCTTGCGCATGTGCACGTTCAGGATCTGTTCGCGGCCACGGATGTCCGGCAGGCCGACGATCACCTGGCGGTCGAAACGGCCCGGGCGCAGCAGTGCCTTGTCGAGCACGTCAGAACGGTTGGTCGCAGCGATCACGATAACGCCGGCGTTCGCTTCAAAGCCATCCATCTCGACCAGCAACTGGTTCAGTGTCTGTTCGCGCTCGTCATTGCCGCCGCCCATGCCGGCACCGCGATGACGACCCACC
>JACCDN010609809.1_pt1 | contig 25974 bp, 20 predicted proteins | sample 7441691 | NCBI WGS metagenome assembly JACCDN01 (sample SAMN15323439, study PRJNA562643) | freshwater metagenome | isolation source: river surface water | place: USA:Blue River Watershed | collected 2017-08-16 | reverse complement strand
ATGGTACAATACGATACAAAAGACTGGATAACCTTTATTTTTCGTTTTCATCAATCGGATACGTTTCGGAAATTATTGCCTTTGATGGTTTTAATAGGGGTGTACTCAGGAATAATTTGTTTTTTAGAAGAAGAAGTTTTTCATCTTGGGGAGGATAGTTTAGTTAAAAACATTTCTGTGATGCACAGTATGTTAGGATTTGTTATCTCTTTATTGTTAGCCTATCGGACTAATACGGCGTATGATCGTTGGTGGGAAGGTCGAAAATTGTGGGGTACTTTGGTAAATAACAGTAGAAATTTAGCCTTAAAAATAGTCGTCACCTTAGAAAGTGAAATAGATCGTCACTTTTATCAAAAAGTTATCCCTTTGTATGCTCATATTCTTCAAAAATATTTAGCAGATGATGAGTCAGGATTAGTCCTATTCGAGGGTCTTGATTTAGATATCGACCATATGAAACATAAACCTAATCAGGTAGCGAAAATGCTTTATAAAAAGACGGATGAATTATATAAATCAGGTAAAATCTCAGGACATCAGTTACTCTATTTAAATACCGAATTACAATCTTTTACGGACGTATGTGGTGCTTGTGAGCGGATCAAAAATACACCTATTCCTTATTCTTACAGTGCATTTATTAAGAAATTCATCTTCTTTTATGTAATGACTTTGCCTTTTAGCTACACCTTTATTTTGAGCTATTATGTGATTCCTGTTGTAGTTTTTATTTTTTATGTACTAGCAAGTCTGGAATTAATTGCAGAAGAAATTGAGGATCCTTTTGGAAACGACGCAAATGATTTACCTACGGAGAAGATTGCTGCTAATATTAAAAAGCACGTAGACGAAATATTTGTCTCAAATTAAACGCTATTTCAAAGCTTTTTGTAGAACATTTATGTTGCCATCGATGGCATTGGGGTCGTAGGTTAAACCTAAGATTTTGGCCACAAAAGGATAGACGTTTACGTTCTCAAATCCATCTAATTTTAGTCCAGATTTGATTGCTGGTCCCCATGCCTGAAAGCTAGCACGCATTTCTGGCAGCTGGGGATCAAACCCGTGTTTACCTTTAGAGGTTTTGCGAGTGGATAGGTTAAAAACTTGTGGAAGTTTGGGCACTAGTAAAAGATCGCCTAAACGATTATAGCGATCATCGGATTTACGGTAATGCCAATGTGCTGGAGTCTCATCCATTTTATAAGTAGTGAATCGCGTATCCTTTTTTAATTCCTGGTAGGTGGAATCAATTTTTGAAGGATCTTTGGCATACACATGCAACAACGCATCACCCCAAGGCACCTGAAACGCAACTGTATTCAATGGAGCAGGTTTACTAATGGTGTTCACATTGTCTACTTCTTTCATTCCATGGTCTGAGACAAAAACGAAATTAATGGGTAAGCCTAGAGGCGCAACTGCTGCCTCTAAGTCAGCTATGGCATTATCTACAAATTGTACGGAATTATTAACGCGTGGATCCTCAGGACCATATTCATGGGCATCATGGTCGACCTCTGGAAAATAAAAAGTAATTAAATGAGGTCTTTTTTCGGCTGGAAGGGAAAGCCAATTTTTCACCTGAGCTATTCGCGTTTTAATATCAATAAGCTCGTTGTATACATAATAATAGGAGGGATAGGTGTCCTGAATATTAGCTTCTGATGCGACCCAATAGAAGCTGGCAGACATCATTTGCTGTTTCTCCGCTAATACCCAAAGTGGCGTTCCTCCATACCATTTCCCTTCGCCTACCATTTTCTTGTTGGCCATGCGGTATTCTTGGCCTGAATTCACATCTAAATAGGTATTATCTACTAAACCATGGTGAGCAGGATATAAGCCTGTTACGATGGAATAGTGATTTGGGAATGTCAAGGTAGGGTATGATGCCTGTAGGTAGCTTGCCTTTACACCTGTTGACTCTTTTGATAGTAGAAATTTTGCTTCAAATTTATGGGAGAAATCGGAACGGAATCCGTCCGCTGAAATCAGAATGACATAGGGCTTTTCTTGTTGAATTTTTGCATTCGATCTACCCGATACGATGTGTTGGGTGGAATCTTGAGCCCAGGCACTGAGGCTAATCATCAACAATAAAGCTAATTTTCTCATTTATTTCTTTTTCCAAAATTTACCGCCACCCGGCTTTCCGCCAGACTTCCCCTTATATCCGCCGAATGAGCTCTTTTGTGCAGCAGGATTATATTCAGGAGTCTCTCCGAATTCCTGGGGAACAGCCGCTTTCGTTACTTCTTTCTCTAATAAGTCCTCAATGGTTTTGAATTTACGTTGCTCAGACTCTGTAATAAAGGTATAGGCCGTTCCTTTTGTCTGCGCCCGTGCGGTACGTCCGATGCGGTGGATATAATCCTCTCCGTCATTAGGCACATCATAATTAATCACTAGTTCAATTTCATCGATATCAATTCCACGGCTCAAAATATCCGTTGCCACCAAAATCTTTGTCTTCTTATTTCTGAAATCCTGTAATACCTGCTCCCGCACCTCTTGCTCTAAATCGGAGTGAATCTCCTCAACAGAGAATCTAGCTCGTTTTAAATCTGAAGTAAGGGATTTTACATTCTGCTTTTTCGAACAGAAAACAATGACGCGGGTATAATCCTGAAGTTTTAATAGATGCTTTACCAGCGGGCTTTTTTGCTTTTCATATACCACATAAGCTTCTTGTACGATTTGCTCCGGTGGTTTCGAAACTGCAATATTGATTTCAACAGGATTCTGTAATAATTTTTGGGCCAAAGTCTTCATCTTAGGCGCAAAAGTTGCTGAGAATAACAAGTTCTGGCGTTTCTCAGGAAGGTATGAAATGATCTTCATCAAATCATCCGAGAATCCCATGTCAAGCATACGGTCTGCCTCATCCAAAACTAAAAAACTACAATGCTTCAGATTCACATAACCCATATTTAAATGAGCAATCATACGTCCTGGAGTACAAACTACGATATCAACACCACTCGTCAAAGCTGTTTTTTCTGTTGTAAAGGAATTCCCATCTCCTCCTCCATAAATTGCAATGGAGCTCACATTTGTGAAATAGCCTAAGCCTTCCATATTTCCAGCAATTTGAATCGCTAGTTCTCTAGTAGGAACAATGATTAAGGCATTTATGTGATCCTCTGGATGAGGTTCAGTGATTAATTTGTGGATGATGGGAAGTAAAAAAGCGGCGGTTTTGCCGGTTCCTGTTTGGGCTGAGGCTAATATGTCGCGGCCCGCTAATATGGGTTGTATAACTTGGGATTGAACCGGTGTAGCGGTTTTGTATCCCATGGAACTGATGCCGTCTAAAATTTGTGGGCTGAGCCCGAGTTCTTCAAATGTCAAAATCTGTTTGTTTATGTTACCTCGGTAAAGGAGGGCATTCTTTGGGTGAAGGTATGTGAAATATAACTTGGAATTGTGTCGTTATGACATGATCCGTTGTGTAGGGTCTTTTAGCTGGAATTAATAATTTAGGATTGAATACCTTAGTTATATTCGTACCGGCTTGTTGTGGGAAAATACTAGGAGTAAAATTTGTTAAGTAACCTAATTCAAAACCTAAGTCAATTTTATCATTCAATTTATAGCGTATACCTAAATGAAGGGGGATAGCTATTCCAATAGATGGAACTACCTCAGCTGGGTTAGTTATGGTTTCGGAAAAAGTGCTTAATACCGCTGCAGGTGCAGGCGTGGGTAGTGGAGTGGGAGGAAGAAGATAATAATTTAATGTTTTAGGAGCACTCTTCAATCCTCCAGAATAACCTGGTCCATCCGTTCTTGAAATACTTGGGTTGTTGGATATGACAGAAATTCCAAGTGATATATAGGGTTTAAAAGGACTTCTTTTAAGCACATATTCATCATTTCCAAATATTTCATAGAGGCCTTTTACCCCGATTTCAACGATATTATTACTAGTGGAAAAAACTATATTTTGCAATGTGCTAGATGTCGGAATTTTAGTGAAGTTAACTTCATCTCCCTTTATTTGAATAAAATTGCCGCTAAATCGGTAACTGAATTTTTTGTGAAAATGTCGGGTAAAACTGGCTCCAAAATTAAATGAAGTTTTAGAGTTGATCCAATTAGAAAAATAGGTTAAATCATCGCTGGAGTAGAAATATTGCGAACTTCCTGCACCATATGTAATGGAATTGTGTGCTTGAAAAGGAGCTCCTTTATATCCTTTTTGACGCTTTTGTTTTTGAAACCACATTTGTTGTGCACTACTCGTAGGTTGATAGAGCAATAAAGAAAGTAGTGACAACAAAAGTATTCGAATCATAATCAGTTAAATGCTAAGCTTTAAAACAAATATACTCATAAATCGATAAACGCTAAGAGGATGTATTTATTTTGCTCAGCTAATTTGGAATATTTCTAACTTGCTTCTAACCGCAAGCTTCGGTAATTTTAAGTATAATTCTGTAACCATGAAAAAAATCGTACTCCTTTTATCCTTCGCTGTTCTTGGGGCTTGTTCTTCTAATTCAGAAGTCAGTGTTCCCACTGAAAATTTAAACGAGGTTTTAGCCTGTGTAGATGCGAAAGGTTTAATCACGAAATACGGCGAAAAGTCGGTTATTCTAGATACTTCCATCATCTCGGGAGATGATACCTTGAAAGGTGCCATTATTTTCCCAGGTACAGCGAAAGAGGCAAACGTATTTTTTCATGAGGGGAAAATTTCTGATGTTAGTATTCAAGGTGATAATTCAGCTTGGAAAACTTCATCAGGTTTGCATTTAGGACTTACATTAAAAGAGGTTGAGAAAATAAATACGAAGAATTTTACCATTTCTGGATTTAACTGGGCGCATGGTGGTTCCGTCGTTTCCTGGGAAGGAGGTAAATTAGCAGGTGATAGCACCCTAACTCACCAAGTTTCCTTCCGTAATAAGCGCCAAAATATTTCCGTTGAAGAATTCAATAAAGTGTCAGGTGAGGCGGAGTTTGATGTGCGTCATCCATCGATTCAACAAATGAATCCTACTTTAGAGCAAATCACGATTTTGAAGCCCTATATCCCATCGAAAGAGGAGGGTAAAGGGATTGCGAAGAAGATTCAATCCAGTCAAATACCTGTTCGCTAGGTTAATTTAGGGTTATTCTTGTGTCGGTCCGCATCGCGTTCCGTCTTCTTTAAGAGGTTCTGTTTCAGAGCCTCTTCTAGGTTTATGCCCGTTTGATTTGCTAGACAAATTAATACAAACAAAACATCCGCCATTTCGTCTCCTAAGTCCTTATTTTTATCCGATTCTTTTTCAGATTGTTCGCCATATCGACGCGCTATGATACGTGCTACTTCACCGACTTCCTCTGTTAGCATCGCCATATTAGTCAGCTCACTAAAATAGCGAACGCCTACCGTCTTAATCCACTCATCTACTTGTTGTTGTGCGTTTGAAATAGTCATAATTAAGGATTTTTAGAGTCGATGATAATGGTCACGGGGCCATCATTTGTGAGATTAATTTGCATATCGGCACCGAAAACGCCTGTTTGAATCTTTTTACCTAGTTTATCAGATAATGTGGTAATCATTAGTTGATACAACGGAATTGCCTGTTCAGGTCTTGCGGATTCTAGAAAACTTGGGCGATTGCCTTTTTTCGTGCTAGCGTACAAGGTAAATTGACTCACAAGTAAAAGTTCGCCATGAATGGCCTGTAGATCTAGGTTCATTTTACCTTCTTGATCGGAGAAAACACGCAATCCTGCGATTTTGCCAGCTAAATAGACCACATCTTCCGGTGTATCATCTACATGAATGCCGAGTAAGACTAAAAAACCTCGTTGGATGGATGCCTGCAAGGCTCCTTCAATGTGAAGAGTGGCTTGGCTGACGCGTTGAATGACAGCTATCATAATTTATAAAAGCCAGTAAACAATCAGGAAATAGACCCCATAACCTAAAATGTCGTTTGTCGTCGTGATAAATGGACCAGAAGCCACAGCAGGATTAATCTTTAATTGATTAAGAACAAGAGGAGTGATCGTCCCCATTAAGCTGGCCAGCATAACCACCGCAAATAAGGAAAGGGAAACGGTCATGGATAACATGATTTGGCCTGAATCCACTAATAAAGAGCATCCGAAGGCAAAAACAGCTGCAATTAACGCATTGATTAAAGCGACTAGGAGTACTTTTTGGAGACGTTTTCCTAAGGTCGTGTCTAAACCACTTTTATCCGCTAAAGACTGGACAATTAGGGAGGATGATTGAATACCTACATTTCCTCCGGTAGACCCAATCAAGGGAATAAAAGCAGAAATAGCAGGTAAAATCGAGATGGTGTCGTCGAAACGATCAATGATTTTGGCAGCTAAAAAACTACCCACCATGCCACCTATTAACCAAGGTAAACGAGAACGAACTAATAACCACACTGAGTCATCTTCCTCCACATCCTCCGAAATACCGGCCATGACCTGGATATCTTCTTGCGCAGATTCGGTAATAAAATCGACCACGTCATCGATGGTGATTCGGCCTAAAAGACGGCCTTGAATATTGACTACAGGAATGGCCTCTAAGTCGTATTTCTGCATTAAATCAGCTACTTCCTCGCCTGAGGCATAGGTCTGGACGGACACAATTTCATCCGCATCATATACGTCAGCAATTTTAGAACCCCGCTTAGCTAAGATGATTTTCTTTAAAGAAACGGTGCCTAATAAAAGCCCGTCATCATCAATAACATAGACGGAATATACTTTCTCTACATCCTCCGCCTGTTTGCGGATTTCCTCCACACACTCGGTAACGGTTTGGGAGATATTAATCTTAATTAACTCTTTCTGCATTAAACCGCCCGCACAGTCTTCGTCGTAATGCATTAAATCAATAATGAAACGCGCTTGTTCGCGGTCCTTTAATAGGGCGATGACTTCCTCACGTACCTTAACAGGTTGCTCATTAAGAATATCCACCGCATCATCGGAATCAATTACGTTGATGTATTGGGCGATTTCCTTCGAGGTAAAATTCTTTAGGAATTTTTTACGGTCGTCAGTATCTAGGGTAGAAATAATCTCTGCCGCTAGTTTCGTATCAATTAACAGAACCAGGTATTTTGCCTCTTCTGTCGTTAATTCAATTAAAATACTGGTGATATCCGCTGGGAATAGTTCATCCAGCTTCAACAAAATCTCCTCATTCGCCTGATTTTCGATCAAAAGGCGGATGTCCTCTATGAACTCTTTCGTTAGTTCAAACGGAAGGTGTTGTGGGTTGACTACTTCCATGTTTTGAGGTGATTTAAAATTTAACAGCGCAAATTACGAAAATTAGATCGATTAAGCGCCCTGGTAACCATTATCTTTCCATAAAATCGTTAACTCAGTAAACTCGGCGACCCCTAATTGTTCCGCTCTTTTACTTAAGAGTGGGTGTTCAGGTAATTGCAAGGCTCTGAGGGCGTTACGTAAAGTTTTGCGTCTCTGATTGAAAGCCATCTTCACTAAAGACTTGAATTTAGCTGGATCACAGTCTAGTTTTTTGTCCCAATTTCGTACGAGGCGGATGACACCAGAATTTACTTTAGGGGGAGGAGTAAATACCTCGGGTCCTAAGCTAAATAGGTATTCAATATCATAAAAAGCTTGAAGTAAGACGCTTAGAATACCGTAATCCTTGTTTCCTGGCTTAGCTGCTAGTCGAACGGCTACCTCTTTTTGTAGCATACCCACCACTTCGATGCATTGGTCCTTGTATTCTAAAATACGGAAGAAGATTTGAGTAGATATGAAGTAGGGGAAATTGCCCACAATGGCGAATTTTTCATCTCCAAAGATATTTTCTAAAGGATAGCGCAAAAAGTCTCCATCGATTAAGCGAGGACCCGTAAACTCAAGGTAGTTTTTACGCAGGTACTCAACGGACTCTTGATCGATTTCGATGAGGGAGGTTTCGTATTCGGTTTTTTTGACCAAAAACTGTGTCAATACTCCCATTCCCGGCCCAATCTCCAACACTTTCGTATAAGCACCAGCCGGCTGTAAGCCATCGACGATACGCTTTGCAGCATCTAAATCATTTAAAAAATGTTGTCCTAAACTCTTTTTTGCTCTTACTTGCACCGGGTCTCTGGGGTTTAAGGAGTAAAATTAAGCCCTTTTTTGTACATTTAAGCAAAATTTTCGATTTAAGGCATGGAGGATAGGCAGGCCCTGATTAAAACATTGGATTCCCTGAAGCTTTTTGGCATCGTAATGGCGCTTGATGGCACTATCTCGCACGCGAATGCCTATACACATCAATTGCTGGGTTATAATCCCGGTGAATTAAATGGGAAGGATTTCTTTACTTCTCTTGTTCCAGACGGTGAGAGTGAAATCCGCCGAAATTCCTTTGATAAGGCCATTCAAACAGGTGGATTATTCGAGGAGCGGGAACGAAACTATAAGACTAAATCAGGATCAATTATTTGGGTAGAAGTGGCTTCTACGGTGGTTAGTGATAATTTCCTGAGTATAATAGGAGAGGATGTGAGTGAAAAGAAGAAAGTATCTGAAGCTCTTTCCCGTTCGAATGCACAATTACAAGACTTAATTAACAATACAACTGACCTGATTCAAATCACTGGTGTGACAGGCCGTTTTCTTTTCGTAAACCGCGCTTGGTTAGAGACGATGGGCTATACAGAGGAGGAAGCAAAAGATTTGAAAATGCAGGATGTACTTCACCCTGAATTTGCACACCTGACACAGGCGCAATTTGATAGCTTGTCGAAAGGGGAAGAAATACCGGAATTTACGGCTGTATTCAGACGCAAAGATGGTCGACGTTTGTATGTATCAGGATCAGCTACTTGCCGGTTCGATAGAGGGATCCCTACCGCATATCGGTGTATTTTACATAATTCCACGGCGAAAGTTCGGGCTGAGCGGGCGAATAAATTATTCTCTTCCATCTCTCAGGTAGCCATTAATTCCTCGAATCTGGATGATTTGTTTGTGAACATTCACAAGCAATTAGGGGAGGTGATTGATGTAAAGAACTTCTTTATTGCGCAATATGATCCGGGAAAGAGTTATATCTATTTCCCTTATTACATTGATGAATACTTTAATTCTAGAGTGCACTTTACGAAGCGTCGTCTAGGAAATGGGTTAACCGAGTATGCTTTGATGGCAAATAAGCCCATGATTTTGCACGATGATGAGATTCATCAATTAGCTGCTGAGAAGAAGATTTATTTGTATGGAGTGGTTCCCAAAGTCATGCTTTGTGTCCCCCTGCGTATCGGTGATCGAGTGACAGGGATTATTGGGGTGAAGTCCTATGAACGTGCGAATAAATACGAGAACCGAGACTTAGAGTTATTGGACTTTATTTCGGGTCAAGTAGCGATTGCGATTTCGAGGAAGCAAGCGGAAGAGGCTTTGGCTAGAGAAACAGCACGATTAAATTCCATTTTCGAGAGTTCCTCTCACCTCATGTGGTCTGTAAATAAGCGGTTGATGTTGATGAGTTTTAACCACGACTATGCTGATCTGTTAGAGCAAGAGTTAGGTATTAAGCCGCAATTGACTTTTAGTTCGGAGACAATGGGCTTCAAAATGATGGCTCCTGAACAGCGAAAAGTGATGGAGGAACACTATAAATTAGCCTTTAGAGGTAGCAAGCAGCACTTTGAATTATGCTTGAAAAAGAAAGACGGAACGGATCGTTGGTTAGAGATATATTTGAACCCTATTTTAGATCAAGGGATTATTTCTGAAGTTTCTGGTATCGCGCGGGACATTACGGACTTGAAGAAGTACCAAAGCGAGCTAGTCGATGCCCGTGAACAGGCGGAACACTCCTTAAAAGTGAAGGAACAGTTTTTAGCGAACATGTCTCATGAGATTCGTACACCGATGAATGGAGTGATCGGGATGGTGGATCTGTTGTGCGATACGCCGCTGGATGATGATCAACGTGATTATTTACAAACGATACGTAAGTCTTCGGAGACTTTGCTGCATATTTTGAATGATATTTTGGATTTGGCCAAAATCGAAGCTGGCAAAATGGTCCTTCATCCAACAGATATTTTATTAGAAGATGTATTCGATCGATTGATGGCCTTATTTACTCCATTAGCCCATCAAAAAGGGAATAAAGTATCTTATACCCTAGCGGATAATGTACCAGCTTTTGTAAAGGCAGATGAGACGCGTTTGTTGCAAATTCTTTCGAATTTAACTTCGAATGCTTTGAAGTTTACAGAAAATGGTTCGGTTTCTATAGCCGTGAAGCCACTATCTGTTACGTCCGAATTCACAGAATTAGAAATACGTGTAACAGATACAGGGATTGGTATCAGTCCTTCGAATCTTAAAAAACTCTTCAATACCTTTCAACAAATCGATAATTCTACTTCAAAAAATTATGGAGGAACGGGTTTAGGACTAGCCATTTCCCGCGAGTTCTGTAAGATGATGGACGGCGAAATTGGGGTAGAGTCGGAGGAAGGAAAGGGAAGTACATTTTGGTTTAAGATTAAACTTGCCGTAGGTGATTCGGCTTTAGCTGCGAAGACAAAGAAGGTAACAGATGTATCGATTGCTGGAAGCTTACAGTCAGTTCATGCGCGCATTTTGCTAGTAGATGATAATGCCACAAATCGCAAGGTAGCAGGTCAGATTCTACTAAAAGCCGGTTGCGAGGTAATCATGGCTTCTAGCGGTCAGGAAGCAATTTCTGTACTTCAAAAAGAGGCGAATTTTGATTTAGTCTTGATGGATATACAAATGCCTGAGATGGATGGTATGGAGACTACGCGTCGTTTAAAAGCATTGAATTTAGCTAGTCTTCCGCCTATCGTGGCCATGACTGCCTATGCGATGAAAGAAGATCGTGAACGATTCCTAGCAGCAGGAATGGATGATTATTTGGCAAAACCTATTAGAGCACAACAGTTAATTCAAACGGTATCGCGCTGGGTTGCTGAAGGTCACGGAGTTGTGGAGGAGACTTTGGTGGCGACGGAATTCGTTGTGGATGAGGAGGTTCTGGCCTCACTTTCTGATGCGGTGGGTGGAGATCCTTCCTTCGTAAAAAGCATGTTAGAAGAGTTTATAGTGGAGGCCAAAGAACAGATAGCGGCTGCTATTTCTGCTCACGCAGCCGAAAACTGCAAAGGCGTTCAGTCGGAGCTACATACCTTAAAAGGGAATTCAGGCACCTTGGGTGCAGCTCAAGTACATTCGATTTGTGAAAAGATGGAGTTGAAGGCCAAAGTATGTGATTTCGAGCATTTCCCCTCAGAGATAGTGGATTTGCAAATTGCGTTGAAGAATTTCGAGGACGCGATTAAAGCCAAATTCGCCTAATATGCGCCATTTTGGCGTGTTTTTCTTCTTTAACACGCGCCTTTTTATGTCATTTTTTCCGAATTATTCGATTGGATATTCATTTGCTAAGTAGTGTGAAAACCTAGCCGATATGAATCCAAATAATTACACATCACAAGCTGGATTAGTTATCCAAAACGCGATGGAAATCGCGAGTGCAAATGGCCAACAGGCCATTGAAACAGGTCATCTATTGCAAGCCATTTTGCAAGATGATACCCAGACATCTGCTTTTCTCTTAAAGAAGAATGGCGTGTTTGTTCAGCAGATTCAAGAGAAATTACAAACCATTCTTTCTTCTTATCCGAAAGTATCGGGCGCTCAGCCCTATGCGAGCAATGCTTTGCAACAGGTATTGACGAAAGCGGAGGCTTTGAAAACCGAATTTGGTGATTCCTATGTGAGTGTAGAGCTACTTTTTCTCGCTCTCATCGAATCCAAAGATGCCACAGGAGACTTATTGAAGTCCGTAGGTATTACGAGTGCAAATTTTAAGAAATCCATCATAGAACTTAGAGGAAATAGAAAAGTGAACGATCCACATGCAGAAAGTACTTACCAGTCTTTGGAGAAATACGGTAAGAATTTGAATGAGTTAGCGAAGGCCGGGAAAATCGATCCGGTCATTGGACGTGACGAAGAGATTCGACGGGTCCTACAGATTTTATCCCGACGTACGAAGAATAACCCTATCCTTTTAGGAGAACCAGGGGTAGGAAAAACAGCCATCGTAGAAGGTTTAGCGCAACGTATCGTTTCAGGTGACGTTCCTGAAAACTTGAAATCCAAGATTGTGATGTCACTGGACATGGGTCTTTTAGTGGCGGGAGCAAAGTACAAAGGGGAATTCGAGGAGCGTTTGAAGGCGGTCATCAAAGAGGTAACGGATTCCGACGGAGAAATCGTCTTATTCATTGATGAGATCCACACCTTAATTGGTGCGGGAGGCGGAGGCGAAGGAGCGATGGATGCGGCGAACCTTTTAAAACCTGCTTTAGCACGTGGAGAACTGCACGCGATCGGTGCCACGACTTTAAAAGAATACCAAAAGTACATCGAGAAAGACAAAGCCCTAGAGCGTCGTTTTCAATCAGTTTTAGTGGAAGAACCAGATGTGGCTGATGCCATTTCCATTCTGCGTGGTATTAAGGATAAATACGAATTACACCACGGGGTGCGTATTCAAGATGACGCGGTCATTGCGGCTGTGGAATTATCGAATCGCTATATTTCGGATCGATTCTTACCCGATAAGGCGATTGATTTGATGGATGAAGCCGCTGCCAAAATGCGCCTGGAGATCGATTCCGTTCCAGAAGAAATCGATGATATTCAGCGCAAAATTATGCAGCTAGAAATCGAGCGAGAAGCGATTCGCCGCGAGAATAATAAGGAGAAGGAAACGATATTGACACGTGATTTAGCGGATTTATCGGAGAAAAGAGATGAGTTGAAGGCCAAATGGCAATCGGAAAAATCTGTTCTCGATGCCGTACGTGCTGAAAAAGAAACCATCGATCGCCTTAAATTAGAAGCCGAACAAGCGGAACGTCAAGGCGATTACGGAAAAGTAGCCGAGATTCGTTACGGTCGTTTAGTGGAATCTGAGCAGAAATTGAAAGATATGCAGGCCCAGCCAGCCGGCGAAAATTCCATGTTGCAAGAAGAAGTGACAGCAGAAAACGTAGCGGAAGTGGTCGCGAAATGGACCGGTATTCCTGTTAGTAGAATGTTGCAGACCGAAGTGGAGAAACTGTTGCATTTAGAAGATGAACTCCATAAACGTGTGGCAGGTCAAGACCAAGCCATCGAGATGGTTTCAGATGCGGTTCGCCGTTCTAGAGCAGGATTGCAAGATCCTAAACGTCCCATAGGTTCGTTTATCTTCTTAGGAACTACAGGAGTGGGTAAGACGGAATTAGCCAAAACTTTGGCCTCCTACTTATTCAACGACGAAAACGCTATGATACGCATCGATATGTCTGAATACCAAGAACGCCATGCCGTAAGTCGCTTAGTAGGAGCGCCTCCGGGATACGTAGGCTACGATGAGGGCGGGCAATTAACCGAAGCCGTGCGCCGTAAACCTTATTCGGTCGTGTTATTAGACGAGATTGAAAAGGCGCATCCAGATGTTTGGAACATCTTATTGCAGGTCTTAGACGAAGGTCGATTAACGGACAACAAAGGTCGCACCGCGAACTTCAAGAACACGATCATCATCATGACCTCTAACATCGGTAGCCACTTAATTCAAGAGAAAATGGCGCAGATGGAAGGCTGGAACAATGCGTTGATCTTAGAAGAAACCAAAGAAGAGGTGATGACCTTGTTAAAACAAGTCGTTCGTCCTGAATTCTTAAACCGCGTAGATGAAGTCGTTTTATTCGAACCATTGACCTTAGAACATGCGCGCAAAATTTTAGCCATTCAGTTCAAGGAAGTGCAGAAGCGTTTATCTGACCAAAACATCACTTTGGAAGCAACAGAAGAAGCATTAAATAAGCTAGCGGCGGATGGATATGATCCGAATTATGGTGGTCGTCCCATGAAGCGAGTGATTCAAAAAGCTGTGCTCAACGAATTGTCTAAAGCCATTTTATCTGGTAAAATCGTGAAAGATTCGGCGGTGATGATGGAGTTAGATAGCAAGGGGGAGTTGACTTTTGAAAACGTGATTGTCGAAGTTTAAAGCATAGACTTTAGTCGCGACTACGTCACTTAGTCGTCCTTCGGACTTAGTCGCCTTTGGCTTAGTCGTCCTCTTGACTAGGCCGAAGGCGACTTATTGACTAAGCCGTAGGCGACACATCCCTACTCTCTACTCTCTACTCTATTTTGAATGCAAACCATCCTCACAAACCTGTAAATAGCCTGTGTTCCCACACTAGTACTTCTTGAATCCGTTGTAGCTGGGAAAGGACCTCCGTGTACCATTGCCCCAGAAACTTCCACGCCAGTAGGGAAGCCATTGAAAAGCAAGCGACCTACTTTTTGTAAAAGAGAATCGACTAGTTGTTCCGATATTTCCGCTTTCGTTCCGTGAATAGTTCCAGTTAACTGACCGTCGAGTGACTCGATGAAAGTAATCAATTCTGCTTCATCTTCCACTAAAATGGCCACTGTGCAAGGGCCAAAAACTTCCTCTAAAACTACTCGATTAATAGTCGCAGCTTCAGCCACAAATAGGGCTGGGGAAGGCAAATCACGCGAAGTTGATTTTTTCGAATGTTGCGTCAGATTTGAAACGCCTGCTGCATAAGCATCAGCAATCCTTGGGGTTAAAAACGTACCTAAAGGTAATTTATCTAATTCTTCAGCCAATAAATCCAAGAAACTGGCATCTTTTTTCTGAAGAATCAGTAGACCCGGATTCGTGCAAAATTGTCCTACTCCCATACAAACCGATCCAGCTAAGCCGGCAGCGAGGGCGGCAGGGTTTTCTGCGATTTTATCGGATAAAAGTATCACTGGATTCACGCTTCCCATTTCCGCATACACAGGAATTGGATGTGGTCTTCGTACAGCGAGGTCATATAGGGCTTTTCCTCCACGATATGAACCGGTAAATCCGACTGCTTGAATGTCTGGGTGTTGCACTAAATGGGTTCCCACCTCATGTGAAGCACCATGAATTAAACGAAATACGCCTTGAGGTAAACCGCAAGAAGCGACCGCTTTAGAAATGGCTCCACCCACCAAATGCCCTGTTTTAGGATGAGCTGGATGGGCTTTAAAAACAACAGGACAGCCCGCTGCAAGCGCAGAAATGGTATCGCCACCGGCCACAGAAAAGGCAAGCGGGAAGTTGCTAGCGCCAAAAACAGCGACAGGTCCTAGGGGGATTTGGGTTTGAAATAAATCTGGTTTAGGAAGCGGCGCGCGGTCCGGCTGAGCGGGATCGTGGATTTCTTTTTTCCAAGCTGGATCGGAGATAAAATCGGCAAAAGCCTGTATTTGACCTGTTGTGCGACCTCTTTCACCCGTGATGCGAGCTTCCGGGAGATGTGATTCTTCACAAGCTGTTTGGATTAATTCATCACCGATTGCAAGAATTTCACGTGAAATGGCTTGAAGAAATTCAGCGCGTTTCACATCTGAAATACGACGATAAATGGGGAATGCGGCTTTGGCAGCAGCTATGGCTGAGTCGATTTCTGCAATCGAAGCGTCTGTATAATTCATTAGGCAACAGTTTGAATAAGGGTTCCAATTGGTTCAATGGTGATGTGGATGCTGTCCCCAGATTGCAAGGTGAATGGCGGATCAGGAACGATACAAGTTCCGGTCATCAAATAAACACCTGCTGGGAAGGACATTTCGCGAGTTAAATAATCCACTAATTCAGTGTGGGAACGCTTCATTTGAGAGATTTCCGTGTCGCCATGGAATACGCTTTTTCCGTTTCGGAAGATTTCCATGGAGATTACCGTGCTAGGTGCTAACGGTTTTTCCGTCACCAGAAGGCATGGGCCGAGGCCGGCAGCGGCATCGTATACTTTGGCCTGAGGCAAATACAAGGGGTTTTCCCCCTCGATATCGCGGGAACTCATATCGTTGCCGATGCTGTAACCGGCTAATTCGCCATGTTTATTGACGAATAAGGTTAATTCTGGTTCGGGCACATTCCACATCGAATCTTTCCGAATGCGAACTTTGCCACCCGATCCCACGGAACGCAAGCGGTTTCCTTTGTAGAAGATTTCAGGTCGAACGGCATCGTAGACTTTATCGTAAAATGTATCGCCGCCGGATTCTTTGGATTCCTCCATTCGGGCTACCTTACTGCGTAAATAGGTCACGCCAGCCGCCCAAATTTCCTGTGAATCGATCGGGCAAAGAGGGTTTTCGATTTTGGCAGGTAAACCATTCAATAGGTGCATCGAGCAAACTTCGAATAAATTCTTCTGGTTAATAAAGTCATCCCAGTTGCCTGGAACGGAACAAACGAGGCCTTGTTGATTCTGTAATTGAATCCCAGAGGCAGTTAAATAAATTTTTATACTGTTCATAGGTTGTCTAGAGAGGCATCAATCTCAGCAGCGTGCCGAGATGGATAGGTCAATTCAAAGGTACAAAGGTTATCAATAACATGATTTACTAGTTGGATGGGGTGTTTCTTGCAGATTTTCATCACCTCATTCATCTTCGCATAGCTAAATTCGATGCAGCGAACGCTCATAGGCTCTTTTTCGTAAATTTCTGCATTCGCCAGCGCATCGATCGCCCCTTCCTTGTAGGCATGAATCAGGCCAGGCACCCCCAGTAATGTTCCGCCAAAATACCGCACCACCGCCACTAATACAAAGTGGACATTATGTGATAAAATTGTATTCAAAATAGGCTTTCCTGCACTTCCTGGCGGTTCTCCGTCATCATTCGAGCGAGCTTCCTCTGGCGTAAAACCCAGGCGAAAGGCATAACAGATATGTCTGGCTTTGGGATGTGCTTCTTTTAGGGAAGCTAAGTGGCTTTTGATTTCTTCCAAATCTTTCACCGGATATGCCCAGCTGATGAATTTACTTCCTTTATCTTTGTAAAGTCCTTCAGCAGGTTTCGCGATAGTGAGATAGGAGTCGGGTATCAATGACATGAGGATAAATTTAAGCTAAGCGATGCATAATAACTATTATTTTCTACGGATTTTATCGAGCCATTTGAGGCAGATATTGATGTATGCACGCTTAAAACAGTGTTTTTCCCAGGAGAAGGATGAATTGGTTTTAGGTTTTGAACGCCAAAACGGCGACGACTTCTACATAAAATGCTCCCTCGGTCCCCAGTTCTCTAGCTTACAATTCCCGGAATCCTTTCACCGTGCGGGTCGAAATTCCATCGATCTTTTCTCCGATTTACTCCTGGCCGAAGTCCAGGAAGTGGAGATGTACGAAAATGAACGAGCCTTTGGCATTCATTTTCTGGGTAATTATGTGCTAGTTTTTAAGCTTTTTGGTAACCGAGCTAATCTAATATTATACCGCGACGGAGAATATGATTCTCAGTTCCAAAAGCGCTTGAAAAAGGACGATGAGCTAGTATTGTCTCGCATTTCAAGACCAATTGATCAGAGTTTCGAAGCCTTTTTAGCTGCAGATGGCGACTATTTTCCCCTTTTCCCCACCTTAGGAAAAGAGGCCCAGGCTTGGCTGCTTGCTCAAGGTTACGAGAACCTGAACCTCAAAGATCGCTGGACTTTGTTGCAAAAGATGCTTGAAATACTCGATGAGGGTCATTTCTATGTGGTCAAAACGCCTAAAGGAATTGGATTTACGTTATTCCCCACACCTGATTCGCTTTTTGAAACTTCTGATCCCATCGCCGCATTAAACCAGTTTTATGTGCTGCATTATTCGGTAGGGGAGTTTACACGAGAGAAAAGTCAAGTGAAGGATGGCCTTGATAGAAACCTAGCTAAATCCCTACTGTATTTACAAGAGCTCGAGAAGCAGAAGGTGATTAGGGAAACGAATGTGCCATTTGAGGAAATAGGTAATATTTTGATGGCCTATTTGCATCTCATTCCGGAAGGGGAGAGCAAGGTGACTTTAGAGGATTTTTATCGAAATCAACCGATTACGATTAAGTTGAATTCTACTTTAAGTCCTCCAGCGAATGCCGAAAATTATTACCGGAAGGCGAAGAATTTCAGTAAAGAATTGGCACATTGGGAAGATAACATTGCCCGTAAGCAGCAGGAAATCGAAGAAATCAAAGCTAAATTAATCGCTTTGGAATCCGTCGAAACCAGAAAAGGTTTAAAGCCCTTTTTAGCCATCGCCTTATCGAAAAATACGATAGAGGAGTTGCCTTTTAAGCAGTTTGAAGTGGAAGGATGGGTAATTTGGGTCGGTAAGAATGCAAAAAACAATGATTTGCTGACGCTGAAATATGCAAAGAAACAAGATATCTGGCTCCATGCCCGAGATGTTTCCGGTTCACATGTCATCATCCGAAATCCCCAAAATAAAACGGTTCCTGCTTTCGTCATCGAAAAAGCAGCGAGTTTAGCGGCCTATTTTTCCAAAAGACAGACAGAATCACTTTGTCCAGTGATTGTTACATCCAAGAAATATGTGAGAAAGACAAAGGATCTACTACCAGGCATGGTCATTGTCGATCGGGAAGAGGAAGTGGTTTTAGTGAAACCCGAGCTTTGGGATTAGTACAATTCCGATAAAAATCTTAATTTAGACAATTAAAGACCAAAATTAACTACAAAACTCTATGCAATCAAACGGTTTACAAACACTCGATTACCTCGTTTTTCTCTTTTATTTCGTGGTGGTAGCTGGTTACGGCTATTGGATTTACAACAAGAAAAAATCTGAACTTTCTGACTCGAATGACTTCTTTCTAGCGGAAGGTTCTTTAACCTGGTGGGCAATTGGTGCCTCATTAATTGCCTCTAATATCTCTGCAGAGCAGTTTATTGGTATGTCAGGAAATGGTTTCAGACTTGGTCTAGCCATAGCCACTTATGAATGGATGGCTGCCGCGACCTTATTAATAGTGGCGATTTTCTTCATGCCTATATATTTGAAGAACAAAATCTTTACGATGCCTCAATTCTTATCGCAACGTTACTCTCCTACAGTGAGTTTAATTATGGCCGTTTTCTGGTTAATGTTGTACGTAGCAGTGAATTTGACGTCTATTTTGTATTTGGGAGCCCTTGCGGTAACTACTATTTCAGGTATTGACTTCACGGTTTGTATGATTGGAATGTCGGTATTTGCGGTAATTATCACCTTAGGTGGTATGAAAGTAATTGGATATACGGATGTTATTCAAGTGTTCTTTTTGATTTTAGGGGGCCTTGCTACGACTTATTTGGCATTACAAATGGTCTCTGATCACTTCGGTGGTGAGGGTATGATGAGCGGATTAAATCATTTGATGACCAAAGCACCAGAACATTTTCATATGATTTTGAATAAGGATAACGCGAATTATCCATCCCTTCCAGGTCTTACCGTGTTAATCGGAGGTATGTGGATTATTAATTTGAACTATTGGGGATGTAACCAATACATCACGCAACGTGCTTTAGGAGCAGACCTTCCTACAGCGCGTAACGGTATCTTGTTCGCCGCTTTCTTGAAAATGTTAATGCCTATCATCGTGGTTTTACCAGGTATCGCGGCGTATTTATTGCACAAGGACGGTATGTTCCAGCAGGAGATGTTGAAAGACGGTGTAATCAATCAAGATAGTGCTTATCCTGTGTTATTGAACTTATTGCCAGCTGGCTTGAAAGGCCTTTCTTTTGCGGCATTAACGGCTGCTGTAGTAGCATCTATGGCAGGCAAAGCAAACTCTATTTCAACAATTTTTACGTTAGATATCTACAAAAAATACATCAATACAGGTGCTTCAGAGAAGCAATTAGTTTCAATCGGACGAATTGCGGTGGTAGCTTCTATGGTGTTAGCGATTGCGATTGCACCATTTATGGGTATCGATAAAAAAGGTGGTTTTGAGTTTATTCAAGAGTATACCGGATATGTTTCTCCAGGTATTTTTGCCTTGTTTATTCTAGGTTTCTTTTGGAAAAGAACAACTTCTAATGCAGCACTATTTGCCTTGATTGGCGGGGTTACCTTCTCGATTTTATCGAAATATATTCCTACTTGGACAGGCGTTAATGATTGTATTTTCTATACGGCATTCCTTGATGGCGATGTGTACATGATTCCATTCATGGACCGCATGGGCTGGGTATTCATCTTCTGCGTGGTTTCTATGGTGATTATCTCACTAGCTGATCCAGCAAGCAAGAACAATCCGAAAGGTCTGGAGATTGATGCCAAAATGTTCAAATTGGAGCCTACTTTCATTTTAGGAACGGTTGTGGTGGTGATGGGATTGATTGCTCTTTACACGTATTTTTGGTAAAAGTTTCAGGTAAGGGTTTTAAAATTGTGCTGCGCAATAATTTAGTAAACCCTTACCTCATACTTTTTCTAGTGACTTATTGACTTTTAAAGCATAAAGCATAAAGAATAAAGTAGGAATCCCCTTCGGGGATGACTTTAGGATTGTTTTTAATTGACTAAGCCGCTTGCGGCGACTAAGACGAAGTGGACTAAGTCACAAAGTGACGACTAAGCTGCGAAGCAGCTGCACATTGACTAAGTTGCGCAGCAACGACTACGCCGCTTGCGGCGACTACATCAACAAAACCATGATTATCAAACTTCTTAAAAACCGATCTGATATCGGTGCTGGGACGCGAGGCTCGGACATGGGCATAGATGCCTTAGAAATTGCCGCCATCAATCAGGAAGATGATTTTTTTCATCGACATCTTTTTGAGGATATTCCTACTCATAACGAAACCATATACCAAAAGAACACCAATAGTTTTGCTAAAAGAATAGAGCATGTTTTGCAACAATGCGAAAGAGTATGTGATTCTGTTTCAACTAACTTACTAAAGGGCTATTTCCCGATCGTTTTATCCGGAGATCATTCTTCTGCATTGGGCGTAATTAGCGGAATAAAAAAAGCCTATCCAGAGAAAAAGCTAGGTGTGGTTTGGATAGATGCACATGCAGATTTACATTCCCCATTTACATCTCCTTCGGGCAATATACATGGTATGCCATTAGCGGCGGCTATGAATTTGGATAACTTGGACTGTCTAATAAATCAAGTTTCAAATGAGACGGTTAATTCGTGGCAGCAATTAAAAAATATAGGTATTAATGGGCCCAAAATGTCCCCTGAACAGTTGGTTTATTTTGGTTTACGGGATTTTGAGAGTGCGGAGGAATCTCTAATTAATCAGTTTGACATGATGCATTTTAAAGTAGAGCAAATGCGTCAGGCAGGGATTAATGATTGTGTCCATAAAGCCATTCTCCATTTGCAATCAACTGATATTATTTTTATTTCCTTTGACGTAGATTCACTGGATTGTGATCAAATATCCTATGGTACTGGCACTCCAGTTAAGTCAGGCTTTACCTCTGAGGAAGCCCTTTCTATTATTGAATTATTTATTTCTACGAGAAAAGTTGCTTGTCTAGAAGTGGCTGAAATTAACCCCTTGCTTGATAATAAGGGGAATAAGATGGCAGAGACGGCGTTTGATGTTTTGGCCAAATTAGAGAAACATATCACGCAGTAAACAGTAGTCAGTAATCAGTAGACAGTGGACAGTAGACAGTAGACAGTAGCCAATAGACAGTAGCCAGTAGCCAGTAGTCTGTAATCAGTATTCAGTAAGCTGTCCGCAGGCAATGAACTTCTGAATATATCGCCGCAGGCGATTCCAATACTATTCTTTATGCTTTGTGATCTGTGCTTTTAATTTATACTCTCTACTCTATAATCTCTACTCTATACTCTCTACTCTCTACTCTATAATCTCTACTCTATACTCTATAATCTCTACTCTATATCTGGAGCCTAAAGGGCTCCGGATATAATCGAATCCACCACACCCGGATCTAACAACGTAGACGTATCTCCTAAACTACCAAATTCACCCTCAGCTACTTTTCGTAAAATACGGCGCATGATTTTACCGGAACGGGTTTTAGGTAAACCTGTTACGAATTGAATCTTATCTGGTTTTGCGATAGGTCCGATCACGCGACTTACGGTCGCTAAAATGTCTTTGCGCATTAACGCATCATTTTCTGGCATATGCTCACAGATGACATAGGCATAGATACCTTGTCCTTTGACATCATGTGGGAAACCTACAACCGCAGATTCTACCACACCGGTGTGCATATTGATGGCATTTTCTACTTCAGCTGTGCCTATTCGGTGACCCGAAATGTTCATCACATCATCTACGCGCCCTGTGATGCGGTAATAGCCATCCTCATCCCGCATACATCCATCTCCAGTGAAATAGAGTCCCGGATACGTAGAGAAGTAGGTTGATTTGCAACGCTCGTGATCGCCGTAGGTGGTGCGAATGATTCCTGGCCATGGGTATTTAATGCATAGGTTTCCATTCACTCCATTTCCTTCGACCTCTTTGCCGTTTTCGTCAACAAGTATAGGTTGCACACCAGGTAATGGTAAAGTCGCATAGGCTGGCTTTAATGGGGTGATTCCAGCAATAGGCGAAATCATGTGACCTCCTGTCTCGGTTTGCCACCAGGTATCAACAATAGGGCACTTCCCTTTGCCTACGTGATCATTGTACCAATGCCATGCTTCCACATTTAACGGTTCACCTACGGAACCAAGGACGCGAAGTGAGCTCAAATCTTTATTTGTTATGTATTCATTTCCCATTCCCATCAGCGATCGGATGGCTGTAGGTGCGGTGTAGAAAATATTGACTTGGTGTCTTTTGATAATGTCCCAAAAACGTCCCGCATCCGGATACGTAGGAACACCCTCGAATAAAATGGATTTTGCGCCATTTAAAAGCGGTCCATAAACCAGATAGGAGTGGCCCGTAATCCAGCCAATATCTGCCGTGCAGAAATAAACTTCGCCTGGATTGTATTGGAATACATTTGCGAATGTGTAAGCCGCATAAACCATATAGCCACCGCAGGTGTGAACGACACCTTTTGGCTTTCCCGTAGAACCTGAAGTATATAAAATAAATAAGGGGTCTTCAGAGTTCATGACTTCAGCTGGGCAATCTGCTGAAGCTTCGTGCTCAGCTTGATCCCACCAAAGATCACGTCCATCTAACATGGAAACCGGAGTATTAGTTCGGCGTTTAACGATCACTTTTTCGATAGATGGACAATTCGCGATGGCGTCATCTACCGTTTCTTTCATGGGAATCTCTTTGTTCCCGCGAACGGCTCCATCAGTCGTTAAAACGATTTTACAGGTCGCATCATTCACGCGATCCGCGATGGATTGTGCGGAAAATCCGCCAAAAATAACCGAGTGAATCGCCCCAATTCTAGCGCAAGCTAAAACGGCAATCGCTAATTCAGGGATCATCGGCATATAAATGCACACACGATCTCCTTTTTCAACCCCTTGTGATTTCAAGACATTGGCCACTTTGCAAACGCGCGTATAAAGTTCGCGGTAGCTTAGAGTTACAGCTGCATCACCTGGTTCATTGGGCTCATAGATAATCGCTGCTTGATCAGGAATCGTATTTAAATGGCGATCGAGGCAGTTGGTGGTAATATTTAATTGACCATCTTCAAACCATTTGACCGAATAATCGTCAAAGCTCCAGTCTAGGACTTTCGTAAATGGTTTAGACCATTCAAATTCATTTGCGATGCCTGCCCAGAATTTCTCTGGTTCTTGCACGCTTAATTCATACGTTTTCTGGTAATCTGCTAGGCTCGTAATTCTCATAATTAAATTTTATCAAATTCTCCCTTAAGGGAATAATAGCCAAAAAGGCTCATTCCAATCGAAATGAGAGGTGCTAATACAAAGGTGTAGATGATGGCAGGGACAAGGTCGTTACCGCCTTTGGCCCATAAAGGAACCGCTTGAAAATAAATCAAATAAATGCCTGCACCGATCCCCAGACCGATCCAAATTATGCCTAAAATACGTTTGATGAGGTTCATTCTGCTGCTTTTTTATCTGATTTGATGTAAATAATTCCGATCACTACGCAGACACTAATTAAAGCGATTGGGTAGTTTAATCCTTCTAAATAGGGTTTTTGAACGACTCCTGCTGTTTGTGCATTCGAGACTAAAAAAGTCGCTATGGCCGGCATCAATCCCCCAAAAACGCCATTTCCAATGTGGTAAGGCAGGGACATGGAGGTATATCGAATTTTTGTCGGGAACATCTCCACTAAAAACGCAGCGATAGGGCCATAGGCCATGGTTACGAAGGAGATGAGGCAAAATACATAACCGATAAGCGTCCACTGATCGTAATCGTTAATTTTAATCGAAATTTTAGATTCCTTCTTGTCAGGCGAAACTTCAGTAATTACGTTTTTATATGAACTCCCATCCGTAAATTCCTTCGTCAGGGTCGTCGTCTTACCTTTTAGTACCATTTTTTCAGAACCGGGAACCACCGTTTTATTCGTCACATCCACTGTTTTATACATCTGGTCAAAAATAGGACGGTAGGAGAATACGGCAATTATCATACCCGCCATCATGATTCCTTTTCGACCGATTCTATCTGATAAAGCGCCAAAAAACACAAATAAAGGGGTTCCTAATAAAAGACCAATGACTAAAATCATATTGGTCTGTATGTCATCCAGATTACAGATTTTTAATAAAAAAGTCTGCGCATAAAACTGACCGGTATACCAAACCAAGCCCTGGCCCATCGTAGCACCGAACAAGGCAAGGAGCACATATTTCAAGTTCAGTTTATTGCCAAAGGATTCCTTCAATGGGTTTTTACTTATTTTTCCTTCCGCTTTAGCCTGCTCAAACATGGGCGATTCCTCCATGTTTTTACGGATTAACAATGACACTAAAACCATTAAAATGGATACGAGAAAGGGAATACGCCAGCCATAATCATCGAAGGCTTCCTTACTTAAAGACGCACGAGTTGCCATAATAACAGCTAGTGAAATTACCAGCCCTAAAGTTGCCGTAGTTTGTATCCAAGAGGTAAAAAATCCGCGTCTTTCAGCAGGAGCGTGTTCGGCTACATAAGTTGCGGCTCCTCCATATTCTCCCCCTAAGGCTAGTCCTTGTAAAAGACGCAGTGTTAACACTAAAATGGGTGCCCAGGCTCCAATAGTGGCATAAGAGGGAATTAAACCAATCGCAAATGTCGCACCTCCCATTAACATGAGGGTGACCATAAAGGTATATTTTCTTCCGATTAAATCGCCGAGACGGCCAAAAACTAATGCACCAAATGGGCGCACTACAAATCCAGCAGCAAAAGTGGCTAAGGTGTTTAGAAAGGCGGCGGTAGGATTATCTGTGGGGAAGAATTTGGTCGATAATACCGTGGCTAAACTTCCAAAAATGTAAAAATCATACCACTCGATTAAGGTACCCACTGACGACGCACTAATAATGTAGGCGAGGCTTTGTTTTTTGGTTGACATTATTTTAAATAGGTTTTAACAAATCTAAAATTTTCTGCCTAATTCTGCTAAATTTGAATAAAAAATATCGCCTATGTTCAACGAAACACAACGCTTTACCCAATGGTGGTTATGGCTGATCTTGATTGGAGTTTGGTCTTCCATGGTGTATTCCATTATAACTGCACCTAAACAAACAGATGCTGCTGCATACGTATCTTTTGGGATAGGTATTTTGTTGCCTTTGCTTTTTTGGCAAATGAAATTAACCACTAGAATTAAAGAGGAAGGTATTTATGTACGTTTTACTCCTTTCCACTTCAAGGAGAAGTTTTATCCTTGGGAATCCCTTTCAGCTTGCTATGTCAGAACCTACAGTCCTTTGATGGAATATGGCGGCTGGGGTATTAAATACAGTTTTAAGGGAAATGGTCTCGTATATAATACGGCCGGAAATGTAGGTCTCCAATTGAATTTTAAAGAGGGAGATCCTGTCTTAATTGGTACACAGAAAGGGGAGGAGATCAAGGCGGTATTAGCCGAATTAGGACGTTTAACCGAATCTGTGAAATAAAAGGCGTACCTTTGCGCTGCATTATGAGGATGTTTGTTATTATTTCATTGCTCATAACACATCT
>JACCDN010113348.1_pt1 | contig 25982 bp, 27 predicted proteins | sample 7441691 | NCBI WGS metagenome assembly JACCDN01 (sample SAMN15323439, study PRJNA562643) | freshwater metagenome | isolation source: river surface water | place: USA:Blue River Watershed | collected 2017-08-16 | reverse complement strand
TGAACGACCCCCACGTATGGTGGTACATCTCCCGGATCAGCGCGATGGTCGCGTGGGGTCTTATGGCGTTTTCGCTCGTCTGGGGAGTCTTGCTCGCGTCGCGAGTCTTTCGCGGCCTGGACAATCCCGCGTGGCTCAAGGATCTTCACAAATATGTGTCAACGCTCACCGTCCTCATGGCGGTCATTCACACCACGGCACTCACGCTCGATCCCTACGTTCACTTCACCGCGCTCGACCTGCTGATTCCGGGACAGGCAACGTATGAGGGGGCAACTCCACTCAACGAGCTGTCCCTTGCGATCGGTGTCATCACCTTCTGGGTCTTGACGGTCGTGTACGTCACGAGTCTCGTGATGGACAAACTGCCGCGTTGGCTATGGAAATCCATTCACTATTCGGCGTATGCGGTCTTCTTCGCCGTCGGAATTCACGCTGCTTTTTCGGGGACGGACGTCGGAACGTGGTGGTACGCCGCGGTCAGCATTTCCGTCATCACGCTCGGAATGCTCGCGATTGTTATTCGACTTGTGGTCGTGGCGCTGTCAACAAAACGCTCCGAACGGGACGCGATTCAACTTGCCGCCAAGTCGGCGCGAGATCGGGAAGGACTCGATGCCGGACTCGTCTCGGCGGACGAAGACAGTCGCGAAAAGCGAACGATGGTTGTCCACAGCGCCTCGGTCATCGCGACGGACGTGTTGGCGATTCGTCTCCTTCCCGTCGGGGGTGGTCGTGTCGCTTGGTGGGATGCGGGTTCGCACATCACCCTGCACCTGCCCGACGGCCGCGAACGCCAATACTCGTTGTGCGGCGACCCGACCGACCGCTCGGGATACGAAATCGCGGTGCTCGACACCCACGGTGACGGCGCCGCCTCGACGTGGATTCACGAGAACGTTAAAAGTGGGTCTGTCCTCACGGTGAGTGGGCCACGCAACCATTTCCCGATGGTCCCGTCGAAGGAATACCTGTTCATCGCGGGAGGAATCGGGATCACGCCAATCAGGGCAATGATCGAGTCGGTCCCTACGGGACGACCCTGGTCACTCATCTATCTCGGAAAAACCCGACGAGGGATGGCGTACGTGTCGGAACTCGCGAAGCAGCACCCTCGCAGAGTCACCATTCACGAATCAGAAAAATCGGGTCGCTTCGACCTCACCGAGACGCTTCGATCAACGACGGCCGACGTCTTTTGTTGCGGACCCGAGTCGCTCATGAATGACGTCGAACGCATTGTTCCGAGCCCCAACGCCCATGTCGAACGATTTAGCCCGGTCGCCCGCGAACTTGAGGGCGGCGCACAGCCGTTCATCGTGAGGCTCGCGTCAACCGGTGCGCGTGTACCGGTAGCGGCCGACCAGACCGTCGTCGCGGCGCTCGCCGACGCGGGCATCCCCGTGTCATCGTCGTGCGGTCGTGGCGTTTGTGGAACCTGCGAACTTCGCGTCCTCGAGGGCGAGCCCGCGCACCTGGACAGCGTCATGCCCGATTCCATCAAGGACGAGATGCACGTCTTTTATCCGTGCGTGTCTCGAGCGAAGACGCCCGAGCTCGTCGTCGACCTTTAGTCGACCTCGAACTCGTCGTCGATCCAGGCGCCCTCGTCGGTGCGGAGGGTTTGCCACGCGACATAGGCAATCCCCGCAACGACGGCAACGGCAAAGCCGGCGGCGATAAACGACCCGAGTCCCGATTTAGCGGGTGCTCGACGAATTGGGGCGTCCCGAAGATAGCGGCGACCGGCGGCAATCCCGGTCGCAATGAGCGGGGCGATGTGGTCGGCGTATTCGCGGCGCGCACGCGGTTCGATTTCGTCCCGCGAGTATCGTGCGGCAAGTCGCGCGGCGTCGGAAATGATGCGTCCGGCGGAGCCGAGCGCTTCGTTGCTCGCCGAGCCCAGCTCCGCGAGTTCCCGCTTGTACTTCTTTGACATGACGCCTCCCTGGCTTTCATTATCAACCAGCGCGCGGTCACGGAGCAACTCGGGCAGTGGGAGAATGGTCACATGTCGATTCACACCAACCTTGCCACCATCCACACCAATCACGGGGACATCCGAATCAACCTGTTCGGAAATCACGCTCCCGTCACCGTCGAAAACTTCATCGGCCTCGCGACGGGGCAAAAGGAGTGGACGCACCCCGGGACGGGTGACAAGGCGTCGACCCCGTTGTACGACGGCGTCATCTTCCATCGCATCATTCGAAACTTCATGATCCAGGGTGGCGACCCGCTCGGTATGGGTTACGGCGGACCCGGCTACCAGTTCCGTGATGAGATTCACCCAGAGCTCGCGTTCAACCGACCGTTCCTGCTCGCCATGGCGAATGCCGGGCCGGGCACGAATGGCTCGCAGTTCTTCATCACCACGGTCGAAACTCCGCACCTTCAGGGCCGACACACGATTTTTGGTGAGGTGGCCGACGAGGCATCGCAGAAGGTCGTTCTCGACATCGAGGGTGTTCCGACGGGCCCTCAGGATCGGCCCATCGAACCGGTCGTCATTTCTCGTATCACGGTCGAATGACGTCAGCATCGACCTGTTACCGACACCCCGACCGAGAGTCGTGGGTGTTGTGTCAGCGGTGCGGAAACACGATTTGTGGTGACTGCCAGCGTCCCGCGGCGGTGGGATTTCACTGCCCGGATTGCGTAAAGGCCGCGGCTCCAGCCGCCGCGAAGGTGATTAGTGGGGCTCGACTTCGCAGCGCGGTTCGAGGGCGCACTCCGGCGACCGTGGTGCTGCTGTCAATCATCGGCGTCGTCTATGTCGGGCAGGTCATTTCTCAGGACGTTGTCACCGCGCTGCTTGCCTACATTCCGCAGATAACGGTGGAGCAGCCCTGGAGACTCCTTACCGCCGCCTTCGTTCACGGCGGACTTATGCACATCCTCTTCAACGGCTATTCACTGTGGGTGATGGGGAATCTTCTCGAACGAAGCCTCGGTTCGGCCCGCTTCCTCGTCGTGTTTTTTGCGTCCGTCGTCGGCGGAAATCTCGCGGTGTTAGCTTTCGGGTCGTCGAGTTTTGTCGTCGGCGCTTCGGGCGGGATCTTCGGCCTTTTCGCCGCGCTCTTTGTGCTCAATCGGGGTTTCCGCGGAAATAATGTTTCCCTGTTGGTCATCATCGGAATCAACCTCGCGCTCGGGTTCATTCTGCCCAACGTCGCCTGGGAGGCTCACGTTGGAGGTCTGCTCGCCGGTCTCGGCGTCACCGCTCTTATTCAGCGGACACGTTCGTAACAGACTTATACACCGAGTTATCCACAGCCGTGGATAATTACAGCGCTGTAAGTTTCGCTAGCGCCAACGAGTGGTCATGAGGAAGCCGACGAACATCAAGCCGAAACCGATGAGAATGTTCGACGCTCCGATACCGGGGATCGGAAAGGCCGCCGCACTGACGTAATAGGTGATGATCCAGACAAGACCAACGAGCATGAAACCGAACATGATCGGCTTGAACCACACGGGGTTCGGAGCTTCGTTCCGAGGATTCTCGGCATCGCCGAGGGACGAGAGCGAATCGCGATCTTTTGCAGCCATGGTGAACAGCATACCCATGGTGCCCACCGCCAAGAAACGCTCGGTACAATCGAGGTCGTGCCCGTTCGTAAGTCCCTTCCCCGATTCCGCAAGCCCCGCGGGGCTTCGAATCGCACGCGGGTACCCCTGAGCATCGCGTTCCGCCGACGAGTCGAAAAGATTCGACAATTCCGGTTCACTCGTCGCTCTGTCGACAACATGATTGGCGTCTTCGGCGAACTACTCATGACCGCCGGTGTCTTTGTTCTCCTCTTTCTCGGATGGCACGTCTGGTACAACGACATCGTGTCGGGAATCGCCCAGGACAACGCGGGCGCGGAACTCGCCGCCCAGTGGGACGACGTCCCCCTCTCCATCCCCGAATTCGATCGAATGCAGGGAACGTCCGCCGGAATCGCGGTGGCTCCCGAGCCGCCAGTCACCCCGGCTGGAGAACTCGCCAACCGGTTTGCCACGATGTTGGTACCACGTTTTGGAGCGACATTCGAACGACCAATCGCCTCGGGCATCGACCCCAAGAAGGTCCTCAACATTCGTGACGCCGGGATTGGTTTTTACCCCCAGTCGTCCGAACTGGGGAAGATTGGAAACTTTGCCGTTGCTGGTCACCGCACCACCTATGGCGCCCCGTTTGGTGACATCGCGGAACTCCGCATCGGAGATCGCATCTATATCGAGACGGATGCGGGGTGGTACGTCTACCGCTTCCGCAACCTTGAGTACGTTTGGCCGCGAGACGTGAGCGTTCTCAAGCCGGTCCCGACGACATCCATCAAGGCGAAGGACCGAATCCTCACCATGACGAGCTGTCACCCCAAGTTGTCCGCTGCCGAGCGCATCATCGCCTACTCGGTGTTCGAAACGTTCGTCCCTCGAGAACACGGTGCGCCCGCCGAGGTGGCCCAGATTAAGGCAGCGGGGTAACCCATGTACGCGGCGTTGTGGAGGATTCTTCCCGGTTCGAGGTGGATGAAAATCGCGATTCTCGTGGTTCTTGCGATCATCGTTCTGTCCATCGCTGTCGAATGGGTATTCCCGTGGGCGGCAGAGACCTTCATTCAACCGGACACCACGGTCGACCAGTGACCAGGGTTTTTGTTCTCGATAATTACGATTCGTTCGTGTACACGCTCGCGGGGTACATCCGCCAGCTCGGCGCGGAGGTCGACGTTGTGCGAAACGACGCCTTCGATGAGTCCGAGATCGAACAACGACTCGTTGGCTACGACGGGATTCTCATCTCGCCCGGACCGGGGAATCCAGCACACGCCGGTCTGTCGATACCGCTCATTCGTTTTGCTCGCGCCAAGGGCATCCCTCTGTTTGGAGTGTGCCTTGGACACCAGGCCATCGCCGAGGCTCTCGGTGGGACGGTCACCCATGCCGACGAACTGATGCACGGAAAGACGAGTCGTGTCACCCACACGGACTCGGCGCTGTTCGACGGCGTCCCCAATCCCTTCACCGCGACCCGCTACCACTCGCTCGCGGTCGTCGATGGGACGATTCCTGACGAGCTCCGTGTCACCGCGCGCACCGAGGGCGGGGTCATCATGGCGCTTGAGCACGTCAGTGAACCGCTGTGGGGAGTTCAGTTCCACCCCGAATCGGTGCTCACCGAGGGCGGCTACACGATGCTGGGGAACTGGCTGGAAGCGGTCGGTATGACGGGAGTGAGCGCGATTGCGCGAACCTTGAGCCCGCTCGTCGCTCTTGATCAGCCCGCGCAGTAAACCAGCGTGATTGATTGCCGCTGGGGTCCATCCCCGGGCTTGATCGACTGCGACTTGACGACATTTCCGCTACAGGTGGTGTCCGTCGTCACGTTGACTTGATATTGAACGGTCACCGCCTCGAGGAGTTCCTTGGCCTTTTGGATGGTCGCGCCGACGACATTGGGAACCTTAACGAGACCGGTCGAGACGACGAGATCGATTGGTGTTCCCGCGGCGAGCTCGGTCCCCGGTGACGGAGTCGCGCTAATCACGCCGTTCTTTGCCACTGTCGCCGAATAGTCCTTCGTAACCGTCCCGAGCGTAAACCCGGCTTCCTCGATGAGTGCGGTTGCCTCGTCGAGTGAGGTGAGGACCAGATCGGGGACGGCCTTGAGGACGGGACCGGTCGACTCGACGATGGTGATGACTTCACCAGCGGCCACACGAATTCCCGCCTCCGGGGAGGTCGAAATGACAGACCCGGCGGGCACCGTGTCGCTCGACGCCGTGTCTCGCTTAACCACGAGCCCGAGATCGGTCATCATCCGTTCCGCCTCGCTGTATGGCTTCAGCGCAACGGCGGGAATCTCAATCGCCATGCTCGTGACACCCGGTGCACCTCCGAGGGTGAGGACCCAGAACATCATCCCCGCAATGACGCTCGCGACGACGACGACCGCCGCGGACACCGACAGTATCCACTTCACCGTTTTGGGCGGCGGGGGAGAGTCGCTCGACAGTGTCTCGCGAATTTCAGACAAGTCCATCGTCGGCGGTTTTCCGGTTTCGTACTGGGGGGAGGGAGCGGCGACCGCGGGGCGGTTCACTGACGATTCTACGGTTTCTGGGGTTACCTCGACTCGGGGAGCGGGACCCGTGCCCGTGAGGTTGGTGATGCCGCGAAGCGCGGCGGCAAACTCGGCGGCGGAGCCGAAGCGCAAGGAACGATCCTTCTCGAGACCCTTCGCGATGATCACGTCGAGTTCCGGCGAGAGTTCGGGACGCCGGCTTCGCGCGCGCGGTGCGGTCTGGGTGACGTGCTGGAACGCGACGGCAACGGAAGTGTCACCCGTGAATAGAGGGGTCCCCGTCACCATTTCGAACAAGACGACGGCCGTCGAGTACAGGTCGCTTCGGGCGTCAATCATTTCACCCTTGGCCTGTTCGGGCGAGAAGTATTGAGCGGTACCGACGATGGCGCTGGGGTCGTTCGTCGGATCCTCGATCGCCTGGGCGATTCCGAAGTCACACACCTTCACCAGACCGGTGGGCGTCACCATGACATTGCCCGGTTTGATGTCTCGGTGAATGATTCCGGCGCGGTGTGATTCGTCGAGAGCATCAAGAATTCCGAGCGCGACATGGACCGCAACCTTGGGCTCGAACGCGCCGTTGTCCATGAGCTTGCGCAAAATCTTTCCGTCGATGTACTCCATCACGATGAACGGGATGGGCGTTTCGGTCGATGCGGCCGGTATCAGCTCCTCACCCGCGTCATACACGCGGACGATGCTCGGGTGCCCCATGGTGCTGACCGCGTGCGCCTCGCGCTGAAACCTTTTCCGAGACTCGCGGTCGATGGCCACTTCGGGGCGTAGCGCCTTGATGGCCACCCGCCTCTGGAGGCGAGTGTCTGTCCCCAAATAGACGTTCGCCATCCCGCCGCGACCAATGAGATGTTCCGGACGATACCGTCCGCCGAACTGGAAGCCCGACGTGAGGACGCTATCGAGTCCGTTGCGGGAGGGGTTGGGAGAATCAGTCAACGGGCACCACCAAATCGTCGGAGGGGTTGGAGGACAGGGAGCCGCACTTCACGACGTAGAACACGCGCACCTCGCTCGTGTTGCTGTCGATGACAATCGATGCACTCGTCGCGGTCGGGCCGAACGTACCACCGTTCGCAACCGTTCCACCGTTCGCCGTGACGATGTAATTCTTGAGGGCAAAGCCCGTGGGGCAACCGGTGTAAGTCGGCCACGACACGGTGATGGTCGACCCAGGCGTGTAGGGCCCCGTGCTCACGGTGAGTTCGCCGGGCGCCGGTGGCGTGGGGATCGCGTCGTAGAAGTACACGGCAACGAGGGTGTTGAGCGGCAGCGACCCGGTTGGGTTAACCCGATATGCGGTGCCGACGAGGTCGGCCGATTCGGGGATGTTCCCCACCACGGCGTCGAGTCGGAGCCCTTGGCTCTCGAGCAAATCACGGACCTGGTTCTCGGTGAGTCCGACGAAGTCCGCTTCGTTGACGGTCACTCGACCGTTCGAGGTCGGGGTTGCGCTCGGTTCCGGTGACGCGCTGGACGTCGGCGATTCGATCGGCCCGGGGCTGATCGCGAATCGACCAATGAGCCCGATGGCGGTACCGATGACGACCAGTGCGAGAACGGATGCGAGCGCGATGACCTGCCACGGGAGCTTCCGGCGGGGCGGGCGCGCCGGCTTCGGCATGTCCGCGGGAGGAATCGAGACCGGGATGATGCGCGTCGTCATGTCTTCGTCGTTCTCGTCGAACACATCGTCGTTGGTGTCCACCGTTGGGACGAGCGCCAGGGCCTCACCGAATCGGCCGCGTGAGATAGCGATCGCCGCGCGGGCGAGGTGCTGGGCTGACGCCGGTCGAAGCTCCGGCTTTTTGGCGATGCAACTGAGAACGAGGTTTCGCACGGGGAGCGGAATGTTGTCGGGGAGCGGCGGTGGCGGGTTCTTGATGTGCGCCATCGCAATCGACACTTGCGATTCGCCCGTGAATGGTCGACGGCCCGCGAGCGCTTCATACGCGACGATGCCGAGCGAGTAAATGTCGGTCAAGGGACTCGCCGACTTTCCCGACGCCTGTTCGGGGGACAAATACTGCACGGTTCCCATGACCTGACCCGTTGCGGTCAGGGGGACTTGGTCCGCGGCTCGAGCGATGCCAAAATCGGTGATCTTGACCCGCCCGTCGGGGGTGATGAGGAGATTGCCGGGCTTGATGTCGCGGTGGACGAGTCCAGCCTCGTGAGCAGCGTGCAGGGCAGCCGCGGTTTGCGCGACGATGTCGAGAACGCGTTCCGCCGACAGGATTCGTTCGCGCTCGAGAATCACCGATAACGCTTCGCCGGGAACGAGCTCCATGACGAGATAGGCGCTCCCCTCTTCCTCGCCGAAATCGTAGACACCGGCAATGCCCTCGTGATTGACGAGTGCGGCGTGCCGGGCCTCGGCGCGGAAGCGCTCGCGGAAAGCCTGATCGGAGACGTACTCCTCCTTGAGAATCTTGATGGCGACGCTGCGTTCGATGACGGTGTCGACTGCATGCCACACCTCGCCCATTCCTCCGATGGCGAGTCGGCTCTTCAGTTCATAGCGTCCGCCGAATGTTTGGCCTATTTGTGGTCTCATTGGGACAACACCGCCTCCATGATTTTGCGAGCGATTGGTGCCGCGACGCTGTTTCCGTTTCCTGCTTGACCCAATCCACCGCCGTCGGCAACCATCACGGCGACGACGACGCGGGGGTTTTCCGCGGGGGCGAAGCCGGTGAACCACAGCGTGTACGGCAACCCGTCACCGTTCTCTGCGGTTCCCGTCTTGCCCGCGACGTTGACGCCAGGGATGGCCGCCTTGGAGGCCACACCGTTTGCGACGTTGTTGACCATCATCTGGACGAGCGTCGCCGCCGTCGCGGCCGAGATGGGGGTGCTGTAGGTCGATGCCTCGAACGTGGTGATCGGGGTGAGGTCGGGGGCGAGAACCGAATCGACCACGGTTGGTTTCATCAATTTTCCGCCGTTTGCGATTGCGGAGGTGACCATCGCGATCTGGAGCGGCGAGACTCGGACATCGAACTGTCCGAACGAGGAGAGCATCAGTTGCGCCTCGTCCATTCCGGAGGGGTAGACCGAGGGGGTGGCGGGCATCGGGATTTCGATGGTCGCGCCGAAACCAAACTTTTCGGCGTAATCGCGAATGGTGTTTTCTCCGAGCAGTTGGCCAATTTCGGCGAACGGAATGTTGCAGGAGCGCTTGAGCGCCTCCGCCAGGGTCACTGTGTCGCCCTTCCCGCAGGGTCCGCCACCGGAATTCCGTATCTCGGAAGTGCTTTGCGGAAGCGTCAACTTCGCAGGATTGGGGAAGTTCGTTGCCGTCGTGACCGCCCCGGAGTCGAGTGCCGCCGCCGCGACAACCAGTTTGAAGACCGAGCCGGGGTGAAACAGTGTCGAGGCGATCGCCCGATTGTCGAGTGGTGCGTTGCTTGATTCGAGCAGGCTCTGGTAGGTCGCCGCCGCTTTCTCCGAATCGTGAGTTGCCATATCGTTCGGGTCATACGACGGGGTGCTCACGAGCGCAAGGATCCGTCCGGTCGTCGGGTCGATGGCAATTGCCGCGCCGGTGAGGTCGCCGAGCGCATCGCGCGCCGCTTGTTGGACCGATGCGTTGAGGGTCAACCGGACCGACGCGCCGCGGGGGTTGGTTCCGGTGACGAGCGCGAGGACCTGGTCAAAGAACTGTGCGTTCGACTGGCCGCTGAGTTGGTCGTTCATCGCCAGTTCGAGTCCGGTGAGTCCTTGATTGATCGAGTAATACCCCGTGACGGGCGCGTACAGCCCACCACCCGAGTAGGTGCGCTGGTAGGTGTAGACGTCGTCCGAGGGGACGGACTCCGCGATGCTCGTCGTTCCGACGATGATCGACCCGCGTTCGGCGGAGTAGCTGTCGTAGAGGGTGCGAACATTTCGAGGGTCGACGCGCAGGTTATCGACTTGGAAGACCTGGATGACCGTCGTTGACGCGAAGAGCGTGCTGAACAGGACGAGAATTCCGAGGCTGACTCGGCGAATTTCCTTAATCACGCGAGGTCACCCCCGTCCCGCTGATGCCGGACCGTGTCGCTGAGTCGAAGGAGCAGCGCGACGATGATCCAGTTGGCGACGAGCGACGAGCCGCCGGCTGCGAGGAAGGGCGTCGTGAGTCCCGTGACGGGAATCACGCGCGTGACCCCGCCGATGACGATGAAAACCTGGAGGGCGATGACGAAGGTGAGGCCCACCGCGAGGAGACGACCAAAGTCGTCCGAGCCGTTGATCCCGATGCGTATCCCGCGTGAAATGAAAAGGAGGTACAGGCACAGGATCGCGAACACCCCGACGAGACCGAGTTCCTCCCCGAGGCTCGCGACGATGTAGTCGGATTCGGCGAGAGGAGTGATGTAGGGGTGGCCCGCACCCAACCCGGTGCCGATGATTCCGCCGGAGGCGAACCCGAACATTCCCTGGACGAGTTGATATGACCCGCCGATGGCGTCGTAAATTTCGGGGTTGAACGAATCGAGCCACGCGTCGAACCGTCCTTCCACGTAGGTGAGGAAGCGACTGGCAACGAGCGCCCCGGCGCCGAACAGTCCGCCGCCGACGATGAACCAGATCGCGCGCCCCGTCGCGACGTACATGAGGACGAGGAAAAGGCCGAAGTACAACAGCGACGTTCCCATGTCCCGCTGGAAGATGAGGACGAGCATGGCGACGAGCCAGACGACGAAAATCGGACCGAGGTCCTTGAATTGCGGCCAGCGGACTCCGAGGAACTTCTTTCCGACCATCGACAGGGAGTCACGCGCGGTGACGAGGTAGCCGGCGAAGAAAAGCGCGAGCGCGATCTTTCCAATTTCGCCCGGTTGGAACGAGACAAACCCCAGGTTCACCCACAATCGGGCGCCGTTGATGGTGACACCGATGAAGGGAATGAGCGGCATGATGAGCAGGACGATTCCCGTCGCCATCCACACGTAGCGATACCGCTGGAGTACACGGTGGTTGCGGACGAGGATGATCACCCCGATGGCGACGACCGTCGCGATGGCGGTCCACACCATTTGGCGCGTTGCCTGGGATTGCCACCCGGTGAGTCCGTTCGCGATGTCGAGACGGTGAATCATCGCGATCCCGAGCCCGTTGAGCAGGGTGACGATCGGCAGAATGAGCGGGTCGGCGTCGCGCGCCACGAATCGTTGAGCGACGTGCATGGCCAAGACGATTGCGCCAAGCCCGAGGGAAAGCCCGATGATGGACACGTTGAGTCGACCGGTCGATCCGAGGTCGACGAGGGCGAGTGCCGATGACGTAATGACCATCGCAAACACGATGAGTGTCGCCTCGAGGTTTCGAAGTTTGGTAGGAATCTTCAGCCGAAGCAGCAACTGCTCGGTGATGGTGGAGTTGTCGAATCTACTGAGTGGCGCTGACATTTCGAATCCTTGTGACGACCTCGAGGGCCGCGGTGTAACTGTCAACGGGGATGGTGTTTTCGACCGAGTGGCGGAGGTATTGGGGGAGGCTGTCGAGCGCGATGCCCGTGTCGTTTTCGACCGAGTGCAGGTTGAATCCGCCAATTTCGCCGGCGACGCCACGGTAGATCACGACCGTGTCCTCGTCGCTGCCGACGTAGAACTGGGACTGTGTCCAGAAGTAGCCCCACAACGCAAACCCGGCGACGAGGCTGAGCGCGATTCCGAAATACACGGCCCACCGCATTCGCCGCCGCACCGCGCGTTTTTTGTCTTCGGCGATGATGATTTCGAGGAAGTCGGGTGTCGCGAAGGTTTCCGCCTCGCCCATTCCGATTGTTGCACCAAACAATCCCGTGATCTTGGGGAGTCGCCTGGTGACCGCGTCGAAGATGAGGGGTTGAGCCGCCGCCCCAACGAGGATCGGGCGGGATGCTGCGCTGACGGTTGCCTCGTTGACACCGGCGATGACGACAGTGACGTTGTCGGGCGCACCCCGATCGAGGGCGGCTTCGATGAGTCGCTCGGTCGCTTCGCCCGCATCGGGAGTGTCCTTGAGGATTTGCGTGACGACGGAGTCGGGAACGTACCCGCACAGCCCGTCGGAACACATCACCCAGCGATCGCCGGGCTCCGTCTCGATGACAAAGGTGTCGACCTCGGGGTCCATCTCGAAATCGCTCAACACCCGCATGAGGACGTTGCGCCGAGGGTGAACGGCGGCTTCTTCGGGGGTGATGCGTCCCGTCTCGACGAGTTTTTGGACGAAGGTGTGATCGGTCGTGATTTGTTCGAGCTTCTTTTTGCGAAACAGGTAGATGCGCGAGTCGCCGATATGGGCGATGACGACCTTGTCGTCGTGACGAATCATCGCACTGACGGTGGTCCCCATCCCCTGCAGGTCGGGGTGCTCCCGGACGGCCTCCGCCAATTCTGCTGCGCTGTTCTTGACGGCATCGACGAGCGTCCGTTGAGCGGTGTCGACAGAATCAAATCTCTCGTCAGCAACGGCGGTGATGGCTTGAGTGACGAGCGAACTGGCCACGTCGCCTCCCGCGTGTCCGCCCATGCCGTCGGCGACCATGAACAGGTGTGTTCCCGCGTATCCGGAATCCTGGTTGCTCAATCGAATCCGCCCGACGTGGCTCGCCGCCGCCGTGAGAACGCGGGCGTCCACTATGGCCTCAGTTCGAAGATTGTCGAGCCGATGGAGACCGGGGTGTAGAGCGGCACCGGTGTCGGCACGCTGACCCGCTGGTTGTTGACGAAGGTTCCGTTGGTGGAGTTGAGGTCTTGAATGACCCAGTCGCCATTCCACAATTGCAGCCTGGCGTGATTGGTCGAGGTGTATTCGTCACGGATGACGAGTCCGGATTGGGCGCTACGTCCAATCGTCAGTTGATCGGCTTCGAGCGGTATTTCAAGTCCTTCTCGCGCGCCCGCGGTGATGAGCAGCGTTCGTGCGGGGTTGGGATTGACCGGAGCATCGGCCGGCGGAATGAACGTGGGGGCCGGAGCCGCGGGGTTGACCGTGATGTCCGGAACGGTGCGTTCACCGCGCCTCGTGTAGTGACCGAACAGGTCGCTGCGCAGGGCGAACACGACGGCAAACACAAAAATCCAGAGGATTGCCAAGAATCCGAATCGGAGGACGAACAGGGTCAATTCGCTCATGCGGCGGATCCCGGGAGGATTCGGAAAATCATGCGCGTTGCACCAATTTCGATGACGTCTCCCTGTTCGAGCGGTGAGGCGCTGACGCGTTGACCATTGAGGAGTGTGCCGTTCGTCGACTGGAGGTCTTCGAGTCCGGCCGCCTTGCCGTTCCAGATGATTCGCGCGTGGTTTCGCGAGGCGCCACCGTCGTTGATGACAACGGTCGCCGTCGCACCTCGACCGATGATCGACTCGGATTCGGTGAGGTACACCGTGGTCCCGTTGATGTCGAGTGCAGGTTGCCACTCTGCGACCGCGTCGAGTGCCTGAGAGGTGACGCGCACGACTCCGTTCGGGATGTCGGCTGCAGCCGCGAGAGTCACGGTGACGGGCGCCGCGAAGGAATAGCGTTGACGGTTCGCGTAGTCGCGGACCGCATCGACGAGTTCGGCGATGAGGACCGTTCCGTGAGCGTTGAGTTGGCTGAAGTCCTGCGCAGACAATCCGACCGTGTAGGCGTGTGGCGCAAGAATGCGGTCCCGCTGGACCACGACGGCGCGAGAATCCAGTTCCCGTTTCAGCGCGGCAACAATTTCGATCGGCTGAACGCCACCCCGAAAGGATTTTGCGAACGCGCCACTGACGAGCTTCTCCAGACCACGTTCAACGTTGTCGAGCAAACCCATCGAAAGACCCCCTACGGCGTTGGGTCAAGTCTATTCTTTGGGCCAGCCCTACCCCGTCGTGACGGGGCTTCGGCGCCCAATTGGTGCGTGGTAGCCTTGACGGGTTCGTTCACGAACGAGCGCAAGTGGCGGAATGGCAGACGCGCTGGCTTCAGGTGCCAGTGCCCGTAAGGGCGTAGGGGTTCAAGTCCCCTCTTGCGCACCAATCCTCGGGAATATTGACCGGGTTCGGTGACTCAATGTTGGTGAAAGGAAGTTGGCATGAGTACTTTGGATTTAATCGTTACAGGGATGACGTGCAATCACTGTGTGGCAACGGTGTCGCGAGCTGTCGCACAGGTGCCGGGCGTCACGGGCGTCTCCGTCGACCTTGTCGCAAACGGGGAGTCGACGCTCCACGTCGATTCGAGCGACCCTATTGACGGTGAACTCGTTGCGGCGGCCGTCGAAGGCGCCGGCTATCGCGTCGAAGCGTAGTGTCCTCCACTCGCGTTGAGCTCGCCCTGGAGGGCATGACGTGTGCGACGTGCGCGGGCAGAATCGAAGGGGCACTCCGAGCGGTTCCCGGGGTCTCTGCGACGGTGAATTTTGCGACCGAGCGAGCCACAGTCGACATTGACGGGGTTGTTGACGCCACCGAACTCGTCGCCGCGGTGGAGCGAGTTGGCTACGGTGCGCGACCGATTGATCCGAACGCGGAGCGTGCGCCCCGCGAGCCACTCGATCGGGTGTTGCTCTGGCGCGTTGTCGTCGGTTTGGTTCTGACGGTCCCCATCCTCGCCATCTCGATGGTGCCCGACTTGCAATTCGACGGTTTCCAATGGGTGCTCGTCGCATTGACGACTCCGGTCGTTACGTGGGTCGCATGGCCCTTCCATCGTGCGGCACTGCGGAACGCTCGACACGGTGCGACGACGATGGACACGCTGGTGTCGCTCGGGGTCACGGTCGCGTTCGGGTGGTCGCTGTACGCCGTTGGTTTCACTCACGCCGGCACGATCGGCATGCGGATGGAAATGTCGTTTTGGGGAGATTCCGAACACGCGCTCTATTTCGAGTCCGCCGCTGTGGTGTCGTCGTTCGTACTGTTGGGGCGGTACATCGAGACGCTCTCCAAGCAATCCGCTCGACGGTCGCTCACCGCCCTCCTTGACGTCGCCGCCAAGAACGCCACCATCCTCATCGATGGTCGCGAAGTGTCGGTTCCCGCCGGTGCCGTAGCGGTTGGTGACCGGTTCGTCGTTCGATCGGGTGACATTGTCGCCACCGACGGGGTCGTCGTCGAGGGCACGTCAACCGTCGACGCCAGTTCGGTGACGGGCGAAAGCATGCCCGTTCCCGTTTCTCCCGGCTCCCGTGTGAGCGGGGGAACCGTCAACACCGCCGGCCGTTTGGTCGTGGAGGCGACGGCGGTCGGATCGGCTACGGAGTTAGCCAGACTCACCCGGATGGTCGAGGAGGCGCAGGCCGCCAAGGCCCCCGTCCAGAAGCTGGTGGATCGAGTGTCGGCGGTTTTTGTCCCGGCGGTCATTGCTGCGGCGGTTGGCGCGGGGTTGTGGTGGTTCTTCCAGGACGGGGATGTGTCTCGAGCCGTTTCGGTGGCTGCAGCGACGCTTGTCATCGCCTGCCCCTGCGCACTCGGACTCGCCACCCCGATGGCCCTCCTCGTCGGCACCGGGCGGGGCGCTCGAAGCGGCGTCATCATCCGCGGAACCGATGTTCTCGAGAGCACGCGCCGCATCGACACGGTCGTCCTCGACAAGACGGGAACCCTGACCGCCGGTCGACCCGCGGTGGTGGGAATTGTGTCGGACGGAGTCGACGACGGTGTCGTGTTGTCGGACGCCGCCCGCATCAACCTGGGAACGAACCACCCGATCGCGCGAGCAATCGTGTCGGAGGCGACCGTCCGCGGGCTCGATATCCCCGTCGGCCGCGACATCGTGTCCGTTCCCGGATTCGGTGTGGTCGGCTACTTGGGGGACACCCTGATTCGAGTCGGAACTCTGTCGTGGGCGCTCGCGGAGGGCGCGACCCCGTCGGAAAGGGTCGAATCCGCTATCGGCGCATGGCAATCGAACGGGTTCACCGTCTCCGTAGTTACCCACGCTGATCGCATCGTCGGCGCCATCGCGGTGAGCGATCCCGTGCGACCTTCGTCCGAGCACGCCGTGCGCGCTCTCGCGTCGATGGGCCTCACGACGATTCTTGCCTCCGGCGATTCCACCGAGGTCGCGAGACGCATCGCGACCGAGGTGGGGGTCAGCGATGTTCGCGCACCACTCCTCCCCGCGGACAAGTTTGACCTCGTTGCCGAGTTGCAGCGCAGCGGAAAGGTCGTCGCCATGGTCGGCGACGGAATCAACGACGCAGCCGCCCTCGCTCAGGCTGATTGCGGCATCGCGATGGGCGGCGGAACCGACGCGGCCATCGAGGCGAGCGACATCGTTGTCGTGTCCGCCGATGTTCGCCGCGTCGCTGATGCGATTCGGTTGTCGCGATCAACTCTCGCAACCATTCGGGGCAACCTCGTGTGGGCCTTCGGATACAACGTGGTCGCGCTTCCTTTCGCGATGGCCGGGCTCATCGGTCCCGCCGTTGCCGGGCTGGCCATGGCACTGTCCTCGGTGTTCGTCGTCGTCAACTCGTCACGACTCGCGCTGTTCCGTTTCCAGCGTTAGAGACCGAGAAAACGCCGAAGCTCTGCGACCGTCGCGACGCTCCCGTGGGCCTCGGCAAACTCCTCGGCCGTCCCGTAGCCCCACTCGACGAGTACACAGTCGATTCCGAACTCGACCGCCCCTTCGACGTCGTGGATGCGGTCGCCGACCAAGACAATCCGGTCTCGATTTACACCGCGGTCGCCCAGCTCCGTCAAAACGAAGTCGAGCACGTCCGATTTGGTTTTGCGGACATCGTCGTCCGTCGCGCAACCGTAAATATCGAAGAGGCTGTCAAGCCCAAAATGGTTCGTCACCAGCCGTGCGGCCGTCTCCGCCTTCGACGTCGCAAGTCCGCTGAGAATACCGCTGGAACGTGACTCGATGACGAGGTCCACAACTCCGGGATACGGTTCCCCGGCGAATGCGCCGATGGAGTGGTAATGCTCGCGGTAAATCTCAATCGCCCGACGAGTGTCGGCGTCCGAGAATCCCAACATTTCGCCGAACGTCGACCGCAAGGGCGGGCCGAGAAACGTCCGCAACTCCTCGCGTGAAGGGATGTCGAGTCCCAACGTCGCGAAGGTGTGCTCGAAAGACTGATAAATCCCGGGCGCGGAATCCATGATGGTCCCGTCGAGGTCCCACAGCACGACGTCATAGGGGCGCATCAGAACAGCTTGTCCTGTGAGGTATCGAGGCCGCGCAACTCGTCGAGGTCGAGTACGACGCACCGAATTCCTCGGTCCTCGGCGAGGGTTCGTGCTTGCGGTTTGATTTCCTGTGCGGCGAACACACCGTGGACAGGGGCGAGGGTGGAGTCTCGGTTGAGCAGGTCGAGGTATCTCGAGAGTTGTTCCACTCCGTCGATGTCACCGCGCCGCTTGATCTCGATCGCAACCGTTTCGCCCCGGGCATCTCGCGCGAGGATGTCCACCGGACCGATCGCCGTGAAATATTCCCGTCGAATCAGGGTGAACCCCTCGCCGTACACCTCGATGTGTTCCGCGGACAGTTTCTGGAGGTCCGCCTCGACCCCGTCCTTGATGAGTCCCGGGTCGACGCCGAGTTCGTGTGACGAATCGTGATGAATTTCGTGCAGCGAAATGACGAGAATGTCCGCCGTCTTGGTGTGGGTGACCCGCCACTGCTCGATGACACCAGCCGCGCGCTGCTCGTCGTCGACCTCGATGGTGTCGACGACGCACGGTGGACTCATCCAGTTCAACGGCTTGTAGGACCCACCGTCGGAATGGATGAGCACGCTGCCGTCGCCCTTGAGCATGAGCACGCGAGTCGCGAGCGGAAGGTGTGCGGAGAGTCGACCGGAATACGCGACCGAACAGGTCGCGACCACGAGCCTCACGAAGTGGTCCTCGCGAAGCGACGCTCCTCCGCGATGGCGTTTCCACCGTCCACGACGATGAGTTGACCGGTCAGGTAGCTCGAGCCGGGTGCGGCGAGCGACGCGATAACCGTCCCAACCTCGACCGCTGTTCCACTGCGGCCGGCGGGGACGAGAGTTCCCTCGATGACCTCGGATTCCAGTTGGGACGCGGTCGCAATCCAGCCGGGTGCGACCGAGTTGACGGTGACTCCGGACGCCGCCGAATCGACGGCGAGCGCCCGCGTCAACCCGACGATTCCCGCCTTGGCGGCGGCGTAGGCGATGTCATCGCGAGCCGCACCGACCCCGCCCGTTGTGGAGGAGACGTTGATGATTCGACCCCAACCGCGGGACATCATCGCGGGAAGGAGGGCTCTCGACACCCAGAACGTCGAGGACAAGTTGGCGTCGAGAGTGGCGTTCCAATCCTCGACCGGCATCGCCAGGTCGCCTCGTGCCCACTCTTCTCCCGTCGCAATCATTCCCGCGTTGTTGACAAGGATGTCGGGTGACAGGTCGCGGTCCGCAAGCGCCCTGCACAACTCGTCAACGAGTTCGGGACTTTCGAGCCGGGCCACGATTCCGGTGGCGATAACACCGACCGATTCGAGTTCGGCAACTCGTTCCGCCACTCTGTTTGAGGTAGCAGTGATGATGACGTGGGCGCCGAGGGAACCGAGAATCTGTGCGGTTGCAAAGCCGATGCCGGCAGGGCTGCCCGCCCCCGTGACGAGCGCGACTCGACCGCTCAGATCGAATTCGGCGGGTAACGAGCTCACCTCTACATCGTAGGGTGGAACCATGGTGCACTCGGGAATCGAACTTGAAAATCGTCACGACGGAATCCGTCCGGCCGACGACCTTTATCGCCACATGAACCAAAAGTGGATCGACGCGAACCCCATTCCGGAGGACCGCGCACGGTACGGCTCGTTCCTCATCCTCGCGGAGGAGGCGGAAAAAGCGGTTTGCGCCATCATCGAGGAATGTCAGAACGCGGAGCCGGGCACGGAAGCCCGAAAGGTCGGCGACCTGTTCACGTCGTTCATGAACGAAGACCGTGTCAACGAACTCGGGGCGGAACCGCTTAGACCTTTCCTTGCTCAAATCGAGAACGCCGACTCGCTCACGGCGTTGGTGGAACTTCTTGGTCGCCTGGAACGACAGGGCGTCGGCTCGTTCGTCTCGATGTGGGTTGACAACGACCCCGGCGACCCCGAACGATACCTGTTGTTTCTCGAGCAGGGGGGAATCGGTTTACCCGACGAGTCCTACTATCGCGAAGAAACCTTCGCGGACGTTCGCACGGCCTACCGCGGACACCTCGAACGCATGTTTGCCCTCGCCGGGTTCGCGGACGCGCCGTCCCGCGCGGAACGGGTGTTTGGCGTGGAGTCTCGAATCGCCGCCGCACACTGGGACAACGTGCGGTGTCGCGACACTCACGCGACCTACAACCTCACACCGTGGGCGGAGTTCGCCACCGCGCTTGGCCCGATCGCCGCGCCGTGGCGAGACGCACTCGACGTGCCCGACGTCGTCTTCACGGAGGTGGTTGTTCGTCAACCGTCCTTCATCGAGGGGGTGCGTTCGGTCATCGAGTCGGCGTCGCTCGACGAACTGGCCGACTGGGTTCGCTGGCAAGTCATTCACGGCCTCGCGCCGTACTTGTCGGACGATTTCTCCGTCGAAAACTTCGAGTTTTACGGAAAGACCCTGACGGGGACTCCCCAGCAGCGTGCCCGTTGGAAGCGCGGTGTTGCGTTCACGGAAGGCGCGATGGGCGAGGCGATCGGCAAGATCTACGTGGAGCGCCACTACCCGCCGGCGGCGAAAGAAGCGATGGACGTTCTCATCGCCAACCTGATCGAGGCCTATCGCGACTCGATCACGAAACTGGAGTGGATGAGCGACGAAACCAAGGTTCGCGCGCTCGACAAACTCAACAAGTTCACCCCCAAGATCGGATATCCCGCGAAGTGGCGTGACTATTCGGCGATCACCGTATACGCGGATGACCTTGTCGCCAACGTCGCCGCCGTCGCCGAATTCGAATTTGTCCGCGAACTCGGCAAGGTCGGAAAGCCGATCGACCGCGATGAGTGGTTCATGCTTCCCCAAACCGTCAACGCGTACTACAACCCCGGTTTCAACGAGATTGTCTTCCCCGCCGCAATCCTCCAGTGGCCATTCTTCGATGCCACCGCAGACCCCGCGGCGAACTACGGCGGAATCGGGGCGGTGATCGGACACGAGATTGGACACGGGTTCGACGACCAAGGCAGCGAATTCGATGGCGACGGCCGTTTGTCGAACTGGTGGACCGACGAGGATCGGCGCCGCTTCACGGAACGCACCCGCGCCCTCATCGACCAATACAACGCACTCGAACCGGCGGCGCTCCCCGGTCACCACGTCAACGGCGAATTGACGATCGGGGAAAACATCGGTGACCTTGGCGGGTTGTCAATCGCATGGAAGGCATACCAGCTCTCGCTCGGCGGACAGGAGCCGCCCGTCGTCGACGGGCTTACCGGGGCCGAACGCTTCCTGTTGTCGTGGGCTCAGGTGTGGCGTCAAGCGGCGCGAGACGAGGAGGCCCTGCGGTTGCTGACCATTGATCCGCACTCGCCGACCGAGTTCCGATGCAACCAGATTGCGCGCAATCTTGACCTGTTCTACGACACGTTCGATGTGACGGAAAATGATGCGCTGTGGCTGGACCCGTCGAATCGCGTGACGATTTGGTAACGGTTGTGCAGGACCGCTGATTTGGCCCTGTTCTCGATTTTGACGTGTCCGAAACAGCGTTACTGTTAATACTCTCAACGGCATATATCGGAGGAGCAGCCATGCGCGGGAAGATTCTCTTCGCACTGGGACTCGGCGTCGGGTACGTCTTCGGAACCCGAGCGGGTCGTGCACGGTACAACCAGATCAAGTCGGCCGCTCTCAAGGTGTGGAACGACCCCCGCGTCCAGGAACAGGTCACCGTTGCGACCGAGTTTGTCAAGGACAAGGCCCCCGAGGTTGCGGACTTTGTGACGACTAACGCGAAGAAGGTGGCGGCGAAAGTCGACGAGGTTCGCGGAGCCTCGAAGGCGCCGAGCAAGCCCGCGTCAACATCCAAGCCCAAGGCGTCGACGAAGACGACCACCGCGCACGAAACGGAGTCGGCGGGGAAGTAATCCATGTCCGATGAGACACAGCGTCGCGGGTTTTTCCGGCTCCTCGCCGATCTCCCGCGGGAACTGAGCGACCTGGTGCGGGCCGAAATCCAACTGTTGCAGTCGGAGCTCGCCTCGAAACTGCGCGCTGCCGGCGTCGGGCTCGGTCTGGTCACTCTCGGCGTTACTCTCATCTCAGCGTTTCTCCTGATGGTGGTCGTTGCGGGAATTCTTGCCCTGTCACTCGTGATGCCGGCGTGGGCTGCCGCCCTCATCGTTGCGGGTACTGCGCTGCTCATCGGGCTCATTTTTGTCGCAACGGGGATTGCGTCGATCAAGAAGGGCTTCACCCCGCTCGAATCGGTAGACCAAATTGCCGCCGACTTTGCTCGATTGGGAAAGCGAGAGGGCGATGACTGAACGCCAACGAATCGCCGCCGACATCGCGGCGAAGCGAGAAAAACTGGCCGGTAGCATCGGCGAACTCGAACACAAACTCGACTTTGCGGCTCAGCGAAAAATCGCCGGTGAACGAATCACCGCGTCCTATCAGGGAAACCCCGTGCCCTGGTGGATTGGCGCGGGAATTGTCGGCGTGGTTGTCATCAGCGCGGTCGCATGGGCGGTGTTCGGGGATGACTGATTTCGCAATCCGCGAGGTGTCGCCCACGTCGAGCATTCCGGTTGTCAAGCGACTCGCGGGCCAGACGGTACTCATCCCGCGCGGTGGCGACTTTGCTCAGGACGTGTCCAAGCGGCTAACCGTGCTCGGAGCCCGCACTGTCGTCGCACCCGTCATCAACTTTGCGTCGGCCGACGATTCCGTCGCGCTCGACGAGGCGATGTCAGAATTGCAAAGCGGTGGGTTTGATTGGCTCGTCCTCACGAGCGCGACCGCTGTCGATGTGCTTCGGCACTTGAGAATCTCCGTCCCCGAATCAACGAAGGTGGCGGCAATCGGTGAAACCACCGAGCAGGCGCTCACGTTCGCGGGACTTCGCGTGGATTTCGTTCCGGAAACGGACAACTCTCCGCGTGGCTTCCTCGCTAATTTGCCCGCGGGGTTTGACCGGGCTCGTGTGCTTGTCCCACACGCTCAGACGTCGGAACCGGTACTCGAGGCTGGACTTGCTGAGCGAGAAATTGCCGCGCGCTTTGTGTCCGCCTATCGCACCGTGAGCGTGACATTACCCCCGGACGTCGCCGACGATGTCCGCAACGGATCGATCACCGCAATTCTCGTGTCCTCGGGTAGCGTCGCTCGTTCGCTTGCTGAGCAACTTCACCCGATTCCCGACTCGACCGCCATCGTCTGCATCGGACCCCGCACCGCGTACGACGCGAGTCACGTTGGTCTCACGGTCTCGGCGACAGCGTCCGAACGCACCAATGAAGCACTCGTCGACGCATTGCTGGACTATCTCGGCGTTTAGCCGAACAGCAGCGCGGCCTCTTCCCAGCGGTCCTTCGGAACCTGCTTGAGTTGACCGAGCGCCGCGTCAAATGGTGCCGTCACGATCTCCGTCCCGCGCAGTGCGACCATCTGACCCCAGGACTCTTCCGCGATGATTCGGGCCGCGTTCATGCCGAACCGGGTGGCCAAGACTCGGTCGAACGCCGACGGAGTTCCACCACGTTGAATGTGCCCCAAAGTGGTTGCGCGCGTTTCGATGCCGGTCGCCTCTTCGATGAGTGGAGCGAGCTTTTCGCCGATTCCACCGAGTCGAGGGCGGCCGAAGGCATCCAGCCCGCGCTCCGAGTGAGCGTCATCCATGGTGTCGAGCAAGAAACCTTCCGCGACGCAGACGAGCGGAGCCCGACCACGTGAGGCCGCCGACTGCACCCACCCGACAAGTTCCTCGAGCGACGTTTTGCGTTCGGGAATGAGAATCGCGTGTGCACCCGCCGCCATCCCTGAGTGAAGCGCGATCCAGCCGACGTGTCGACCCATCACCTCGGCCACCATGCAGCGGTGGTGCGAGTCGCCCGTGGTCCGCAAACGGTCCATCGCATCGGTCGCGATGTTCACTGCGGTATCGAAGCCGAAGGTGTAATCGGTGGCGGACAGGTCGTTGTCGACGGTCTTGGGAACTCCAACAATCTTGATGCCCGCTTCGGAGAGGCGATTCGCCGCCGCCAACGTGCCCTCACCACCGATGACGAGCAGTGCGTCGATGCCGGCGTCACCCATGACCTGATTGATTCGATCGATTCCGCCTTTGCCCTCGAACGGATTGGTTCGCGACGACCCCAGAATCGTGCCGCCGAGCTTTCCGATTCCCTTGACGTGGGAACGTTCGAGCGGCTGGAAGTCAGCATCAACAAGTCCGCGCCATCCGTCGCGGATTCCGACGAAGTCCAACCCGTACTGACGCTCACCGTTGAGGACGGCACCGCGGATGACCGCGTTGAGTCCGGGAGCGTCTCCGCCCGATGTCAGCACACCAATTCTCATGCCACCATTCTCGCGGTTTGGTCCGCGGGAATCGGACATGTCATGACAAAAGTCAGAGAATGCGGCGGTGCACGAGTCGGGAAAGCAAGATTGACGACCGGGTGTGATCGACGTTCGGCGCCTTGCGAACCTTTTCGAGAGCGGCCTCGAGCGCGGGAATCGACGGCGCTCGCATGTGCAAAATCGCATCGGCCTGACCCGACACCGTCCCGGCATAGACGACTTCTGGCACCGCCTGCAGAATGGTGCGCAGTTCGTCGGGGCCGACGGTCCCGCGGCAATACAGTTCGACGTACGCCTCAACCCCGACACCTTCCGCGGCGGGGTCCACCTGGACGGTGAATCCGCGAATTGCGCCCGTTTCAATCATGCGGTCGATACGGCGCTTGACGGCGCTCGCCGAAAGACCCACGACATCGCCAATGTCCGCGTATCCGGCTCGCGCGTTATCTCGTAGTTGTTCGATGATTCGGCGGTCGGTTGCGTCCATATCCTCACTCTACGAGATTTCGCGCGTGCGAAACTCCCCGAACGCAGGAAAGCGTCGTTTACGGGGACTTGTGGACGATGGTGATGAGTTGGGTCGCCGTTGTGTCGCCTTCGTCGCTGTGGCGGAACGCCGAGCGAATGGTTTCCGTCGTCCCTATCGCGTGACCAGCCCTCATCCACACGAACCCGATGACCGCGGCAATCAACCCACCGATTGCGGCGACCCCGATTGCCCAGCGGGGTCCCAGAGTGTTTGCAACGAACCCCACGAGAGGTGAGCCGAAGGGCGTTCCACCGATGACGACGGTCGAATAGATCGCCATCACGCGCCCCCGGAACTCGTCATCCGTGGACACCTGAAGGTACGAGTTGCTGGTTGCGATCATGAGAATCGCGCCGAGACCGATGAGCGGGTAAAGAACGACGAAAATTGTGACGGTTGGCGCGAGCGCCGCGAGGGTTGCGCCGATGGCGATGATTCCGGCCGCGACGATGATGACGGAAAGACGGGGTCGATTTGAGCGCGCAACGATGAGGGCACCCGTCATTGAACCGACGGCAAGCGCGGAGGTGATGAAGCCGTAATCGTGAGCGCCCAGACCGAACTCCATGACGGCCATGGTCGCGGAGAATATTCCAAAGTTGAACACCAGTGCGCCCACGACAAAAGCCATCGAGAGCACGATGACGATGTCGGTTCGCGAACGGATGTAGCGCAGTCCTTCGCGAAATTGTCCCTTCGCCTTTGCGACCTTGGTGACGGGGTGCAGTTCCTTCGGTCGCAACCCCAGGATCGCGATGACCGCCGCCGCATAGGCCGCCGCGGCGAGCGTCAGCGTCCACCCTGTTCCCGCGGTGGTGATTGCCACCCCGGCGATTGCCGGACCGACGAGCCGGGAGGTGTTGAACATCATCGAGTTCATACCGATTGCGTTGGAAATGGTCGCCTTGCCGACGAGTTCACTCACGAAGGCCATGCGCGCGGGTGCCTCGAAGGCTTGGCTGATACCCAGCCCGAGGGCGAGCGCATAGACCAACGGCAGGCTGGCCACTCCGAAGACCACGGAGACGCCGAGGATGAGTCCGAGCAGAAGTTCGACAATCGTCGTCGTGAGGATGATGGTGCGGCCGTTTACTCGATCGATGAGAGGTCCGATAAACGGACCGAGTACGAAGATCGGCCCGAACTGGAGCGAGAGCGAAATTCCCACCGCTACGGCGTCGTTGTCTGTGAGTTCGGTGAGGACGAGCCAGTCCTGCGCGGTGCGTTGAGCCCATGAGCCAATGTTGGCGATGAGCGCTCCCGCAATCCAGATTCGGAAGTTTCGGATGGAGAGTGCCCGGAACATTCTCGATTTTGGCGAGCGCCCCGGGGAGTTTCGGCGTCGCTTCACAGCGTCAGTCTACGCTCGCCTGTTCGAGCGCCGACCTCCTACACTGGCGGTATGGCAACCCCGCAGATCGACCATCGAACCTTTGTCGACGCGGACGGCGTCACAATTCACTACACCGCGTGGCTTCCGTCACGGCCGCGGGGCATCGCTCAGATCTCGCACGGTCAAGGCGACCACTCCCAGCGCTACGCTGACTTTGCCCTCGAACTCGCGACACGTGGTTTCGCCGTGTACGCCGACGATCACCGCGGTCACGGAGAGACGTGGCGGGAACAGTGGAACGGTGACCCCGCCAAGTTTGGGCATCTTGGCCCGCGCGGAATTGACGGCGCGATAGACGAAATCAACCACCTGACGACAATTGCCCGTGCGGAACACCCGACCCTTCCGCTCGTGTTTTTCGGGCACTCGATGGGGTCGTTGCTCGGCCAGATTGCCCTCGACCGGGGGACACTCGACGCTGACTTTGTCGTGTGGTCGGGGACGGCTCTTCGCACCCCGTTTACGATGAACGCGGGGAACCTCAACGCGCGGTTTGCCCACCTGGGAAACACCG